>Ga0207849_100045_pt1 | contig 177567 bp, 173 predicted proteins | sample TtaePargueraPR_12_FD_187277 | JGI IMG/M metagenome (GOLD analysis project Ga0207849, IMG submission 187277) | Aerobic enrichment media microbial communities from Bioluminiscent Bay, La Parguera, Puerto Rico - Tt and P2 (4) (SPAdes) | ecosystem: Environmental > Aquatic > Marine > Unclassified ... | reverse complement strand
CCCAGCCGCCGCACATCAATCTCGAAGCGCTCAAGGCAATCGAAATTCCGGCCTGCTGGTCACGGCAGCGCAAAGTTCTCGGGTGGCAGAAAGCGACCCGGTGAAACGCCGATCATCGTTCCCTGCAGAAGTTGGCAAATTCCCTGCTCGGGCGAATTAATTCCCTGCTCATTTGCGCAGGGAATTTGGTGCGAGGCTCTGCCAGGAATGCAGCAATTCTAATGGTTTGCGATCCGGGAGAGTTTCCCAGACCTACCCAAAACGAGCAAGAAGGGGCAAAATTCCCTGCAGATTCCCTGTTAAGCAGGGAAACCGCACCGGCTTTCATCCGCGCGGAGACTCGCCACAGGAAATGCCCAGAAAGGCACCGGAGACAGCGATAATATTCGCTGCAGGTGACGGATTGGCGGACGCAACCCCGCCTCGGCCGCGGCTTTGCACAGGTTCCCTGCATACGGAGAACAGTGCTGGGGGTGGGTGGCGGTGCTGTCAGTCTAACGGCAACTCGTCTCCACTTGGCAGAAGTGCTCCTACCCTAGACCGCAATTCAAACCACGAGGTTTTGCCACTCAGCCAATGCAGCTGAGCGGGCGGCCTTGTAAGTTTGGCGATCTACGAGATGGCGATCCTGGTTGAAGTGATTGTGGACATTGGCGTGGACTGAAGCGAACTTCTGTAAGCTCTTCATCTGTCGAAACCTGAGCATCACACGCTCCCGTCTTCGAAGCGAAAGGTGCGAGTTCTCAGCTCGGTTGTTGAGCCACCGTCCCATCTCGCGACGCTCATCGACGCCAAGAACCTTCATCGCTGCGGGATAGGATTTGAGCCCGTCGGTAACGATAGTCGCCGGACTGCCATGCCGCTTCAGCGTCCTTCTGAAGAAGCGCAAAGCCGCGGATTTATCCCGTTTCCTGGTGACGTAGCTCTCGAGGACTTCACCTTCGTGATCGACCGCACGCCACAGGTAGTGCGTCTCGCCATTGATCTTCACAAAGACCTCGTCGAGGTGCCAGCGCCAATGACGGAAGCCTTTCATTCTCGAAACACGCTGACGTCTGATGTCGGCCGCGAATATAGGCCCGAACCGGTTCCACCACAGCCTCACCGTCTCGTGGCAAATGTCGATCCCGCGCTCGAACAACAGGTCTTCCACGTTCCGCAAGCTCAATGGAAAGCGGACGTACATCATGACCACGAGCCGGATCACTTCAGGGGATGAGTTGAAATAGCGGAACGGATTGTCAGCCTTGCTCATCCAGACCGGCTGGCACCGCCCTACCCGCTCAGCCAGTTTGCTTTGACAGTGCCCGCAAGGCCCATGGCCTGATCACCACGAAGCGGGGCCGACCGCTCATCGATACTGCGCCTGCATCCCAGTACGATCGCAAGATCCTGCGGCTCGCCTTCCTTGCTCCCGACCTGCAGCGCGACATCCTCGCAGGTCGCCAGCCGCCGCACATCAATCTCGAAGCGCTCAAGGCAATCGAAATTCCGGCCTGCTGGTCACGGCAGCGCAAGGTGCTGTCAGTCTAACGCTAACTCGTCTCCACTCGGCAGAAGTGCCCCTGCCCACGCCAGGATTTAGGCCACAAGATTTTGCCACTCAACCAAAGCGGCTGAGCGGGCGGCTTTGTAAGTCTGTCTATCGACGAGGTGGCGATCCTGGTTGAAGTGGTTGTGAACATTGGCGTGAACTGAAGCGAACTTTTGTAGACTCTTCATTTGTCGAAATCTGAGCATCACACGCTCTCTTCGTCGAAACGGTAGATGGCTGTTCTCGGCCCGATTGTTCAGCCATCTCCCCATCTCACGGCGATCTTCGACGCCAATATCCTTCATCGCCGCGGGATAGGATTTCAGCCCATCCGTGACGATAGTAGCGGGGCTACCGTGCCTCTTCAGCGTCTTCTTGAAGAACCGCAAAGCCGCAGATTTATCCCGTTTCTTTGTGACGTAGCTTTCTAGGACCTCGCCCTCGTGATCGACAGCGCGCCACAAGTAGTGCGTCTCGCCGTTGATCTTCACGAAAACCTCATCGAGGTGCCAGCGCCAGTGTTGGAAACTTCTCATTCTCGAAACACGCTGGCGTCTGATGTCAGCTGCGAACATCGGCCCGAACCGATTCCACCAGAACCGCACAGTCTCGTGACAGACGTCGATCCCGCGTTCGAACAGCAGGTCCTCCACGTTCCGCAAGCTAAGCGGAAAGCGCACATACATCATCACAACCAGGCGGATGACCTCAGGGGATGAGTTGAAATAGCGGAATGGACTGGCTGGCTTTCTGAGTCTGGGCATACACTCGCCCTACCCTCACCGCCTCACTCGTCAATCAGGTGCATTTGCTCTGACAACACCTGCTGGAGAATTGCACCCTGAGGTGCGGGTACGGTGAAGAATCCCTCAGAACCGCGCGGTTTCGTGCAGCAGCTTCTGCGTGTCGGGAAAGTCACAGACCAGGTGGCTGTGCCGTCAGTCTGACGCTAATTTGTCTCCGCCTCTATCGGGTAAGGCTCAGAAAGGCGCTGCCAGTCGATGCAAAGCACCGCCGATCATTTCACCGATCTGTTCTGGCGCCGCGCCTTCCAGTTGTGCTGCACCAATTGCGATGCTGCTTTCGACGATGTCGCGGCACCGGTCGAATCGGCGTTCTTCGTAAGCTTGCAGAGCGGCCGGGGCGTCGTCCGCTTTTTCCAGCTCCTCTGCCAAGACAATAGCGCTTTCTACCGCCATACCCGCGCCGGAAGCGAGGTGCGGTGTGGTTGCGTGAACGGCGTCACCCAGCAGGACGATACGCCCGTTTGACCAAGGGCCGGGCTGAAGCTTGGCAGCGAGCGGACGATAGTTGATCCAGTGCTCCCGCGTCATGTTGTCGCGAATCCACCCGGCAGAATTGCCGAACCCTTCGAGGTTAGCTTTCATATGGGTGTACAGCTCTTCCTCGTCGAAATGCTTTTCGCGGCGTTTGTGCGGCGTCAGCATCCAGAGATAGACCATGTCCTCGCCGCAACGGGTAATGCCAACCACGTATTCGTGGCCAAAGTACATTTCGCCCCGTTCCAGCATCGGCGGTTTTTCGATCGAGATGCGCCAGCAGCCCTGCCCGGTCCGCTCAGGTTCCGACATGTGCGGGAAGGCAAGTTTGCGCACGCCGGAGTGAACACTGTCCGATCCCACGACCAAGTCAAACCTGCCCTCAGAACCATCTGAAAAGACAACGTCCACATCGTCGTCGCGATTGGTGAGGCTGGTAACCGTCAGGCCCAGTCGCACGGGAATATCCAGCGCGCGTATGCGTTGCTGCATCAGGTGGTGCAGGACGGGGCGCATGATCCCTCCAGTCGCTGGCTCTTCGCCATCGACTGCCGGTTCGTCCAGCTCTCGCAGATGCTTGCCAGTGAAGTGGAAGACGCTGGAGCCGTTGGTAATGGCACCGTGCTCTGCGATGTCGTGCCACATGTCGAGATGGCGGTAAGCGCGCAGCGTAACCCCGGTAATGGTGATCCCGGCGCCATAGACCCGCCAATCCGGGTCGAGATCGATCAGTTCGACCTTAACCCCGCGCCTTGCAAGGCTGATGGCCGCAGCCATTCCGCCGATGCCGCCACCGACCACAAGTGCCGTCTCGATGCATGAATTCTTCTCGGTCATGAGGACTGCCTAACCGCAACGCAGGCTACCACAAATCCGAAAGGATGGATGGGAGGCAATCGATAGAATGGGTGCGATTAGTCGCGCGGGATCGGCTAGCGGGTCTCTTGCGATGACCCGATTAGAAGAAATCGCCCACGCGGCTCCAGTGTTCGACTTTGGGCGGTTCAACGAAGAACGGACCAGCCAGCGCGCGCCATTGCTGGAAGCCGTCGGATTCGCGGAATGTCACCATGTGATGGTCGACGCTCTCCCACTGCACGCAGAGGCGATAGAGCGCTCCGTCTTCCTCCACACGTTCGAGGCGCATGCCATGGCACCCTTCGCCAGCCTTGAAGAAGGGAGCAGCCTCAGCAACGGCCGCCTCGAAGTCGGCAGCCTCGGCAGGATCGATTTTGATATAGGCAATTTCGGTGACCATTACTCACGAATGGCGCGAAGAAGGAAAAGAGGCAAGCGATGAAAATCACAGTCACCGGAGCAGGCGGCTTTGTCGGGAGGCATCTTGTCAGCATGCTGCTAGACCGGGGAGACGAGGTGGTCGGTATCGACACGGTCGCCTCAGGCATCCCCGCTGGCGCCAAGGCAGTTGCCGGAGATATCGCCGATGCTGGTTTGCAAAAAGAAGCCTTATCGGACGGCTGCGATGCCCTGGTACATCTCGCAACCGTTCCAGGCGGCGCGGCAGAGGCCGACCCCGCAGCTTCGCGTAGGGTCAACATCGATGCTATGTACGACCTGCTGGAACGCGCCGCCGACGTCGGCGACTGCCCGCGCGTCGCCTATGCCAGCTCTATCGCGACTCTTGGCCACCCGCTTCCGGAAGCTGGTGTCGACGACAGCACTCCACTCTCGCCCGAGCTCATCTACGGCGGGCACAAAGCGATGATGGAAGTGGCCGTCGCCATGCTTTCCAATCGCAAAGCGATCGACGGCGTCAGCATCCGCCTGCCCGGCATTCTCGCCCGGCCCAAGGGTCCGTCGGGAATGAAGTCAGCTTTCATGAGCGACCTGTTCCACGCCCTGAAAGCAGGGGACCGCTTCACGTGCCCAACGCGTCCACAGGCCATGATCTGGGCGCAATCTGTGGCACAATGCGCGCGCAATTTTGTCCACGCGATAGATTGCGATTCGTCTATGATGCCGCCCACGCGCGCTGTCACCCTGCCCTCACAGCACGTTTCGATGGGTGATCTCGCTGCCGAGATCGCAAGCCAGTGCGGGACAAGCGCAGATCTCGTGACCTGGGAACCCGATCCACCGCTTGAAGCCGCGTTCGGCGCTTATCCGCCGCTTTCCACGCCAGCCGCGGAGCGTGCCGGTTTTGCAGATGACGGTTCCCTTGCTAATCTCGTTTCGAGCGCGCTCAAGACGCTCGCATAAGGACAGTGGAGAGCCATGCGTTTCCAGCGCCTCGACCTTAACCTGTTAGTCGCGCTGGACGCGCTGCTGACTGAGCAGAGCGTCTCGCTGGCGGCTGACCGGCTGTGCCTGTCGCAATCGGCAACTTCCAGCGCCCTGGGTCGCCTGCGCGAATATTTCGACGACGATCTGCTGGTGCTGAAAGGCCGGCAGATGGTGCTGACGACTCGTGCGGAGGAGCTGATCGAGCCGACCCGCGCGGTGCTGGAGCAAATCCGCACGACCATTGCCATCGCGCCCGAGTTCGAACCGGCCACCAGCGACCGCACGATCCGCTTCATGGCATCGGACTACACCACGGAAGTTCTGTTGGCGCCCGCCCTAGAAAAGTTCGCCGATCTCGCACCGGAAATGCGTTTCGAAATCCAGCACATGAGCAGTGCCCCCGTCGAAGCGCTGGAGCGCGGTTTTGTCGATTTGTTGGTGACGGTCGATTTCGCGACTTCTTCAGATCATCCTAGCGAATTGATGTTCGTGGACGACTACGTAGTGGTGGGAGACAAGGATAACCCTGCATTCCAGCAGGAAATGACCAGCGAACTGTACCTCTCGCTGCCCCATGTAACGGTACGTTTCGGCAAACAGCGAATTCCCGCGTTCGACGACTGGTACATGCGTCGCAAGAAACAGCAGCGCCGGATCGAAGTCGTCACCGCCAGCTTCGTCACCATGCCCTCTCTGATCGTTGGTACAAGACGCATCGGCACTATGCATCGCCGCCTCGCCGAAAAGCTGGGCACGCGCTATCCGCTGGCCTTTGCCGAGGTGCCATTCGAAATCCCGCCGGTGCGCGAACTGGCGCAATGGGACATTGCCAATAACAACGATGCTGCCTTGCGGTGGGTCGTCTCGGAGCTCCGAACAGTGGCTGAAGCCGAGGTTCCAGGAAAGGTGATCAAAACGCCTGTAGATGACACGATCGCCTTCCAGTTCCAGAAAGAACGCGGCGGCGCTTCGGGCGTCTAATCCCTCTCAACATCAAAATTCTTGCGGGCAGCCAGCACTGCTGAGCGGTGCGCATTGAGCCACGCAATTGTCCGCCGCAATTCACCGACCAGATCCAGCCCCATGGGCGTGAGTGAATAGGTGACTTTCGGGGGTACATCTCCAGTCACCTCGCGGGCGACGAACCCGTCACGCTCCAGCGCTCGCAATTTCAGTGTCATGATCCGCTGCGAGAGGGATTGCTCTGCCGAAAGCTCGGCAGTGACCCGGCGCAAGTCGGCGTGTCGCCAGCCGCCTGTTTCCAGCACCAGCAGGATCAATGGTGACCAACGATCGCCAAGCATGGCCATCACCGAACGCACCGGGTCTTCGCGGTCGACCCCTTCGGGGCCCATTTCCGCCGCGAGTTCTGCCAGCCTTTCGGCCGCCTGGGGGCTCAGTTGCTCCAGCTCGTCCAATGCCACCTCATCAGGGCACATAAATGTGCCTTCTTCCCAAATGCTGTCCCTTGCTTACGATCCTCTCCAACAAGTGCAAATAGTAGGGAGAGAGCAATGTCGGCAGACGCCATTCGTCTGGACGGAAAGGTTGCCATCATTACCGGAGGCGCAGGCGGCATCGGCGGCTGTACGGCCCGGCTGATGACCGCGCGCGGCGCCAAGGTGGCGATCGCCGATATCATGCTTGATCGCGCCGAAACCCTGGCTGGCGAGCTGGACGACGCGATCGCCGTGCATCTCGATCTCGAGGACGAGGCGTCGACACAGGCGATGGTCGCCACGGCGGTCGATCACTTCGGGCGGCTGGACATTCTTCACAACAACGCCGCCTTGCTCGATCCCGAACTCGCGCCGCTGGATGGGGATGTGGAGCACATGCCGACGGACCTGTGGGACCGCGTGATGGCAGTGAACCTGCGCGGCACGATGATCGCTTGCCGCACCGCGCTGCCGCACTTGCGGGAAACGCGCGGCAACATCGTGAATACCGTCAGCAATCTCGCTCTGCAGGGGCACATGATCCAGGCCGCCTACAGCTCATCCAAGGCCGCACTGATCCAGATGACGCGGGCAATTGCGGCCAGTCACGGCAAGCTTGGCGTGCGCTGCAATGCAGTCGCCCCCGGCATGACCATGACCCCTGCGCTGAAGGAAGCTTTTCCTCCGCCACTGCAACAAGCAGTCGAAGACGAAACCATGCGCGACCAACTGGGTGAGCCAGAGGACATTGCCGAAGCGGTGGCCTTCCTTGCCAGCGACGCAGCCCGCAACATTACTGGCGAACTGCTGGTTTGCGACGGAGGCTGCGCCAGCCACGTCCCCGGCATTTCGCGTTTCCGCAGCTTCTTTGGAGAGCACGCATGAGCAATTACGATGTCGTCGTCATGGGGGGCGGGCACAACCAGCTGGGTTGCGCCGCCTACCTTGCCAAAGCCGGTAAAAAGGTACTGGTGTTGGAGAAGAAAAGCTTCCCCGGCGGCGGCGCCGTGACGTTGGAGCGCACCGCGCCCGGCTACAAGCACAACAAGCATTCCGCCATGCACGGCATGATCCAGGCGAACCCGCTGCTGGTGAATGACGAGCTTGGTCTGAAATCCAAATATGGCCTTGAATACTTCTACCCCGCAGCGCCCATGGGCCTGCTGCTGAAGGATTTCACGCCTTTCGTCACCTACGTCGATGTCGACAAGACCTGCGAGTACATAGGACAGTATTCCCAAAAGGACGCGGAGACCTATCGCGAATTCGTCGCCTGGGGCGAACGGATGATGCCGATGCTGCTGCAGGGCATGTTCAACGTGCCGATTCCCATGGGCGCCTTCATCATGATGATGGAAAGCTCGGAAGATGGCCGCCGGCTGCTCGACCTGATGTTCCGCAGCCCCCTGCAGATCGTCGACGAGCTGTTCGAGACCGACATTCTCAAGATCCACCTGCTGAAATGGGTATCCGAAGGCATCCTGCAGTTCCCGGATGACATGGGCACCGGCTTCGGCATGATCATCATGATCCTGCTGGTGCACTTTTACCCGGTCGGCTTCCCGGTGAAGGGCAGCGGCGACCTGAGCCGTGCGCTGGTGGACTGCATCGTCGATCACGGCGGTGAAGTTCGCTGCGACACCGAAATCGAGAAGGTAATCGTAGAAGGCGGCCGCGCGGTTGGCCTGCGTTCGACCGAAGGCGAGGAATTTCGCGGCAAGGATGCCGTGGTCGCCGGCCTCCACCCCAGCCTGCTCGGCGAGTTCGTCGAAGGATTGGACAAGGACATGCTGGCGCGCGGCAAGCGCATGAAGACCGCACCCTATACCTTGTTCAAGGTCGACGCCGCGCTCGACCGCTCGGCAGCGGACCTTTCTTCCAAGGTGCCCGATATCCTCAAGGAATCGGCCGCCAACTGCATCACCGCGACCACCCTGCAAGGCTTCCTCGACAGCTTCGAGCCGATCCGCCAAGGCCAGCCAAACACCGAAAACCCGCTGCACGGCGGCGGCATCGTCGACTTCCCCGGCCTGCAGCCCGAAGGTAAGTCGCAGCTCTATCTCACCAGCTACCAGCCCTATAACCTCGACCGGCAGGGCCCGGCGCGCTGGGACGACATCAAGGAAGACGTTGCCGACAAGCTGATCAGCAGCCTCGATCACTTCTTCCCCGGACTTGCTGACAGCGTGATTGAACGCGAAGTCGACTCGCCTCTCGACATGGAGCGCTGGTCGCCCACCACCTTTGTCGGCGGTGAAGTGCACGGCGCAGGCCTGCAGATGTTCCAGACCTCGGGCTTCCGCCCGACGCCCGAACTCGCGCAATATGCCGTGCCGGGTTGTGACGGCCTCTACCTGTGCGGTCCCTTCATGCACCCGGGCGGTGCGATCTTCGGCGTGGGCCGACCCACGGCCATCAAGATCATGGACGATCTGGGCATCGACTTCGACAAGGTGGTGGCAGCATGAGCAGCAAGGATACTCCGCAGATGAAAATCTACGACGCCAACGACCAGGAACTGATGCAGGTGCGCAAAATCGAGCGTGACGGTGAAAACCTGGTGATCCGCGGCAAGATCTTCGGAGCCATGCCGATGGCCGCCAAGCTGAAGCCCAGCGAAGCCCGCGCGGCGCTGAAGATGCTGGACTTCAAGACCATGGCATTCATCGTCTCGCTGCTTTTCCGGAAGGACTGATCGGCGGACCGTTCGATCCGGCAAATAGCTAGCGGTCCGATCAATCAATGGCCCGATTGCGCGAGGTCAAACTCGCGCGGCCGTGCCTCCGTAATGACCGTGATCGGTTACTTGCGGAGGCACTATCATGGCGATCACTGGAATCAGAAGGCTGACATACCTCGTGGAGGATGTGGCCGAATGCACGCGCTTCTTCACTGACTTTGGCATGTCACTGGTGGAGCAGGATGACACCTCTTCCCGTTTTGCCTTGCCCGACGGCAGCGAAGTCCGCCTGCTGCTGCGCGGACATCCGGACTTGCCACAGGTCACCGCGCAGACAGGCAAGGGCGTATTCGAATGCTGCTGGGCAGTCGATAGCGACGTCGCGCTCAAGCGCCTGATCACCTCGCTGGAGGTAGATCACGAGATCGAATACCGCCCAGATGGCACGGCCCGCTTCGTCACCCCGTTCGGTCAGGCCATTGCGCTTGAGGCGTGGCAGCCGCGCCCGGTGTTCGGCGCGCCGACGCCGCTGAACACAGTGGGCCGGATTGAGCGCCTCAACCAGCCGCGCAAATGGATTTCCCGCGCACTGCCAAAGCGCACGCATCATTGCGTCTGGACTTTCCCTGATGTGCAGGTGGCCCTCGAATACTACCGCGATCGGCTCGGCTTCCGCATCACTGATATGCAGAAGGGCTTCGGCGTCTACATGCGGGCTGACGGGGCTTACGAGCACCATTCCATCTTCATCGCTGACGCCCATGCACCGATGCCCGGTTTCAACGGCACGCTGAAGTTCCACCACGCCAACTGGGAGGTGGAAGACATCGACGAAATGATGGTGGCCAAGAACTACCTCGACCGGCGCGGCTATGATTTCGGCGACTGGAACTGGGGCATGGGTCGCCACCGGCTGACTTCTGCGGCCTTCCTCTACGTCCCGTGTCCTGCTGGCGGCGATGCCGAATACGGCGCCGATTGCGATTGCGTGGACGACAGCTGGAAACCGCGCATCTGGGACGGCGCTTTCGGCACGGCGATCTTCATGACCAACCTGCCCGATTTCATGAAGGAAGAGCCCAACTGGGACGTGACCTACGCCCGCAACGACCAACTCCACTATCACCCTGCGGATTCCGATCCGCTGGCCGAAGCGGCCGAATAGGAAAGGAAATTGAGGATGAGCAGGAAAGTATGTGTCATAGGCGGCGGTATCGGCGGCCTCGCGATTGCCATCGGTTTGCACCGCCAGGGCATTGAGGTCGAAGTCGTCGAGCGCGACAGCGACTGGAAGGTCTATCACGTCGGCATCATCGTCCAGGCCAACTTCGTCCGCGCCTTGCACCAGCTGGGCATCGGTGACGAGGCCGTGGCTGCTGGGCATCCGCACAAGGGCGTCCGCTTCCTGACCGCGCAGGGCAACCTGATCGCGGAACTGCCCGGCGAAACCGAAGTCGATGGCCTTCCCGCAGATCTCGGCCTGACCCGACCAGCCCTGCACGAAGTGCTGACCGCGCGAGTGAAGGAACTGGGCATCCCGGTGAAGCTCGGTGTCACCTTCGAGAGCTTCGAGAACCGCGGCGACAACGTCGATGTGTCCTTTACCGATGGCACCAGTGGCACCTACGATCTGCTGATCGCGGCAGACGGCAACTATTCCGCCATACGCAAGGTGTTGTGGCCCGATGCCAAGCCACAGTTCACCGGACAGGGCGTCTGGCGCTATAACGTGCCCAAGCCTGCCGATCTCGAGTGGACCGAGATGTACGTTGGTGTCGAAAACGGCTTCAACGGCAAAGCCGGTTATTGTCCGCTTACGCCGGAGGAGATGTATATCTTCGCCGTCATTGAGGAGCCGGACAATCCACGCTTCGTACCAGAGACACTGGCTGAGGAAATGCGCAAGCGGCTCGAAGGTTACGGTGGCCAGATGGCCGAGTCCGCCAAGCTGGTTACCGATCCGGACCTTGTGGTCTATCGCCCACTCGAAGCCTGCATCATGCCTGATCCGTGGTACGAAGGCCGCGTGGTGCTGATCGGCGATGCCGCGCACAGCGCCACTCCGCACCTCGGCCAAGGCGCTGCCATGGCGGTGGAAGACGCCGTCGTGCTGGCAGAGGAGTTGGGCGACGAACAATCGATCGACGCCGCGCTGCGCGCTTTCATGGGTCGCCGATACGAACGCGCCAAGCTGGTCGGCACCAGTTCGATCATGCTCGGTGAGTGGGAGATGCACCCTGAACAGGCAGGCGATCCCGTCGAAGTGACCGAACGCATTCGCAGGACCCTGGCAGAGCCAGTCTGAAGCCAATTCGCTCTCTTCGATAGCCAGCTTGCGGATTTATCCATTTCCGTAAGAGGCTTCTGCGCGCCATAACTACCGCAGTTATAGGAGCGTGAATTGAGCATTCTTGGCGTTGAATCCGTTGTTTTCGGGGTAGAAGACCTCGCGGAGCACATTAGATTCTGGACCGATTTCGGCCTGCCGCTGGAACATGCGGACGACAACGAAGCGACCTTCCGTGTCGCGTCGGGCAGCCGCGTGGTGTTCTACAAGCACGGCGATGCTCGCCTGCCTTCGCCCGACCCCTTCCCCGGAGACGGGATCAAAGAGACGGTATGGGGTGTGGACGAGCAAGCTCATCTGGACCGGATCGCCGCCAGCCTTGCTACCGAAGTCGACGTGACCACCTGTGACGATGGTACCGTGCGTTGCGTCTGCCCTGACGGGCAGCCGATCGGCTTGCGCCTATGGAACAAGAAGCCCGTCGTCAGCGAGATCAGCCCGGTCAATTCGCTGTCCAGCTATCCGCGCTTCAACCAGCACCGCATCTGGCGCCACAAGTGCATCCCCAAGACGATCAACCACGTGGTCTTCTTCAGCCCCGACTATGTTGGAAGCTTCGAGTTCTACGATCGTCATCTGGGCTTCCGCTACACGGACCACTCCAAGGGTACCGGCATTTTCGCGCGGGCTGACGGCACCTATGAGCATCACTCCATCTTCTGGGTGAACTGCGACCTGCCGATCGCGCCTGACCACTTCAAGTTCATGCACATCGCTTTCGGCTGCGACGACATCGACGAAGTTATGCTGGGCGCCAACATCATGGAGGACAAGGGCTGGAAGAACGAGTCGATGAACTCCTCCGGCGGCATCTCGCGCCACCGCGCCACCAGCGCGATTTACTACTACTGCGACATCCCCGGGAAGGCGGGCGAGGCAGAATATCACGCTGATACTGATTACCTGGATGACAACTGGGTGCCGCGCGCTTGGGACTTCCGGTTCGGCTCACTACTGTGGAGCAACAATGCCCCGCCGATCTTCCGCGGGGACGACATTCCTTGGGACATGCAGTTCGACCTCGATCGCAAGAGCTTCGATGCCTATCGCAAGGACAAGCCCGGCAAGCGGCCCGCCGAGGGCAAGCTCGCAGAGCTGACCGAGGACGACGAACACGCGATCTGAGGGCTTTGCCGGACTACAACTTAGCGTTCCCTGCGCTCCATTTCACACTGAGTTCAATACCCTGCCCCACCGGCAGCAATGCCGTGTGCATGTCGCCCTTGGCCTTGATTGCGACGCGCAGGTCGCGGGCGTTGGGGCGGGCCATTTCAGGTGAGATCATGTTGTCGGAACAGACCACGGCCTCTTCCGACAGCTTCGGGTAGAGCGCCTCGAAACCGGGGACGTAGAGGTCCTTCCAGATATCCAGCAGGGCGAAATCCCATGGGCCGGGATCGTCCGCCAAAAGCTGGATCGCATCGCCGCAACGCAGTTCGACATGGTCGGCGAGGCCCGCGGCCTGCAAATGCTCGGCGGCATAGGCCTGTTTGTAGTCGGCCACGTCCATGGTCACAACTTTCGCCCCCACTTCGCGCGCTGCATGGGCGAGGAACAGGGTGGAATAACCGTAGCTGGTGCCCAGTTCGCATATCCGCTGTGGCTTGCGGGCGACGATCAGCGAATGCAGCAGCCAAGCCGCTTCTTCACCTACCGGCAGCAGGAACTCGTCGCGGCGGGCAAAGCCTTCGGGGCCAAGGTCGCGCATCCGACCGTCGTCTTCTTCCAGACGTTTGCGATAGCCTTCCAGCACCGCCTGGACCTTGGGATCGTCGAAATTCATGCTTGTCTCTTTTCCAATGCGGCAAGATCCGCTTCCTCGCGTGCAAGAGCGCGCTGAAGCTGCGGCAGCGCTTCGTTCTCCGCACGGTGGCGTGCAACGTTCTTCCAGGGCGAAAGGTCGAAACCGCCAAATTCGGAATTGATGTAGGCCCACCAGAAATAGGTATCGACGATCGACCATTCGTTGCCGAACCACCATTGCCGCTGCGCCAGTTCACTATCCAACTGGTCGAGCAGTTCGGCGTAGATTTCGGCACCGCGCGCCTTCACCCCCTCGACTTCCCCTTTGGTCCACAGGAACGGCACCTTGATCGCGCGCACGCTGGGGTGCCAGACCGAGCTGATCCAGCCGAGCACGGCCAGTTGCCTGGCTTCGGCGATGGCATCTTCCGCATCGGGGAACAGCCGGGCTTCCGGATAGGTCGCATGGAGCCAGCGCAGGATCGCAAGGTTCTCCGTCATCGGCTGGCCATCAACCACGAGGCAGGGAACCTTCCCTTGCGGATTGACCGCGAGATACTCGGGCTGGCGGTTTTCCTGCGTGCGGAAGTCCAACATGTGCGTGGCATAGGGCACACCCGTTTTTTCGAGCGCAGTCATGGTCACACGCGTGCAGGCTGTGTGGACGGTAAACAGTTTCAGATCATGGGACATGGAATGCGCTCCCCATCCTTTCGCGTGCAGCATTCTCGCGGGCCAGTGCGCGCTGGAAGGCAGGCCAAGTCTCCACTCGCGCACGGTGCGCCGCAAGGTTTTCGAGGCCGGCAAGGTCGTATTCGCCTTCCTCGGCCGTGGTGTAATTCCAGTAGAAATACACATCGATGATCGACCAGTCGTCGCCATACCACCATTCGCGGTCGGCCAGCCTCGCGTCGAAGCTTTCGAATAGCGGCTTGACCAGTTCCTTGCCGCGTTCGCGGACGGCAGCTGGGTCGCCAGTGGTCCAGCGCACCGGCATGCGGTTGGCGCGCACCGAAGGGTGCCAGCCGGAAGATACCCAGAACAGGTCCGAGAGAATTTGTGCTTCTTCCCAATCGCTGCTGGTCGCTGGAAAGAGCCGCGCTGCGGGAAAGGTCTTGTGCAGCCACCACTGGATGGCCGCGTTTTCGCCGATCAGCTTGCCGTCGACCACCAGTGCCGGGATCTTGCCGCGCGGATTGACCGCCTTGAATTCGGGTGAGTGCTGTTCCCCCTTCATCAGATTTACCGGGTGGTCTTCGTAGTCCACTCCGCACTGTTCCAGTGCTGTCATAGTGACACGCGAACAGGCACCTGGGAGGTGGTAAAGCTTATAGCTGGTCATTCGGATCTTCCACGAATTCGATGAGGTTTCCGGCACAATCGCGGATAAAGCAGCCTTTGCCGAACTTCTGTCGCACCACGAAGGCAACATCGGCCTGCTTCTCTTCCATCTCGGCGAGGAAGACATCGAGGTCTTCGATACGAAAGGCGACATGCTTGTTGCCGTGGGTCTTGAGATCGCGATCAGGAACGCGCCGGTCTTCCGGCAGCGGGGCGGCATCGTCCACTTCGAACAGTTCGAAGCGCAGCGGCCCCTTGCGGATCATCGCTACGTTGGCCTTGGCAGGATCGATGCGGAATTGCCGCTCGACCACGAACCCGAGGACCCGGCCGTACCAGTCGATCGCTTCGCTCAGGTTGGGAACGGACACCCCGCCGTGGTGGAATGTAAACTCAGCCATTGGCTTCCGCCTTTATCATTGCCTCGATCTTGCGCCGCGCACGTGTGCCACCCTGGTCGATGCCAAGTGAGAGGGGCTTGCCCGCCCAGAAATCATCGGCCTCCATATTGGCGTACGCGGCTTCGATGATGGGCTTGTCCTCGACGTTGAATGCCTGGTTGAACAGTTCCGTGAGGAAGGCATCCACCTCCGCATTGTCGACTTCATGATGCCGGGCATTGGCGGTGAAGTAGTGACAGGTCTTAAGGGTGGCGGGCGTGACGATGTGTGCCTGGCCGCCGACCTCGTATCCTTCCTCGCGCGGTTTGCCTGGAATGGTGGCCCCCAGTTGCAGGCGCATTGAAGCGGGCGCGTTCCAGCGCATGTCGAGCCAGTGATCGGTTAGTTGGCCTTCCTCGAATGGAGGGCGACAGGCACTGGGTGCGGGAACGTTGGGCATCCACCAATTTGAATGCAGCGTCTCACCTTCGTCGACCACCGAATGCTCGCCTGCGAATATAACGCCGTCTCCGGCGAAAGTGCCGCGATGGACAAATTCGATATGGGAGAGATCCATCAGGTTGTCGGTGCAGAATTCGTAAGGTGCTTTCACATGGGTGTAGCCGCGCAGGACCTTGCGGCCTGGCTGGCCACGAACCACGGCGAAATCGGGGATCAGTGTCTCGTCAGCTTCCTCCGCATCGCCGCCCCATAGCCAGACGATCCCGTCGCGTTCCTCGCATGCCCAGCTGTCGACCTTTGCGGCTGCCGGGATGCGGTCGGAGAACGGATTGCGCACGCATTGGCCGTCCGGATCGAAGGTCAATCCGTGATAGGGGCAGACAAGGTTGTCGCCTTCCCGATCACCCTGGCTGAGCGGGGCAAATCGGTGCGGGCAGCGATCGAGCAAGGCGGCCAGCGAACCATCTTTCTTGCGATAGATGACCGTGGGACGGTCGGCGATCCGACGGGCAAACATTCCGCCCTCGGCCAGTTCCTCGGCCCATCCGGCCATGTACCAGCAGTTTTTCGGAAACTCACCCATATCGCGTCTCCCTATTCTTCGAAGATCGCGACGGCGCGGGTCCAGCCTGCACTGGCGCCCTTGATCTTGTGCGGGAAGCACGAGATCATGAAGCCGGTGCTGGGAATGGCCTCGAGGTTGTGCATCTTTTCGATGTGGCAGTAACCGATGTCCACGCCCGCACGGTGGCCTTCCCAGATCAGCTTGGCATTGCCCGTTTCCAGTACCTTGTCCTTGGTGTGGACGAAGGGGGCATCCCAGGACCATGCGTCGATGCCGGTGACGCGCACGCCGCGTTCGAGCAGGTACATGGTGCCTTCGTAGCCCACGCCCGCCCCTCGGCTTACGTATTTGGGATCGCGGTTCTTCAGCGCCATGCCGGCAGCAGTGTTCACCACCACGATATCGAGCGGCTGCAGTTCGTGGCCGATCCGCTCAAGCTCTTCCTCGATATCCTTGGCGGTGATTAGGTAGCCGTCATCCTTGGCAGTGAAATCCAGTTTCACGCCGGGGTTAAAGAACCATTCGAGCGGCATTTCGTCGATGGTCTGTGACGGGCGGCTGCCGCCATCGAGCTTTGCATCCTGCGTCGGGTGGTAGTGCCACGGGGCATCGACGTGCGTGCCGCTGTGGGTGGTCAGACGCACCCATTCGGCGGCGCAGAACGGCTCGCCACCATGCATTGCGTCGATATCGGCTCCCGGGAAGAACTGCTCCAGTTCGTGCCGCGTGTCGGCGTGAACTTCGTATTCGATCTTCGGCGCCAGAAAGGGCGGATCGGAGATGACGTCGTTCTCCAGCGTCATCGACAGGTCTACGTAACGACGGGCCATGGCTTCCTCTGCACAACAAACGGTTGTTCGCGGCAGGGTCTGCCCGTCGCAGAGCGCCATGACAATCTTATCGACCGGGGCGATTTCGCAAATCCGGCGCAATCAATTTCCAAACCGGGTCTGGTGCCGTCATGTCAGTGGAAGCACAAAGTACAGGAGCCTATCCACATGTCTCGCGAACCACGGGTGGTCGTCACCGGCCACGACGAAAACGGCACGGCGATCATCATTTCCGACAAGGCCCCGCGCACCTATCCGACACCCAAGTTCCTGACGACCTTCTACGAAGTGTGGAACGAGAAGCAGGTGCCTGTAACGGTTTCGTGCCACATGCAGGACAACGAGGATACGCTGAACCATCCGCCGCCGCGCGGGGGCGTGCGTATCCGCATGCACGACTTCGATCCCGCCGGAGACAAGGCCGAGGCGCTGACCTACGAAGAGATCGTGCAGCACTTCAAGGAAAGCGGCTCCGAAGACGCGGTGCCGCCCAAGGACAAGTGGAAGCATGCCTTCATGCACCGCACCGAAAGCATCGACTTCGGCATCATGATCGAAGGCGAACTGGTCCTCGTGATGGAAGAGGGCGAACGCGTTCTCACGCCGGGAGACATTGTCGTCCAAGTGGGCACCAACCACAGCTGGACCAACCGCAGCGACAAGAACGCGCGCATTTGCTTCGTGCTGTTGGACGGAGACTATGATGACGAGCTGCGCGGCCTGTTGGGGACCGAGCCGAAGCCATAATTCTGGCTAGGCGGGGACCAGCTCTACCGGCACCTTCGCCAGCGCGTGCAGGGTGTTGTTGAGCCGGTACTCCGCCTGTCCTCTCGCGCGGATTTCCGCGACCTGTTCCACCAAGGCCGCCAGCACTGCTTCCATTTCCAGTCGCGCGACCATCTGGCCGAGGCACTGGTGGATGCCAAAGCCGAAGCCGACGTGGCCACTGGCGTTGCGACTGATGTCGAAGCTGTCTGGATCGTCCCACTTGCGCGGGTCGCGGTTGGCCGCTGCCAGGAACAGCAGTACCTTGCTGCCTTCGGGGATGGTCCCGCCTGCGACCGCAACGGCACGGCTGGTGGTGCGGAAAAAGGTTTGCACTACCCCGCCCCAGCGCAGCGATTCCTCGATGGCGCGCTTGGCGAGCGACGAGTTAGCGCGCAGCTTGGCCCATTCGGAAGGGCACTCGGCAAAGGCGTGGACGAGGTTGGCAATGCCGTTCACCGTTGTGTCGACCCCGGCCGTGAGGAAGCTGCGCACCAGGCGTTCCGCTTCGTCCGACGAGCAGTCGCCCCGGTCCGCCGCTTCGTAGACTGACATGCCCCAGCCGCCAGGCTTGAGGCTCTCGCGCTTGCAGCTTTCGCCAACCCAGGCTGCAGCTTCCGTCCCGCGCGCCATCGACTCCTCCACCAGCCGGTTCTTCGGCCCGAAGGCGTTGAAAGCGATGGTGCCGTAGGGGATCAGGTGTTCGCGGCCTTCTTCACGCAGGCCGATCAGGTCCGGGAAGACCCTCAGCGGGAATGCCTCACTCAAGGCCTCGACCGCGTCGACTTCGCCGCGCGCGACCACCTCGGTCACCAGGTTGCATGCCTTGTCGCGCCATTCAGGCTGGAGCGCGCGCAGGCCGGACAGACTGGCAACCTTGTTCATCAGCCCGCGCGTCCGGTCGTGCAGCGGCGGATCGGTTTCCAGCAGCAGCGACGGCGGCCGCCACGGCTCCTCATGCGCGAAGTCGGACAAGCCGACACCGCGGCCGGAAATGTAGGTCTCCCAGTCCTTCAGCGCAGGCTGCACCTCGGCGAAGCGCGCCATGCCGTAACAGCCGATCGCCTCCAGCCAGATAACCGGCCCGGCATCGCGCAAGGCCGCGTGGTGGGCGTAGGGATCGGCGAGGAACTGTTCGTCGAACGGATCGATGTCGACGACCGGAAAGGTCATTCGGCGGTCCAGCCGCCATCGACCACCAGGCTGGTGCCGGTCATCAGCGCCGAGGCATCGCTGGCGAGGAACAGGACCGCGCCCATCAGGTCCTCCACCGAACCGATCCGGCCTAGCTTGATCTTCTCGAGCACGCTGGCCTTGAACTTGGCATCCTCGAACATCGGCTTGGTCAGCGGCGTTTCGATGAAGGTCGGCGCAATGGTGTTCGAGCGGATGCCATGCGGGGCAAGATCAAGCGCAAAGGCCTTGTTCATGCCCTCCATCGCCCACTTGCTGGCACAATAGAGGCTGCGGTTGGGGCCACCGACATGACCCATCTGCGATCCCATGTGGATCAGGCTGCCCTTCTCGCCCGCAGCAACCAGGCCTTTCGCGCAGGCCTGCGCGACGAAGAAGGCGCTCTTCACGTTGAGGTCCATCACCGCGTCAAAGTCTTCTTCCGAAGCTTCCCACATCGGCTTGGGCCGGTTGGTCCCGGCATTATTGACCAATACGTGAAACGGATCGCAGCTGGCGAAGAAGCTGTCCACCGCGGCGATATCCGAGACGTCGAGCACCGCAGCGCTGGCGTTCTTACCTATCGCCTGCGCTGCGGCCTCGATCTCGCTGGCGGTGCGAGCCGCCAGTGTCACTTCGGCTCCGGCCTCCGCCAATGCGGCTGCCGCTGCCAGCCCGATTCCCCGTCCGGCGCCAGTCACCAGCGCGCGCTTGCCGTCGAGGCGGAAGGACGGGGTCTCGGGAATGTCAGTCATCAGGCAGCAGTCTCCGGCGTAGGATCAGCGGCACCCGCATAGGGCACGTTGCGGCCACCATAGCGGCGCACGCGAATATTGGCCTGCTCGCCGTGGCCGGCAAAGCCTTCCATCGAGCAGAGGCGGCTGCAGTATTCGCCCACCAGCGTGGTCGCCTCGTCCGTCAGCACCTTCTGGTAAGTGCAGGTCTTGAGGAACTTGCCGACCCACAGGCCGCCGGTATAGCGCGCGCTCTTCTTGGTCGGCAGGGTGTGGTTGGTGCCGATAACCTTGTCGCCGTAGGAAACGTTGGTGCGCGGGCCGAGGAACAGGGCACCGTAATTGGTCATGTTCTTGAGGAAGTAGTCGGGGTCCTCGGTCATCACCTGCACGTGCTCGTTCGCATAGTCGTCGGCGACGATCCGCATTTCTTCATAGCTGTCGCAAACTACAACCTCGCCGAAGTTCTCCCACGCAGGACGCGCATAGTCGGCCGTGGGCAGGATATCGAGAAGGCGTTCGACCTCGCGCATGGTGTCACGCGCCAGCTTTTCGGAATTGGTAATCAGGATCGCCGGGCTTTCAGGACCATGTTCGGCCTGACCCAAGAGGTCCGTTGCGCAAATCTCGCCATCGACGGTCTCGTCAGCGATCACCATGGTCTCGGTCGGGCCGGCAAACAGGTCGATACCAACGCGACCGAACAGCTGGCGCTTGGCTTCTGCGACGAAGGCATTGCCCGGGCCGACCAGCATGTCGACGCTACCGATGGACTCGGTGCCAATGGCCATGGCGCCGATCGCCTGGATGCCGCCCAGGGCATAGATTGCGTCAGCCCCGGCCATGGCCTGTGCAGCGACAATCTTGTCAGCTGGCTTGCCTTCGAATGGCGGCGCGCAGGTGATGACGCGGGGCACGCCGGCAACCTTGGCGGTGAGCACACTCATGTGGGCAGAGGCGAGCAGCGGGTACTTGCCGCCCGGTACATAGCAGCCAGCACCGTTCACCGGGATATGCTTGTGCCCCAGCACCACGCCCGGGATGGTCTCGACCTCGACTTCCTTCATCGAGTCCTTCTGGATCTGCGCGAAATTGCGCACCTGCGTCTGCGCGAATTCGATGTCCTTGCGTTCCTGCGCGGTCAGGCGCTCCACGCAATTGTCGATCTCGGCCTGCGACAGGCGGTAGTCTTCACGGTCCCAGCCGTCGAACTTGACGCTGAGTTCGCGAACGGCAGCATCGCCTCGCTCTTCGATGTCAGCGAGCGTTGCTTCAACGATATCGCGGACCTTCTTGTCCGCATCGCGTTTTGCTTCTGCGGTCGCGCCGCGCTTGAGCCAGGTGGCCATCGGGAATCCTCATGCAAATTTGCTGGTGTCGGCTGGCCAATGCCCGAGGCCATGCTTGGCGACCAACGCATGTTATCGATGGCTTGCTATCGGTCGAAAGCCATTGTTGCCTTGCCCACCCGCGGGTAGCCCCCTGACATTGGAGAATTCAGGGAGTGATTTTAATGCGTCTTGCCACGCTCGATAACGGAACACGCGATGGCCGCCTGGTAGTGATTTCGCCGGACGGCACGAGCTATGCCGAAGCCCCGGTTGCGACGATGCAGGATGCGCTCGACAACTGGGATGCCGCCTCGCCGCAATTGCGGGCTATCGAGGATTTTCCTGAGCAACTCGAACTCGAGAAGCTTCTCGCGCCACTGCCCCGCGCCTGGCAGTGGCTCGACGGTTCGGTTTTCCCGAGTCACGGCGAACTGATGGACAAGGCCTTGGGTATCGAAGCCAAGAAGCCTGACTTCCCGCAGATGTACCAGGGCGTGTCGGACACCTTCTATGGCCCCACCGAAGACGTGCCGATGATCAGCGAAGAACTCGGCATCGATTTCGAAGGCGAATTCGGCATCATCACCGATGGAGTGCCCATGGGGACCTCTGCAGCAGATGCCGCCAAGCACATCGTTCTGCTGGTGCAGATCAACGACTGGTCGCTGCGCAAGCTGGCCGGTCCGGAAATGAAGACCGGTTTCGGCTGGATCAACGCCAAGCCGCCATGCGGAATGGCGCCCTTCGCAATCACGCCCGATGAACTGGGCGATCAATGGAAGAATGCCCGCATCGCACTCGACTTGCAGGTGTGCTGGAACGACCAGCAGTTCGGCAATGCCAATGGTGAGCAGATGGCCTACGGTTTCGATGACCTGGTCGCCCACGCGGCAATGACCCGAAACCTGGTGCCTGGCACGGTGATCGGATCGGGCACCGTTTCCAACTCGACTTACCGCGAAGTCGGATCTTCCTGCATTGCGGAGCGGCGCGGGATCGAGATGGTCGACCACGGCGAGGCCCGCACTGATTTCATGAAATATGGTGACCGGGTGCGCATGGAAGCGCACCTGCCAGACGGTTCGGCGCCATTCGGCACCATCGAACAGACGGTTGTCGCGCCATGACCGCCGGTCTCCCCCCGATCCAGCGCGTCGTCACCGGACACAACGAGGAAGGCCGCGCCTGCTTCACGTCAGAAGACGTAAAGGAACCGCAGCTGGTCCCCACCGGCGATGCCAATTTCCTGTTGCTGTGGACTACCGAGACGGTGCCCGCCGACAATAACGACGAGACGGACGGGCGTGACCGCGATCCCGGCACCACCCTGACGGGCGGCAGCGCCTTCCGTATCGTGGACATGCTGCCGGGCGGTGAAAGCCCGTTCCACCGCACCAATTCGATCGACTACGGCATCGTGCTGGAAGGTGAAGTCGAACTGGAGCTGGAAGACGGGCGAAAGAAAACCGTCGGCAAGCACGGCGTGATCATCCAGCGCGGCACCAACCACCTGTGGCGCAACACTACCGACAAGCCCTGCCGGATTGCTTTCATCCTGATCGAGGCTCCGCCGTATATGCACAACGGCAAGCCGCTCGACGAATACAAGCCCGAGCAGGTTGACGACCGTTACGGCGACACGCGGATAACCTGAAGCGCCGGCCGGGAGAGGATCGAATGAACGAACACGTTGCAGCCTATCCGCCGCGCCCTGTCGCCTGGCGTTCGGCAATCATCATATTCCTGCTGACTGCCATCGCCTTGGCGGATCGCATGGCCATTTCGATGCTGATTGGGCCGATCAAGGAAGAATTCGGCATTGGCGACTTCCAGGCGAGCCTGCTGATCGGGCTCGCCTTCACGCTGTTCTATGTGATCTTCCTGCTGCCAATCGGCGCTGCGGCAGACAAGTTCAGCCGAGCCAAGGTGCTGGGTATCTGCCTGTTCATCTGGTCGATCACCACGGTCGCCTGCGGCTTCGCCACGGGCTTCATCAGCCTGTTCATCCTGCGCATGCTGATGGGTGCGGGTGAAGCCGGGATCGGCCCATGTTCGCACGGCATCATCGGAGCCAGCTTCCCGCGCGAGCGGCTGTCCAAGCCCTTGGCGCTCCAGGGGATCGGCTTCCAGGTCGGGCCTGCCGCAGGTGTAGCGGCAGCAGGCGGTATCCTGGCCGCCGGCGCGGCTGGTGCGTTCGACGGTATTCCGCTGCTGAAAGACCTCGCCCCCTGGCGCGTTGCCTTCATCCTGATTGGCCTGCCCGGCCTGCTGGCGCTGTTTCTGATCCCGCTGCTGCACGATCCAGATCGGGCACGGCAGGAAAGCGAAGCAGCCAGCACGGCCCCAAAGGCCAAGTTTATGCCGTTCTACCGCGAGAACACGTTGCTGTTTACGCTCATGCTGCTCGGCTGCGGCATTTCCGCGATGGCCGCCGGCGTGGTGACTGGCTGGGTGCCCGAATACCTTCAGCGTTCATTGGGCGCTTCCCCGGCCGAAGCTGGCAGTGCGCTGGGGGCGATCATGCTGATCACTGCCTTTGCAGGACAAGGCACCTACGCGGTGATCGTCGACTGGTTTGCCGGCAAGGGCTACCTCGATGCGCCGATCCGCGTCGGCCTCCTGCCTACCTTCCTGTCCATCCCGCTGGCATGGCTGGCGTTCAGCGCGGAAGGCACCGATGGCTTCTACCCCTTGTTGTTTGCCTTCGCCCTGTTCATTGCGCCGTTCAATGCCGTGAACAACACGGTTGCGCAGATGATCGCACCTCCTGCCTTGCGTAGCCGTATCTCGGCACTGTTCATCTTCTCGATCAGCATCATCGGCTTTGCCCTCGGACCGGCCCTGGTCGGCTGGCTGAGCGAATATGTCTTTGGTGAAGAACAATTGGGCGCTGCCATGCGCCTTGTTGCCACCCTGGCCATGGCCATGACCTTCGTCCTGTGGTTCCTAGCCCGCAAGCCGTTGCTGCGCACGATGGAAGCGAAGGCCGAGGCTTGAACTCGCCTTTTGACCTTTCGGGCAAGCGCGCCATCATAACCGGTTCAACGCGAGGCATTGGTCGAGCCATTGCCGAGGCTTTTGTCGCGGCCGGCGCCAAGGTGATAATCTCCAGCGAGGACGTTGCTGACACTGCCAGGGTCGCTGCGGAACTAGGGCAAAGCGGCCTAGCCGCAGACGTAACCCGCGATGGCGATCTGGAAATGCTGGTTTCAGGAGCGCTGGCAGAACTGGGCGGCCTCGACATCCTTGTCTGCAATGCCGGGATTACCGGACAGCCGGGCCCGTTCGCCGCGGTGGACATGGCGGACTTCGACCGCGTCATTGCGCTCAACCTGCGCAGCCAGGTGGTCCTCGCTAATCTTGCGCTGCCCCATATTGCTAGCACAGGCGGCGGGGCTGCCCTGCTGATGAGCAGCATTTCGGCCCTCAGGGGGAACGGCGCAATTAATGTCTACGCGCTGTCGAAAGCGGGCGTTTCACAACTGGCGCGCAATCTCGCGGTTGAATGGGGCCCCAGGAATGTGCGCGTCAACGCCGTCGCGCCCGGGTTCATCGCAACTGAGCTTTCGAAACCGCTGCTGGAAAACGAAGCATTCATGGAACGCCGTATGCAGATGACGCCACTACGACGACCGGGAGAGCCGCATGAGATAGCGGCCGCCGCTCAGTTTCTCGCCAGCGATGCGGGCAGCTTCGTCACCGGACAGACACTGGTGGTCGATGGTGGTACGGTGATTACTGACGGTAGCTGACGGAGGAGGAGAAAATGAAGCGCATATCAATACTGGTTCTGACCGCGCTTGCTCTGGGCGCCTGTTCGGAAAGTGAAGCCGAGTTGACCCCGAACGATATCATTTGGGCTGACGGCGACAGCGGCGTGTTAGACGGCGAGGCCTTCCAACTGGCCTATGTCGATTCTCCCGAGCTCGGTGAAGCCGGAACGCAGGACGGCGCTAATTGCGCCGAGGAACTTGAAGCCGGCCTTGCAGCACAGGCATTCATGCAGGAATTGACGACAACTGCGGCACTGGAAGTTACCCAAAGGATCACCACCGATCCGCAGGGACGCACAGTTATTCACCTGTCAGCCGATGGTGTCGACGTCACCGAAACAGCAATAGCCGCCGGGCATATGGCTCCGTGGCCATTCGAAAATGGCAGGCCTGCAGCGCCGAAACCTGTCTGGTGTCCGGCAGAAGCAGAAGCACCAGCGGAATAGTTAGTCGGCGGGAGCCTCTGCGGGCACCCGCACGAAGCCTTCCATAAGTTTCAAGATCGAATCCGGCAAACTGATGCCAGGTGCAACTTCGTTGCCCTCGCCACGCCCTGAAGTCGTGCCGACCCAGAATTCGCTTGCATCTTCGAATACGCCAGTCCCTCCCAGCACGACATTCACCACCGCATCGACCCGCTCGATTGAGCCCTCGCGCCGTTCAATCGAACCGATGAGGACATCGAGCACATAGATGTCGCCACCTTCGGCGCGGTAGACACAGAACAGCGGAGCGCTGTCGCGCGAATTGCCCAGCAGTTCGGCGTTCTGCGCCATTCGGTCAGGGAACGCCTCGGCTTCTGCGTAGTCGATGCCGCACCAGTAATCTGTGCTGCCGTATGGATCGATATAGCCCACACCGGAATGGATCGTCGTGCCACTGGACCAGGCTTCGTAGAAGGCCGTACCGGCCTCAAGCCGCATGGAAATTGGCGTAATCGAAGGTGCCGAACTTTCCTGCGCCGCTGTCGGACTAGCAAAAGTGAGCGACAATATGGCGGCGATGGCAACCGAGGTGATTTTCATCAATCACACCCAACATCGAAGCTGGAGAGATCGCGTGCTAGGTCCAATGGCCCCGCATAGTGCGCCCGTATCCCATCGCGAAGGTAGGCTTCGTTCTCGCGCAGGGGAGTAGGCGGCACGGCAAAATGGGTGAGCACGACTCGGCCCACATTTGCGGCTTGCGCCATCATGCCCACTTCAGGAGCATCCAGGTGATGAGTGTACATATGCTGGCGCAGCGAAGCCTGGATCGTCTCCGGCATATCGGGTCGCGAGGAGACGATCTCCTCGATCACCGGTTCGAAGGCCATCACCTCAGTCACCAGCAGATCCGTGCCTTGCGCCAGCTCGGTCAGCGCCTCGCTTGGGCCGGTGTCGCCGCTATACGTAATCGAGCGGGCACCCATGTCGAAGCGGTAGCTGAATGAAGCAGTGCCCACGTCTTCGGGCGCCTGGTCGAAATGGGTATTGCGGACTGCACGGGCCACCAAGCTACCACCAAGGTTGAGCGTTTCGCCTCCCGAAAGTTCTACTACTTCAAGCCCTTCGGCAGGATCGGGTTCGGGGCGCCCCGTGCCATTGCCTACACGCTGTGCGGGGGCCAGCATCGCGATCACACCCGCGACCACCTCACTTGTGCCAGGGGGGCCATATACGGTCACTGTCCCAGGATAGCGGTTCATCCAGCGCAGGCCGAGCACGGCAGACAGACCGCCAGTGTGATCCCAATGCAGATGGCTTATGAAGACGTGGTGCACCTCGCCATGGCTACGCCCAAGCTGCGCCAGAGAATCTGCCGTCCCGTCTCCACTGTCGACAAGGATCACGTGCTCGCCTGCTTCCAGCAGGTTGGCCGGTTCAGATCGATCCAGTGTTGGTACTGGCCCGCCTGCCGTGCCCAAGGTGGTCCAGCGAAAAATCGGGCAGCTTTCTGCCTCCTGAGCCATGGCCGGTGAGGCTACTGCGGCTAGCAATGCAGCCCCGATAATTGCCTTACCGAAAGTCATATGTCTCCTCCGAAAGCGGTTCGATCGTGTCCCACTTTTCGGCAATCAGACCAGTTTCGGGATCGAAGCGCATGATCTCCACCACGGCATCGCCAATCTTGGTGCCTCCGGGCGTGCCAAAGATCGTGGTGAATTCCTCTCCTATTCCGATGCCTTCGACAAAGGCGAGTACGACGACGGTATCGCCTTCCTCGATTACCTGGTGGATGGTGTAATGCGGGCTGACAGGGGGCCCCGAGCCATCACCGGGCGGAAAGGAACCGGACACCCAGTAGGTTTCCCGCGCTTCCGCTAGGTGGCCATCATTCCAGGCCGAGTAAAGATAGGCGAGGGCCGTGCGTTTGTTGGGCGTATCGGCCAACGAGAAATCATGCCGTTCCAGCAGATCCGCTGGGATGGTGACTTCGTCGATGTCAGCCTGTCCTGCCTCGCAGCCGACCAGCGCAAGCAGGGATCCGGCGAGGATCCCGATCAGCGTCTTCGTCATCGTAAATTCCCTTCTCCATCCGACATAACCCAAGTCGTCCAGTTGCTGGCATGGAGCCTTTCGATGCCCCGCTATTGATAGAATGGGGTTCTAACCCAAGTCCGCGCCGCCTAGGTCGATGAGGCAAAGGAGACCCTGATGAGCCGCGTTACCGATGTCCGCTTTGTCGGCTATGCCGTACCTGACCTGGAGGCGGAGCTGGCCTTCTACCTCGACACCTGGAAACTGAAGCTGGTGGCGCAGGAAGATGGCCTCACTTACCTCGCCACCCAAGGCCATGACGAGCTTTACGTCGTGCGCCTGCGCCAGAACGATGTTCGCCGCGTGGACGTTGTGGCGCTGGCTGCGGACACACGCGCCGATGTCGATGCCTTGCACGACAAGGTCGTCGCCTCGGGCTGCCAGATCATCTTCGCCCCGCGCGAGCTGGACAGTTTCGGTGGCGGCTACGGGTTCCGCTTCTTCAATCCCGATGGCATCGAAATGGAGATTTCATCCGATGTCGCCCGTGGCGAAGCGCGCGAACTGGAAGAACGCGAGGCTGTTCCGGAAAAGATCAGTCACGTCGTATTCCATTCGCCGCATCACAAGGAAATCACCCAGTGGTTCATTGATGTGCTGGGCTTTGGCCTCGCCGACTGGATCGGCGATTTCATGAGCCTGATCTATTGCAACACGGCCCACCACCGGATCGCTTTCCTGCCGGGCCCTGCCTGCCTCAACCACATCGCCTACGACATGCCTGACGTGGACGAGATGATGCGCGGGCTCAAGCGCCTGCGCCGCGCGGGTCACGACACAGTGTGGGGTCCTGGCCGCCACACGGCGGGTGACAATACCTTTGCCTATTTCGTGACCCCTGCCGGGTTCGCGGTGGAATATACCAGCGAGCTGGAAGAGATCGATCCCGACACCTGGGAACCGCGCACTTTCACGCCGGCACCCGACATCATGGACCAGTGGGGCATCGGCACCGGTGGTCCTCAAACCATGCCCAAGCCAGCGCCTGACGCCGGCCTGTTCAAGCCTTCAGGAGTATAGATCTTGGCTCTTTTCGAACCCTTCCCCAATTACGTCTGGAACCTGTCCGTTTCGATCGCGATCGAAAACGGCGGCAAGATGGGCGAGATCGTCGACATCATCAACGAGCTGCGGGACAAGGCCGAGGCTGGCGAGGATGCCGGCACCGAGGATTTCATGAAGGCCTGGGTCGGCATGGCTGACAAGCTGGTGGAGCTGGGCGAGGAAGACCTCGCGCTGGGCCGTGAGTTCTCTGCCGGCAACAAGTTCAAGCGCAGCGCGATCTATTACCAGACCGGCGAACGCATGCAGGCCCGCGGCAGCGAAGGGCGCATGAAGACCTACATGAACTCCATCAACAACTTCCTGCGCGGGATGGAACTGACGAACGAGCCGGTCGAGAAGATCACCATCCCTTACCAGGGCAAGGAGATCACTGGCCTGTTCCACAAGGCACCTGTCGATGGCCCCGCACCCTGCGTGGTCTATTGCAATGGCCTCGATTCCATGAAGGAAATGCTATGGATGAGCGGCTTCCCCAAGGCGCTCGCCCAGCGCGGCATCCACTCGATCTGTGTCGACCAACCCGGCACCGGCGAAGCTCTTCGCCTGCACGAGCTTCCCGCCACGCCGCACAGTGAAGAATGGGCCAGCGCCTGGGTCGACTACCTTGAAACCCGCGACGACGTGGACAACGCCAGAATCGGCATGACCGGCATTTCGCTGGGTGGCCACTTCGCGCCGCGCGCGGTCGCCTACGAGCCGCGGTTCGCCTCGGGTGCGGCATGGGGGGCCAACCACAACTGGCACGAAGTGCAGTACGGTCGCCTGAAGCGCGAAGGCGAAAACCCCGTGCCCCACTACTGGAACCACGTCTACTGGGTGTTCGGAGCGAGCGACAAGGACGACTTCTTCGAGAAGACCAAGGACATGAACCTCAACGGCCACATGGACCGCATCAAGGTGCCCTTCCTTGTCACCCACGGGGTTGAAGATCGCCAGATCTCACCCGATTATGCCAATCAGACATACGACCAGCTGGTGAACTCACCGCGCCGTGAACTCAAGTGGTTCACCCCGCGCGAAGGCGGCGTCGAACACGTCGGCGCGGACAACCACGCCTTTGCCATCGACTATATCGCCGACTGGTTTGCAGAAACGCTGGGCGGCCGCACGGCTGCCTGAGGAGAATAACTTATCGCACCCCCCAATCGCCCGGCGCCGCGGGAATTTGAAGTCGTTGCAAAGCGTCAAGTGACGCCCAACATGTTGCGTGTCACGCTGGGCGGAGCGGCCATGGCCGACTTCCCGCCCGCCAGCGATGGCGGCTATGTCAAATTGCGACTGGCGCAGGATGGCGGCAAGCCCGCCGTGCGCACCTATACCATCCGTTCGCAGCGCGCAGACGCGCTGGAGGTCGATTTCGCCCTCCACGCGGAGACCGCCACGGGCCACGCCGGTCCGGCAACCGACTGGGCCATGAATGTCCAGCCGGGAGACGTGGTCGAAGCCGGCGGACCCGGCCCGGCCAAGCCGCTGCCGACAGGGCACGGTTTTTACTTGGTCGCCGGAGACATGACCGCGCTGCCAGCAATCTCGGTAAACCTGGCCGCCCTGCCCGCTGATGCGCGCGGGCGGGCCGTGATCGAAGTGATGGACGAGGCCGACTGCCTCGACCTCGCGCGCCCCGAAGGGGTGGAACTGCGCTGGCTGGTGGTGCCGCAACCGGGCTCCGAGCCAAGCGCGCTTGCCGATGCGCTGCGCGATTTCGGCTGGCCCGATGGCGATGTCTACGCCTGGTGCGCCAGCGAGTTCACGGCCATGCAGAACCTGCGCAGTTACTTGCGCGAAGAGCGCGGGCTGGGTCCGGATCGGCTGTACATTTCCAGCTACTGGAAATCGGGACTCACCGAAGAAGACCACAAGCGCATCAAGCGCGAGGATGCCGAGGCTCAGGGGGTCTGAAAGGCCCCTGAGCCCCGCTCAGACCGCGTTGGCGCGGGCAATGGCTTCGTAGACGACCGCACTCGCCTTGGGCCGACGTTCAAAGGTCGTGCGGTCGACGCTGGCGAGGCCAAAGGTCGGGCGGTAGCCAAAGATCCACTCGAAATTGTCGAGCAGCGACCAGTGGCAGTAGCCGGTGACCGGCACGCCTTCCTGCATCAGGTCGTGCAGGTTGCGCAGGGCTTCCTGGATCAGCCATTGGCGAATGCTGTCGTCGGTCGTTCCCACCCCGTGTTCCGACACCAGTATCGGCACCTGTGCCTGCTCCCAGGCATAGCGCACCGCGCCTGCCAGCGAGGGGCCATAAACCTCGGCCCCGGAATGGTTGAGGCGGCTGCCGTCAGGCGGCGGCAGGGCGCCGTCTGCTGACCATACCCGCCGCTCGTAGTTCTGCACGCCGAGGAAATCGTCGTCGCGGACAACGCGCCAGCTTGGGCCGTAGAGGAACTCGCAGACCTCGTCGCGGCGCGCTTCGCCGCCCGGCGCGGCCTGCTCGTCGACCACGGCCAGGGACAGGCCTACCGGCAGGTCCGAACGTTCCGCCTTGATCGCGGCGCGGGCATCGACGTGGCCCGCCAGCATGGCTGCTTCTAGGTCCTCGAGATCCTCGTTCAGCACCACGTTGGCCGCGACGAACCTTTCGCCGCCAGTCAATTCAGCAGCGCGGGCGAGCATCGCCTGTTTGCCCAGTTCTGCCTCTGGCGGCAGGCCCATGGTGCTGATCAGCTTGGGCAGGTTGGGTTCGTTGAAGGTGACGGCGCTGTGGATGCCGTCGCCCATCTCGCGCGTCACCAGTGCGCAATATTCAGCGAAGCGTTCGGAGGCGCCATCACCCAGCCAGCCACTCGCGGCGGCAAACCAGCGCGGGCTGGTGAAGTGGTTGTACGTGACGATCGGGCTCATCCCGCGCGCATGGCAGCCTTCCACGATGCGCTTGTAGTGATCCAGCATGGCCTGCGAATAGAGACCGGGTTCGGGCTCGATGCGGCTCCATTCGACGCTGAAGCGGAAGGCATTGAGGCCCATCCCCCTGGCCAGTTCAAGGTCAGTCTCCCACAGTTCGAAACTGTTGACCGCATCCCCCACGGGTTCGGCAAAGATCGTGGGCTGGATGTTGCCGAGGAACCAGGTGTCGGACGCGGTATCGTTGCCTTCCACCTGGTGTCCGGCACAGGCAGCTCCCCACAGGAAGCCATCGGGAAAGCGCCGGGTTGCAGGCGTCTGCGCCCATGCTACGCTCGACGCGAGCACGCTGGCAGCAGCAGAAGTCTTCAGAAGTTCGCGGCGATTCATGGCCGTCCTTTCAGGTTCGCGGAATCAGAAATGAAAAGGGCGCGGGAAGGGCATGCCACTTCCCGCGCCCTCTGGGAGCATTCAAAGCGGGTTGCTTAGAACTCGAAGCCAGCCCGGATGCCGACGACGCGGGCGGTCAGACCAGCAACCGGCCAGTAGCGGATGCCGCCATCGAGGTTGCCTGCGAAGGTACTGGCCAGCATGGCCGTCGGTTCGCGTTCTTCGGTCAGGTTGCGGACGAACACGCTAAGGTTCCAGCCACCATCCACATCACGGACACCGAACCCACCGTTGATGATTTCATGCGCCGGATAGCGATAGCGCGGGTCGGCGCGTGCGGCGAGCAGCACTTCGCTCTTGTAGATGAGGTTGGCGTTGAGGAAGACCTCGACATCGTCCGTCACCGGCACCGAGAAGTCGCTCGACAAGGTGAACTTGTGCCGCGGTGCATTCAGGAACTGCGTTCCGCCCAGATTGCCGCCCGCATCACCCAGGTACCCGGTGGGGAAGGTGATGTGGTTGAACTGGTAACCAGCATTCACCACCCAGCCTGGCAGGATCTCGCCCGTCGCGCCCAGTTCGAAGCCGTAGCTGTCGATCGAGGGAATGTTGAGCGGCTGCGAGATCAGGGCCGTGCCAACGAAAACGCTGGTCTGGCTCTGGAAGTCGAGCAGTTCGGTGTAGAAAGCGTTTGCCGAGAGCTGGAAGTCACCGACGTTGAAACGCGCGCCCAGTTCGAAGGCGTTGGTCTTTTCCGGATCGAGCTGGAACAGCGCGCCAGCAGGATCGGTACCGACTGCGGGCGGCTTGTAGCCACGCGAATAGGACGCGAAGATGTTCGTATCGGGGTTCGGCTGGAAGCTTACACCGATGCGGCCGGAAATGTTGCTGTCTGTCGTCTCGAAGGAAGCGGTCGGCACGAGCGTATCCGTGCCGACGGCTGTCGTGTTCTGGTAGTCATCAAAACGAAGGCCGCCGAAGATGCTGACCTGGTCGCTGACCTGGAAGGTCGCATCGGCAAAGGCCGCCAGCGTGCGGTTTTCGGTGGTTTCCTTGGTGAAACTGACCGGAACCACACACGGGACGGGTACCGGCGGACGCGGCGTGCCGGGGAACTGGCAGACGCTGAAGCCGATACGTTCGTCCGGCAAAGTCGAACCGAAGGTATTGGAGCCACCCATCGGCACGCGATCGAAGTGGTAATCGTTGTAGAAACCGCCGACTACGAGATCGAGGCTTTCACCCGTGTAGCTCAAGCGCAGCTCCTGGCTGAAGCCGCGGGAGTTTTCTTCCGTGCGCTCCTGACGGGCGGCGAAAGTGCCGGTGATGCGCGAAAAGTCGCGGCGCGGCTGGTAGAAGGTGCGATCACGGAAGCCGGTGACCGAGGTCAGGCTCAGCTCGTCGCTGAGTTCCAGATCGAAAACAGCCGAATAGGCCTGGATTTCTGTCTTGATGAATGACGCGCCTTCTTCGCAGTAGAATTCCGCACGCTCGTCGATCACCGGAACAGCGCAGCCTGCAGGATCAGTGTATGCGCCGTTTGACACCGCACCCAAGGGCGGGCCGCCGGGGAAAAGAAGATCGGTCGAGTTCGGCGCGACGGCGATCGCGAAGAAGGTCTGTCCGTCCTGGCTATTCTCCGCATATTCCGCGCTGAGATTGATAGTCAGGCGGTCGGAAGCTTCCAGCAACAGGCGACCGCGAATACCGAAGTCCTCGATCTGGTTGTCACGTCCGGTCGTAACCGAGCGCTGGAGGCCGGTCTCTTCTTTGTACTGCGTGGCGATGCGCAAGGCGCCGACATTGCCCAGCGGAACGTTGAGGCCCGCATTGATCACCCATTCACCGACTTCCGAACCGACGGTGCCCTTGTCAGCCCAGTCGATACTGCCATTCATGCCAAACTCGCCGAGCACCGGTGCCCGGGTTGAGATGTTCAGCACACCAGCCGATGCGCCCTGGCCGAACAGCGTTCCCTGCGGGCCTCTTAGGACCTCGACCTGACCCAGGTCGAACAGCTGCGGAAACGAGAGGTTGCCGACAGGCACCTGGTCCACGACCAGCGCCACCGACGATGCGACCGAGGGGTTGAAGATACCTGTGCCGACGCCGCGCAGACGGCCGCCACCATTGGTTTCACCACCGGAAGTCTGGCTGATTTCGAGGGCAGGCGTGATGCGCTGCAGATCGTTGAGGTTGTAGACCTGGTCACGCTCAAGCTGTTCCTGCGTAGCGACTGTCACGGCCAGCGGCACGTCGATCAGGTCTTCTTCGCGTTTACGCGCGGTAACGAAGATCGAAGGGCCCTGATTGCTCTCTTCCGCACCAGCGTCGCCATCTTGTGCATAGGCAGGTGCGGCAAGCATGGCCGAGCCGAGGATTGCCGAGCTGAGCAGCGCGACCTTGAGCGAAGAGTAACGCATCAATGTTCTCCCAAAACGGTTCTTATCTTTATTCAGCAACGGCTGTGTTTCAGTCCGTTCCAAAATCCCGTCTGTTGCGATCCAAGACGGCCATCAGAAAGTAAAAGCGGCAGATTCGATGGACACATATTGATGAGACAGATGCTTTAAATCGATAAATTTCAATAATTTAAATGTTGCCAGAATATCACACAGCCCAGTCGATCCGGCCGGGGATCGACTGCATCGATTTGTCGGCGCGGCCTTTGGCGGCGATCTATTCGCTGATCAGCAATTGCACCGGACCGATCAAACCTGAAGGCCTCAACTCGGCATCAGGGTAATAGGTCGGTGCTGCTGTGAAGGTCACCGGCTCCATCCCTTCCTGTCGGTCACCGATCAGGCGATTGATCCAGCGATTTGCGACGCGGACCTCCAGTTCGTTCGTACCTGGCTGTAGCAGCCCTGCCACGTTCACCCGGTCCGGCGCGAACCAGGTGATGCCGGCTGGTTGACCGTTTATGAACACCTCCGCGACGTCGGCGACATGGCCGAGGTCAAGCGAGAGTGTGGCTGATGCCAACGTGTCGGCAGAAACTTCAAAGCTGGTGGTGTAGATGGCCGTTCCGGAGAAATAGCGCACACCGTCATCCGCGTGTTCGTTGAGCGGCGCGAGCGTGGCCATGGAAATTCCGGCGGGCGCGCCGCGACCTTCCTGGAAGGTGACAGTCCACGGACCGGCAATCGTTGCAGCCGGCGCGGCAGACGTCGACGCTACCGTGCGTGACAAGGCGTCGGTCGCCTCGCGAAAGACCACGAACTTCGCGTCCTCGGGGCCCATTTCCAGTGGCACCACGGTTACGCCGTCTTCCACCCGGTAAGACAGCGGGCGCGAAGTGCCGGTGATGGCATCCAACAATTCAGGGGCATGGCCGGTCACGCGGAAACGCAGCTCGAGTTGCTCTGCACGGTTCCGGCGATTGTTCACGAAATAGATTTCAGCGTCGTTAGCCTGGCGATGGAGGAACAGGATCTCGCTATCGGCCAACCCGCCGGTGAAGGCGAAGTCGGGCGCAATCCCGTTGGCAGCCAGCATCGCCTCGATTTCCGCGTCGGCGGAAACGTTTGACAGGGCCCAGGTGGCATCGGCCAGTGCCGCGAATGCTGCTGCGTCGTCAGCCAGCGACGGGGAGCCTTGCGGCTTATCGCCAACGACGAGGACACCAGCGCGGGCGATTTCGGCGATCCGTTCCAATGTAGGCAGTGTCATCATGGCGCTGGAACCATTCAGCTGTATGGCGCGGTACCGGGTGCCGCCCAGCGTCACCAGCTCATTGCCGTCCAGAGTGATGGCATCGGCCAACATGTCCGCATTGACGAAGTCGAAACCGTAGCTGGTCGGCAAGCCAGCCGGAGGGCCCCCGATATACTGCGCCGTCAGCGGCGCTTCCTCACCCATGAAGACGGCTACATCGGCAGCATAGTGCCCTTGTTGCAGCAGGTAGGAGCTGCGAGCGATGTAATCGATCCAGGGCCGGGCCATCTCGGCCCAGGTTTCGTTGCGATTGAAGTATTGCCCGAAAATCATCAGCGAGAGGCCGGGTGCGCGATCCTCCACCGGCACGTGTACCGAGGTGTGGATCACCGGACGGTTGATGCCATAGGCGAATTCGAAATCGATCACCCGCTTCAGGTCTCGCGGTGCGAAAGCCCAGGGCGAATTGGCCGAAGTCATGCTTTCGGCGGCGACCAGGTTCTGTCCGTAGACGTGGGCCACCGAAGCTGCACCCTTCATGTCGCCCAGCAAAGACCAGCGCGGATCGCTGCCGCGGAACCAAGTCCACATCGCTGCCATGGGAATGTCTGCGTGGCTACGCATGGCAAGGTCATCACCCAGCATTGGGCGGCCATTCTCCAGCGCTTCTCCATAGACTATAAGGCCGTTCTCATGCGCCACCTCGGCGACAGTGCCGTAGTGATAGTCAGCCAGCATTTCGGCCAGCGTCTCGCGCCAGTCATAGAGGAATGCCTCGGTCTGCTGCGGTGAGCCGATGACGACACCGGCCAGCGCCGGAAGCCAGGGACGCAGGGCATAGCCGCGACGCGCCTCGAACTCGGCTTCCATCCGGGGCGTCCAGTTGCTTGCGCCGACCTCGATTGAATCGGTCAGCAGTGCCTGCAACCCCCGCTCGCCGATCATGTCCTCGCCCAGGGTGTCGCGGTACATGCCGATGTAGGTTTCGAGGTAGCTGCGCACGGCCACGGGATCGAGCTTGTCGACTTCCAGACCGGTCGCTTCGGGCGTGGCGGGATGGTTGGTCTTGCCGGTCAGCGACCAGCCGAAACTCAGCACGCGCCAGTGGCCGCCGGCAGGCGGTGTCCAGTCGAGAGTTCCGTCGGCGGACACATGATCCGTCAAGTCGATGACTTGTGCGGGGTCAACGCCCACGACGGATGCACTATGGTCGATGGCGGCATAATAGTCGGGCAGGGTATCGAAGCCGGCCTTGTGCTCGAACAGGTCGAGCCGTGGCTCAGCCGACAGCTGGAAGTCTGCAAGCGGCGTGGTGGACAGATCGCCCAAGGCGAAAATGTCGAAGTTCTCTGCGCCCGGCGCAGGCTCGTCGAGCGAACCTCCGCCCGGCGAGTGATTGTCCGAGAGGACGAGGCGAAATGCATCTGCCGTGACGGGATCGAAACCCACGCTAGTCGGGATGCCCGAAATGGGAATATCTGCCACTTGCTGCCAGTTTCCGTCGATCTGTGCTTCGAGAGCGGCGGCGATGGGCACGGGACGAAACGGCCTCTCAAGCCCGGGCATGAAAACCTTTGCGGACCGGACAGTGACCGCTTCGCCATAAGTGGCCGTCAGCGAACCGGACAGGTCCTCAGCCAACGGAAAGGGAAGGGCCGTCGCCGTGCTAGCATCGGTGATTGGGTCTGCGTCAACTGTCGTGCCATCAGCCAGGGTCAGCTCGGGCTGCGGAAGAGGTGCTGCAGTCATCGGCACGGCGATAACGGCGATCCGGCCGGATGCCTGTCGCTCTGCGTGATCATCACCCGCCTCGACGCCGGGTAGTTCTTCCTCGAACGGACTATCCAGGAAGGGGCCAGTCACATCGGGCGCAGCGTTCAGCAAGCCATGGAAGGCGACGCCGCCGGGCAATACGGTCTCACCCCAGACCAGCTTCTTCATGCCGTCTTCCGGCGGCACCCACGGCCCGCCGGTTTCAGACCAGCCGGGCGAAGCGGCAATCGCCATCTCGAGGTCCAGTCGGTCGGCTTCGTTGGCGGCGAAGCGGAAGGCTTCCTGCCATTCGGGGGTCATGTAGACCAATCGCTCGTCGACGATCTGCGGAGTTTGCAAGCTGGCGTCGAAATTCTGGAATCCGCCCAAGCCGATACGGCTCATCCAGTCGAGGTCGCGGGCAATGCCTTCCTGCGTGACATTGCCGTTCATCCAGTGCCACCAGGTGCGGGGACGCGCGGATTGCGGAGGATCGACGAAGCCTGCCATCATCGCGTCTTGTGCGGCGGGCGTATCGCTTGCCGATTGCACAACTTGCTCGCCGGTCGTCACGCTGCAACCCGCAAGCGCGATCACTGCGGTCGCTAACACCAAGGCAGACTTCTTCGACATTCGACTCCCCCCCCCGCTGGCCAACTTACCGCCGGTCCAGTGTAATCAGACGATCCCGGCACCCTGCCTTATGGCCCGTCGTTGCCGCACCTTGCTCTTGCAGCCTAGACCCTCACCAAGCCGTAGCTCCGGCATCGACCGAAAAATCACCTCCGGTCACATAACGCGCTTCGTCGCTGGCGAGCCACGTCGCGCAGTAAGCCACGTCTTCAGGCTCGCCGAGACGCTTGAGCATGTTCTTGGCCAGCACCTTGTCCTTCAGCGCCGGTTCGACATGCATATGCCGCCGCGTGGCCTCGGTGAGGATGAAGCCAGGACTGATGGTATTGGCACGGATGTTATGAGGCGCGCCTTCCATGGCCAGTTGCCGGGTCATGGCGAGCACGCCCCCCTTGCCAGCGCAGTGAGCTAGAGCAGCAGAGCCTTCGAGTGCGTGGCGCGCATTGGCGCTGGCGAAGTTGATCACACTGGCACCGCCGCTCGCCTTCAGGTGCGGCCAAGCCGCCTTCGTTGCGAGGAAGACGATGTCGAGCTCGCCCCGCAGGGTGGTCTGCCATTCGGCGTAAGACATGTCCTCGATCCAGGCGAAGACAGCAAAGGCTGCGGCATTGAGCAGCACGTCGATGCGACCGTGTTCCTCGCCGATGCGGGCGAAGGCAGCCATGGTGGCATCTTCATCAAGCAGGTCGCACTCTATATCGGCACCTTGCAGGTCGATGCCGATCACTGTCGCGCCTTCGTCAGCGAACATGGCTGCACAGCCCTTGCCAATGCCGTTAGCCGCGCCGGTTACGACGGCGACCTTGCCCGCGAGCCGATCACCCATGCGCCATGTCACCCTTGCTGCCGCTTCGTCCAGCAATGATTGCCACCAGCACACCTGCCACGGCAAGATAACTGAGCATCTGGAAGCTGGACAGCAGTCCGCCCATGCGCATGGCAAAGAATGTCACCACCATCGGGCTGAGCCACTGGCCCAGCGCAAATGCCGACTGCCAGAAGCCGGTGCCACGGCTGCGAACCTCGAAGGGCAGGATGGACATCGCCCATACCAGCAAGGTCGGCAGCAAAAGACCCGCGCCCAGCTGGTTGACGAAGCAGCCAATCAGGAATTGGGTCGTGTCAGTCGCCGTGCCCATGGTGAAAAAGCCGACGGCAAGCAGTGCGAACTCGACGAGCAGCAGGCGACCCACGCCGATCTTCGAACCGAATACACCGTAGATGATTGTGCCGAGTGGAACACCCACGCTGGCGACTGACGTCCAGAAGCCAGCAGCTGCCGGGCTTGTCATGCCAAGTTCGGCAAGACCCGAGCTAGCTTGGATTTGCACCGTGTAGAAGAATACTGAACCATAGACCGTGATCAGCACGATCAGGGCCATCTTGCCCCATGGAAAGCCATCCCAACTTAGCGTATGCGCTGTCTCTCCGACATGCGCGCTAGCCAGACTTTCGCTCTCACCCTTAACGTGGTCATCGGCGGCCTTTTCCGGCTCCCAGGTGAACAACCAGACCAGCAGGAACATGACCAGCGCGCTGGAGTAGACCCAGAAAGGCGTGCGCCAGCTGACTTCGCCCAGAATGCCGCCAAGGTTGAAGAACAGCAGCGCTGACATCGAGGCGAAGGCCGGCTGCGCGGCCAGCCACTTGTCGCGTTTCTCACCATGAAAGAAGTCTGCGATCATGGTGGTCGATAGGACGTAGATCAGCGCCTCTGCCATGCCTACGCCAATGCGGCTAATCAGGATGTGCGTAAGGTCTGTGAGGAAGACGGGCGCCACGCCCACGGCCGCGTATACGAGGAAAGAGGCGAGCAGCAGTTTCCGCTTACCGAAATAGTCGCCCAGTATCCCGGCAAACGGGCACAGGATCGCCACGCACAGCGCCGGAAAAGTCAAGACCATTGGCACCCAGTATTCGTGGTTCGGCACGTCCGAGAACTCTGCCATGAGCAAGGGCATGACTGGTGCCAGGAGGACGATCGCCATGGTCGTCAGGGTGATCGGCAGCAGCAGCGCCACGCCGGTCATGAATGTTGGTTGACGGCCCATAGCCGCTATCTCTCCCGTAGTTGCTCTAATCTGACCCATGATCGCATCGACGGCCAAGGTCGAATTGCAATTTTGGGTGCCTTGGCATCGAAGGAGCCGATACAGACTCAGAGGTTGCGATCTTCGATTGCTCTAGGATCGCGGTAATTGATCGTAGACCAGGCGGAATCCGACGTTGCTGGTGCCAAGGCCGGGATCGCGACCCTGGCGGGCGGCGGGGCGGTAACGCTGGCAATAGTTGGGCGCGCACAGATACGAACCCCCCCTTCATTACCCGACTGGCGAGGCCGGGATTATAGGGATCGTATGCAGCATTTTCGCTGGGTCCGCGCGGATTGTCCGTGTCGGCGGGATCATGTCCGGGCCTGTAGTAATCCTGCGTAACCTCCCAGACATTGCCGACCATGTCGTAGAGGCCATTTGCATTCGGGTGGAAACAGCCAACTGGCGCAATACCCTTGAAGCCGTCTGTCTCTTCATTGACCAAGGGGAATAGGCCCTGCCAGCTATTCGCACTCTGACCATCGGGTTGTTCGGAGTATGGGTCCGCGCCAGCGCTGGCTGCATATTCCCACTCCGCTTCGGTCGGGATGCGGCCGCCTGCCCAATTGGCATAGGCAACCATGTCATCCCATGCGAGATGGACGACAGGCTGATTGGCCTGCGCTTCCGGCCCTGCTGGTCCGTAAGGCTTTTCCCAGTAGGCGCCGGGAACGTAGCTCCACCAATCGGTGTAGCGGTTGCTTGGCCTATCGGGCGGAGTGAATACCGCCGAACCGGGGACCAATAGGTCTGGCGGGATCTGTTCTTCCGGAACGCCGAAAAGAGCTGGATCAACTGGCCTTTCCGCGACGGTCACATAGCCAGTCGCCCCCACGAAAGCGGCGAACTGACGATTGGTTACTTCATGCGGATCGATCCAGTAGCCATCGACGCGAGTTTCGCGGCGGGGTCCCTCTTCAGTATAGATATCGTCCTGTCCCATCGTGAAGGTACCGCCCTCGATGTAGACCGGGGCATCGCTGATCGCTCCACATTCGATATCCGTGGCAAAGTCGGCCGCGGACGAAACGGTGTAGTCACCACTATCTTCGGTAGCGGCATTCCCGCAGGCGGTCATCGTGGCCAAGGTGAAAACGGCGCATAGCGCGGGTTTACCATTGGCAATGATACCGCCTGTCGTTGACCATCGGCCCAACATTCCGGGATCCTGCTCCTACAAGATGCGGCTAGTAACGATCAGCGTAGCTACGCGCTTCCTGCAGGTCTTCAGAGAATGCGTCGGTGCGGTAGGGACGCATTTCGAGGTTCCAAGCGTCCCACTGGTTGCGCAGTCGGTTGAATATCTCCGGTTCGGCAGCACTGCGGTCCGCGCGTTCGCGCACATCCTCGGCGAGGTTGTAGAGGAATTCCTGACCGCCAATGCTGACATATTTCCAGTCGCCATCGCGTACCGCTGCCTGTCTGCCAGAGTAGAATCGGAAATAGAGCGCCCGCGATATCGGATCAGATTCACCCAGCAATTGCCGCGAAAGGTCCAGTCCGTCGAACTCGCCAGCCGTAGCGACGTCGCCGCCGCTCATGGCTAACAATGTAGGCAACATATCCATCGATGCCATCACCTGCTGCGAGGTGCCGCCGGGCGCGATGTGGGCTGGCCAACGCACGAGGATTGGTACGCGGACGCCGCCTTCCAGCACTTCACCTTTGTAGCCGATGAATGGCCAGGTTTCGGAAAACCGCTCCGCTCCGTTATCGCTGGTGAAAACGACGATAGTATTGTCGGCAAGGCCGCGCTCCTCCAGCGCGGTGAGCACGCGGCCGACATTCTCGTCCATGATCTCCATCATCTCGCGATACTTGTCGATCGAACCATGTTCCTCGTGCTGGAGGTTGCCCATGGCTTCGGCGACGGCTTGGTCCTCGCGACCTTCCCACGGCCAGTGCGGCGCGTTGAAGTGCAGGCTGATGAAGAACGGGCGTCCGTCCGCTCGATCGATGGCAGCAATGGTTTCATCGCCGAAAAGGTCTGTAAGGTAGCCCTCGTCGTCGCGTACCGGGTCGTTGCCGCGGGTCAGGCCCATGCCGATATCGCGCCCGCCCATCACCATACGGTGACGGAAATAGTCGCCGGCGCCTTCTACGAGGCCATAGAAATCATCATAGCCGTGTTGCAACGGGCCGGAATGGGGCGGGTCGCCGAGGTGCCACTTGCCTACCAGCGCGGTGTAGTAGCCGCGATCGCGGAACACGCTAGCGATCGTGGTAGTGCCTTCGGGGATCACCCAGTTATCCGTGTTGGGACCAAGCGGCTCTTCCACGCCCAGACGGTAGCGCTGGGCGTAGTTTCCAGTCAGCAAGGCCGTGCGGGTCGGCGAACATATGGGAGTGGAAGAATAACCCTGCTGCAGCCACAAACCGTCGCGCGCAAGTGAGTCTACATTGGGCGTTTCGATGTGGTGTGACCCGGTGAGCGAGAGGTCCGAATGGCCCATATCGTCCACCATGATGAACAGCACGTTGGGCGCGGCTTCGTGGTGGTCAGCCCGCAGCGGAGCGCCACCCAGTGCGAGTGCCAGTGTGATGAGCGTTGCAAGAAACTTGCGGGCCATATCTCGTATCCTCTCTGACACGGCAAAAAAATGGGGCGGGAAGAGAGTGCCCGCCCCGAGGTGCCTGATCAAGTTACCGCTTATCAGAATTCTGCGCCGACACGGACGCCATAGGTCAAGGGTGCGGTGAGAGTGGTGGTAATGAAGCCAATCGGCGAAGCCTGCGGCAGAGCGATGCGCCGCTCGTCCTCGATGTTGTTCACGTAAGCTTGGACTCGCCAACCGTTGTCGATGTCACGCAGCGTCAGAGTGGCGCCAGTGGTCCAGTAACCCGGGATCAGCTGCTCGGGGAGGAAGTTGAAACCACCCCATTGCTCATCACGATAGGCCGTGTTGACTGCCGCCACCAGTTCGAGGCTGTCGGAAACATCGAAGATCTGCTCGGCTCCAAGGTTTACCGTCCAGGTAGGCGAATAGAGCAAGGGCATGCCCGAACAGTCGAACTCGAAGACCGGCGCGCCAGTGTTGGTGGTGCTGCCATTGGGACCGCCCGGGCAACCATAATTCGTGCGCGGCGGTGCGGTGATCAGCGTCAAGTCCTGGTATTCGGTATCGAGATACTGGACTTTTCCACTCAGCGTTGTGTTGGGGAACGGACGCGCAACCACGTCCACATCGAAACCGTTGATGTCCGAACGACCGACGTTCTGCGTAGCGTTGATAAGCACGCCGTTATTATCGACGGTGAAGTAAGTGATCAGCTGGTCGCGGTAGCGCCACATGAAAGCTTCAAGGTTCACCTGCAGCCGGTTGTTGAAGAAGGTGTTCTTCGACCCGATCGTATAGGCTGTGATGTATTCCGGATTGTAGGTTTCGTTGCCCGAAGCCAGCTGGAAGCCACCTGCACGATAACCAGTTTCTACGCTGGCATAGAGCAGGTTGTCCGGGGTGATGTCGAATTCCGCACCAAGCTTCCAGGTCACCCGATCAAACGAGCCGCTGGCGACAGCGGTGCTGCTGTCATGCAAAATGCGTGCTCGGACAACACCATCATTCTGCGAAATCACATCCCAGAACGGCGGCAGCTGCGAAAGCGTGCTGGCCGGATCGACCCAGCCGCCAGCGATCAACCAGTCCAGTGCATCCTGGGGCTGAGTGAAGCTGGGATAGTGCGGCAGTGCGCCGGGTAGCTGGCAACCAAGGCCGAACGAGGCCGGGGGCGTCACCGGCGGCGGTGCGTTGGGACCGCAGAAGGTAATGAAGTTGGTGATGTTGCCATCGATTTCCTTGTCGTCCTGCGTGTAGCGCAGGCCACCGACGAGGCGGAACTGGTCGGAGACATTGACGGTCAGTTGGCCAAAGCCTGCCCAGCTCGTCGTGCCGCCGGTATAGTTCTGCATCGGCAGAACGAATTCCTGGTTGAAGACCTGCTCTGCACCGACACTTTCATCGATGAAGAAACCGCCAACGATATAGTCGACAATTCCGACTTCACCGGCAAGCCGCAGTTCTGCGGAGAACTGCTCGGCGTTCTGCTGGCGAACGGCATTGTTGAAGCCGGGGCCGTAGATGCTCGAATCGTTCGAGCTCTCGCGATAGGCCGTAATGAAGGTGAAATCGCCGATCCCGGTTTCAAGCCCAATCTCGGCATTCACGCCCCAGAATTCAGCATCCAAATGCTGGTTTTCCTGCATCGGGTCGAGGAAGCCGAACCCGGGGGCGCCCAGCACCGATTGGCGATAGGCGTTTGCATCCGCAGTAAACATGCCTTCGTCGTCAGGCAGACCCGAGGGTGTAAACGTCGTGCCCGCATAGGCACCGAAATACTGGCTGCCCGGACCGACGCCCCCAAGATGGGTGTAGTCACCGCCAATGCGGACGGTGAGGGTGTCGGTCGGTTCAATCAGGAATTGGGCGCGGAAACCGGCACGTTCGAGATCGTCCGAGCCATCGCGGTTGTAACCGTCACGTTCCTCATAGGTGCCGGCGATACGCAATGCGCTGTTGTCGCTGGTGGCAAGGTTCAGGTAGCCGTTGAGCGAGATGGCGTCGAAGTTGCCGTAGGAGGCGTTGATGCCGGCGCCTGTACGACCCAGTTCGGGCTGGGCAGGAATGATGTTGAGTGCGCCGCCGGTGGCATTGCGACCATAAAGGATTCCCTGCGGCCCCTTCAGCACTTCGACGCGCTGCAAATCGTAGAAGGCCGCGCCAACCACACCGTCACCACGCCCCAGAGGGATGCCATCGTAGCTGCTGACCACAGCCGAATCGAGATAATGGTTGTTGGTCACGGCACCAACGCCGCGCAGGTAAACCGAAGTCGAGGTGCCGCCGCCGTTCACGAAAGTGACTGCCGGAACCATGCGGGTAATATCGACCGCCGTAGTGACGCCCGCGTCTTCCAAAGCTTCAGCACCCACGGCGTCGATAGCCAGTGCGGCGTCCTGCACGCTCTCCGACTGGCGACGCGCAGTAACGGTGATGGTCCCGATGCCCGTTTGCTGCTGTGCGGCCTGACCCTCAGAGCTGTCCTGAGCAAGCGCGGGCATTGCGGTGGCTAACGCCGACACGATTGCGAGCCCGCTGCACGCGCGGGCCAAAGAAAATTTCGACACAATTCTCTCCCAGTGTTTTTGGCTGGCTAGCCGAAACTCGGATCAAGGTCGTACGGAGAATTTTAATAGGAACCTATCCGCGAAAGCGGACGGTGATTAGGAAGTGAGGCTTTTCAAGACGGAGAAGCCGTTTCGACCGGATAAGGAATTCATTGGAGGTTGAGCCAAATTTGGCTGGCTTTCAAGAATGTCAGGTTGCAGGATTTATGGACTCGAAAGGAGATGTCCAAGATCTTGGCGCAGGCCAGAAAGACGCAGGACGTCTGCTAGTGGGGGCGCAAGCGAACATTCGCTTCTGGCGCACATTCTGCTCGACTTCTTTAGCGTACCAAGCATTGCTGTTCCCGAGACCGAGGCGCCCAACTAACCCGCCATACGGCCTACCCGGCAACATCCACGCTAATGCCCGGGCTGTGGGTGGTGGGAGTAGCATGTCGCTGCTCCGATCAGCGAAAGAACCACCCATGACCAAGAGCCAGACTTCAAAAGCTGAGAACGCCCCCAAGCTCACCAAGATCAGCAAGGTGGTCGCTTTGCTCGAACGCAAAGAAGGCGCCACGCTCGACGACATCGTCACAGCCACCGGCTGGCAGGCGCATTCGGCACGCGCAGCACTCACCGGCCTTAAGAAGAAGGGCCACACGCTGGAGAAGAGCAAACGTGGTGATGTGACCTGCTATCGCATCACCAAGGCTGCGTGATGCAGGGCAACACGCTTGACGAGAGACTGGCTGCGCTGGCGACACTATCGCTGCCGCAGCTGCGCGATGTTTGGCGGCGTATAACCGACAAGCCCCTGCCCAGGGTCAGTGCAGCGCTGCTGCGCCTCGCGCTTGCATGGGAACTGCAAGCCTTTGTCCATGGTGGATTGTCTCGACGGACACAGCAGACATTGGACCAGCTGGCCCGAGGGAACACCCGTACCCGCGCCACTCAACCCGGCATGCGCCTTATGCGCGAATGGAACGGCACGTTGCACGTGGTCACAGTCGAAGATGACGGAACCATTCGCTGGGTGCTGTCAGTCATCGAACGAACGGTACGGCTTCGTCGGTCGTCCGGCCACTTCGCATAAATCGCGTTATCGTCCGCCGATGGCGACATGGCTGAGGCACTCGCCTACGCTGTGATAGGCGCGCCAACGGCATCGCTCCCGCTGAATTTCTCCCTATCGCGAAGCCAGGTGAACAGCTGCGAGAGTGCGTCGACCTGATCATCGAAACGCGCATTCGGAAAACCCAGTAGCTCTGAACGAAAATCCGCCAGCCAGGGTGCGTCAGCAGGCAGCAGAAGCCGGCCAGCCTCGATCATGGCGCTGACGCCTGCCACACGCGCGACCTTGTCCTGTTCAGGACGCCGGGCGATGGGGGCAGGCACGCCACTTGGGCTTTCCGCGCGCAGTGTCTGTATCAGCTGGCTGCCGGAGGACTGGTCTTCAATCAGCAGCACGCCAGCGCCATGCTCGCGCGCCAAGCGGATCGCATGCGCCTTCAGTTGAGGGAATTTCAAGCGCCGCCGGAATACGTCGAGGACGAAGACCTTATGCCCCTGCTTCAGTGCCGTGACGCAGACAGAGTAGTCGTTATGCGGGTTGTCCTTGCTGGCCGTGTCCCAGGACTGGATGACCTGGCCCTTGCTGCGATCGAGCAGCGCGGGATCGAACTGGCGGAGCCACTCAGCCTGTACCATGTTGCCTGTCGCCGGCACCGGGTCCTGCAGGTACTGCGCAGAAAATCCGACAGAACCCATGGCCGCCTTCTGCTGCAACAGCAATTCGAGGGACTCGCGCTCTGGATGCAGGACATCGCCTTCCTTGCGGTAGTGAACCCCTCCCCGCAGCAGCGGGATTGCGGCGTCAGCAGGTGCAATTGCGGGAAGGCAGCAGTGCTCCCAGCCACCTGCTTCCAGCAGCATGCCTGTCAGGTCGCCCTGGTGCAGTCGCTGCATCACGACGATGATCGCTCCTGACGCCTTGTCATCAAGCCGCGAGGACAAGGTCGACTGAAACCAGACTATTACTTTCTCACGGGCAAGTTCGGAATTTGCTTCTTCTGGCTTGATGACATCGTCGAGGATGATGATGTCGCCCCCGCGGCCCGTCAGCGTGCCGGTGACCGATGTGGCAAGTCGACCGCCTCCAGCTGTCGTCTCGAAATCAAATGCTGCCGATCGTTTCTGAGAGATAACGGTGCGGGGGAAGAGCTGACGGTAGAGTGGCTGCTGCATCAAGGTCGCACAGTCACGCGCCAGTTTGCCCGACAGTTCATTGGAATAGCTCACGCCGAGAATATTGGCGGTGGGCCTTACACCGAGCGTGAATGCTGGCCAGATTGAAGAAACCGTCTTCGATTTGCCGTTACGCGGCGGCAGGTTGATGATGAGCCGCTGACATTCACCGCGAGCAACGCGGTCGAGGTGATAACAAAGCGTATCTAGGTGCCAGTTCCATAGGAGCGGATCGCCACCGCTGATCAGGGGCCACACACGGCGCAAGAAGACCGGGAAATCCTGCCGGGTCAGTTCTGCCAGGAGGTGCGCGCGATCATCAATCTCCATCGTCGCCTCCTTCACTAGCTTCATCGGCTGTATCCGGCATTCCGGCACCGCGTTCCTTTATTAGCTGGTCGAGCAATGCTTCGTCTGCCGGCGATAGCCTGGCCGGCCCTGTGCCCCGGTCTTCTGGCCCAAAGACCTGCATGACGAGACCCGTCAGCATGCCGATGGCCTTCACGTCGCCGGATGCAGCACGGGCACACAACGTCTTGATCATCAGCTGCTGCGTGGTTGCCGTCACTTGCTGGCCGTTAATCCGGATGGTCATCTTCGATTCCAGCTCGGCGTGGAGATCGGTCTTCAGGCCGCGAGATCCTTTCTTGCGACCACGCGGATTGCCTGACTGGCCTTTCTTCCACTGCGAATGCTTCGGAGGGTTGCCGTAACCAACGGCATCACTCCCCGGGGTGGCTTCGTCGCTCATGCCTCCTTCTCCCTGCAGCGATCGGCAGCGATTTCATCGAGGGTACGACCGTTTCCCTCCAGGACGGCTTCGAGACCACAGCTATCCGAGATCCGCCTGATCGCGGTGTCGCAGTAAAGCGGGTCGACCTCGAGGGCTGCACCGCGTCGCTTCGTGTGATGGGCGGCAATGAGGGTCGTGCCAGAGCCGAGGAAAGGATCGACCACCAGGTCGCCGCGGTTGGAGCAATCGAGCAGGAAGTCAGCGACCAGCGCAGTAGGCTTGATCGTGCTGTGATCGGCAAGGTCGCGGCTGCGCCCTTTACGAAAGCTGTTGGCACCGGCGTATCGCACGACATTGGTGCGGTAGCGCCCGGTCTCGCCCAGCGAGAAGTTGTTGGTGTGCTTCGCCGTGCCAGATTTGAACACGAAGACAAGCTCGTGCTGGCTGCGGTAAAACGCACCCTGCCCGCCCTGCCCCTTGTCCCACACCACAAGTTGCTTGAAGGCCTCGTAGACGCCGTCTGCTGCATCGAGCACTTCGCGAACATGACGCCAGTCCATGCACTGGTAATGGATCGCACCGTTCTGTGAGAAGCGCACGCAGTGACGAAAGATCGTACGCAGGAAAGCGGTGAACTCGGGCGCGCTCATTTCTCCGGACGCCATGGCAAATTCGCGGTGACGCCCCTTACCCGAGACGAAGCCATCAATGGGAACATTGTAGGGTGGGTCCGCAAATACGAGAGTAGCACGCTCATCACCCAGCAGCTTCTCCCAGCATGCCACGTCACGGGCATCGCCGCAGAGTAGACGATGCGGACCGATCTGCCACAGGTCGCCTGGCCGCGTGACCGCGACGGCATCATAATCGGGCAGTTCAATGTTTTCAGGTTTGTCGGCGCTCTTTGCCTCCGGAATTGCCAGATCGAGGTCTGACGTCGAGAACCCGGTAATCTCTAGCTCGAAACCATCCTCGAACAGGAACTTCAGTTCCTGCCCCAAAATATCATCGTCCCAGCCTGACAGTTCAGCGATCCGATTTTCGGCAAGGGCAAATGCGCGCCGGTCGGCATCGGTCAGGAACTGGGCTCTAATGATCGGCACTTCTGCCTGGCCCAGGCGCTGGGCGGCAAGCCAGCGGCCATGGCCAGCAACGATAATGTTCTCATCATCGATGATTATCGGGACCAGCCAACCAAACCGCTCGATGCTGGTGGCGATCTGAGCAATCTGCTTGTCGGAGTGGGTCTTTGCGTTGCGCTTATTTGGATGGAGTGATCTGGTCGGCGCGAGCTCTATCTGCGGATGTGTCGTTGGCGTCATGGATAGCCTCCTATTTGGAGGTCATCCATCTAAACCATGTCGGGCCTCAGGCTTACCGAACCAATTGGAGAAAATTGAGGGCTATTGGTACCGAAGATCGATGAACGAGATCTCCCCGGCGTCTTCAATTCCAGAGATGAAATCAAAATCCCCTTCGGTCATAGGATCTTCCCCGTATTCTTCCTCGAACTGGCCTACGTACCGCGCGAGCGTTCCCTCTGCGACATCTGGGTCAAGTCTCTCGAAAAACTCGCGAAGAGCGACGCCACCTTTGCCGATCAGATAGTCGCCCTTGACGCCCTCATGACTGGCCGCGTGTCGCGGCCTTTCACCGGCGATCGTCTCAAACAATGCCATGAGCGCACCGACAGTCTGGCGCAAAACTGGATTTCCCTTTCGTCCGCGTGGATGGGGCGGCCCATCTATTATGCGTTGGCAGACTGACGTCATTGCCCTGACTTCCTGGCTGAAGGCCTCAAGTGATGGTCGCCTCTGTTCTTCGGAAGAGCGACGCTCAGCCCGATATGCTGACGCGAAGTGATCCGAAAACGTGATTGCATTCACATCTCGCTGAAGCTTGGCGATCTGGTTGACTATTTCCCGAGCAAACTTGCGCACATCACCCACATTCGCGGCGTTCTTTGTGCGGCGCCCCCTGAAATAGTATCGATCACTATACCGCTGCAGGCGCTTGGTCAGCCGCTTGACCACCCCAGGGTCTTCAAGACCAAGTGTAGAGGCGATCTTGGAAGCAAGCGCGGCGTCGATGATTGGCTTGCCTTCCATCTCATCACTCGCCTCTGCCACTGGCCGCCTCCGTTTACACATCAACACTCAATTTAGCAGCACATTCGGAATACACGAAGTGTGTTCAGGGGCGGCAGTAATTGGGCCGATGGCGGACCGTCTGCTTTCAGCAATTCGGAGATCGAAAGCTGCCGTCCCCTTCCAAGTCCCGACGTGAGACTTTGAGAATTCTCCTGTGGCATTGACCTGCCCCCCCAATAAAGTGGTCCGTTTTGAGACTTAGGGCTTCGGCTATTTACGGCTTGAGGGGAGCTGATGAATGGCACGGAAGAGTTACTGGCCAGAACAGATTATTGCGATGCTACGAGACGCCGAGGTCCTGCTATCGCAAGGAGAGAAGGTCTGCGCGATTAGCTGGTCTCCGGGGATTTAAGAGCAGAGCTACTATCGCTGGTGGCTTGAGTATGGCGGGCTGAAAGTGAGCCAGGCCCGGCGCCTGAAAGATCTGGAGAAGGAGAACCAGCGGTTGCGGAAGGCTGTGTCCGATCTCACGTTCGATGCGCTGATCCTGAAGAAGGGTGTCGAGGGAATGTACTGAGCCCTTCGCGGCGTCGGCTGGCCATCGATCATGTCCAGGCGGTGCTGGATGTATCTCAACGTCACGCCTGCTTCGTCGTTGACCAGCACCGCTCGACCCAGCGCAAGCTGCCAACGCCACGGGCTGACGAGAAGCCCTGCCTACAGGGATCATCCGGCTGGCCCAGCAATATGGCCGCAATGGCTATCGGCGGATCACTGCGCTCCTGTACAGCGAAGGATGGGTAGTGAACGCCAAGCGGGGCGAGCGGATCTTGCGACGTGAGGGGCTCAAGGTTCCGCAGAAGAAACCAAAGCGCGGGCGCCCGTGTTTCAACGATGGGTCATGCGTCCGATTCAGACCGCAACCTCCCGGCCATAAATGGAGCTACGACTTCGACGTGGACCGTACCGATGGTGGTAAGGCCTTCCGCATGCTCACCGTGATCGACTAGCACTCACGCCAGTGCCTGGCGATCCATGTCCAGCGCAAGCTGAACAGCGATGATGTGCTCGCGGTGCTCACCGAGCTATTCCAGCGGCACGGCTAGCCCGATCACATCCGCAGTGACAGCGGTGCGGAGTTTACAGCGCATGACGTGCGCGACCGGCTTGGCTGCATCGGGGTGAAGACGCTCTATATTGAGCCGGGGTCACCATGGGAGAATTGCTACAACGAATCCTTCAACGGCAAGCTGAGGGACGGGCTGCTCAACGGGGAGATTTTCTACATCATCAAGGAAGCAACCATCCTGATCGAGCTCTGGCGCATCCATTAAAGCACCCTCGCACCCAAATTAGGAGCCGGGGAGAGCATCATAAGCAAGTCGAAAGCCCACGTTACTTGCTCCCATGCTAGGATCTCTGCCTTGCCTGGCGGCGGGTCTGTATCTTTGGCAATAATTTGGCGCGCATAGATAGGAACCGCCCTTCATCACCCTACTGGGCATAGAAGGATTGTAGGGATCAAATGCTGCATCTTCGCTGGGTCCCTGTGGATTGTGTGTATCCTGTAGATTGTGACTCGGCCGATAGAAATCCGCGGTAACCTCCCACACATTGCCGACCATATCGTATAGGCCGTTGGCGTTGGGAAGAAAGCAGCCGACCGGCGCGATGCCCATAAAGCCGTCAGAGGCCTCGTTGATCGTTGGGAATACGCCTTGCCAGCTATTGGCCTTGTCATCGCTCGGCTGGTCAGTTGATGGTGCCTGCCCAGCACTTGCCGCAAATTCCCACTCCGCCTCCGTTGGGAGGCGGCCACCTGCCCAATCCGCATAAGCCAGCATATCCGCATATCCCAGATGAACTACGGGCTGACCTGCGATCGCATCTGGTCCTTGTGGGCCATAGGGTTTTCGCCAAGATGCACCAGGGACATAGATCCACCAATCTGTGTAGCGAGTTGAAGGCCGTTCAGGAGGCGTGAACACAGCAGAGCCCGGAAGAAGCAGCTCTGCTGGAATCTGACTTTCGGGAACGCCGAATGCCTCTGGATCGACCGGCAACTCAGCGATGGTTACGTATTGCGTGGCCGCCACGAATGCAGCGAACTGCCTATTTGTCACTTCGTGCGGATCAATCCAGAAGCCATCGACTTGTACTTCGCGGATCGGGCCTTCTTCCGCATAGACATTATCCTGTCCCATGAGAAAGGAACCGCCACTGATGTAGACCGGCGTACTGGAAGGTTCGGCACATTCGCGATCGGTGGCAAGATCGCTGCTCGAAGTAGCCATCAGTGGCGATGCAGTATTGCTGGGCTCATCGGAGCAAGCGAATAGCAACAGTGAACCAACATACAGAATGGAATACTGCCCGGTATTCATCGGCTGATTTCCGTGATTTCACTTGCCAAAAACCCGTAACGGACCGCTCTTGCCTCGATGCTAGCGGCTAGGTCTGTCTCAATTGGTCCACTATACAAGTTCCACCTACCGCCGTTGATGCGATAGCCAATCGATGCACCTCCAGTTGATGAGGACAGCTCCAGCGTATCTCCACTCCAATTGCCGATTGGCGCTGCTGTGACCGGTTGTTCCGACCTGTTCCAGAGTGCTTCTATCATCGCCGATTCGCTCTGACGCGACCAGTCCTGGTGACTTGCTCCAAAGCGATCTAATGCCGCTCGCATGCGACGAAGAGGAAGTGTGTAGCGCGCATCATTGGCGAGATTGGTAAGCTCGTGCGGATCCCGCCATGTGTCGTATAGCTCTTCAGCAGGTCGATCTGGCGCGAAATATTGTTCGAGGTGCTCTGGCAGATCACCGGAATCGTGCAGTCGCCACAATTCATCCATGCTGCTCAGCATGCCGCGAAAACTGTGCCTCCTAAAGAAGGGGAGCGAACTGCGGTAGTTGCGGATATATTTCCATCGCCCGTCGCCGACAGCGCGCGAATAGTCAGGCAGCTCGTCATGACGGTCCATCGCAGCAAAGAAGTACCCTCTTTCCGGTGAAGAAGAGCCGCTCAAGAAGTCGCGACCGATCATCGACGGTTGCTGTTCAATTCCGGCCAATGCCAGAATTGATGGAGCGAAATCGACAAAACTCACCAGCTGCCCTTCTCGTGTTCCGGCACCTTCACCGTCCGGCCAACGGATCAGTAGGGGCACTTGCAGGCCGCTATTGTACAACGAGCGCTTTGCTCTGGGTAACGGATCTCCGTGATCCGAGGTGATGATCACAATCGTGGAGTCTGCCAGCCCGTCGGCCTCGAGCTGCGCCAATAGTTCTGCAACGCGGCGTTCGGCGTAATGCAGATTGTCTAGCAACCTGGCGATGTCTGCGCGAACAGTTGGCGTATCGGGAAGAAACGGCGGCACAGCTATGGTCGTCGGATCGTGCACAGGTTCACGGCCGGCAACAACCTGATTGAGGCCCTGTAGGATCCTTCCCGCGAAGGGATGTGCATCTTCGGGAAGATCCAGAGGGAAAAGATACCGTTCATGAACAGTATCAATGTTTACAAAGGCGAAGAACGGTTGGCCTTCATCCCTGCCCCTCCAAGGCTGCTCGGCATTGCTTTCGTCCCAGATTGTGAATGGACCAGTCAGGAAGTTCTGGCCCAGCTGATAGTCCGTCTTGCCGTTGTTGCTTGTGTAATACCCTGCAGCCCTTAGCAGCTCCGGAAAAGCCTTCGCGTCCGCCGGTGGCATGGCCATATAAGGCATGGCGGTTCCATCCGGCAGTCTGAAACCATTGGTAGACATATGCTGAGCACCAAAGCTCTGCTGATGCATACCCATCATCAATGCCGCTCTGCTTGGAGCGCAAACACCAGCTGTAGTGAACGCGTTTTCATAGACGACCGACTGGTTGGCGAGCTGATCCAACACTGGTGTCTGAGCATCCCTGTGACCATATGCGCCCAAGTTGGGGCTCAAATCATCAAACATGATAAAGAGAATGTTTGGCCTTGTCTCTTCAGCCGCGACGGGTTGCGCTGCGAGGGCGCAACCTATCAATGATGCGAGCAGGATGAACGGTTTAAGCATCGTCAGACCTTTATCGTTTTTCATTGGTGTTCTTCAGCGGCATCCACAGGCGGTACGTCGTTGCCTGGTTGTCCAAGGACAGGGAAAGGGATAAACGGCCGTCCAGCTTCATGGGCGGCGCGCTTGTCAGGATTGTCAGGTACTATGTCGTCCAACCTATCAAGTCGATTCGGCTCAACATACCATTCCTCTGGGAATGGCGCGGCTTGTGTGCCGCCCCGCATTCTGCGGACGCTTCCTCTCGATTGGCGCTGTCCATATGGGATAACATGACGTCCCTCGGTGTCAGCCAACTGCTCGTACAAAGCGGCGCGCAGAGTTATCAGATCATTGAAATAGTCGGGATGGTAGGCGAGGTTATTCATTTCATGCGGGTCATTCCGCAGATCGTATAGCTCCTCGATGTCGTAAACGCCGTAGTATTGAATGTACTTGAGATCGCCGCGGGTGATTGAGAATGTGGTTGGCGTCATAGGGAAATTGTATTCCCAGTAGTACTCGTAGATAAAGTCGTCGGTTTCCCAATACTCAGGTGCAATTTCCCCCAAGATCAGAGGCCATGTGTTTTGCCCCTCGAAATGGGCGGGAATCTCAACACCTGCTACGCCAAGAAGTGTTGGCGCAAAATCAAGATTTCGGATTCTACCAGTGTTGGTTACCCCGGCCGGGACATAACCGGGGGCGTACATTATCATGGGTACACGAACCGAAGGTTCATAAGCTGTTCGCTTGTCGATCAGGCCATGCTCGCCAATCATCAAGCCATTGTCTGAAGTAAAGACAATCAGTGTGTCATCCGCAAGCCCTTGCTCCTCGAGGGAAGCCATAATCCGCGCCACACTCTCATCTACGGATTGTAGTGTCTCGTAATAGAAGCGCAGGTATTCCTGCATTGCCATGTCGGAGTGGTAGAAGAAGTCAATCCCATGCCATGTGTTGCGCTGATTATAGACCCACATAGGCTTGCCAGCGTAATTTTCGGGCGTGTTTGCAGCGCTTTCAGGCAAGGCAAACTCTGTTTCAGCATACATACCGGCATGACGTTGGGCCGGAAGTGGATCGGAGTGGACGGCCTTATGACTCAGATAGAGAAAAAAGGGCCTGGATGGATCCCGTTCTTGCTCAAGCCAGTTGATCGCGTAATCTGTTAGCTCATCCGTGAGATACCCCATTTGCGGGACAACTTCACCGTCCACATTGAAAGTTGTTGCGCGCTCGGGTGGTGCATCGGGTTCAGGATAGTAGGAGCCTTGCCCTCTAAAGCTGACCCATCTGTCGAATCCTGGGCGAGGAGCGTCGGATGCTGCGCCCATGTGCCACTTGCCAATAAACGCGGTTTCGTAGCCGGCTTCCTGAAGATATGACGGGAAGAAGGTCAAACCTGCTTCGCTTGTGTCATTGTTGTCAATGATCCCGTGATTTCGAGCGGTCATACCGGTCAGGATGGTCGCTCGGCTTGGGCTGCAAAGCGACGAGGTTACGACTGTGTTGGGAAAATATGCACCGCCTCGCGCCAGCCTGTCGATCGCCGGGGTGTTGAGTGTCGGTTGCAGGAAACCCATTCCATCATAACGCAAGTCGTCAAGCAGAATGAAGACGATATTGCGAGGAGCATCGTTTTGCTCCACATTCACGGTGGCTGGAGTCAGGCTTGAAGCCGGGGAAGCATTGGTTTGCCCAGAAACTGATGCGCAGCCGGTTGGCGCCAACAGGCAGAAAGCCGCAATCAGGAAATAGCGGGGCATGAAGAGGCTATCCTTTCCCAAGGAGGTGAGCACAAAACAGTTGCTTGACTGTCTCGATATGGTCCTCGACCATCTCATCTGCAGACATATCTACGTTGAAAGCGAGCTCCGCCTCTTTGCTGATAACGAATGGCATTTGGCAAAGGCCAACGACGGTATAGAGCAACGATACGCGTGAAACGTTTGGCAATGCGCCGCTGTCGATCATTCGATTGTAATGCAACAGCGCCTCTGCGTGGCTGGATTTCACGAACTTGTTCACCATCCAGGCCAACCTTTCGCCGCCACGATTGCTTTCTGCAATTGTGATCCGCGCGTGCTCTGGGTGGCGTGCGCAATATCGAATGTACTTTTCGATGAAGAGCTTGAAGCGTTGAACATCATCTTCGGGGGCGAGATCATCGATGGGAGCGATCACTTCATTGTACATTCTTTGGAACATCGAAGTTACAGCCTCTTTCCAGAGGCCTTCCTTGTTTCCAAAGTAGTATTTGATAGCGGGATGGTGAACGCCTGCTGTCAAGGCAATGTCACGGGTCCGAGCACCATCGAAACCATGATCGGCAAAATGCTGGAGCGCCGCGTTCAGGATCGCCTCGCGCTTGTCTTTTGATCGCGCTTGAACCGGCCGCTTTACAACACCTGACATGACATCTCCTACTAATCTGCGCAATGCACCAAAAACGAGGGCCTGACAGGATTGCATGGCGCGCCCATAGCATCTCCAGGCTTTGGTTTCCGGTTTCAGAAACTTGCCCCTTGTGTTTCCGACGGTCAATAGTATACCAGCCGGTATAAACATACCAAGTGGTAATTTTCCAAGGGTTTTTCCGAGAGAGACTCGGGACGATCAGGGAACGGAGGAGGAATAAAGGTGAAAAAGCTTCTAGGTTCGTCATCGGTGATTGCCCTCGCTTTGATGGCGTCAACGCAATCGGCAAGCGCACAGTCCGAAGATGCTGAAGCTGGCGATTCCAGCATCATCATGGTGACCGCACAGCGGCTCGAGCAGAGCATTCAGGATGTCCCCATCAGTGTTCAGCCAGTTTCAGCTGAGGAACTGGACCAGCGTGGCATTGATGATCTGACGCAACTTACAGTTGCCGCGCCCACCCTGCAATTGGGCGGTGACAACACCTTTGCAGTGCGCGGTGTGGGCACGCAGATTTTTACCCAGTCTGTTGACCCCAGTGTCGCCATCGCCTTTGACGAGGTGAACTATGCCAATCTGCAGATGAGCGGCGTGCCATTCAATGACATTGAACGGATTGAAGTTCTGAACGGCCCACAGGGTTTGCTTTTCGGTAAGAACGCTTCAGCTGGTCTGCTCAATATTGTGACTCGCAGGCCAGAGCTCGGCTATTTGGGTGGCGAAGTGTCTGCTGAATATCAGTTGCGCGATGCGACGCCCGGCAACAGCTCTGGATATGAGTTGCGCGGTGTTCTGAACATCCCCACCGGCGATAATTCCGCGTTACGTGTCAGTGGCATTTTTAATGATCAGGATCCGATCATTGAGGATTTGCTTCCCATCAACGGCCGCAATGAAGGCGGTCTGGAACGCTGGGGCGTGAAGGCCAAATACCTGCTCGAAAGCGGGCCAGTCACCGTCTATCTTATTGCCGATTATAACGAGAATGCCGGTGTTGGCGGCTTGTTTGAACGGACCTATCTTGAGGTTGATGCCAACAGTCCTGACATTCCTGGTTTGCTCGCCGATGACGGAATCGTGGCGGGACCGGAAAACCTGTTCAAGAACTCTGATGGTGAATATTTCCGCGATCTGGAGACGGGCGGTGTTCAGGGCACAATCAGCTACGAATTTGATAGCGGCCTGGAAATTGCCAACATCATGGCGTGGCGCTTCTTCGATCGTTTCCAGAATCTGGATACAGATTTTACCTCTGGCGATGCGCTAAATGTCAACTCCAGCAATACAGAGTTTACGCAGTTCTCAAATGAAACACGTCTGGTTCTGCCAAGCAACGGGCCGCTGACCGGACAGGTTGGCCTATATGTGCTCGACTCAAAGCTGGATTTCGATTCTATCCTGAATGTGAATTTGTTCTTCCCGTCTTTCGTTTCGGGCGGCTTTCCCTTCTGCGTTGGCGCTACCGTCGAACAGGGGCCACCTCCCGCATGCCCCGTAAGCAATGTTTCGCTGCTGGGTTCGGACCGGATGTTCACCATCGAAACGACGAGCTTGGCTGCTTTTGGTCAGTTCAACTACGAAGTTTCTGATAGTCTATCTCTTCTTGCCGGTGCACGTGTAACCCGGGACGAAATTTCGATCGACGGCGTGCAGAACATGCGCGATTATGCATTTGGCGCTTTCGGTGCGCCGGGCAGCTTCGCGGAAACGACCAAGAATACCAATTTCAGCTACAAAGTCGGTGGCCAATACGACATTGCCGAAAACGCGATGATTTTTGCCACTTATGGTCGTGGCTACAAGGCTCCTGGCTTCAATGACGGCATTATTGGTCCGAATATTCCACTGGCTGTAGATGACGAAATCTCGAAGACATTCGAGATTGGTCTGCGCAGCGAATTTCTCGACGATATGCTGATTTTCAATGTCACTGCGTTCGACACCAAGTTCAAGGATTATCAGTCTCAGGCCTTCAACCTGACTTCGCAATCGTTCTCAATCCAGAATGCTGCCAGCGTGACATCCCGCGGTGTTGAACTCGATGTGACGCTGAACCCTGTTGATGGGCTGAGCATTAGCTGGGTGGCCGCGTTCCTCGATTCTGAATACGATGATTTCCCGGGGGCAGAGTGTTATCCGGGCCAGACCGATGCAAGCTGCGCGGTGAACAACACTTTCAACGCGGCCGGAAGCGCAACGCCTTTGGCGGCTGATTTCACCTCGACCTTGCAGGCAGTGTATGAATTTGCACTGGGCAGTTCAGCTGATGCGTATGTACAGGGTAATTGGTACACGCGCTCATCCATCAATTTCGGGCAGAACGGGTCTCCTGACACCCTTCTGGATGGAATTGACACATTCGGAATCAGCGCCGGTGTTCGTCTGGATAATGGCCTCAGCCTCTCTGTCTTCTGCCGCAATTGCACCAACGAATTGGTGCCTACAGCAATCGGATATGATGCTGGTGATGCTCTGGATGGATTTGTTACGACGCGCCAATCGTGGGGGTATAATTCTACCCGTACGATAGGTGCCAGTGCATCCTTCGAATTCTAGGCAGAGTTGCCAGTTGCGGCGGAGAGAACCTCCCGTTCTCCGCCGCACGATATGATGGCGCGGAGGATTCCATATCCTCCGCGCCATCACGTTCCAATCTACAAATTTGGCTAATTGATCAATGAAGATTGTATACTCAGCTCCAGTCATCATCGCCCTTTCTATGGTGACGATCGCATGTGGCGATAGGGCCATCCTCACTCAGCCTGATTTGTCGACGCGCATGGCCCCAATGCTGGACGTGGATGATTTCCAGTTCCGAGATCTCAACAAGAACGGTCAATTGGACCCGTACGAAGATTGGCGCCTTTCTGATGAAGAAAGGGCGAATGATCTTCTTGCCCGAATGACTGTTGAGGAAAAAGCTGGTGCGATGATGCACGCTAGCCTGCCGACATTGGGGGGGTATGATAACGGTACTGGTTATGATCATGACGCGGCGTCTGACCTGATTGGTCAACGTCATATTACGAACGGAATTACGCGGTTGAGCTTGGCCCCGCGGGTTTTGGCCGAAGAGAATAATCGATTGCAGGAGTTAGCCGAAGCTGCGCGCTTGGGTATTCCGATGACAATTAGCACTGATCCGCGCAATCATTTCCAATATACCTTCGGCGCATCCACGAATTCTGACACCTCCATGAACTCCAAATGGCCTGAACCTCTTGGTTTCGCGGCTTTGGACGATGAAGAACTCGTGCGAGAATTTGGTGAGATTGCGCGGCGGGAATATCGCGCAGTCGGTATTCATATGGCGCTTTCGCCACAGCTTGACTTGCTTACAGAACCGCGCTGGCCGCGCGGGCTGGGGACGTTTGGTAGTGATGCAGAAAGGGTCAGTCGTTTGGGCGCAGCATATGTGCAGGGTTTCCAGGGCGCTGAAGATGGCCTCGCTGCGGATGGTGTAATCACCATTGTGAAACACTGGGTGGGCTATGGCGCTCAGCCGGATGGTTTTGATGCGCACAACCACTATGGACGATTTGCAAATCCGGGCGAAGCTTTTGACCAGCATGTTTTCGCATTTGAGGGAGCGCTTGAGTCCGGCGCAGGAGGCGTCATGCCCGCCTATCCTATTATTACAGATGTGGGTCTGAACGGCGAAGAGCTGGAGCCGGTCGCTGTTGGCTATAATGAGCAGCTTATCAACGGATTACTGAGGCAGGAATTGGGCTTTGACGGCTTGGTTCTTTCAGACTGGGCAATAACGGTCGACTGCAATGAACGCTGTCTTGCGCCAACCGCAGAAGCCCCTCAGCGACCCCAGGATATTTCGACCGCATGGGGCGTTGAGGAACTCTCGGTGCGCGAACGATATGTTAAGGCGATTACTGCTGGCGTCGATCAATTCGGAGGTACCGCCGATGTCGAACCGCTGATCGCAGCAGTTGAAGCGGGCGACATATCGAGCGAGCGGATTGATCAGTCTGTCAGGCGAATTCTGCTCCCGAAATTCCGGATGGGTTTGTTCGAGAACCCGTTTGTCGATGCGGAAAATGCCGAAAGCCAGTTTAACGTGGCTGAAAATCTTGAGTTAGCTGAAGAGACTGTGCGCGAGGCTCAGATTTTGCTGAGAAATGAAGACGGTGCATTGCCGTTCGCAACTGGCAGTAGGGTTTGGCTTCATGATGTCGATCCAGGGGCGGCGCAGGAGGCTGGACTTGTGGTAGTGGAGAATCCCGAAGAGGCGGACTTTGCGATTGTTCGAGCGAGTACGCCGTCCGAGGCGCTCCATCCTCATCATTTCTTCGGCGGCTACCAAAAGGAAGGACGACTTGATTTCCGCCCTGGTGACCCGGCATATGATGCTTTGACCCAAGCCAATAGCCATGTGCCCACCGTATTGGCGATTTTCCTTGATCGACCTGCAATCCTTACGGAAATTCAAGACCATTCGACCGTAATTCTCGCAAACTACGGTGCAAACGACGCGGCAATTCTGGACGTGATCCTTGGAAATGCCACAGCGCGAGGCCGTTTGCCCTATGCATTGCCGAGCTCAATGGCGGCAATTGAGAACCAGCATTCCGGTATTCCCGATGATGGTGAAAATCCCCTCTTTGTTCAGGGTGAGGGTATTGCCATCGAGATGACATCGGCGGAATAACTTGGTGGCCGCCCAGTCTCGGTTCTCGGCGGCGATAAGAACGCAGGTTTGTAGATCTGCCAAATCTTGCGAATTTGACGTGAATAAGCCGTGTCTCAAGGAACCCACCTACGGAGTGAGAATTGCGCCGAGCTGGGCCGATTGCGGTCAGTTCGTTTTTGACGGTGACCGTCGAAATTGAGACATCGAAGTCCTCTAGCCTTCTCGATGGAATTCATAGTCAACCTGCAAATGTGGTCGCCATCTCTCGTGATATGCGCGCATCTCGCGGCGGATAACCTCACCACCTGATCCAGGCACCTCGAAAGGAACGTCGTTTAATTCATCTTCGTCGGCCCATCCCCATATAGCCATGCGCTTCATGTATATATGAGCGTCAATTTGCGTCCCAGCCCTCTCAAGCACTTCCAGCAGGCATATTCAGGAAACTATCAGCGGCCGACGATTTTCAGCTAGCGCATTCGAAATCTCGGGCATGCGAAGAGCTGCGACATATTTCTGCTGATTATGTGTAAGTGCGGAATCCAGATCGTAGAAGGATCCATTCAGCTCCTCCGCCAAACTTTTTGCAAGTGTCGTCTTTCCCACACCCGTCCAGCCGTCGATACCTACGATGCCGTAATGGCGCATTTTTGGCCGTAGCGTTTCGGCTAGATCTTCCAATTGCGTGAACGTGATAGGCATATCCAACGATTGGTGAATGTAACGAAATTTCACAACTAGGCACGTAGATTCAAATCCGCTTTACCGGTTCCGAACGTCCGCTTTCAGAAACTAAGATCTCGGATGGCTATGTCTTGAAGTAGGGCGCAAAGCAGACATTTGTAGACAGTGCCGAATTTCTCGCTGGACTAGCCGGCAATACCAAGCATTGGTGCTGCGTGCCCGGTGAACCGGGCTTGCTCTGGTAGCGGCGACCATCCCGGTCCCGCCCAACCGGAGACCAACAATGAACACTACCAAGACCGCCGGCCGTCCTTGCCGCAAGGCGCGCCAGCCCGGACTTGCTAAGCGCTCGGACAAGCCTTCCACCAGAAAGTCCCCGACCCGCCTCGACCAGCTGCAGGACATGCTACTTCGAAGTGGCGGTACAACGATCGCCGACATGTGCAAGGCAACCGGCTGGCAAAGCCACTCGATCCGCGGCGCGATGTCGGGCGCCCTCAAGAAGCGCGGCCTCGTGATCACGTCGGAGAAGATAGGTGGCGAACGCCGCTATCGGGCGACGATGCCGTCATGACGCCGGATGACATCAAGGCCGAGGTTGCCGCGCTTGAGGCAATGAACCTCGAGCAGCTGCGGCAGACTTGGGGGACGCGGTACGGCCCTCCCCCTCGGCTGCGCTCCGAGCCGATCATGCGCATGATGCTCGGCTGGCGCCTGCAGGCCGATGCGTATGGCGGACTGGACAAGACCACCAAGAAAGCCCTCGCCCGCAAGAAAGCAGCACAGGCGGAAGGGCTGCACCTCGGAGAAGGAACGCGGCTCACGCGCAGCTGGAAGGGGCGCCATGTCGAAGTGATCGTCGAAGCGAACGGGTTCCGCTGGGAGGACAAGCTGTACCCAAGCCTGTCGGCTGCTGCCACAGCGATCGCCGGAAGCAAGTGGAACGGGCCGCGCTTCTTCGGCTTGCGAGATGGGCCATGAGTTCCAAGTCCGTCCGCTGCGCGATCTATACCCGCAAGAGCTCGGATGAAGGTCTCGACCAGTCGTTCAACAGCCTCGATGCCCAGCGTGAGGCTGGCGACGCCTATGTGAAGAGCCAGGCCCATGAAGGCTGGTCAGTAATCCCCTCGCTCTACGACGATGGCGGCTACTCGGGCGGAACGATGGAGCGGCCCGGACTTCAGCGGCTCCTCGCCGATGTCGATACAGGGCTCGTCGATGTCGTGGTGGTCTACAAGATCGATCGCCTTACCCGATCGCTTCCCGACTTTGCCCGCATCGTCGAGCGCTTCGATGCAAGAGATGTCAGCTTCGTCAGCGTCACCCAGTCGTTCAATACCACGAGTAGCATGGGGCGGCTGACACTGAACGTGCTGCTCTCGTTTGCCCAGTTCGAGCGCGAGGTCACCGGCGAACGCATCCGCGACAAGATCGCCGCGTCCAAGGCCAAGGGCATGTGGATGGGTGGGAACCTGCCCCTGGGATACGACCTCCCTGCCCCCGGCACCCGCATCCTCCAGGTCAATGACGAGGAAGCCGCAACAGTGCGCCATATCTTCTGTCGCTATCTCGAACTGGGCTCGGTTCATGCGCTCCAGCGCGATCTTGCAAAAGAAGGCATCACGTCCAAGCGCTGGATGACCAGCAAGGGCAAGATCATGGGCGGTCTTGCCTTCAACCGCGGCGCGCTGTTCCACCTGCTTCGCAACCCGATCTATCGGGGCAAGATCCGCCACAAAGGCGTCGTGCATGAAGGCGGTCATGACGCCATCATCGAGGCTGACCTGTTCGACAAGGTCCAGCAGATGCTCGAGCGGCACACGGTGCGCCGTCGCGAGGCGACAGATGCGCGCAAGGCCAGGTCCCGTCTCACCGGTAGGTTGTTCGACACCGCGGGAGAAGTCATGAGCCCATCTTTCTCGCGCGGTAGCAACGGCAGGCTCTACCGCTACTATGTCTCGGCCTCGCTGCAACAGGGAGGAACTCCGCGCGACAACAATATCATCCGGCGCGTTGCGGCCACCGAACTCGAGAGGGCACTTACCGACTTGCTAACGCGTTGGCTGCCACGATGCCCTTCGCCGCTGGATCAGGTCAGGACCATCCGCGTCAGACAGGACGGGTTGCAGATCGACCTGCCCGCGGACCTGGAGAAGGAGATCGTTCCCAACCTCCAGCCGGGCGAGACTATCATCCACTCGGGCAAGACCACGCTCCAACTGATAGCCCCGCTGCTGCTAACCCTGCGCGGCGGCAAGCGTCAGATCATTGCCGGCGCGGGCATGCCGGCAAGGCAAGATCCATCCCTGATTGCAGCCTTGCGCAAGGCCCATGGCCTGATCACCACAAAGCGAGGCCGGCCACTCATCAAGACAGCGCCTGCGTCCCAGTACGATCGCAAGATCCTCCGGCTCGCCTTCCTCGCTCCCGACCTGCAGCGCGACATCCTGGCAGGTCGCCAGCCGCCGCACATCCATCTCGAAGCGCTCAAGGCGATCGACATCCCGACCTGCTGGTCACGGCAGCGCGAAGTTCTCGGGTGGCAGACGGCCGCCCGCTGAGCTGCCGATCATCGTTCCCTGCAGTAATCTGCAGATTCCCTGCTCGGGCGAATTAATTCCCTGCTCCTGTACGCAGGGAATTTGGTGCGCGGCTCTTCTCCAAGATGCAGCAATTCTGCACGTTTGCGAGCTTACCAAGCTTTCCTGCTTGATGCGAAACGGGCAGAATCATGCAGAATTCCCTGCAGATTCCCTATTAAGCAGGGAAACCGCACCGGATTCCATCCGCGCGGAGACCCGCCACTGGAAATGCCCAGAAAGGCGCCGGAGACAGCGATAATATTCGCTGCAGGTGACGGATTGGCAGACGCAACCCCGCCTCGACCGCGGCTTTGCGCAGCTTCCCTGCATACGGAGAACAGTGCTGGGGGTGGGTGGCGGAGCGGGAGGGATTCGAACCCTCGATACGGGGTTACCGTATACACACTTTCCAGGCGTGCGCCTTCGACCACTCGGCCACCGCTCCGCATGCCTGTCTTGGCAGAAGGCGGGCACCTAGCGAAGCTGTCGGACAAAGACAAGCGGCGTAATGACAACTTGATGGGCAGTACCTAATTCATGCCTCATGACACGCACTATTGGCCTTGCTCCGAGCATTGAGGAAATGGAACACGCGGCGCGCGCCGCTTTCGAACGTATCCCCGCGGCATTCGCCGAACATCTGGGCGCAGTGGTAATCCAGGTGCAGGACTTTGCCGAAGACGATCTGCTGGCCGACATGGGCATCGAAAGCCCGTTCGAACTCACCGGCGTCTACGAGGGCTTGCCGCTGACGGAGCGGAGCATCGAGCATTCCGGCACCATGCCCGACCGCATCCGCCTGTTCCGCATGCCCATCCTGCTGGAGTGGTGCGAACGCGGTGACGAGACGTTCGAGCATCTTGTGGGCCACGTGCTGGTGCACGAGATCGGCCACCACTTCGGCCTGTCGGACGAGGACATGCACGCGCTGGAGGATCAGGTTCTCTAGCCCTTGCCAATTGGCACCGGCGTGGCAGGGTGCTGAATATGAAGCACCTTCTTGCCCTCCCCGCCATCGCCCTTGCCCTCCCCGTCGCAGCGCAGGAGGCCGATGAGCCAGTTACCCCTGCCTCTGTCGTTGCTGAAGCCGCCGCAGAGGAGTGGCTCTCCATTTCGCCCGAAGACCTGCTGGTTATGGAGCTCGCCCCGGACGTGCGGGGCAAAACGCGCGAGATCGTGATCCAGTTGATGCCACAGCCATTCAGCCAGCCGTGGGTAGGCAACGTGCGCATGCTGGCCGAGGCGCACTGGTGGGATGGGACCAGCGTCTACCGGGTCCAGGATAACTACGTTACCCAATGGGGCGATGTGACCGAAGAGAAGGCACTGCCGGAAGAGATTACATCTCCCGATGCCTCCTACGAGATCTATCCGCCACGCGTATACGGCGCGTCGGACGAACCGCCCGGCCATACACAGCCCTTCTTCCGCCGTATCCAACATCTTGGACTGCGCGACACGCAGCCTTCCCAGCCCGGTTTCTTCGAGGGCTGGCCGGTAGCACGTGACGCCAGCGCGGCCTGGCCGCTTCACTGCTACGGCTACATCGGCGTTGCGCGAAACTATGCGCCAGACACCGGCACCGGAGCGGAACTCTACACCATTATCGGTCAGCCGCAGCGGCACATGGATCGCAACCTTGCCGTCGTGGGCCGCGTGATCGAGGGAATGGAGCACCTCTCCAGCCTGCCACGGGGCTCGGGAGAACTGGGCTTCTACACCGACGAAGAAGCGAACCTGCGAACGCCGATCGTCTCGGTAAGGCTGGCGAGCGAATTGAGTGATCCGCCGGTTTTCGAATATCTCGACACCAACAGCGACAGCTTCGCCAGCTACGTGGAGGTGCGGGCCAATCGCAACGATCCGTTCTACACCGTGCCCGCAGGAGGGATTGACGTTTGCAGCGTACAGGTGCCGATACGGCGAAGCGGAGAATAGCGCCCTAGACGCGCTCTGCCTGTGCCACGGCGTCGGTTGCACGAAGGGCGCTCATGATACGCGTGAGGTGCGCAAGGTCCTGCACTTCCAGATCCACGCCGTAGGTGTGGAACACGTCATCACGCTGGATCAGCTCCAGGTTCATGACATTGGCATTGTTACGCGCGAACATGCCTGCCATCTCCGCCAAGGTTCCGGGCCGGTTGTAGAGCACCACGTTCAGACGCCCGACCGCGCCTTTCGAACGCTCGCCCCATGACAGGTCAACCCAGTCGGCATCGACACCGTTCGCCAGCTCAAGGCAGTCAATCGCGTGGACTTCGACAGTCTGCCCCTTCCGGCGCAGGCCCACGATGCGATCCCCCGGCACGGGGTGGCAGCAATCGGCAAGGTCGAAACCGACGCCTGCGGTGAGGCCCTTGATCGAAATCGCGCGTTCCTGCTGCGTCTCTTCCGGCATGTCAGCCGTGCTGCCGGGAACCACGGCTTCCATGACTTCACGGTCGGAAAGCTTGCCCGCGCCGATGGCGTACATGAAGTCCTCGACGTCCTCGAACTCCAGCCGCTCCGCCGCCTGCTTGATCGCTTTCTTGCCGACGGTGGTTGGCAGGCGCTCGGCGATTTCCTCGAACAGCTTGGTGCCGATCTCGGCGATTTCTGCGCGTTCCTTGGCGCGCACCGCGCGGCGGATGGAGGCGCGCGCCTTGCCGGTTACGACGAAGCCCAGCCATGAAAGCTGCGGCTCGGCATTCTTGCCCTTGATGATCTCCACCACGTCACCATTGCCCAGCGGAGTGCGCAGAGGCATGTGCCGACCGTTGATCTTCGCGCCCACGGTCTGCGCGCCGAGATCGGTATGAACGGCAAAGGCAAAGTCCACTGCCGTTGCGCCCTTGGGCAACTGGAACAGCGCACCCTTGGGCGTGAAGGCAAAAATGCGATCCTGGTAGATCGCCAGCTTTGTATGCTCCAGCAGTTCCTCGCTGTCGTGGCTGGCATCGACGATCTCGATCAGGTCGCGCAGCCAGCCAACTTCGCCATCCACTTGCCCGCCCTGCTTGTAGGCCCAGTGTGCGGCAAGGCCAAAGCCGTTGGTGCGGTGCATTTCACGCGTGCGGATCTGCACCTCCACTCGCATGGACTTGTCGTAGAACACCGTCGTGTGCAGCGAGCGATAGCCGTTGTTCTTCGGCGTGGAGATGTAGTCCTTGAAACGGCCCGGCACGAACTGGAAAGTGCGGTGAAGCACACCCATCGCGGCATAGCAGTCCTCCACATTGTCGGTAAGCACGCGGAAGGCCATGATGTCGCTAACCTGTTCGAACGGCAGGTGGCGCTCGGCCATCTTGCGCCAGATCGAATAGGGGTGTTTCTCGCGGCCCCAGACTTCCACTTCGAGGCCGGCAGCGGCCAGCGCCTGCTTGATATCAAGAGCGATCCGGTCGACCTGCCCCGCATCGGACTGGCGTAGCTGTTCCAGCCGGTGGGTGATCGTCTCGTATGCTTCCGGCTCCAGCTGTTCGAACGCAAGCAACTGCATCTCGCGCATGTATTCGTACATGCCCACCCGCTCTGCCAGCGGGGCGTAGATATCCATCGTTTCGCGCGCGATGCGGCGGCGCTTGTCCGGGTTCTTGATGTGGTGCAGCGTGCGCATGTTGTGCAGCCGGTCCGCCAGCTTCACCAGCAGCACGCGCAGGTCCTCGCTCATCGCCAGCAGGAATTTGCGCAGGTTTTCCGCCGCGCGCTCGTTCTCCGGCATGGTCTCGATCTTGGAGAGCTTTGTCACACCGTCCACCAGCCGCGCGACTTCGGGACCGAAGCGTTCCTCGATGTCGCCAATGGTGGCGAGCGTGTCCTCCACGGTATCGTGCAGCAGCGCGGTGACGATGGTTTCCTGGTCCAGCTTCAGGTCTGTCATCAGGCCCGCAACTTCGACAGGGTGGCTGAAATACGGATCGCCCGATGCGCGCTTCTGGCTGCCGTGCTTCTGCACGGTGTACACATAGGCACGGTTGAGCAGCGCCTCGTCGGCGTCGGGATCGTATTCCTTGACCCGTTCTACAAGTTCGTACTGGCGTAGCATCGTTACTGAATGTGCGTTGCGGCAGGGCATTCGGCAAGGGAAATTCGCCGCTTGTGCTGGTGCCGGATGAAGTTGGCGAAGCTGACACCGTGACGATGGCCTGACGCGGGCGTTAGCCTCGATGTTTCAGCAGTTTGAACGGTCAGGCGAAGTTGACACCCTGACGAGATTTTTCCTGTCGAGCGCGATGTGTGCATGGAACCGGCACTGGCCGCCAGCAAAGTTCTGTAGGACAGTGCAAAGCTTCCTTTGATTCTCGTCAAGGCGCCTGTCGGCAGCAAGCCATATCCCCGATTTGCAATCAGGCATTCGCCATTGGGAGACAAGTGATGGTCCATTTTCCGCAAGAGCCGCTTTACGCGGATGTGCTGCGCCTCGTCAGGCTGGAAGGCGATATCGCCGATCTGGAAATCGAGGGCGAAGTGCCCGCAGAGATGGACGGCGCGTTCTACCGCGTACACCCCGACCCGCAGTTCGCCCCGCGCGCTGGCGGCGGAGACCAGTTCTTCAATGGCGACGGCATGGTTTCCATGTTCCGCGTGAAGGACGGGCGCGTTTCCTTCAAGCAGCGCTATGCCAAGACGGACAAGTGGAAGCTGGAGAATGCAGCGGGCAAGGCGCTGTTCGGTTCATACCGCAATCCGCGCACAGATGATGAAAGCGTGATCGGCCAGCACCGCGGCACGGCCAACACCAATGTCCTCGTCTTCGGGGATGACCTGCTGGCGATGAAGGAGGACAGCCCCTGCCTCGTCATGGACAAGATGACGCTGGATACCGAAGGCTACACCGACTGGAGCGGCGAACTGACACTGAAGACCTTTGGCGCGCATCCCAAGATCGACCCCGAGACCGGCAACTTCTGCAACATCAGCTACGCCAGCAAGGGCGACCTCTCGCCCGACGGCACCTATTACGAGATCGACCGCGACGGGAATATCGTGCGCCGCGCCGAGTTCGAAGTGCCCTACTACACGATGCTCCACGATTTCAGCATCGCGGGTGATTACGTGGTGATCCCGGTCTCGCCCTACAGCAGCGACCCGAGCGTGCTGGAGCAGGACCGTCCGCACTTCTATTACGACCGCGCATTGCCGTCATACCTGGGCGTAATGCGCCGCGACGGTGATGGCAGCGACATGCGCTGGTTCAAGCATGAGCCGGGTTCGTGCAGCTGCCATGTGATGAACGCCTTTACCGAAGGCACCAAGGTGCATCTCGATACGCCCGTTTCGAAAATCGGCAGCCTGCCCTTCTTCCCGGACAAGGACGGCGCGCCGTTCGATCCCGAACTGGCGATGACCGAACTTGCGCGCATCACCGTGGACCTGGCCAGCAACACCGACGAAGTGGAATCGATCACCCCGCTGGGCAAGGCACCGGGCGAATTCCCGCGCATCGACGATCGCATGGCCGGCAAGCCCTATCGCCACGGGTGGATGATTACCTACGATCTGGAGAAGCCTTACAACGGCCCTCCCGGACCGTTCGCGGGCGTCATCAACACGCTGACCCATTTCGACCTCAAGACCGGCGAGGAAACGAGCTGGTGGTGCGGGCCGGACGGTTCGATCCAGGAACCCTGTTTCATCCCGCGCTCGCCCGATGCGGCGGAAGGCGATGGCTGGCTGGTGGCGCTGGTGGATGACCACGTGCGCAACTATTCCGACCTGTGCATCTTCGATGCGACGGACGTGGCCAAGGGCCCCATCGCCCGCGCCAAGTTGCCGATCCGGCTGCGCCAGGGCCTGCATGGCAACTGGGCAGACAAGGATAAGCTGGCCGCCTGACCTTTACCGAAACTCCCAACTCGGCGGCAGTTCTCCCCCGGGGCTGCCGCCGTTCTTTTTTGGGGGAACCTGCTGGTCGCGCAGGTTGCTTTTTAACCTGTGCCCTTCATGCTGCCGGCATGTCTCGGATGGTTATCTTCGGTTCCGGCGGCTTTGGCCGGGAAGTGCGCTCCGCCATGTTGCGGGCCGATGGTTCGCAAGACATCGTGTTTGCCACCGACAAACCAGCTGAAGGCGAACTGCATACAGACGATGTGACCGATGCGGACCGTACCGTTATCGCCATCGGCGATCCGGGTGCCCGGCGTCAGGTGGCAGAGCGGCTGCGCGGCAAACCGCACAGTTTCTTCGCCGCGACATCGCTGATCGGGCACGACGTGGAAATCGGCGAAGGTGCGGTGTTCTGCGATTTCACCATGGTCACCGCTTCCGCAAAAATCGGCAAGCAGTTCCAGTGCAACATTTATTCCTACGTCGCGCATGACTGCGTGATCGGGGATTTCGTTTCCTTTGCCCCGCGTGTGATGTGCAACGGCAATGTCACCATCGGCGATGGTGCCTACATCGGCACCGCCGCCGTAATCCGGCAGGGGCTGACAATCGGCAAAAACGCCGTGGTCGGCATGGGCGCTGTTGTCACCAAGGATGTGCCGGATGGCGCGACCGTGGTCGGCAATCCGGCAAAACCCCTCGGCTGATCAGCCTTCCCGGCCGACAATCGCATCCACTGCGCCGCGCGTGTAGCTGTGATAGCCGCTGCGCGTCTCGTCATAGATGCGCGTGGCAATCGGACGGCCCCAGCTGCCCGTTTCCCACAAGGCGCGGAAAAGCGGCGAGACGAACTTGTTGCGACCGACCTCGGCGAGGAATTCCTCTGCCTGCGGAACGGCGGGCTGGTATTCATTGCGCAGCGCCATTTCCAGCCAAAGGAACAGCACTTCGTTGTTGCCCGTTTCGGACAGGGCAAGCTGTTCGTTCAGCGCGGCGAGTTCGTCTGCGGTCATTTCTTCCGGCAGTTCGCGCAGGAAACGCTGCTGTTCCGCGCCAGTCCAGCCGCGCCATGTATCGGCGGAAGGCAGGGTGCCGTCCGCGCCGTAGGCCTCGGCTGCACCATCGACATCGGCGAAGGCATCAGCATCGGGTGCGACGGCGTTTTCCGGCAGGCCGGTGCCATAGACCCACTCGTCCAGCATCAGCTGTTCTTCCAGTTCCTCGTCACCGTCGATCACGTATTCGCGCAGTTCGGCAAGGAACATCTTGCTGGTGGCAGGCTGGAAGGCGTGGCGGTCGAACCAGCCGCGCATGAATTCGTCGAACGTCTCGCGCCCGACGATGGTTTCGACCGTGCGCAGGAAGACGGTGCCCTTGTCGTAAATCGCCTCGCCCACGGTATCGAAGGGACTGATGCCCGCAGGGGTACGCATGGAAGTGTTCGGGTTGTCCGCGCCGTTCTCTTCCACGGCTTCGACCAGCGAATTGTAGCTCAGCGCATATTCCTGCTCGGCCCGCTTCTCACCGAAAACGGCTTCAGAGATGCGGCTTTCGAAATAGGAGGTAACACCTTCGTTCAGCCAGCCATCGCGCCAGCTGGAATAGGTAACGAGATTGCCCGACCAGCTGTGCGCCAGTTCATGCGCGACGAGGCCGGTGTTGGAGCGATCACCCGCGATGAAAGTCGGGGTAAGGAAGGTCATCACCGGGTTCTCCATCCCGCCGTAGGGGAAGGAAGGCGGCAGCACGATCATGTCGTACCGGCCCCAGCGATAGGTGCCGTAGATTTCCTCGGCCGCCGAGATCATGGCCTCGGTATCGGTGAGTTCGGCCTGTGCCGCTTCCAGCACTTCCGGCTCTGCCCAGACGCCCGAACGGGCACCGAGTTCGGCAAATTCGATGTTACCTGCCGCAATCGCGATCAGGTAAGGCGGGACGTTGTTTTCCATCACGAATTCGAATGCGCGCCGGTTCTCGCCCACGTCCTCGGGATCGCCGCGGCTGATGCCGGACATGACGACATTAAGCGGCTTTGGCGCGGTAATGCGCGCTTCCCAGGTCTGGCGAATGCCGGGGCTGTCCTGCGTGGGAATCCACGTGCGGTTGAGGATCGCCTGCCCCTGGCTGAAGACATAGGGGTATTCACCGCCGGCAGTCTGCTCCGGCTCCAGCCATTGCAGCGCTTCGGCATCCGGGCCGCTGGCATAGGTGATCACCACCTGCTGCAGCGCCGGGCCGGTCAGTTCGCCCAGCTGCACGGTGATCGGTTCACCCTTCTCACCGTCGCTTGCGCCGATGGTGTATTCCAGCTCGTTGCCGTTTCCATCAGTGATGCCACCGATCACGAGGCCGTTGGAATCGAGCACGATCTCGCTCGCGTCTTCGGCTGCGTCCACGTCCAGCGTGGCCGTGCCTTCCACCCGCTTGCCTTCGAAATCCAGATCGAGGTCCAGCGCGACGTGCGTGACGCGCGCTTCCAGCGGACGCGCATAGGTGAATTCGTCCTGCGCTTCTTCGGATGTGAGGATCGGGGCAATGCCGCGATCTTCTTGCGGCAGGTCGTCAGCCGTGCAGGCGGCCATCAGCAATGGCAGGGCAATAGCGAATTTACGCATGAAAACTCCGGTTTGGGGGGAGGCACTTGTTCGTTTCTGACGCAACCATAGCAGATGATCGAGCCGAGTCAGCCTTTCATGGAAGGGCTCTGGCGATTGCCGGGCGCATGGTGTTGGTGGTAAAGAGGAAATTGGACGAACCCGAAAGCCCCCCGATGAAAAAGCTCTTCACCGCCGCTGCCCTTGCAACCACCCTGCTTGCCGCCCCGTTGGCCGCGCAGGATGCGATCACGCAGGTGGAGGAATCGCTCGATCCCGAGATCGAGGGTGGAGAAGCCATCATCGTTTCCGGTGAGCGCGGCGAAATTCATTCGCAGGCCCGCGAACAGGCGCGCGAGATCACGCCGCGCACCGGCTCCGTCGCTGAACCGCTGGCGCGTCTGCATGCACCCGTGTGTCCCGGCGTCTTTGGTGCGGAGACGGCAACCGCCTACCAGATCATCGGCCGCATCCGTTCCAATGCGGAGCGCGTGGGCCATGCTGCCATTCGCGGCGAACCGTGCCAGGCGAACGTGATCGTCGCCTTCGTCGACAATCCGCACGAATATTTCGAGCAGATGCGCGACGCGAACCACGAGACCGTGCGCGGCCTCGATTACTGGGAAGCCAAGCGCGTGCGCGAACAGCAAGGCCGCGTTCTGGCGTGGAACGTGGTCGCCACGATGACGCGCGACGGCATCAGCGGCTTCGGCCAGCCGCCGACCTTCTCCAGCACCGCGATCAGCCGCACCGAGCTGGGCGTTCGGCAGGACATCGGCGTTTCCGTCGTGCTGATTCCGCGCGATGCCATTGCCGACATGGATACCATCGCCATCGCCGACTACGTGACGATGCGCGCACTTGCGCAAACCCGTATTCCCGAGGGCGCGACGCAGCTCGGCACCATTCTCGAACTGTTCGAGCCGGACGTGGAAGCCCCGCCCTACCGCCTTACCGCGTTTGACGAGGCCTATCTCACCAGCCTCTATCGCAACCAGGCCAACACGCCGAGCCAGCTTGCCCTGCGCGATGTGGGCAGGTTGATGGAAAGCCAGGGCGAATAGTCGACAGGCGCTGCCCGTGCCCCTAGGCAGGGGCCATGCGAACGATCACAACTGCAATTCTCGCCATTGCCGCACTGTCTCTGGCCGCTTGCGAACAATCGGGCGAACCGGCCCCGCCAACCGAAGCGGACGTCGATGCCGCACAGGCGCAGGACGATAACGGGCGCGAATTGCTCTTCTCCGACGAGTTCTCCGGCGACAGTCTCGACCCCACGAAATGGAACGTCGTCGGCATGGATTTCTGGGTGAACCAGGAAGAGCAGGCCTACGTCGATTCGCCCGACACCATCCAGTTCGCGCAAGGCGTGGAAGGCGCGGACGGCGGCGCGCTGGTGCTGCGCCCGGTCTATCGCCCCGGTGAGGACACGAACGAAGAGCGCAACGCTGACTTCGTCTCGGGCCGCATTAACACGCGCGGAAATTTCGAATTCACCCACGGCCGCGCCGAGGCTCGCATCCGCATGCCCGATGCCATGGGCGTTTGGCCCGCCTTCTGGCTGCTGGCCGATGCCGAATGGCCGAGCGAAGGCGAAATCGACATCATGGAATACGTCGGTTACGCAAACTGGACCGGCGTTGCCATCCATGGCCCCGGCTATTCCGGCGACCTGGGCATTGCCGATCGCCAGTACTTCCCCGAAGGAACTGACGTTACCGACTGGCACGTCTACGCCGCCGAATGGACGCCCGAGGGCATCGACTTCTTCGTGGACGACCGCCTGACGTTCCGCATCCCGAAAACCAATGCCGAATTCTTCGGCGAATGGGTGTTCGACAACCCGCAGTTCGTGGTGCTCAACTTCGCCGTAGGCGGTATCTACCCCTACAAGATCAACGGCATCGAGGAACCATACACCGGCATGCCGCAGGAAACGGCTGACCGTATCCGCGAAGGCGAACTGGCGATGGAAGTCGACTGGGTGCGCGTCTACGCGCCTGCGGAGTGATCTAACCCCACGTAACTTCAGGCGGCAGGCTCATCAGGATGGCGTCGATGTTACCGCCGGTCTTGAGGCCGAACAATGTGCCGCGGTCGTAGACGAGGTTGAACTCGACATAGCGACCCCGCCATTCCTTCTGCGCGGCTTTCTCTTCCTCGGTCCAGTCGGTGTCCATGCGCTTGCGCACGATGGCGGGGAAGGCATCCAGGAATGCCTCGCCAACATCCTTCGTGAAGGCGAAGTTGCGCTCGAATGCGGGCAGGTCTTCACATTCGAGGTGGTCGTAGAAGATTCCGCCTACGCCGCGCGCCACGTTGCGGTGCGGGATGAAGAAGTAGTCGTCCGCCCACTTCTTGAAACGCTCGTAATACGTCGGGTTGTGCGCCGAACAGGCCGCGCGCAGGCGGGCGTGGAAGGCGTCGGTATCCTCGGCATATTCGATAGGCGGATTAAGGTCCGCGCCGCCGCCGAACCATGCGGCCTGCGTGGTGAGGAAACGGGTATTCATGTGCACGGCAGGCACATGCGGATTGGCCATGTGCGCGACCAGCGAGATGCCGGTGGCGGTAAACTCGGGGTTCTCGACGCTGGCACCGTTTACCTGCCCTGCAAACTGGGGCGAGAACTTGCCCGATACGGTGGAGACATTCACGCCCACCTTTTCGAACACCTTGCCCTTCATCACGCCGCGAACGCCGCCGCCACCTTCTGAATCGTCATCCGTCTCGCGGTCCCACGGGATATATTCGAAACTCGCGTCCGAACCCGCCTCGCGCTCGATCGCCTCGAACTCCGCGCAGATGCGGTCACGAAGCGATTCGAACCAATCGCGGGCTTGCTGGGTCTGTTGTGTCCAATCCATGGGAGAAGCTCTTGCCAAAGCGCGCGGCAGGCGGCAAGTGAGAGTCATGGTTCCCGTTTCGTTCGCATTCCCCTTTTGCGGAGAGGAGTTTGTCCTCACCAAGTCCCGCGCACTGTTCTGGCCGCGTGAAAACGCGCTGCTGGTGGCGGACCTGCACTTGGAGAAAGCGAGCTTTTTCGCCAAGCACGGACAGCTCCTGCCGCCCTACGACAGCCGCGAGACGCTGGAGAGGCTCGCGGAAACGGTGCGGGAAACGGGCGCGCGGCGCGTCTACACGCTGGGCGACAATTTTCACGATTCAGATGGTTCGCAGCGACTGGAGCCTTATGCCGAAGGAATGCTGGCGGCCCTCACCCGCGCAACCGACTGGGTGTGGATCACCGGCAACCATGATCCCGCAATGGAAGCCAAGAGCGGCGGCACCATCGCCGAGGAACTGGAAGTCGCCGGCATGGTGCTGCGGCACATGGCGAAGAAGGGCGAGACGCGGCCAGAGCTTTCCGGCCATTTCCACCCGCGCGTGCAGGTGAAGATTCACCACCGCCACATCCGCCGCCCCTGCGCGGTCGTCAGCCACAATGACGACGCGACACGCGGGCGGATGATCCTGCCCGCTTTCGGCGCGCTGACGGGCGGAATGGACGCGGGCGATCCGGCGATCCTGAAGGCTCTGCAGCCTGCCAGCGCTATCGATGCGGTTGTGCCGGCAGGCCGACGGCTGGCGCGTTTCCCGCTATGGCGCGGATAGGGGCCAAGCCCTGCTATCCCCCTAGCGTTCGCCCCCATTCCTCACTACATAGAGCGCACTAGTAACAACGACAGGAGCGATTCCATACCTCGTCCACCCCGCCGCAGCATGGCACCGCCGGTAAAATCCGGCCCGAAATACGATCAGTTTATCCAGGCCGAGAAGGTTCGCGTCATCGATGGTGACGGCGAGAACCTCGGCGTGATGTACACCCGCGAAGCGATCGAGCAGGCCCAGGACGCCGGCCTCAATCTCGTCGAGGTTTCGCCTACCGCGAACCCGCCGGTGTGCAAGTTCCTCGATGTCGGCAAGTACCGCTACGAAGCCCAGAAAAAGGCCAACGCAGCGCGAAAGACGCAGAAGACGCAGGACATCAAGGAAATCAAGATGCGCCCGAACATCGATGATCACGATTACGATGTGAAGATGCGCAACGTGAACAAGTTCATCGACAACGGCGACAAGGTGAAAGTCACCCTGCGCTTCCGGGGCCGCGAAATGGCTCACCAGCACCTGGGCATGGACCTGCTCAAGCGCGTTCAGGACGACGTGGCGGAAATCGCCAAGGTCGAAGCCTATCCGCGCCTTGAAGGCCGCCAGATGCTGATGGTGCTCGCACCCAAGTAAAACAGGAACTTGTGCGGATCGTGCGGCGTTTGGCCTGCATGATCCGCACGGTCCTTTTTCCTCTAACGTTGCTTCTTCTGCTTCCTGCTTGCGGGACAGATGCGCCTGACGCCGACACCGAACTGGAAACAGTCGATCTGGAAGGGCTGCCGGGCGACCCGCTGCCTGACGCGCCGCCGCAGCCCGATGGTTCGGCAGACATGCCTAACGACGGCTATCCCAAGCTCATCCCGCCAGTCCTCACACCCGGTGCGGAAACCGGCGTCACCGGTGCACGCAGCGTGCTGCTGGATTGGGCGCGGGCGCTGGAGCTGGAGGAGTTCGATCAGGCCTGGGCCATGCTGAGCGATGCCGACCAGGCTCGCTGGAACGAAAGCGACTTCGCCGCCATGTTCGCAGATCTCGACGAGATCACCGTTGCCGTGCCGGACGGCACGATGGAAGGCGCGGCAGGCTCCACCTACTACACCGCCGCCACCACGATCACCGCCAGCGATGCCGATGGCAGGCCGGTGCATTACGAGGGCGAAGTGGTGCTGAAAAGGGTGAACGACGTACCGGGCGCGAGCGCAGAGCAACTGCGCTGGCACATCGAGCGCGTCTCACTCGACTGGACGCACTGACCTCAGTCGAGGACCGAGAAATCCAGCACGGTGAAACGGGCCGGGGCCGTGGCGTAGATGCCGTGCCCCCTCCCGCCATGCGTGCCCAGCGTGAACCCGATACGGCCTGCATCGGCCAATGCCGCTGCAAATTCGCGCGGGGACCTCTCTTGGTCAGAGCCCATCACCGAAATCCAGTTCTCGTCGAACATGATGGTGAGTTCGTGCTCACCCGGTTCCAGCGGAACCACGCGGCTGTCGGGTGAATACCAGCGGTGGTAGCGCGTGCGACCGCGCGCGGCCCAGTCGTCACCGCGGCGCTGGATATACAGTGATAGCCACGGTTCACGGTCGGGATATTCCTGCGAGACGAAGCGCGTGCCCGGCCTTGCATCGATACGATAGCGCAACCGGATGCCGCGCGCGTGATCCAGCGGGCCAGTTGCGCGGGTGACGTAGTGCACGTGCCCGTCTGCGCGGCGCGGGCCGGGAAAGTCGAAATACCACCCTTCCGCGCTTTCCAGCGGATGCGGCGGCATGTTGACCGAGTAGTTGCGGCCACGGATCACCGGCCCGATTTCCCACTCGCGCACCCACTCACCTGCCCGTGCGGCAAGCGAGGGCGGGAAAGCGAGAATGGCACCCAGGGCTGTGCCCGATGCGAGAAACTGGCGGCGTATCATGGCTAAAGGAATAGCCCTGCAAGCCTGACAAAGCGCTGAATTCGCAGGGGCGGCAGCGTTCATCTGCCGCCCCGACAAGGTCGATTACATTTCGAGGCCGAAGGCGAGGCCGAAGGAAGTTTCCGCAAGGTAGACGTCAGCTTCGCCGCCGCCATAGTTCATCGGGATGGAGCCGCTGCCTTCCACCGTGTTGCGTGGTGCGCGCATGGCGAATCCGGTGACTTCGACACGGTCGCTCGCCTGCCAGGTGGCACCAACGGTGAAGTGATCCTGCACCACGCCGGGCGCGAGGATGTTGAGGAAGGTTTCCGAAGCCGGCACCGGGTTGTCCGAACGGCCATAACCGGCGCGCACGGTCAGCCTGTCGCTGACATCGTAATCCGCGCCCAGCTTGAACACGGTCACGTCTTCCCAGCCGAAGCCCGGTCCGTCGGTCGCGCCGAACGGCACGCCGGAGAACAGCGGCGAGAGCGGGTTGCCGACAGAGCCGACATCCGAATACTCGATGCGCTTCACATCGGCGGCGAAGGTCAGGCGGTCGGTCGGGTGCACGGCGATGCCAGCGCCGTAGGCCGTCGGTACGTCGAACCCGCCCTGATCTGCGAACAGGCCTGCGTATTTGTCGAACTCCTCGGCCCAGATGGTCGACTGGTAGAACGCGCCCACGGAAACGTGATCGCCCAGCTCGCCGTAATAGCCGACGCGGAAGCCTGCGCCGAAGGACACATCGGTGCCGCGGTTGGTGAAGTTGGCCGGATCGGACGAAGCCATGGTGAAGGGCTGAATGCCGGTGGCACGGAAGCCCTGCACGAGGCCGATGGCCGACACGCCCACGCTGTGGCCTTCGGCAAATTCGTAGGCCAGCGTCGGGCTGATGAAGACCTGCTTCAGATCCACGCCCGCAGCGCCCTGCGCGCCGAAGCTGGCGAAGGGGTTGGTCTCGTAAGTCGTGTTCATGCCGCCGTTGCCGTTGATCGTCAGGGCGAAGGTCAGCTCGTCAGTCAGCGGACGGACGTAGGCGAATTCGGGTAGGATGAATGGGTTTGCGCCATTGCCTTCATAGCTGCCGTTCAGCCCCGCGCCGTTGCCGGTGATCGCCGCGCCGCGATCGGGCACGAATACTTCGACACCCAGATCGATGCGCGCTTCCATGCCGCTGATGCTGGCGGGATTGTTGGCGGCGGCCATGCCGTCCTGCGGATAGGCGATCGCGGCACCGCCCATGCCTTTCGCCTTCGCGCCAACGCCGTTGAGGAAATAGCCGTCGGTCGCGTGCGCCGCGCTGCTGGCGGTGACGGCGCCGAGCGCTGCACCGGCAAGAGCCGCGATACGCAGGGTGCGGGAAGACAGAACGGACATGTGAACCTCGAACTTGCAAAATGGTGTGCCGACGGGATCGTCGGTGAACCGCGCAAATGGGTTCATCGCGCTTGTTGGAGAACAGACAGATTCTAGGCAGGGGCCAATCTAAACTTTAGGCCGGTTCCCACAGCTCCAATGGGTTGCCGTCGCAATCGTGGATTCGCGCAAAACTACCGACGCCTTCCATCGCCTCGCGGTGAGATATGGCAATACCTGCCGCCTCCAGCCGTGTGAGGAGGTGTTCCAGCCCTTCCACGCGCAGGTTCAGCATCACCTGCCGTTCCGCCTGCCAGTAATCGCTGTCGGCCTTGAACCCGGCAAACACGGTTGGCCCGGCTTCCTGCATCCATACCCATTCGCCGTCTGGCGTTGGCTGTCCGCTCTCGGTCGCCGCGATACCGAGGTGATCGCGATACCAAGCCGCCAGCGCAGCCGGATCGGCCGACCGGATGAACAGACCGCCAATCCCTAGAACCTTGCCCTCTGCCACGTTGTCCCTCCTTGTATCGTCCGCTCGCCTGCGTAGGATCGCAGCCCATGGGCAGGGAGGATATCACAGGGTGAATGCCAAGGGCATCGGCTTCTGGCTGGGACCGGCGCTGTTTGCGCTGACGGTGCTGCTGCCCGCTCCTGCCGGAATGGCAGACGAGGGCTGGCGCGTGGCCGGACTGGTCGGCTGGATGGCGACATGGTGGATGACACAGGCCGTGCCGCTGACCGTTTCCGGCCTGCTACCGTTCGTCGTCCTGCCTTTCAGCGGCGGAGGCACGGCGGGAGAAGTGGCGGGCGACTATTATTCGCCGATCATCTTCCTGCTGCTGGGCGGCGCGTTCCTTGCCCTCGCCATTGAGCGCACCGGGCTGCACAAGCGGCTGGCGACATTCATTCTCGACAGGATTGGCGGGCGCGGCGGGACATTCGGCCTGCTGCTGGGATTCATGATCGCGGCAGCAATCCTCTCGAACATCATCTCAAACACTTCCACCACGCTCATCATGATGCCGATGGCGCTTGCCGTGCTGGCAGGCGGGACGATGATGCGCGATGATGGATGCGTGCCGCAGGATGGCATCTACGGCGCATTGCCGATGGGCCTCGCCTTCGCCTCCAGCGTGGGCGGGCTTGGCACGATCATCGGTTCTCCCACCAATGCCATCGGCGTTGCCCTGCTGCGCGATGTTTCCGGCGTGGAGATCAGCTTTGCCATGTGGGCCGCATTCGGCGTGCCGATCGTGCTGCTGGGCATACCCATCGCCGCATGGATCATCGGCAAGGTGCAGGAAGTGGCGAAGCACCCCTTCGACATTGCAGCCGCGCGCGAGGCGATTGATCCGCACGGGCCGTGGACCATTGCGGAAAAGCGGCTGGTGCCCGTGATCGTCGTCACTTTCATCGCCTGGATGCTGCGCGGCTTCGTGGTCGATTACTTCCCCGCAGGATCGCTGACGGACGGCACCATCGCCATTGCCGCCAGCCTCGCCCTGTTCGTACTGCCAGACGGGACGGGCCGCCGCTTGCTTGAATGGCACGAGGCGAACCGCGCCCCGTGGGACGTGCTGATGATGTTCGGCGGCGGGCTTGCTCTGGCAGGCGGCATGATGCGCACCGGGTTGGCGGATTGGCTGGGCGAGGCGCTGCTGCCGCTCTCCGCCGTGCCGATGATCGTCGTCGCCCTCGCGCTGGTGGCAATGGTGGTGCTGATCACCGAGTTCGCCAGCAACGTTGCGACCGCCAGCGGCATCATGCCCGTTGTCGCCGCCCTGGCCGTGGCGCTGGGCGGCGATCCGCTGCTGCTGGCAATGCCCGTGGCGCTGGCGGCAAGCTGGGGCTTCATCCTTCCCGCAGGCACCGGCCCTAACGCCATTGCATGGGCGACGGGGCGCATCGCCTTGCCCAAGCTCATCAAGGCAGGCTTTGCGCTTGATGTGGCAGGCATTTTCCTGATCGTAGGCGTCGTCTTCGCGCTCGCACCGCTGGTCGCCTGACCACTTGCGCGAGGCGTCGACCCGAGATAATTGCAGCTGAAACCAGTTCACGGGCAGAGGCGTTCCTGCGGAGGTTAGGAACGGGCGGCCCGGAACCGTTCACCTGCCCCTGCCTTCCTAGGGGTAAGAGCAGGAAGGAGCCTCCCCCATGGCCGACCCGAACGACAACAACAGCAGCGACCCGCTGGGCGCAGTCGACACCCCCACCCCGCGCCGCAAGCCCAAGCCCGAAGTCACCACCATCGGCGGACGCGAGCTGAAGCCTTCCACCCTGATGATGGGCCATGGCTACGATCCCTCGCTTTCCGAAGGTTCGCTGAAGCCGCCGATCTTCCTGACCAGCACCTTTGCTTTCGAAAACGCCTCTGCGGGTAAGCGTCACTTCGAGGGCATCACAGGCAGGCGTCCGGGCGGCGCGGAAGGCCTAGTCTATTCGCGCTTTAATGGCCCGAACCAGGAAATCCTCGAAGATCGCCTCGCCATCTGGGACGGGGCGGAGGATGCCCTGTGCTTCTCCAGCGGGATGACCGCGATTGCCGTGCTGATCCTTGCTGCCTGCAACGCGGGCGACGTGATCGTGCACTCCGGCCCGCTTTATGCAGCATCCGAAGGATTCGTAGCCAAGGTGATGGCGAAATACGGTGTGACCTATATCGCCTTCCCCGCAGGCGCGAGCCCGGAGAAGCTGGACGAGGTGATGCGCGAGGCAAAGGCAAAGGCCGAGGAACAGGGCGGCGAAGTGCCGCTGATCTATCTCGAAAGCCCGGGCAACCCGACCAACGCTCTGGTCGACATCGAAGCGGTGAAGGAAGCGCGCGACGCGCATTTCGACGCAGACCGCTGCCCCATCGCCATCGACAACACGTTCCTTGGCCCCCTGTGGCAGCGCCCTCTGGATCACGGCGCGGACCTGGTGGTCTACTCGCTCACCAAGTACGTCGGCGGCCATTCGGACCTCGTGGCGGGCAGCGTTGCCGGCAAGAAAAAGTGGATCGACGCGATCCGCGCGCTGCGCAACACCATGGGCGGCATTGCCGATCCGCACACCGCGTGGATGCTGCTGCGCAGCCTCGAAACCGTGGAACTGCGCATGCAGCGCGCTGGCGAGAACGCGGAAAAGGTCTGCGCCTTCCTCAAGAGCCATCCAAAGGTGGAAGGTCTCGGCTACCTCGGCATGATCGAGGACCAGCGGCAGAAGGACATCTACGATCGCCACTGCCTCGGCGCTGGCTCCACCTTCTCCGTCTTCATCAAGGGCGGCGAGGAGGAATGTTTCCGCTTCCTCGACGCGCTGACCGTCGCGAAACTCGCCGTCAGCCTCGGCGGGACGGAGACGCTTGCCAGCCATCCGGCCAGCATGACGCACCTTTCCGTGCCCGAAGGCCGCCGCGCGGAACTGGGCATTGCGGACAACCTCGTGCGCATTTCCATCGGCATCGAGGACGCGGATGACCTGATCGCAGATTTCGAACAGGCACTCGAAGCAGTGTAATCGTTTCCCAAGGCGGCTTGCCCCCCAAGGCATTGGACAGCTAAGGGAAAGGTCAAGCCGCCTAGGGCGGGAAAACACTTCGTAACGGACGGGAACAACGTGCTTCGCAAATATGCCCTCTTTGTCGGCGTCGCCGCTCTTGGCGCTCTGGTCACCTCTTGCGGCGGAGGCAGCTCGAGCGATCCCACGCCCACTCCCACCGACACTTCGACGGCAACTCCCACGCCGACGCCCACGGGCCCAATCGATTTCACCCTGTCGCAGGAATTCGAATCGGTCAGCACTAATGCGAACTACGCTTTCGCCTATTTCACCCCTGATGCAGGCGGTGACGAGACGTTCAGCGGCGCATCCCGCCTGAACGGCAATGCCGCCATCTCGCTTTCGTTCGATCCCGAACTGGTTTCCTTCAACTTCGTCGACCTCGACGAAGCGGTGACTTTCGACGACACCGAGCTGACCAGCGCATCGGCAACCATGCGCAGCTACGCGCGCGGTACTGAGAAGTTGGTGCTGGAACTGCCGTTCACCCACGTTCTTCGCGTCGGTTACGAATCGCAGGCCGATTTCACGCAGGACACCACCGACGGCGTGCTGCGCGGCGAACGCACCTCGCTGTTCTTCAACCCCGTCACCACCGATGACGACATCACCACAGATCTTGCCTACGACGGCAGCGTCGAGGTTTTCGGCGGCGATCCCACCAATACGCTGGCTGGCGTGATTTCGGCACCCGACATCACCTTCACCATCAACGAGGCTGACAGCAGCGTCTCGGGCACGATCGAAATCTATCGTGACAACGCGGGCACGCCGGAACTGGTCGCCACGCTGGTGTTCGAAAAGACGGTGGACGACACCGGCGCCACCACCGGCGGCGTGCTGAATGCCAATGGCACCTTTGCCGGCATCCTGACCGACGAGACCAACAATTTCGCAGGCAACTTCGCAGGCGCGCTCAGCGGCCCGAACCGCGAGGAAGTGTTCATCCTCTTCTCGATCTCCGGGAACGAGGACGACGACGATGATCGCCGCTTCGTCGGCAGCTTCATCGGCAAGCGCTAAGGTTCTCTTGCAGCCTTCCGGATGATGCGGTTACCTTCCCGGACAATACCGGGGAGGAACCGCATGATCCGACAGCTTTCGATCAGTTTCGCAGCACTGGCCTGCATGGCCACGCCTGCCTTGGCGCAGGAGGCAGACCTCTCGCTGCCGCCGCGTGAGCTTGCGCGCCTTGCGGGGGCCGAAGTGGCTGATGAAAGCTGGCAAGTACCGCGCACGCCTTGGGGCGACCCTGACCTGACAGGCATCTGGCCGCTGGACGTGGTGGGCCGCACCTCCACCGAACGCTCTCCCGATTTCGGCACCCGCGCCTATTACACTGACGAGGAATATGCCGAGGCCATGGCCCGCAGCGAGGAAATCGCTGCAGGCTATGAAGAGGAGGACGCCAACGACGAGATCGGCAGCGGCCACTGGTTCGAATGGGGCACGCCGCTCAAACAGGTCTCGCTGATAATGGCACCCGCCGATGGCCGCCTGCCACCGCTTACCGAAGAAGGCGAGGCGATGAGCGCGGCCATGCGTTCCAGCTGGAACGTCACCCAGTTCGATACCATCGCGGACTTCAACTCGCTCGACCGCTGCCTCTCGCGCGGTCTGCCCAGTTCGATGACGCCCTTCCCCTACAACAATGGCGTGCGCGTGTTCCAATCGCCCGGGTACGTCGTCATCCAGCTGGAGATGATCCACGAGACGCGCATCGTTCCCATTCAGGGCGAGCCAGTGCCCGACGAGATCCGCCAGTTCCTAGGCACATCGGTCGGCCACTGGGAAGGCGATACGCTGGTGATCGAGACGACCAACCTGACGGGCAAGACGCCGATGAACATCGTCGGCCCCGGTAACAAGCCGATCCCCACCAGCGACCGGCAGACCGTGACGGAGCGCCTCACCATGGTGGGGCCGGACACGATCTTCTACGAGGCCGAAGTGCGTGACCCCGTCGTGCTGACCGCGCCCTATACCCTCGCCTTCCCGTGGAGCCGCGACGACAGCTACGAGATGTACGAATATGGCTGTCACGAAGGCAACACGACCATTCGCGGCTACATCACCACAACCTCTCCGCGCTTCGTAGGAGAGGACGCAGGCCCGGTGGACGACCCCGCGGCGTGGGTGAACGACACGGTGGAGCGATAACGATGCGACCAGTCGGTCCGATGCTGGCTCTGGCCGCGCTCCTCGCCGCCCCGGCCCATGCGCAGGACGCACCGCTCGACATGCAGCCCAGCACCTCATGGACGGCGGATTTCGGTGACTATTACTGCGCGCTGCGCCGCGAATTCGCTGCGGGCGATGCCACCATGTTTCTCGAATTCGCGCGGCTGGCTCCCGGTGACGAAGTTCGCATCACCCTGGTCAGCGACACCATGGCGCCCAGCGAAGAGGAGCCCGTCATTGCCTTCCAGCCCGGCGATCAGGCGGTGCAGTTCGACTTGTTCGAGCAGGTACGAAGCGACGCAGGCTTTGGCGGATATATCGTCAGCGACATGCTTCCATCCGATCTGGCCACGCAGGTCTCCGCCCTTTCGGTAAGCAAAGGGTTTGCCGCTCCTCTCGTTCTGGCGACTGGCCCGCTGGAAGAAGCGATGGAGGTGATGCAGACCTGTACGGATGGTCTGGTGGAATCGTGGGGATTGGACGCGGAGACACAGCGCACTCTTGGGCGACAAGTGGGGATCGACTGGGATGCCTACTGGGTGGACGACTATTTCGAGCGGGCCGAGGAAATGGCGGCAGAACGCGGGCTTGGCGTGTTGCGTTCGCAACTGCTGATCGACAGCGATGGCCGTGTCACGCGCTGCTATGCCTATCAGTTGCCCGCAGCGGAGCGGGAGGCGAACCCGGTGTGTGCCTACCTGACGGAAAGCGCGCGTTTTCGCCCGGCCCGCAACGCGCTGGGTCGCCCGACGGATAGCTACCTGCACCTCGATGTCGCGAGAGCCGGAGCCCGCGAATATTTCCGCGAACAGGGGGTGCGGGGAGATCAGACGGGTGTTCGTTTTCCGCCGAACGACCGCAGCCAGTAGGCGCTGATCAGCCTTTCCACTCGCGCCGTTCCTCGGCGGCTTTCAGAACCTCGTAGGCCAGCTGCAGCTTCTGGAATTCGTCCGCTGCTTCCTTGTCGCCCGGCTTCACATCCGGATGAACCTTCTTCGCGCGGGCGCGCCATTCGCGCTTGATGGTCTGGAAATCGGCGTCCGCTTCCAGCTCAAGCACTTCCAGCGCACGCATTTCGTCCGCCGAGCGCGAGCCATCGCCGCTGCCGCTCCAGCCGTAATGCTGCGCCTCAGCATAACCGGCGTTCTCGCTCTGCTCGGCCTTGGCGCGGGCGGCGGCCTCTTCCTTGTCGAGACCCTGGAAGTAATCCCAACCCTTGTTGTATTCGGCTGCGTGTTTCTCGCAGAAATACCAGCGGTCGGGGCTGTTCGGACTTTTCGGTGCGGGGCAGTTGCCCCGCTCGTTGCAACCATGGCGGTCGCAAATGCGCACCTCGACAGCCTCGCGGCTATCTTCATAGCCACGCCAGCGGGGGAAGCCCCAATCGTTCGATCGGCCAGAACGGGCCATCAGTTATGCAGGGTCGCAAGCAGCATTGGTGCCCATATAGGGAGCAATTGGCCTCGCGTGAACCAAAAGCCTTTCGCAAATGCAGCAGCTACGCATTTTACAACTCTGATACAAATTCGTGCAATTGCTGCATTGCAATATGGGCCGGCGCATCCATATGCTCTTCGGACAAAGTCAATTATCGACTCACGCACAGGACATTCATGAGCAAGCAGCTCGCCATTTCAGCAGCGTTTTCCATCTTCACGATGGCGGCTTTCGCGCTGTTCGCCACGCCTGATGCGAACAGCAGCATCGCTGTTATGCAAACGGGCGCGGCAACCAATGTCACCGCGCCCGCTCTCGACCAGCTTTCGCCGGTCCTGTCTTCGCTCGTTCGCTAGAGCCTATCGCTCGATCATCACTGTCACGGCGCGGCGATTGCGCGCCCATGCCGCTTCGTTCGAAGCCATTGCGACGGGACGTTCCTCACCATAGCTCACCGTGCGCAGGCGGCTTTCCGGCACGCCAAGGCTGACGAGATAGTTCTTCGCCGCATTCGCGCGGCGCTCACCCAGGGCAAGGTTGTAGTCGCGCGTGCCGCGTTCGTCGGCATGGCCTTCGACCGTGGCGCGGGCACCCGTGTACTGCAGCAGGTATTCCGCCTGGCGACGCAGCGCGGCGGCATCTTCGCTGTCGATATCGTACTTGTCGGTATCGAAGTAGATCGTGTCCGCTCCGGCCATCGCGCCGGAGAAGTGTGCCTGCGAACCGGGCTGCGGAGCAGTTGCGGTGGGCGTAGGCGTGGGGGTCGGGGTTGCACGAACCGTATCCTGCGGCGGCTCGGGCGTGACGACGGGCGGCTCCTTCTTGCAGGCACCAAGTGCCAGTGCGCTGGAAAGGGTGACAGCGATAATAAGGCGATTCATCTTTTGGCTCTCCTTGAACCGATGTGAAGGCGGGTTGCTTTTCTAGCGGCCCTTGTGGGGATTTAACGCACTTACGGCAAAACCGGTCCCCAAGCCGGGTCTGACGCTCCTACCGGCGTACGCAGGCGGCGTTCGTTTTCTCCGGTCAGGTCTACCTGCCAGATCGAAGCGTCGCCAGAGTTACGTTCGGTACGGAAGAACTGGATGATGCGGCCGTTGGGCGCCCAGGTGGGCCCTTCGTCCTGCCATCCGTTTGTAAGGGTTCGCAGATTGCGCCCTTGCGGGTTCATCACCGCGATGTGGAAGTCGCCCACGATGTGCGTGAAGGCGATCTGGTCTCCGCGCGGAGACCACTCCGGGCTGGCGCAGCGACCGCCGAAAAAGCTAATTCGGCGTTGGTTGGTGCCGTCCGAATTCATCACGTAGCACTGCTGTGCGCCGGACTGGTCGCTTTCGAAAACGATCTGGCTACCGTCGGGCGAATAGGAGCCACCCACCTCGATCGCCGGGCTGAAGGTCAGGCGCTGCGGCGTGCCGCCACCAGCGGCGGAGACGCGGTAGATGTCGGTGTTGCCGGCAACCGCCATGGAATAAAGGATATAGCGACCATCCGGGCTCCAGCGTGGGGCGAAGGTCGGGTTGCTGCTCTGCGTCACCAGCGTCTGCCGCCCGCTGCCGATATCATAGACATAGATGCGCGGGTTGCCGTCGACGTAGGAGAGGTAGGCAATCTTGGAATAGTCGGGCGAATAGCGCGGGGTGAGCGCGGTGGACTGGCCATTGGTGATGAACCGGTGGTTGGCACCATCGCTATCCATGATGGCGAGCCGCTTGATGCGATTATCCTTCGGGCCGGTTTCCGCGATGTAGGCGATGCGGCTGTCGAAGAACGGGTCTTCACCCGAAAGGCGCGAATAGACGAGGTCCGAGCACTTGTGCGCGGCGCGGCGCCATTCGGACGGGTTCACCACCCAGCCCTCGCGCACCAGTTCGCTCTGCAAGGCAACGTCATACAGGTAGCAGCCGACCGTCAGGCGACCGTCGGCATTGTTGCGGACATAGCCGTGCACCAGCATTTCCGCGCTGCGACCGCGCCAGGTGTTCCAGGCGGGATCGGTGATCTCGGGATAGGTAGGGCGCGGCAGGGCATCGGGGCCGACAGGGCGGAACAGGCCATTAAAGCGCAGGTCGCTGTAGACCACGCGCGCGAGTTCAAGGCCGAGCGCTGCCGTACCCTGCGAGTTGGCGGGCGTCGCCTCGTCACGATTGGTGGCGAAGCTGGCAATGGCGATGCCGAGATCCTGCCAGGCGGAATCGTCGGTCACGGTCCCGCGCAGCGGGCCTTCGTCGTCCCCTTCGATCTGGGCATCCTCGACTTCATCCGCGCCGATGCTGGCAGGGTCGAGGTCGCCCATCAGGTCATTGTCCTGCGCCACGGCAGGCGCGGCAACGAGCAATACGAGGGCGGAGAACAGGCTGGCGGTCTTCATCACAATCTCCGGTCGAAATCCCATTCGAGGTCGTCCCACCGACTATAGAACTGGTCCGGCAGGTTGAAAGGTGCGGCTAGCTGAACCGCGCGTATAGCACGCTCGCAGTGCAACGAGGCCTGCGGGCGGTTTGAATCGTTTATGCCGCGCTGGGTAATGCAGCGGGGGCGCCCCTTGAGGCTGCCGTCGCGGTTGAGCTCCCAGGCGACTACGGACACCAGCTGCTCCACGTCCACGCCCGATGGCGCGGTCCAGTGCGGGCGAAGCTGGCGGGTGATGGCAGAGGCAAGCGCGGCGCGCTCGGCGCGGCCGAAGGTGGCGGCCGGCGATCCGCTGTCGCCAGTCGAATTGCTGCTCCCTTCAAGGAAGTCTTCGCTCAGGCGACTGCCCTGCGCCCGCTGGCTGGCCGCTGCGGTCGGCGTTGGCGTCGGTGTCGGGCGCGTCTCGGCCCGGCGTGAGGGGCTGGGCGAAGGGGTAGGCGCTGGCGTGCGCCGTTCTGTCGTGCGCGGCGGCGGCGGAGCAGTTACGGGACGTTCGACCGGCTCAGCTGCCGGCGCTTCAACCATTTCTTCCGGCGATTGCGGCAGGTCGGAAACTTCGGGTGCTGTTGAGGCGGCAGGTTCGGCGCTCGGGTCGGGCGCGGTGGACTGCAGGCTCACCTCGGTCGCCAGACTCACGTCGATGCGTTCTGGCGGCGTGTAGGCAGGCGGTTCGCGCAGGGCATGGACCGCCAGCGCCGCTGCCAGCGCAGCATGCGCGACTACTGCGGTCCCCAGACCGATACGCTCTTCACGGGAAAGATCGGCGAGAAATGCCATGTGACGGATCAGGCTATGGCGCTTCGGCTGAACTGGTGGTGACCAGCGAGATCGAATTGAAACCGGCGCGGTTCAGTTCTCCCATCACGGCCATAACGCGTCCGTAGTCGAGGCCGGTGTCGGCACGCAGCGCAATCAATGGCTTGGGCGCGCCCTGCGGGCCGGAAATGGCATCCAGCGCCTGCTCCAGCGCGCCCTGTTCGATCAACACGTCATCAATGTAGATGAAGCCTTCGCGGTCGAGCGCGATGGTCACCTGATCCGGGTCCTGGTCCATCGGATTGGCGCGGCTTTCGGGCAGTTCCACGGGCACGCCGCTCGCCAGCAAGGGGGCGGTGACCATGAAGATGATGAGCAGCACCAGCATCACGTCCACGAACGGCGTGACGTTGATTTCCGCCATGGGCGCGCGGCGGCTGGACCGGCCTCGGCGATTGGAGGACATGACGCCCATCCCCATGACCCTAGCCCTCCATCTCGCGGCTGACCTGCGCATGCACGCGGTCGGCAAAACGTTGCAGGCGCGCTTCGAACCCGTTCACGGAGTTCGACAGGCGGTTGTAGGCGATAACGGCGGGAATAGCCGCGAACAGGCCAATGGCGGTGGCGAACAGCGCCTCTGCAATGCCCGGAGCCACCACGGCGAGCGAGCTGTTCTGCTGCATGCCGATCTGGAAGAAGCTGTTCATGATGCCCCACACCGTGCCGAACAGACCGACGAACGGCGCGACGGAGCCGGTAGTGGCGAGGAAGTTGAGGCGATTGGCCAGCCGGTCGGATTCGTGCGCGACCTGCCCTTCCAGCGCCTGCGCCACGCGGTTGCGGGCAGCGACAGGGTCTTTCAGGCCCGCCTTGTGGCTGCGGCGGAACTCGGCAATGCCGGCGGCAGCGACGCGGGCGGAAGGATTGTCCTTGCGGCGGCGGGCGTCGAGCAAGCTGTCGACATCCTCGTGCGTCCAGAAATCTTCCTCGAACGTATCACAGTTGGAGCGTGTGCGGCCCATCCGCATCGAGAAACCGATGATGATGGTCCACACCCAGACGGATGCAGCCAGCAGGCCGAGGATGACAAGCTGGACCACGATATCTGCATCGAGGAACAGCTGGATCGGGTTGAGCCGGGTCGGCGCGGAAACAGCAAGCATATCCAGCACGGTCATTGTTCGTCTTTCACGGCAAATTCTTCGAAAGCACGCCGCCATTCGTCAGGCTGGCGGCGCGGTCGGCCCTCGGGAGTAACGAATGCGGCAACGATGTCCACTTGTGCCAGCAGTTCCTCCCCGCGCATGACCTTCTGCTCCATACGCGCACTGGCGGCACGCAGTTCCAGCGCGCGGGTTTCTACCACCATTTCATCGTCGAGCTTGGCGGGGCGGCGCCATTTGATCTGCGCTTCGGAGACGGCATAGACGCCCTCCCCCGCCTCGAATGCCTCGCGCTGATTGATGCCCAGCACGCGCAGCAAGTCGCTGCGGGCGCGTTCGCACCACTTCAGGTAATTGGCATGATAGGCGATGCCGGACAGGTCGGTATCCTCGAAAAACACGCGCACCGGATAGTAGTGCGTCGCCCCTTCGATTTTGCCGGAGGGTGGCTGCAATTGTCTCTCCTCAGATGAACGGCTGCTTACAGCCTGCCTGCCGCTGAAAATTTAGTCGCTCGCGGCGAAACGAGTCGTGCTTGCGGCCTAGCGTGCGAGCATCGGCCCGAGTGGCCCGCCGCCGAACAGGTGGACGTGCAGGTGCGGCACTTCCTGTCCGCCGTTTTGACCGACATTGCCCAGCAGGCGATAGCCCGGCTGCACCAGCCTCTGCTCACGCGCAACGTGACCCACAGCGCGTACGAAACCGGCGATTTCCTCTGCCGGCGCCTTTGCCGAGAAATCGTCCCAGCTGATATATTCGCCCTTGGGAATGACGAGGATGTGCACGTCGGCCTGCGGGTTGATGTCGTGGAAGGCCAGCGACCATTCGTCTTCATAGACCTTGTTGCACGGAATCTCGCCGCGCAGGATCTTGGCGAAGATGTTTTCCGGATCGTAGGGCGCAGTCGGATCGATCGCCATCAGTCGGGTTTCCTTGCAGCTTTTTCCTCGAGGCCGGAGACGCCTTCGCGCCGGTCCAGTTCAGCAAGAACGTCAGCCAGCGCGATGTCCTTTGCGCCCAGCAAAACCATCAGGTGAAAGATCAGGTCTGCCGCTTCGCCGGTCAGGTCCTTGTCGCTGCCGGTCAACGCGGCAATCACGGTCTCGGTGGCTTCTTCGCCCACCTTCTCGCAGATCTTGGACAGGCCCTTCGCGTTCAGCTTTGCCACATAGCTGGAATCGGGCGAGGCCGCGCGGCGCTCTGCAATCGTGGCTTCGAGGCGTTTGAGTGTATCCATCGCCGCTCGCAATGGGCGAAGCAGCGCCTTGCGGTCAAGCCAAGAGGTGGCTCAGTCGTCGTCCTTGCGGCTCATGGACAGGTGGCGTCCCAGCAGGACACCCGCAACGCCCAGCCCGAAGAGCGTGAGATTGGATGCCTCGGGCACCTGCGCAATAACGCTGGCCGATGCTGGGGCACTAGAGAGCAGCGCGATGGCGAAATAGGCAAGGCGTGGAGCCATGGCGATGGGGAAACGCCCAATCCCGTCGATTCGCAACGACAGCGCAAAACCTGTCCCGATTCCGGACCGTCAAAACCGTCAGCCGCGCGCCGGAAGACCCGCCTCGCGCAGCGCCGCATGCGCCTGCGCGATGGTATATGTGCCGAAATGGAAGATGCTGGCAGCCAGCACGGCGCTGGCGTGTCCCTTTGTCACCCCTTCGACAAGATGCTGGAGATTGCCCACCCCGCCGCTTGCCACCACGGGCACCGAAACGGCATCGGCGATAGTGCGCGTGAGTTCCAGATCGTAGCCTTTCTGCGTTCCATCCCCGTCCATCGAGGTGACAAGCAGTTCGCCAGCGCCGAGTTCGGCCAGCCTGACCGCATGTTCCAGCGCATCAATTCCAGTCTCGCGCCGTCCGCCATGGGTAAAGATTTCCCAGCGTCCCGGCTCTCCCGGAGCGGACACGCGGCGCGCATCGACGCTGGCGACGGCACACTGGCTACCCATCCGGTCGGCAATGTCGGCCATGATTTCCGGGCGGCGCACCGCGGCGGAGTTCACCGCCACCTTGTCCGCACCTGCCAGCAGCAAAGCACGGGCATCCTCCACTGAGGAAACGCCCCCGCCAACGGTCAGCGGCATGAAGCACACTTCCGCCGTACGCTTGACGATATCGAGCAACGTGCCGCGGCCTTCGTGGCTGGCGGAAATATCGAGGAAGCATAGCTCGTCAGCGCCCGCGGCATCGTAGGCCTGCGCCTGCTCCACCGGATCGCCGGCGTCTTTCAGGTCGACGAAATTGACACCCTTCACCACGCGGCCATCGGCCACGTCGAGACAGGGAATTACGCGAATACGGACGGTCATGCGCGGGCATCCGTCAGAAGGTAGGCCGCGGTTACTGCGATGGTAGCAATCACGGCATGCTGCACAGGCGCCTCCTGCCAGTTCATCGCATTGCCGAGCAAGATCAGGGTGCCATAGACGACCCCGAAGACGACCAGCCCGATTGCCGCGACCTCAGCATTGCCATGGATCAGCCGAACAAGGCTCGAAACCAGCGCACCGGCAATTCCGGGCGCTACGTATTTGCGTGCTGCAACTCTCACCGGTTCGCCATCGCAATCGCAGTCGCGAGGTCGAGCTTGCCCTCGTAGAGCGCGCGACCAGTGATTACGCCCTCGATGCCTTCGTCGGCGTGGATCGAGAGGATGTGGATGTCATCCAGCCCCTTTACTCCGCCGCTGGCGATCACAGGAATGTCGACAGAGCGCGCCAGCTCTACCGTCGCATCGACGTTGCAGCCTTTCAGCATGCCGTCGCGACCGATGTCGGTGAAAAGCAAGCTGGCAACGCCTGCATCCTCGAACCGGCGGGCGAGATCGCGCACTGGTACGTCGGACACTTCGGCCCAGCCTTCGGTCGCAACCATGCCGTCCTTGGCGTCCACCGCAACGACGATGCCGTTTTCCCACTCGCGGGCCATTTCCTTCACGAACTCGGGGTCTTTCAGTGCGGCAGAGCCCATCACCACGCGCGCAACGCCGAGGTTGAACCAGCCTTCCACTGCCTTCGCATCGCGGATGCCGCCGCCAAGCTGCACGTAGCCGGGAAAAGCCTCGACAATGGCTTCCACCGCCTCGCGGTTCTCCGCACGGCCAGCAAAAGAACCGTCGAGATCGACCACGTGTAGGTGCTGTGCACCAGCCTCGGCAAAGATCATCGCCTGCGCGGCAGGGTTGTCGCCATAAACGGTGGCGCGATCCATGTCGCCTTCGGCAAGGCGCACCACTTCGCCGCCCTTCAGGTCGATGGCGGGAAAAACGATCATACGGGTTTCCAATCGAGAAAACGGCGCATCAGGTCGATGCCGAAAGCCTGGCTCTTTTCCGGGTGGAATTGCACGCCCACGATGTTGTTGCGGGCAACGGCCGCCACGATACCGCCGCCATGGTCAGTCATCGCGGCAACGTCCAGCCCGTCTTCAGGCACGAAATGGTAGGAATGGAGGAAATAGGCCTCGCCCGCTTCCAGCAATTCATGATCGCCATGATGCGGGGTGAGGCCGACATCGTTCCAGCCCATGTGTGGGACGCGAATATCGGGGTCGGTGCGCTCGATCAGCTGCACTTCGCCGCCAATCCAGCCGAGACCCGGGCATTCTCCGTGCTCCAGCCCGCGATCTGCGAGAAGCTGCATGCCAACGCAAATGCCGAGGAACGGCTTGCGGTCGCCCAGCACACGGCTTTCCAGCGCGTCGACCATGCCGGGGATGCCTACCAGCCCTTCATAGCATGCACGGAAACTGCCAACGCCCGGCAGCACGATCCGGCGGGCGCCGCGCACCAGCTTGGGATCGTCGGTAACGGCAACATGCTCCGCGCCCGCCGCCTTCAGCGCGTTGTAGACGGAGTGAAGGTTGCCAGCGCCGTAATCGATGAGCGCAACGGCTTCAGCCACCGAGCTGCCCCTTGGTACTCGGCACCGCGCCGCCCTTGCGTTCGTCCAGTTCCACCGCCTGCCGCATGGCGCGGGCAAAGCCCTTGTACAGCGCCTCGCAGATGTGGTGGTTGTTGCTGCCATAGAGAACTTGGCAATGCAGGGTGAGGCCAGCCGACTGCGCGACAGAGTGGAACCAGTGCTCGATCAGCTCGGTATCCCATTCGCCCAGTTTTTCCTGCGTGAAGCGAGCTTTCCAGACGAGGTAGGGCCGACCCGAGATGTCGACCACCACGCGCGCCATCGTCTCGTCCATCGGCGAATGCGCCTCGCCATAGCGGCCGATCCCGGCCTTGTCGGCGAGCGCATCGGATAGCGCCTGACCCAGCGCAATGGCTGAATCTTCAGTCGTGTGATGCTGGTCCACATGCAAGTCGCCGTTCACCTTCAAGGTCACGTCGATTAACGAATGGCGGCTGAACTGCTCGACCATGTGATCGAGAAAGCCGATCCCTGTGGAAATATCGTATTTGCCCGAACCATCGAGATTCACCTCGACGAGAATGTCGGTTTCCTTCGTTTTACGCTCTGTTTGCCCTGTACGCATGGGGGTGAGCCTATAGGCCGATCCAACCCCTACGCAAGCGGATTGGCGGGCATGAAGACCCGATTCTGGCTTGATTTTGCAACGCGCCAGCGTCACCTAGGCCCCCATGAGCGATGATGCACCCGACAGTCTGATCCCGTACGACGAGATCGTGCAGGAGGCGCTGCGCGCCGTAGTCGGGCGCGTGCTCGGCCAGGTGGAGCGCGATGGCGGCACCCTGCCGGGCAACCACCACTTCTACATTACGTTCAAAACTGGCGCCCCGGGTGTGGACATACCCAAGACCCTGACGGAGCGCTTTCCCGACGAAATGACCATCGTCCTGCAGAACAAGTTCTGGGACCTTGACGTCACCGACCGCGGATTTTCCGTGGGCCTCAGCTTCAACCAGATTCCTTCGAAACTGGTGATCCCGTTTTCCGCCATAACGGCTTTCGTCGATCCGGCCGTCGATTTCGGCCTGCAGTTCCAGGCCGCCATCGAGGATGACGAACCTGCAGAGCACGACGATGCGGAGAATGATGCGCCCGAGGGCGAGGAACGTCGCAGTGTCGAGGACGTTGCCAAGAGTGAAGACGGCTCCAATGTCGTCACGGTCGATTTCGGCCGCAAGAAGTAACAACAGGGCCGATTCAGTTAGGCCCAAGAGGGGCATCTGATGAGCGAAGGGCTTGATCGCGCAGAAATTCGCCGCCGTGTAAGAGCGCGGCGCGGAAAATCCGACAACGTGCCCGGCCCTACCGAAAATCCGCAGACCAACCTGCTGCTTGCCGACGTGGTGATGCGCATGGGCTCCTACCTTCTACGCGGCGGGGTGGAGAAAGCCTTTCTCAAGAAGCGCTATGACGACGACACCGCACGGCGCATCATGGACCACCGTTCCATAGCGCGCCGCCTGGGTTCGATTGCGATTGCGAAGTTCGCCATACGCTCCGTTCCCGGCGCGGCCATTGTCGGCACGGGCATTCTCGGCAAGGTTCTTTACGAACATTCCAAGAGCCGACGCGCCGCTCGCCGCGATGGCGACAAGCAGTTGATCGAACAGGCGAACGAGGAAAGCTGAAGCAGCGCCTCTTGATCCTGCCTCTCCTGCCGCGCATTAGCGGCACATGACCGATTCCGCTTCCACTTCATCCCAGCCTCTTGCCCGCCGCGGGCTGATGTTCATCCTCTCCTCGCCCTCGGGTGCCGGCAAGACGACCATCGCACGCAAGCTGCTGGCCGAAGTGGACGGCATAGGCATGTCGGTCTCCGTCACTACGCGCTCGATGCGGCCGGGCGAAGTCGATGGGAAAGACTACCACTTCGTCGACCAGCCGACGTTCGATGGCATGGTGGAAAACGGCGAGTTCCTCGAATGGGCCAAGGTCTTCGGCAATTCCTACGGCACGCCCAAGGCGCAGATCAAAGCTGGTCTGAAAGCGGGGCAGGACTTCCTGTTCGACATCGACTGGCAGGGAACCCAGCAGCTCTACCAGCGCATGGAAACCGACGTTGTGCGCGTGTTCCTGCTGCCACCCAGCATCTCGGAACTTGAACACCGCCTGCGTTCACGCGGGACGGACAGCGATGAAGTGATCGAGGCACGCATGGAACGCGCCCGGTTCGAAATCAGCCACTGGGACGGTTACGACTACGTCGTGGTGAACGACGATATTGCCAAGTGCTACGAGAAGGTGCTGACCATCCTCGAAGCCGAACGCATGAGCCGCGCCCGTCAGACAGGTCTTGTCGATTTCACCCGCTGGTTGATGAGCTGAAGCGTCAGAACCTGCGCGACCAGCGCAGCGCAGCGCCCAGATCGTCGGGCGCATCGGCATAGTGCCCCGGCTCGCGCCGCATGTAGAGGCTCGCCGCCGCGCTGCCGCCCCACAGCCTGCCGATCCACGCCAGTTCGCCGGTCAGCTCGCGCCCTTCCGGCGAGAGCGACAGTGTGCGCACCGCATAGTCCGGCGTCAGCGTTTCGTAGCTGAAACTGACCGGCAGATTGAGGTTGAGGCCGCCTGAAGTCACCCTGAGCGGCTGCGAGACGCGAAAGGCGAGCCGGTCATTCGCTGCCAGCACACCACTTCGTTGCAGATCGACGGACCACGCCTTGCTCGACAGGCGCGAACCGTCTGCCAGCAGCGGCGCGCTGCGCATGCGGGTGAAACCCTGCCGGTAGGCCGCGCCTAGGCGCCATTGATCGGCGAAGCGCCAGCCCATGTCGGCATCCAGGAACAGAGTGTCGCTGCCTGCCAAGCCGAAGCCTTCATGGAAACGCGCTCCGAGGATCGTCCGATCCTCCGCCGTCCAAGTCACGCCAAGCGCGGTGTCGAATGCGCCGAAGCGGCGATCGAGCGAAAGCGCAAAGCTGGCGAGGTCTTCCTCGACGCGCCGACCGCGCATTTCCGCCTCGCGACGCTGGCTGGCCGCTGTGATGGTAGAGCCGGTCTGCGCGCTGACGGTCAGGCCCCATGGCCCCAACTGGCGGCGCAGGGCCACCGCGCTATCAGTCTGCGCCAGCATTCCGGCATCGCCTGTTCCGCTGGCGGCGATCATGAAAGCGGGCCGGTCGCGGTTCTGCAAACCGGCGACGAGGCCATCTGCGGACTGGCGATAGGCAAAGCCGAGATGCGTTCCCGGCGCCAGTTGCACGGCCACGCGGGCGGCGAGAACGCGAGCCTGCTCGGCATCCTCCGTCTGAAGGCGGAGAACTTCGGCGCGCGGCGGCTGGCGGCCGCTGGCGTCGATGGAAAAGGCGACACTCGCCCGCTCGGATGCGGCAGACAGGCTTCGCGCGCCCTGCCCCACGGCGCCGTGCAGCCGTTCCGGCACCTCGGCCCCGCGCAGCGTTCCGGCAAGATCAGTGGAGAAGGCGCGCTGGTACTTGTCAGTCACCAGTGTCGGCAGCGAAGCGGTGGAGAAGGCATCGCCCATCGCGGGCGAGGCGATTGCCGTGCTGTCTCCCAGCGCCATCGCGGTGGTCTCGCCCGCCAGTTGCGTCGCACCGATAGGCTGGAACGCAGCCGCGATATTGAGAATGCCGCTGCCATAGACGCCATCGTCGCCGGTTGCCCCGGCATCGAACGCGCTGTCGAGCAGGATTTCGGCGATCTCGGTGCCCGTCAGGTGCGGAAAGGCCTGCGCCAGCAGCGCTGCTGCACCCGCCACTTGAGGCGCTGCAAAACTGGTGCCGGAAAAGAGATAGACGAAGCCTTCGTCGTCGACGAACAGTTCGCCGTTTTCGTAGACGCAGCAGATCGTCTCACCGCGCGCGGAGAGGTAGAATTGCGGATTGGCGCCTGCGCGGTTGCTGAAGTCGGAAATGACGTAATTCTCGTCCACCGATCCCACCACGATCACCCCGCCATTCCCGGTATCGCCCAGCATTTCGGCAAATGCCGTCAATTCGCTGCGCCCGTCATTGCCTGCGGCAACCACCACCAGCACGCCCGCGGCCACAGCATCACGTACCGCCACCTGCAATTCCGGCGTAATCCCGCCCGGCCCACCGAGCGAGATGTTGATGACTTTCGCGTCGTTGGCGACCGCGTAGTCGATGGAATCGGCAATCGCTGAGTCGAGAAAGCCGCAATCGCTGTTCGGGTCCTGCGGATTGTCGCCCGCGCACGATCCCGGTTCATCCGCGCGAATGGCGAGGATGGACGATTCCCAGGCCATGCCAAGAATGCCCGTGCCATTGCGCCCAGCAGCAGCCACCAGCGATACGAGATTGCCATGGTCGTCCGGCCCCTCCACCTCGCGCGTGCCGTAGATGTCAGTCGAGGCAGGCGAAACGCGGCCTGCGAATTCCGGACTGTCGGGATCGATACCGGTGTCGATCACCGCGATGGTCACGCCGTCGCCGGTTATGCCCGACGCCCAGGCGCTGGCGGCATTGTGCTGTCCGGGCCCATCGGACCGGCGGAACTCGGCCGTGTTGAACTGCGACGGCACGGTTGCCGTCGGAAAACCGCTGCTCGTGGGCGTAGGACTGGGTGTCGGGGTGGGAGTTGGTGTCGGGGTTGGCGTCGGAGTCGGTGTCGGCGTTACCGGCGGCGGCGTAACGACCGGCGGCGGGCTTCCTCCGCCACCACCGCATGCCGAGAGAAACGCCAGCCCTGCTGCCATGGTTGCCACCTGCCAGCTTTGCCAGCGGCCCGAAGAATGAATGTGCTTCAAAACAGCTCCATAAACGTCCCGGGCCCTGTTTCCGGTCGCGCCCTGTAACCTGCCCTGAACGCACGGAACTGTCCAATGGCTCCGCGCTGTGTCATCCGCGCTTGTCTCCGCCGCGCCGAGGGGCTAGCCGCGCCTGACGCGATCGAACACAAAGACAGACTAGCGAATACACAGGGAGCCACCGGAAATGTCCGCCGATCTTATCGCCACCATCGAACAGGCATGGGAAAACCGCGCCGAGGTTACCCCCGCCAGCAGCGACGTGCGCGGCCCCGTGGACGAAGCCCTGCGCTTGCTGGATTCCGGCGAGGCGCGCGTGGCGCAGCCCGATGGCAACGGCGGCTGGGAAGTGAACCAGTGGCTCAAGAAAGCCGTGCTGCTGTCCTTCCGCCTGAACGACAACCGTGTGATGCAGGGCGGCTCTGCCGGAGCAGACGCCTATGACAAGGTGCCCAGCAAGTTTGCCGGCTGGGGAGACAGCCGCTTTGCCGAGGCAGGTTTCCGCGTCGTGCCCGGTGCCATCGTGCGCCGTGGCAGCTTCATCGGCAAGAACACCGTCCTGATGCCCAGCTTCGTGAACATCGGTGCCTATGTCGATGAAGGCACCATGGTCGACACCTGGGCCACCGTCGGCTCCTGCGCGCAGATCGGCAAGAACGTGCACATCTCTGGCGGTGCAGGCATCGGCGGCGTGCTGGAGCCGCTGCAGGCCGGCCCCGTGGTGATCGAGGACAACTGCTTCATCGGCGCCCGTGCCGAAGTGGCCGAAGGCGTGCGCGTCGGCGAAGGCGCCGTACTTTCCATGGGCGTCTATCTGGGTGCCTCCACCAAGATCGTGAACCGCGAGACGGGCGAAGTGCATCGCGGCGAAGTGCCGCCCTACTCGGTGGTCGTGCCCGGTGCCCTGCCCGGCAAGCCGCTGCCCGATGGCACGCCCGGCCCCAGCCTCTATTGCGCGGTGATCGTGAAGACGGTGGACGCGCAGACCCGTTCGAAAACGGGCATCAACGAACTGCTTCGCGACTGATCTTCGGCCCACCTACTTTGGTCCATGAACGGGGCTGAAGGCGGAACTTTTGCCCTCTTTGCCCGTAAAAAGCGCAAGGGTCTGACAGGAGTAAAGGTACACGATCATGACTGAAGAAAAGAACGGCGAAGTCCATATCGACGAGCAGGCAGCGTCCGGCGGCTCGAAAGAGAACGTCGTGCGCTGGGTGCTGCTGATCAGCATGCTGGCGGCTATTCTCATCCTTTCGATCGTCTGGATCACCGGCGCGGTGATGGAAGACGATACCGAGGAAGACGCCACGATCGTCTACAGCGAGGAATAATCGCGAGGTTTTCGGGATCACAATGGGGATGAGGGTCGTTCACGAACCAACCCGAGGAGACCGAACCGAATGAGCAATTCCAACAGCTTCCAGACCGGCCAGTACGTCAAGTGGAACTGGGGCAATGGCACTGCCTGCGGCCAGATCGAGGAACGCTTCGAGCGCGAGGTAAAGCGCACGCTGAAAGGCAACGAAGTGACCCGCGATGGCAGCGAGGACAATCCTGCCTATCTCGTAAAGCAGGATGATGGCGACAAGGCGCTGAAGCTGGGTAGCGAGCTGGAGGCGCAGGACTGATGCCAGCCAAGTCGAAAGCCCAGCAGAAAGCGGCAGGCGCGGCTCTTTCCGCGAAACGCGGCGATACCAAGGTTTCGGACCTGCAAGGTGCATCGAAAGAGATGTACGACAGCATGTCGGAAGACGAGCTAGAAGACTACGCCTCTACCGACCGTGAAGGTCTGCCCGAGAAGGTGGATGACGATGGTTGAGGCGCGGAGCCTCAACCGTTTCGTTCAGGCGCAGGCAGGCGTCTATCCCACGGCCCTCGCCGAATTGCAGGCAGGGCACAAACGCAGCCACTGGATGTGGTACATCTTCCCGCAGATCGAGGGCCTTGGCCTGAGTGTCACCGCGCAGCTTTACGCGATTGCCGACGATAAGGAGGCACGCGCATACTTGGACCATGAATTGCTCGGCCCCCGCCTGCGCGAAGCCACCAAAGCCATGCTCGATCACGCTGGCGAACTGACGCCCGTGCAGGTTCTCGGTCCTATCGACGCGCTGAAATTCAACAGCTGCATGACCCTGTTCGAAGCGGTCGCCGAAGAACCCGAACTGTTCGCCGAGGCGCTCGACCGCCTGTGCGACGGCCGGCGCGACACAGCCACGCTGGAGCGGCTTTAGCCGACAGGGTACTCGATTGGCGGCTCGCCAGCCTGGCTGGCGGCGTAGGCCTCCGCCTCTCGCATCACTCGCAGCATGTTTCGGTAAGAGATTTTCTCGAGGTCTTCCTGCGAATAGCCGCGCCGCGCCAGTTCGGTGAACAATGCAGGATAACCAGTCACGTCCTCCATGCCGACAGGACCGCTGGCCATGCCATCATAGTCTCCGCCAATGCCGATGTGGTCGATACCTGCCACGTCGCGGATATGGTCGATGTGGTCGGCATAGTCGGCAATCGTCGCAACCGGCGTCGGGTTGGCAGCATCCCATTCCTCCAGCCCCGCTTCCACCAGATCGGGTCGGCCCTGCCACCACGCTTCCAAACGTGCCCGTTCGGCCGCCCGTGCGGCGAACCAGATGCGTTGCGCTTCGCTGAGGTATCCGGGAAGGCCCACGGCCATCACGATGCCGCCGTTCTCCGGCAAGCGGGCCAGCACATCGTCAGGCACGTTGCGCGCATGGCCGTTCACCGCTGTCGCGCCCGAGTGACTGAAGATCACCGGAGCGCCGACAACGTCCAGCGTGTCGTGCATCGTGGTGGGGGCAACGTGGCTCAGGTCTACCAGCATGCCGAGCCGCGCCATTTCGCGCACCACCAGCACGCCGAACTCGGTCAGACCGTCATGCTCCGGCGCGTCCGTCGCGCTATCGGCCCACGGGGTATTACGGCTGTGCGTGATGGTCATGTAACGCGCGCCAAGATCGTACATCTGGCGTAGCACTGCCAGACTGGAGCCGATCGAGTGGCCACCTTCCATGCCCATGAGCGAGGCGATGCGCCCTTCGGCAACTGCGGCTTCCACGTCGTCTGCTGTCAGAGCGAGTGCGAGATCATCCGGGTAGGCGGCGATCAGGCGCTTGGCGACGTCGATCTGTTCCATCGTGGTCTGGACCGCGACGGGTTCTTCCAGCGCGGCGGAGACATAGACAGACCACCACTGTGCCCCCACCATGCCTTCGCGAAGGCGAGCAAGATCGGTGTGCATCTGCCCCGGCGTCCAGTCATCGCCTTCCAGCGTATCGTGAAAGTCGAAATCGGCCAGCACGTTGCCGTGCAAGCCGCGAAGGCGGCCCGGCACGTCGTTGTGGCCATCCCATACGGGCGCTGCCTCCAGCGCGGCGCGGGCGATGTCCTCGGGATTGTCCTGAGCGGCGATGGGTGTGGAGAAAGCGGCGGTGGCCAGAAAGGCGGCGGCGAGTATGGTCCTTGTCATGGCGCCGACTATGCGCTTTTCGCGAACACTGGCAAGCGCGGACCAAAGTGCAGGAGCGAGAATGACGACAGCAGACGACCTGATTGCCGAAATGGGGCTGGAACAGCACCCCGAAGACGGCTGGTACCGCGAAACCTGGCGGGCCAACGCGGAAGAGGGGGAGCGCGCCGGTGCCACGGCGATCCACTTCCTGCTGCGCGAAGGCGAAAGCTCGCACTGGCACAAGGTCGATGCGACCGAAATCTGGCTTTGGCATGCAGGCAATCCGCTGCAGTTGTCGCTCGCCGATCCGACGGGAACGCACCGCGCCGAAGTGCAGCTTGGCCCGGATATCGTGAATGGCGAGCGGGTACAGCAGGTGATCCGTCCGGATGAATGGCAAGCGGCCAAGCCCCTGCCGGGTGAGCACGATTACACGCTGGTTTCCTGCATCGTCTCACCCGCGTTCGAGTTCGAGGGTTTCACTCTCGCTCCCGAGGGTTGGGAGCCGGGCGATGAATTGCCATGATACGCACAGCGCTCACTTACCTGCTGGCACTGTTCTACGCCTATGCCGGATACCGCCACATAATCGGGCCGGAACCGTTCCTGCAGATCACGCCGGACTGGGTGCCCTTCCCTGAAGCGGTAATCCTCTTGACGGGCATTGCCGAAATTGCCGGTGCCATCGCCCTTGCTCAGCCATGGTCGCGAAAATTGCGGCAGGCTGGCGGGATCGGCCTCGCGCTCTACGCGCTGTGCGTCTGGCCCGCGAATATCAACCACATGCTGATGGACATGGCGCGGCCCGACGGTGGCTGGGGCATGGCCTATCACGTGCCTCGCATGATCGCGCAACCGATACTCATCTGGCTTGCCCTGTGGACGGGACGGGTGATCGACTGGCCGTTCAAGCGGCGCGCCTGACCACCCGCCCGCATCGTCACGGAGCACTCTCTCCGAAGCTGATGACCACCACGGCTAGAACGATCAACACGAGCGCGGCGATCAACCAATCCCTGGCAGTGAAGCGGTCGATGTGTTCGTGCTTGAAAAGCTCGTAGCCAGGCGAAAGCGTTTCGTTGCTCGCCATGCTTGCGACTTCGAAAGAACTGGCCCTGGCGAACCAGTCCTTGAGTTCCTTCAACTGATCGGCGTCGATCTCGGGATATTCGCGAAGCAGCGTCGACGCGCGGTCGAAGCCGTCCGCATGGCCGGAATGGCCTGCAGTTTCCTGTGTCATGAAATGTCCTGAATGTTAGAATGTTGATCTGGCCCGCGCGCGGGCCGGTTCGATCAGGACAGGACTGGTGGCCCCCTCGGGCTCGCTTGCGGCGATTGCGGCCATTGCCGCGGGGCTGGCTCACGCTGCGCGGCAAGCTGGGGCAAACCCGCAATATCGCTGCCTGTCGGTACATTACGCACGACAGGTGGAATGACAGGTGGCGGAATCGGAGACGGAAGCGCGACGACCTGCGCCGTCGTCTCCTGCTTCGTACCGAGAGATACCTCGGTCGTGCTCGCGTCGAAGGCGGAGCCGCCGTGTCTGGCGCGGAAATCGAGCGGCTCACTGGGGATCGCGTGCAGTGCGATAACGCACAGCATGAGCACGATGGTAACGCGCCACAATCCGAAAAGAGCGTTACCTATCCGCACGCGGGACAGGTAGTGACGACGGGCCTCCCCCGCAAGCGGCCCGCGACGATACCCGCGCCGCGCTAGGCGTCGGCCCCCGCGACATCGTAGTTGATCTGCGCATTGCGAGTCTTCTGGAACTCGGGAACGCTCATCCCCTTCATCGCGGCATAGACATCGATGTTACCCAGCCCGACGACGGGAGCGAGTTTCTCCAGATTGAAGAAGATCACGCCGTATTGGATCATCCCGATCCAATCGAGCTCGCGGATCATGGTCTTCTCTTCCTCGGTCAGCGCATATTCGTCCGCCAGCGTCTCGAAGTCGGCTTTGAAGCGGGCGCGGAATTCCGGCTCCACGATGGAATGGAGGAAGTTGTTGATCCGCCACGCCTTTGCGCTGCGAGTGATGGTGAAGGGATAGGTTCCCTCCAGCCCCAGTGCAGGCGCAACGTCGGCATAGATACGGGTCGCATATTCCTCCTTCGTTTCGGGCGAAGGGTCCTCCTCCGCATCCTCGAACACCATGGAAGCAATACTCGTCATCGAGGGCAGGAAGAAGCTGCGGTGCAGTTCGTTGACCTTGGGTGCCAGCGCTCCGCGCATCAGCATCCACATCACGATTTCCGCGCCTTCCATCCCGCCCAGCTTCACCAGCTCGCCTACGGGAATGTCGATCAGGCTTTCGGGATCGTTGGCGAGACGATCCATGAATTCGTGATCCCACTCGACATTGTTGAAGCCGCAGCGTTCGCCGTGAACCTGGTGAGACAGGCCGCCGGTACCGGCGATGGCCACCTTGATGTCAGCCGGATAGTTCTGGATTGCGCGGCGCAGGCTGCGGCCGAAGTTCCAGAATCGCTTTGCCTTGGGGATCGGCAATTCCAGCACGCCGCACTGCAAAGGCACGATCTTGCAGGGCCAGCCGTCCTCGTCACTATGCGGCAGGAGCACGGACAATGGCGAGAATGCGCCGTGATCCAGCCCCATGCCCTGCCAGTACGACAGGTCGAAATCGTCGGCCACCATGCCGAAGGCTAGGTGCTCGGCCAGTTGCGGGTCGCCTTTGATAGGCGGGATCTTGCGCGGGCCGCCGCCCTCGTCGGCTGCGGCATATTCCTCGCCAATGCCGATTGCGAAGTGCGAGTAGTGCCGCATCCAGAATGACGTCATGTGATCGTTGTAAACGTAGATGATGACATCCGGCTTCGTCTCCGCCAGCCAGTCCTTCACGGGTTGGAAGCCGTCGAAAATCGGTTTCCAGACGGGATCGTCCTGCTTTCCGGCGTCCTGCGCGAAAGCGATTGTTGGAGTGTGTGAAACGGCGAATCCGCCGACGATCTGGGCCATGACTTCTCTCCCGATGGAGCCGCCTTGCGCGGCTCGACCTGTCGTTTGTGAAGTCGGTGGTATTGTAAGCGGCGCTTACCGTCTTTGCGCCCGATCAATCGCTCTCGAGCTCAATCGACCGGCTCGCCCGCACGCATGCGCTGCATGTAGGCGACGAGGGAATCGACTTGGTGCGGCTCCAGATGCACGCCCATCTCGATGGGGTAGTTGTGCGCATCGCGCAGCCATGCCGCGATGCCATCAGCCGTCATACCGGGCCGATTGATGACCTCACGAAATGCCGGGGCATGGGCGTTGGGCGAGTCGCCGACGGTCGTAACGGCATGGCAGCTGCCGCACGAATCCCGGGCGATCAGCATGCCCATCGAGGCGTTCGGCTCGTAAGGCGCGCCGTCCGAAGTCGTCTCGCAAGCGGCGAGAGCGAACACCATGCCGAGCGAGATGATGAAGCGTGAGGTCATGCCTCACGCTCCCACATCACCGCACCGCAATCAATCTTCCTTGCCGGCGACGCCGTAATTGATCTGCGCATTGCGGGTCTTCTGGAATTCGGGGACGGTCATGCCCTTCATCGCGGCATAGATGTCGATGTTGCCGATGCCGGTTACGGCGCCGAGCTTTTCCAGCATGAAGAAGATCACGCCGTACTGGATCATCCCGATCCAGTCACGCTCGCGCACGAGGCGCTTTTCCTCGTCGGTCAGCCCGGCCTCTTCCATTGCCGCTTCCTCGTCCGTGCGGAACTTGCCGCGGACGGTGGGATCGGTGAGCGAATGGAGGAAATGATTGAGGCGGAAGCCCTTCACGCTGCGCTCGATGGTAAAGGGATAGGTGCCTTCCATCTCCTCTGCGCCCTCGTAGTCGTGATCGGCACGCTCGCGGGTCTTGGCAGGGTCTTCCACCGGGGCCTGCTCGCCCTTTTCTTCAAGGATCATCGTGGCGATCGGACACATGGACGGCAAGAAATAGGTCTTGTGCGTGCACTCGACCTGTGCCGCCAGCGCGCCGCGCATCATCAACCACATGACGACTTCCGCGCCTTCCCAACCGCCCAGCTTGGCCAGCTCGGCAATGGTCATGTCGAGCAGGCTTTCGGGGTCTTTCTCGAGCCGTTCCATGAACTCGGCGTCCCATTCGGGATTGTTGAAGCCGCAGCCTTCGCCGTGGACCTGGTGGCTGAGACCGCCGGTGCCGGCGATGGCGACCTTGATGTCTTCCGGATAGGAAAGGATCGCCTGACGCAGGCTCTTGCCGAACTTGTAGAAGCGGCGGGCGCTGGGCAGCGGAACGGTGAGAACACCGCAAACCACCGGCAACAGCTTGCAGGCCCAGCCAGTATCATCGTAATCGACCATGACCGACAGCGGCGAGAAAGCGCCGTGGTCCAGCCCCTTGCCCTGAAAATAGGACAGGTCGAATTCATTGGCGACCATCACGCGGGCGACGTGTTCGGCAAACTTCGGATCGCCCTTGATGGCGGGAATATCGCGCGGGCCGCCGCCCTCGTCCGCAGCCTTGAATTCCTCGCCCACGCCCAGCGCAAAGTGGCTGTAGTGGTCGAAGAACGAGGTCATGTGATCGTTATAGATGTAAACGAGTACATCCGGCTTCTTCTCGCGAAACCATTCCTGCACCGGTTCATAGCCTTCGAAAATCGGCTTCCAGACGGGATCATCGAACTTCTTCGCATCCTTGGCGAAGGCGATGGTGGGGGTGTGCGAAGTGGCGACGCCGCCGACGATAGTGGCCATGGTGTTTCAGAATCCTCGTTTGTGCTTTGAGGCCTCTATGCCATGATTTTCGCGGTAGTGAAAGGTTCGGATATGTGAATGGGTGGAAGGGGGTTTCGGACCGCGATCAGCGGGGCGCAAGGGCGAATGCCCGCCCGTAGCGGGCGCAGCTTGCCTGCGCGCATAGCCAGGACGCTCCGACGGAGGTCGGAGCGAAAAACAAACAGACACCCAACAAAAAACGGGCGCGCAGCATGTTGCCGCGCGCCCGCCTCATGTGTTTGAAATTACAGGTGTCTCTATCAGCTCATGTGCTTGGAGACGGCACCGGTCATCTTGAACATGGAGATCTGATCGTTGCCGATCACGGCGCCCAGCTTGGCGTCGGGATTGATCATCCGCTTGTCCTTGGAATCCTGCAGGTTGTTAGCCTTGATGTGATCCCACACCTTCTTGGTCACCTCGGCGCGGGTCATCGGACCCTTGCCGACCACCGCTTCCAGGTCCGACGAGAGGTTCACCGGCTTGTTCAGCGCGTTGTTCTTGGCAGCCATTTCCTTGGTATCCTTTCACTCAAAAATAGCCGGAAGGGGTTAGCACCCTTCAATCGGCTTAGTCTTCATCTTCAAAGTCGTAATCCCCGCCTTCTTCCAAGGCGTATGTTGCTTTCAGCAGGGCGAGGCCGATGACGTGGCCTTCCATTGCCTTTTCCAGCTCCTCGCGAGTCGCGCCGGGCATCTGCACCAGCGGCAGGTCGAGCGCGAAAAGCTGAAACACGTAATCATGAGCATCGGCGCCGATTTCCGGATCGGGCAGCAGCCATTCCGAATTGCCGTGCGCGTTCTTGCCGACGCGCGGCGGTGCCTCGCCTTCAAGGATCTTGCCCTTCTGGCCGGGCAGACCCCAGACCAGCCAGTGGCAGAACGGCTTGTCGCCCGGCGCGTCCGGGTCTTCCACCACCAGCACCAGTTCCTGTGTTCCCGGAGGAGGAGCAGTCCATTCCAGCGGCGGAGCCACGGCGTCTTCCTCGTTCGCGGTGAAGGAGGGATCCATTTCCTCGCCGTCATCGAAAGCGGCAGAGGACAGGGCAAAGCCCGCCTTGCCCAGCATTTCGCGCGAGCCGAGGCGTGCTGCGATCAGGCCTGCGTGGCCTTCGCGCACGGTGCCCAGGGCGGATGCCAGCCAGTCCGGTGTTTCTGCCATGGGAGTTACGTTCCTGATCTTGCTTGCGTCTACGGGCGAGGCCGCGATGTGAACAATGGGCCACAGCATTTCAAGGGGGGCATTTCAAGATGTCGCCGGTTCGAGCCTGTTGAAGGATTTACGCCTGCAAGCATCCGCCAAGTCGTTTCTCACAGCGAAGGCGGCGTCCTGCTTGCCACGGGGGGCAGGCCACGGTAGCTCTGTCGCATTGGGTCGACGGGCTGCAATAGCCTAAATTTGCGGGACATTTTAATGCGCACCTCCAAGATTGCACTTTCCCTTGCTTGCCTTGGCATGACGGTTTCTTGCGGTGGAGGTGGAACGCCAACTCCTACGCCGGTCGCCACCACTCCTGCGCCTACACCCACGCCTACCCCGACAACCTCTGTCTGCTCGCTCGAAAGCCGTCAGGACTTCGCCTTTGAGGTTCTGGACGAGTGGTATCTCTTCCCCAGCCTGCTGGCGGCGAACGTGAACCCGGACAATTTCAATTCGGTGCAGGCTTATATCGATGCGCTGGTTGCCCCAGCAAGGGCAGAAAACAAGGATCGCTACTTCAGCTACATCACTTCGATCGCCGAAGAGAACGCATTCTTCGATCAGGGGGCAAGCGCCGGGTTCGGCTTCCGGCTCTCCTATGACCTGAATGCCCGCCGCGTTTTCGTGGCCGAGACTTTCGACAACACGCCCGCTCTTGGTGCCAACATCGAACGCGGCACCGAACTGCTGGGCGTAGGCACGACGACCAATAACGTCGTGACGATTAACAGCCTGCTTGCCAACGGCGGCGCGCAGGCCGTGATCAACGCTTTCGGACCTTCCGATCCCGGCGTCACCCGCGTGCTGCGCATCAGGGATGCAAGCGGCGTGGAGCGCGAGGTGAGCGTAACCAAGGCGGAATATGCGCTCGACCCCGTCCCGCGCTACGGCGCGCAGATCATCAACGACGGCGGCAAGCAGGTGGGCTATGTGCGCCTTACCAACTTCATCAATCCCGCCATCGATGACCTGCGCGATGCTTTCGCCGATTTCCGTGCAGCCGGTGTTACCGAACTGGTGATCGACCTACGCTACAACGGCGGCGGCGGCATCAACGTAAACGAGTTCTTCGGCGACATGATGGCCCGCAATCTGGACAACCAGGTGTTCGAGACCATCGCTTTCCGCGACAGCAAGAGCCAGTTCAACGAAACCTATCGCTTCAACGCGCAGCCACAGTCGATCGCGCCCACGCGTATCGCCTTCATCACCACCAGCGGCACCGCATCCGCCAGTGAGGCACTGATCAACGGCATGCAGCCCTACATCGGCAACAACCTGGCCATTGTGGGTGAAAACACCTTCGGCAAACCGGTGGGACAGTCTGCATTCGATCTCGAAGCCTGCGACGACCGTTTGCGCATCCTCACCATCAAGCTGGAGAACTCCAATGGACTTGGCGAGTACTTCAACGGCCTTGCCGCCACGGTGCCCAACAGCTGCCGCGCCAACGACGACCTGACGCACGATTTCGGCGACCCGCAGGAGGGCATGATCGCGACCGCGCTGGATTTCCTTGCCGGACGTAGTTGCACCCCGATTGCCGGTGGCCCCGCCACCACGCAATCGATCGGTCGCGGACTGCTACAGCCCGAACGTCCTAGCTCGGTGATCGAGCATGAGGCACCGGGCGTTTACTGATGCGGGAAGGCGGGCAGCCTAGGGCTCGCCCGCTCCTTCACCTTCGATAGACGCGCAGCCGTAGCGCTGCTCGCTGCCGATCTGCAGCGTGGCGTTATAGGAATAGGTCCGGTCGCTCATCCCGTCGGAACAATCCCCCGGTGTGATGGCGAGGTCTACCTGCTGCCCATCCAGTTCCCCGCTGAAAGACAGCCCGCCGCGGCCGGCAAAGCGGGTGACCGCTATTGCCGTGCCCTCGATATTTTCCGGCGTGGTGTAGTTGAAAGATCCGCGAGCGACGGTGCCGCCCCAGAACGGTTCCGTTCCGGTGAGCTTTAACACCGCGTTTTTGGGAATCCCCGAATAGGCACTTCCATCGGTGGTATCCCCCGGCACATTGGCGTTCTCCCCCTGCCCGCACGAGGCCAGCAAAATCGCGCCGAGCGCAGTCGAAATCATCTGTTTACGCATGGGGATTTCCCTCGTTTGTGCATCTCGTCAGGTAGCGGAAGGCGTCTCTGGCGCCCTGATCGCCGGAACATCTTGCCGTGGCAAGGCGTTATCCAGTCAAAGCACATTCCGATCCGAGGAAAATCCGATGAAAGCCAAGCCCCTGATTGTGGGCGCGCTCCTGCTTGCCCCGGTGGTAGGAGCAGTTGCCGGGCAGAAGATGAACACGGACCCCATTTCGTCCGTCACCGACCTGTCCGCGACATTGCCGAAAAGCCCCGTCATTGCCGGCAATGACGCCGCGCCGCGCACCACGCCTCGCTTGCCCGATCACTATGCGATGGAGACGCCGGAAGGCCGCGTCGAAGTGCATGAACTCGCCATGCGCGGTCGCTATGCCGACAGGTACGAACCCTATCAGACCTGGCGACCGGATGTGGAAGAGAACCTCGCCATGCTGGAAAGCCGCTACGATGGCGCGGCCCTTGATGCGCGCGCCGCGAGAGCGCTGGAGCCCCAGCGGGCTTCAGCCAAGAGCAATCCAGCTTACGCGGAGCGCGAGGTCGCGAACTACGCGGGCATGGAGAACGCACGCACGGGCGAAATTCAGCACGCAGATGCCCCCATGGCGCAGCCGCAAATCGTCGGGTCCGAAACGCAGATTGCGAACGTGCGCATTATCGACGTGAAGAACGAACTCGCGCTGCAGAACTGAACCAGCGACAGCGGCTATCAGGCAGCAAGCCCCAAAAGGATCGTCATGATCCCGAGGCCGAGCGATAGCGGCAATCGCAGCTTCATCCACCAGGCGGGCCTGATCGTCACTAGGCGAAGGTCCACCAACACGCTCGCGATAATCACGCCGCCCAGCACAACCAGCGAAGGACCCGGCCAGGTCGCGCCGAACACCCACGGCAGATAGGTGCCCAGCGCCAAGAGGCTTGGCGTGACAGCCGCGACCCACAGCCATTGCGGTGCCCGGCGCGCTTCGTCAGGTGCTGCCGCAGCCAGACCCCACCACAAACCACCGAGAAAACTGAGGATAAGCGCGGCATAGCCCCAGCCGATAGCCAGCGCGCTCCAGCGCCATTCCGGCGGGCCCAGCCATGCAGCGGCAAGGCAGGCGATCTGCGGCAGCAGTCCTGCGAACCCGAGGAAACGCGCAGCGGGGGGGCATGGTCGGCATGTCGACGTGCTAGCGATCCTCACGGCAGTTGACCATGGCAGTCCTTAGGCCATGAAACCTGCGGAAGTTCCGAGGCGAGGCCAATTCCACCCCGCTTAAAACTCCGCCAAAGCTAAAACGAAAAAGGGGTGAGCCTAAAATAAGGCCCACCCCTTCCTCGATTGAAGTCCGGGTCGGACTATTACGGCATCAGGACAGTGTCGATCACGTGGATCACACCGTTTGAAGCGTCCACGTCCGTCGCGGTGACGGTGGCTGTGTTGCCCTGCGCATCGGTGAGGACGACATTACCGCCGTCCACCATAGCGGTCAGCGTGCCGCCGTTGACGGTCTCGATGGTGTAGCCACCTTCGCCTGCGCTTTCGATAGCGGCGGTCAGGTCAGCGGCCATCACTTCGCTCGGCACTACGTGGTAGGTGAGGATACTGCCGAGCTGTTCGGTGTCTTCAGTCGTCAGCGTTTCGACAGTGCCTTCGGGCAGAGCATCGAATGCGGCGTTGGTCGGCGCGAATACGGTGAAAGGACCTGCGCCGGACAGTGTTTCACCCAGTTCGGCGGCAGTCACGGCGCTCACCAGAGTGGAGAAATCCGGATTGCCCTGTGCGACCTCTACGATCGTGCCGGGCATCTCGGCTTCGGCGTTGGCCATTTCATCGGCCATCATGGTGTCTTCTTCCATTGCCGTATCTTCGGCATTGCCACCACAGGCGGCCAGCGCCAGCGCAGCGGCGGAAGCGGTGAGGATATGGAGGGTTTTCATAGTCGAAATCCTTGCATTTCTGTTTGTCGGATGGCTGGCGGCAACTGGCCGGCTCCAAGGCCATCCACACCCCTGCAATGACGCTCGGATGGGCAAGTTCCGTTCATGGACGAAAGCACGTAGTGGTCCGATTTCGCGCATTTTCTTGCTCTCTAGCCGTCCGGATGCCAGTGATTTCGCACGAAGGAGCCTGCCACATGTCCGCCGATGACGAAGACTACGTTTATGACGACGAAACCGGCGAGTGGATGCCCGCTTCCGAGCTCGCTGCGAAGCAAGCCGCAGCCGCGCAGGTGGAGGTTCGTGATGCGGTAGGAAACCTGCTTTCAGACGGCGATCAGGTTACGCTGATCAAGGACCTCGACGTGAAAGGTGCCGGACAAACATTGAAGCAGGGCACGCTCATCAAGTCGATCCGCCTGACGGGAGACCCGCAGGAAATCGATTGCAAGTATCCCGGCATCAAGGGCCTGGTGCTGCGCGCGGAGTTCGTCAGGAAACGCTAGGCTTCAATCCGTCTCAGCCCTGCTCTTCTTCCTCGATCACGCGTCCGATCACGCGCACGGGGCAACGATCGAGCCGATCGCCGAAAGCATCCGGCACGAGCAGGGTTTCCATGGAGCCGCTGCAAACCGTTGTGCGACTGCCGGTGTCGAGAGCGATCTGCAGAATGAAATCGAGATCCGGACAAGATCCCATCGTCTCCAGCAGCCACTCCTCGTTCACGCCGGTGCGGACGTAAAGCCGCTCGCTTCCGCGCGGGCCATCCGGAGCATTGGAAAAGCCGTTGATCTGCCGAGTGAAGAAGCAGGCGCGGCTGGTGTCGATGTTTGCCAGCGAAGCATCGTATTCGGCGGCCGACGGTTCATCCATCGGCGCACATCCGGCGAGCCCCAGGGCGGCAAAAGCTGTCACGGCGACTGGCATCAAACGGATCATCTTCATCTCTCCTCTGGTTTCATCAACCCGGGGGGCTTGCCCATTGTTCCACTACCCCGGCAACCTGTCGCAATCCTGACACCTCCTGCACCAAAGCGCTTTTCACGGTTAATGCCGAGGCGCATGGCGACTGGACAGCGAATGCAACGGACCGGCAGCGCCACCCCGCGCACGGTCCTCGAGCCCGCCGGACAGCGGGTAACGCCAGGCATGGCGGTAGATCGCACCAGCACCCCTTGCGGCGTTGGTGCGATCGTCGTTTGAAGAGCCGCTATCCCTCGATCAGCACGATGTCCCAGCTGTAGCGATGGTCGCCCAGCGCGGTGGCGATGGACGACGGCCCGGCATCGCCAAGCATGCGCAGCAGATCGTCGCGCGCATTCATCTCCTCCTCTTCCGGGAAGTACATCTGCACGATCTTGCGCGAGTCCGCACCGGTCACGTCCATGTGGATGTGCGGCGTGCGCCAGCCTATCGGGCTGTCGTAACTGCCCGGCTTCACCGTGGTGAGGTGCCAGCTGCCGTTGGGCGGAGTGGTGATTCGGCCAAAGCCCTGGAAGTTCGGATCGAGCGGCATCACCGCCGGGTCCTGCGGATGATCATAGCGCCCATGCATGTTCGCCTGCCAGATATCCAGCTGCGCACCGGTGACGGGATTGCCATGCGCATCCAGTACCCGGCCCATCACCTCTATCACCTGTCCGGCAGCCCGTTCGGCATGGCCCGCGATGCGGGTGAAGTCGGCATCGGTTTCTCCGCGATAGCCGCTGGGATAGAACGGCCCTAGTGGCGAACCGGGCGTTTCCCTTACCTGCGCGATAGCGCTCTTGCCCATGGCCGCGCTGGCCAGTGCCCCTGCCGTGAACGCACGGCGCGATATGCGTGATGAGTGTGTCATGGATCCCCTTCCCCCAAAGCGGAGACGACCCATGGTCACGCGTTTTACGCCTGTTGCGATGCCGAGTCCAATTGGCGATCAACCTCTTCAAATCACGATCAGCGCCCGCACCAGCAGTACGCACGACAGCGTGCAGGCAAGCGTGCGAACGTGGTTCAGCCGCGTCCAGCGGCGCAGGTAGTCTGTCCAGACGGCCCGCCCATCCATGGTGGCGGGATCGGCGGCGTCCAGCTTGTTGTTGAGAGGCACGTTGCCCGCCACCGTCACCACGAACATGCCCAGCACGTAGATTGCCCCGCCAGCCAGCACTTCCAGCCGCGCGTCGCCCGCCATTCCCATCAGGGCGAGCACCACCAGCGCGGCGCAGACGAGCGTGGAGAGGAAGAACAGTGGCAGGAAAGTGCTCTGCACGATCACGCGGTTGATCGACTGCATGGCCCGCGCGCCCGCTTCGTCTCCCAATGCGGCGAAGGCGCGCATAGCGAAGCCGGAGAAGGTGAAATAGACCGCCGCCATCACGCCAGCCGATACCGCGGCGATCCACAGCAATCCCTCTACAACGACGCTCATGCCTGCTCCCCTTCAACAAACCTGTCCGCCCGGCGAGTATGACACCCCCTCCCCGTGAGGCAACCTGATGCCGGAATCGCGACAGAACTGCCGTTTGGGAGAGGTTCAGCTAGCCCGTGGCAGCTTTGCCGTTCCGGTCGGGGGCGACCGGCGAAACAGGGGAGTATCCGTTCATGAAGCGCGCAAAGCCCGCCACCCGCCGTTCGTTTCTCGCACGCGTCGTGGGCGCGGCAGCGGTCGGCTCCGGCCTTTCCGCCTGCACCACGATGGGCGGCTACACCGACGCGGACAGCGGCCCCTACGCCGATCCGGCAGGGCGCGGCATGGGCTATACCAACTCCGGCATCACCGATAGCGACGCGGGCACCTATGCCGACCCGGCAGGCAATGGCCGGGGCGGCTATGGCAATGCCTACAACTCCGGCGTTACCGACAGCGACGCAGGCCAGTATGCCGACCCAGCCGGCAACGGGCGCGGAGGCTACTCCGGCGGCGGCGTTACCGATAGCGATAGCGGCCAATATGCAGACCCCGCTGGCCGGGGGCGCGGCGGCTATTCCGGCAACAGCGGTCTGACGGATAGCGACGCAGGCCAGTTCGCCGATCCCGCAGGCAATGGACTCGGCGGCGGAAGCGGCTTCACCGACAGCGACTCCGGCGCCTACGCCGACCCGGCGGGCCGTGGCCGCGGGTACTGAGACGCTCTGGAATCGGGCTAATGTGGAACACCTGGAACACTGTCCTGCAGGCAAAATGCTGCGGGACGAGTTCGGGCTGTTAGCTGTGCGGAGAACGGCGCGGTTTGCAGTGAGGCGCGGGTGCCGGATCATGCCCGCGATGGGAGCATGACAGGCAAAGTGTAGGGAAGGCCTCAGCCCTCGCCGTCTTCACCGGCCTCTTCGTCTGCGAGGCGTTGCAGGCGTTCTTCCCGGGCCTTGGCCCGGTCTTCCTCTACCTTGCGGGCCTGTTCGGCCAGCCCGCGCCAGGTCTTCTCCGCCTCCAGATAGCGCTCTCGCACGTTATCCAGCGGAGCGTCCTGTGCCGAAGCTGCGGCTTCGTCGGCCCTCTGCTTGTAGAAATGATAGCCCTGCGACATCGCGGGTCTCCCTCATCGAGTGTGATCAGGAAGGCGAAAACGCAAAAGGTATGCCCCCGCCATTTCCGCCTTCCTGCCCGCCCGTCCCCCCGACGGGCGGAAGCATTGAGGGGGTCAGTCGGCGGCAGAGAGGTTGACGGCGCTTTCCTTGCCGTTGCGGCCGGTCTCGACTTCGTAATTGACGCGCTGTTCCTTATCTAGCGTCTGCATGCCAGCGGCCTGCACGGCGCTGATGTGCACGAAGCTGTCGGCAGAGCCGTCATCGGGCTGGATGAAGCCATAGCCCTTGTCGGTGTTGAAGAATTTTACGGTGCCAACTTTGGCCATGTGATGTTCCTTTCGAGAACGTGAGTGTGTGGCCGCACCCGCAGACCTGCGGAGCGGCTGATGCAAATCGCCATCGAAAAGGAAGTCGTAGTCTGTTTAACGCCGGGGCCCTGGCGAGTGACCTGTGGGCAAGCGGCGGTAGGCAAATCTAGAAGTCCGTCGCGGGTTATCGACGTAAGCGGGGGCGCTGTAGCAGGGTTGGTGGGGGTTGGCTAACGATTGCTGGGGGCTTTCGCGGAGTTGCGGCCCAGCTTCTGCCATTCCCGAACAGGGCGCGCTCGAAAAAGTAGACATCGCGTTCGCGATTTATAAAAATGCGCATAACCAGAGGGGTAAAGCATGGAAACGTTGGACTTTCTGCTGGCAAGGCCAATCGCGCTGTTTTTGTTGCTGGCGCTCGGCGCTGCGATGGGCATTGCCGTCGAAAAGTTCGCTACTCACACAGATCGGGAAAGGCGAAAGGCCTATTGGCGCGGGCGAAATGCCGGGAAGGGAAAGCGCGGCAATAATGTGCGCTCCATCAAGCCAGTGAAAGAACCTGAAGCGAGCAAAGCCGATTTTGCTGCCGACCAACTTAAATGTGTGAGCCGCGCCGCGTTTACCTCGCGCAGTTTGCTCAACAAGTCAGAAGCCAAGGTGTTCGAAGCACTCGATCATGCGGTAATCGCGCGCAACTCCGGCTGGCAAGTCATGGCGCAAGTCTCGCTTGGCGAGTTTCTCGCCAGTCCGGACAAAGACGCTTTCTTCGCGGTTAATTCCAAACGCGTAGATTTCGCCCTCATGGACGACAAGTGCCGCGTGATCCACGCATTGGAATACCAAGGGTCAGGGCACCACAGCGGAGCAAGTGCTGCTGCCAGAGATGCGGTTAAGAAAGAGGCGTTGCGGAAGGCCGGGATCGGCTATCATGAAATTGTCGCCGGACATACAACACCGAGTGAACTGCGAGCCCTGGTCGAAAAGCTGGTTCCGTCAGCCTAACTCTTTACACTTAGCCCATCTACGAAAGCCCATAAATCCGCCCGGTCCAGGTCCGCGCAGACTTCGCGTGCGACCTCTTCCGGATCATGATGGCGGAAGTCGTACCAGTGGTCGCCGTAGTTGGCTTTCAGTTCCGAGCCGAGGCGGTGGCGGTCGTGAAGAAAAGTGGTGTTGGCTCTGGCCAGCGGCACGTGGCGACCGTGGAAGTCGAAGCCATCGGCAGCGCAGCGCCCCAATTCCACCGTGAACTGACCACCCGCACTGATGAACTGCACCGTCAGCAGGTCAGCCCCTCCTGCGCGCAGGCGGTGGAAGTGGGGGAGCGAGCCCTTGAAGCCCAGCGCGCGCAGGTGCGGCACGACGATGGCCTTGAGCGCCGCATCCATGTCCGCCCGCGTGTAGTCGGGCGGCGGTGGCGGAGTGAGGTCTTCGCGCGGAAGCGGCTTCACTCCCATAACCGCTTGAAGGATGCGGCGCAGGGTGCTCACGCGCTACCTCACTGCTGCACCGTGTTAGTCATGCTCGCGGTCGCCCTGTCCCAGGTACAGTTCGCGGCCCGATTCTTCGTAGACTTCGCTCATTTCCGCCATGCCTTTCTCGGCCTCGTCCGCTGCCACGAACCCGTCGGATGACTGGTTCTGCAGCTTGGCAAACTCGCGCACTTCCTGGCTGATCTTCATCGAGCAGAACTTCGGCCCGCACATGGAGCAGAAGTGCGCCGTCTTGGCGCCTTCGGCGGGCAGGGTCTGGTCGTGGTATTGCTCGGCGGTGTCGGGGTCGAGGCTGAGGTTGAACTGGTCGCGCCAGCGGAATTCGAAGCGTGCCTTTGACAGCGCATCGTCGCGCACCTTGGCGGCGGGGTGGCCCTTGGCGAGATCCGCCGCGTGGGCGGCCAGCTTGTAGGTGACGACGCCCACTTTCACGTCGTCACGGTCGGGTAGGCCGAGGTGTTCCTTGGGCGTGACGTAGCAGAGCATCGCCGTGCCGTACCAGCCGATCTGGGCCGCGCCGATGCCGCTGGTGATGTGGTCGTACCCCGGCGCAATGTCGGTGACGAGCGGGCCGAGGGTGTAGAACGGGGCTTCGCCGCAGGCTTCCAGCTGCTTGTCCATGTTCTCCTTGATCTTGTGCATGGGCACGTGGCCCGGCCCCTCGATCATCACCTGCACGTCCTGCTCCCAGGCGCGTTTGGTCAGCTCGCCCAGCGTGTAGAGCTCGGCGAACTGCGCCTCGTCATTGGCGTCGGCGATGGAGCCGGGGCGCAGGCCGTCGCCCAGCGAGTAGGCGACGTCGTAGGCCTTCATGATCTCGGTGATCTCGTCGAACTTCTCGTAGAGGAAGCTCTCCTTGTGATGCGCGAGGCACCACTTCGCCATGATCGAGCCGCCGCGCGAGACGATGCCGGTAACGCGCTTGGCCGCAAGCGGCACGTAGGGCAGGCGCACGCCCGCGTGGATGGTGAAATAGTCGACGCCCTGCTCGGCCTGTTCGATCAGCGTGTCGCGGAACACTTCCCACGACAGGTCTTCGGCAATGCCGCCGACTTTTTCCAGCGCCTGGTAGATGGGCACGGTGCCGATGGGCACGGGGCTGTTGCGGATGATCCATTCGCGCGTGTCGTGAATGTTGCGGCCCGTGGAGAGGTCCATCACGGTGTCCGCGCCCCAGCGGATGGACCAGACCATCTTGTCCACCTCGCTCGCCACGTCGGACGCGACGGCGGAGTTGCCGATGTTGGCGTTGATCTTGACGAGGAAGTTGCGCCCGATGGCCATCGGCTCGGCTTCCGGGTGGTTGACGTTGGAGGGGATGATCGCCCGCCCGCGCGCCACTTCGTCGCGAACGAATTCGGGCGTCACGTAGTCGGGGATCTCCGCGCCCCACGAATTGCCGCCGTCGCGGTCGTATTCGCGCATCTTGGCGCGGCCAAGGTTCTCGCGCTCCGCCACATATTCCATTTCCGGCGTGATGATGCCGCGGCGCGCATAATGCATCTGGCTGAGGTTCTTGCCCGGCTTTGCGCGCAGCACGCGCTTGGCGACGTTCGGGAAAGCGGGCACGCCGCCCGAGCGGTCAGGCCCCAGCTGGCCGTTGTCTTCCGGCTTCACTTCTCGCGCGTCGTATTCCTCCACGTCGCCGCGATCGAGCTGCCACTGGCGGCGCAGCAGCGGCAGGCCGGTGTTGATGTCGATCTTCGCTTCGGGATCGGTGTAGGGGCCGGACGTGTCGTAGACGCGCACCGGCGGTTCGCCGCTGGAAGGCTCCAGGTCGATCTCGCGCATGGCGACGCGGCGATCGCCGACGTAGACCTTGCGGCTGCCGCGAATGGGGCCGGTGGTGACGCCGATTTCTACGGGGGAATTGATGTCGGCCATGCGAAGTCTCTCCTTGGGCGGACGGGACTTCGGGCGGCGGTTACCGGCCCTTCCCTCCGCCCGTGCTAACGGGTTCAGGTTCAACGGGTCGGGCGCCGCTACGCGCCCCTCTCAGCCACCAGCTGGCTCCCCGGGGATGCGGCGGGTGTAGGCGCTGCAGGCCTCCGCGTCCAGCGCTGGCGATGCGCGGAGTTTGGCAATAGGAGTCCTCCAACGCGATTCTTCCAACAGGGGACGACATGACGAAATCCATACTGGCCGCAGCCTTGCTGGCGACGGCAGGCACGCTTGCTCCGGCTATCTGTCTTGCGCAGGACACGGTGCCGCTGGTCGCGGTAGAAGCGGATGCAGCCGAAGGTTCGATCATGATCACTCTGCCCGCCCCCGATGCAGAAGGCGTGGCGGCGCAGTACCTCTATCTTGCGCAGATCGAGACCGGGCTCGGCTCGGCAGCGGTGGGTGTGGATCGCGGGGCTACGCTGACGAACGGTATCGTCCGCTTTCGCCGCATCGGCAGCAAGGTGGCGGTGGAACAGGTCAACAACCGCTTCGTCGCCACCACTGGCACCGCGGCCGAGCAGGAGGGCGTGGACCAGAGCTTTCCGACAGCCGTGCTGTGGCTCGGCGATATCGAGGAAACCGCGAGCGACGGCAGCTTCACATTCGATTTCGCGCCATTCCTTTCTGCCGACCGCTTCGGTCTGGCGCGGGCGCTGGGCACAAGCGACAACCCCTATGCCTTCGATGCCGATCGCTCGGTGGCCGATCCGTCGCAGGTCCGCGTCTTTCCGGAAAATGCGGAATTCGCCGCGCTGATGAGCTTTACCGCCGAAAGGCCGACAGCCGGACTGCGCAACGTCTCGCCCAACGGGTCGGACCTGACGATGTGGGTGCGTCATTCGCTGGTGGCGCTGCCGGACGATCCGATCCCCGCGCGGCACGATCCATATGGCTTCGTTTTCAGCCAGACCACGTACGACTATTCGGCGCCGCTAGGCCAGCCGATGATGCGCCAGCTGGCACTGCGCCACCGGCTGGAAAAGGTCGACCCGTCCGCAGCGCGCTCTCCTGTCAGGGAGCCGATCACTTTCTACATCGATCCCGCCGCGCCGGAACCTGTGCGACAGGCACTGGCGGACGGCGTGGGCTGGTGGACCGAGGCATTCGACGCCGCCGGCCTCGTCGATGCTTTCCGCGTCGAGATTTTGCCCGAGGGCGCAGACCCGCTGGATGCGCGGTACAATGTCGTCAACTGGGTCAACCGGGCAACGCGGGGCTGGTCCTACGGTAGCGCGGTGGCCGATCCGCGCAGCGGAGAAGTGATGAAAGGCGCGGTGATGCTCGGCTCCCTGCGCGTGCGGCAGGATATCATGATCTTCCAGGCACTGGTGGGCGCGGGGATGACCGATACCGGCGCACCTAACGATCCGGTTGCCGCCGCACTTGCCCGCATCCGCCAGCTTGGCGCGCACGAGGTCGGCCACGCGCTGGGCTTCAGCCACAATTTCGCCGCCAGCAGCCAGGGGCGGTATTCAGTGATGGATTATCCGGCCCCGCGCATCGAGCTTGTCGATGGCCAGTTGTCGCTGGCCGATGCCTACGGCAGCGGCGTGGGCGAGTGGGACCGTTTTGTCGTCGCCTATCTCTATGGCGCACAAAGCGATGCCGAAGCGCTGGAAATGGCGCGCGAAGCACAGGCTCAAGGCTTGCGGTTCGTGGGCGACGGGGACGCGCGCGGGTTCGACACAGCCAACCCCGAAGGCGCGCTGTGGGACGATTTCGGCGATCCGGTGGCCGAACTGGAACGGGTGATGGATGTGCGCCGCGCCGCTCTGGCGCGTTTTGATGTCGATGCCATTCCCGCCGGACAGGACCTTGCCAGCCTGCGCCGCGCCTTTGTGCCGATCTGGCTGTTGCACCGCTACCAGACGGAAGCCGCGGCAAAGGCGCTGGGCGGCGTGATCGCCCCTGTTGCTCTGGCGGGGAGCGAGAGATTGCCCGAAACGGTGCCCGCTTCGCAGCAGAAAGCCGCGTTAGACGCGTTACTGGATGCACTTTCCGTGGAGGCGCTTTCCGTGCCGCAGCGCCTTCAGCCGCTGCTTTCCTACGGCCCCGGCTCATTCGGCGATTACCAGACCGACATCGAGGTGATGCCCACGGCGGGCGGGCCGGTGTTCGACAGCCTGCGGGCAGCGGAGATAGGCGCAATCCACGTCCTCGACAGCCTGCTCGATCCGCAGCGCCTCAACCGGCTGGAGATGCAATCGGCGAGTGATGCCGGCATCCCTTCCGCACTCGATCTGGCCGCGCGCCTCATCGCCCACGCCGACGAAGTTGGCGCTACCGGCGCGGTGGGTCAGCGGATCGCCACGACCATCGCGCTGGATCTGGCGCGCACCGCCCGCGAAGGAGAATTGTCTCGCCCCGTCGCAATGCAGATCGAGGGGTTGATCGGTTCGTGGGCAGAGCGCCTTTCGGACACGCGCAGAACGGGTGAGCGGGCGGACTGGCAACGCGGACTGGGCGCTCTGCTGGCAGACCGTGACGCGCTGGAGACAGCTCTGGAAGCCCCGCGCACCGAAGTGCCGCCGGGCATGCCGATCGGCTAGGCCGCCGGGGCCTAGCGCCAGACGCGCGATGACGATGCTTTACCGCCTCGATGCCGATGCGGCCGCTGTTGGGCGTGCCTTCGGCCTGCGCGTGGGCGACGACCCGTGGCCGGGCGGCTACGTTTCGCCAGGCGGCTTTGCGCCTGTCATCACCACGGGGCGCGAATTCATTGCAGGGCCGGGCCAGCCGAACCAGCCGCGCCGAATGGTGCCGCGCGTCTGGGGCGTGCCTCCGCCGCCCAGCGCCCATGACGCCGCGCGCCCGGTGCTAAGCGTTCGCAACACAGAGAGCCCGTTTTGGATCGGCAACCTTCGCAATCCGGAGTTCCGTTGCCTGGTGCCTGCCACGGCCTTCATGGAATGGGGCGGCACCGCGCCGGACGGCAAGCGCCGCCAGCACTGGTTCGCCTGCGCAGACCAGCCGGTGTTCGCCATGGCGGCCGTGTGGATGGACAGCGAAGTGCCGGGCTTCGCCTTGCTCACCTGCCCGCCCAATGCCGAGGTGAAGCGCACGGGCCGCGATGTGATGCCCGCAATCTTGCCGCCCGACCCGCAGGTGCATGACGTGTGGCTGCGCGCAGGATGGGACAGGGCGAGCAAGCTCATCCAGCCTTACTCGTCATCGCTCATGCAATCGCAGGTCCGCTAGAGGCAGAACCTGTCTCCGCGCCGCGCGACGCTGAAGCCGCGCTCTGCCAACTCGGCGCTTTCGGGCGATGCCGGATCGCGGATGGGATTGGTGTGGTTGTAGTGAATGAAGTGGACTTTGGCGCGCTCGCGCTCCGGCAGGCTTGCAAGCAGGTCCATCGTATCGGTCACGCGCGGGTGCGGGATTTCCGACATGTCACGGCCCGGCAGTTCGTTGTCATCCCAGAAAGTCGCATCGATGAAGGCATGATCGAGTGACGGGAGTTGTCCGATCAGCATCGAAAGCCCCTCGAACGATGGCCAGTAGTCGATGTCGGGCAGGTAGAGCGCGGATCGCTCGCCTGCCGAAATGACGAAGCCGGCCGTCTCGGAATACTCGTCCCGGTGGGGCACTAAGATAGGCGCGACCTGCACACTGCCTACGTCTGCGTATTGCCCCGGGGATAGCGTGTTGAGGGCAATGTTCTCCAGCTCGACCAGTTTGCTCCATGGGCCGTTATCGCGAAGGAAACCCGCCATGCGCGGCATTGCGTAAACAGGCACACCGCCTGCCCCCGCCGCCTCCCGCCCGAAATAGGCAAGGCCGAGGTAGTGGCCGATATGCGCGTGGGTGAGGAACACACCGTCGACGCCCAACCCCTCGGTCGGCGGCTCGACCCCATCGAGCATTGCCAGTTGCTCTGTAATCGCGGGGCTTGCATCGAACAGGTAGCGCTTACCCTCCATCCGGTCGATCAGGGCCAGCGAGGACGGCAAGAGGCGCGGCCCGTGGTCCTCCGCATTGCCGATCTGCGGCGCGCCCGCGTCCTGCCCTGCTCCCAGCACCACCAGTTCGTAAGCGCAGCTTTCCGCCTCCTGCGCGGCGACGGGCGCGGCCAGCAGGCAGAGCGCAATCGCGGCAAGTGCACGCATCAGAAGCGCAGCATGGCAACGCAGACCAGCACGATGCCCAGCGCTCCGGAAAGCAGCGCCCAGGTGCGGTTTACCGCGCCCAGCATCAGCGAGGCGAAATGCAGGAAGGGCCGCCCGAAGCCAAGGATCACCACGCCTTCCAGCACCATGCCGCCGCCCATCACGGTTATGACGATGGAGAGCCAGTCGTCCGGATTCCACGGATTGACGAGGTAGATCGTCGCACCGAGCGCAAGCACGACGATGCCGGTAAGAAAGCGCAGCGCCTCGCCGTTCTCGAACCCGTCGAGCATGGCTGCCCAGCTTCCCGGAGAGCGCAATTCGCCGATTGCCGCCCCCAGCGCATAGAGCCCCATGAACAGCGCGATCCACGCGGAAATATCCTGTCCGTCTGCCATTTCGGTGTCCCTCCTCTCAGGCGACCATCCTGCGCCGCATTGCCTCGCGCCGCAAGCGTGCCGCGTTTGACTTGGCACAGCCAACTCGCCATCCAGCCTCGCCATGACCTACAGGCAAGGCGATCTCACCATCCACCAGTTCGGGCGCGAGCAGGAACCGGTGGTGCAGATCGACAACTTCAGCCACATGGCAGGCGATCTGCTGGAAGCGGGCAAGGCGGCCCAGTACCAGCCCGCCGGCGCATCCTATCCCGGCATCCGTTCCTGGTGCGAACCTGCCTATCTCGACCGGCGGCGCGAGCTGATGATGCAGGTGATGGGCCGCGTGTTCGGCGTGCAGCGCGGGGTTTCGTGTGAAGTCTCGACATTCTCCATCGTCACGCTGAACCCTGAAGAACTGTCACCCGGCCAGCGCCTGCCGCATTACGACGAGACCGACCCCATGCTGGTGGCCGTGATGCACTACCTCCTCGGCCCCGAAACAGGCGGCACGGCTTTCTACCGTCACAAGCGCAGCGGTTTCGAGGCGATCACGCCGCAGCGCGAAGCCGCTTTTCAGGCTGCGTTGAAAGAGGATGAGCGCGAATACGGCGAACCCGCGGCAGGTTATTACCACGGCGATTCAGAGCGGTTCGAACTGATCGGGGAAATAGAAGCGCAGCCGGATCGCCTGATCCTCTATCGCGGTCGTCTGCTGCATTCGGGCGTCATCCCCGATCCGGGCACCCTGTCGGCAGAGCCGGCGAACGGACGCCTTACAATCAACATGTTCCTTCGTGGCGGCTAGGTATCGACGCGTCTGAAAGCCTTTATTGCGCTTGCGAACTCAGCCGCTATGACCCGTTTCAACTGAAACAGACCACCAGAGGACACTTACTGCCCATGACCCTGCTTCGTTCGGCCTTGCTGGCCACTGCTATTACGCTTCCCATTTCCCCTGCCCTCGCCCGCGATATGACGCCGGAAGACGTCGCCCGCATCGAATACACCGGCACCGTGGCCGTATCGCAGGACGGCAATCACATTGCCTACACCCGCGTCCACTATCCCGACGTGACCCGCGGAGAGGAGAACGGCAGCGCCGATCAGCAGCTGTTCCTGGCCGACGGCGCGATGAACGTGCGCGCCTACCTTCCCGAAGACATGAGCGTGTCCTCGATCGGCTTCAATCCCGACGGTTCGATGATCACCTTCCTCTACACCGACGATGGCGATGACCGCGCCTTGTGGGGCATTCCGGTGAACGGCGGCGCCTACCGCAAGCTTGCCGGCGTGGCCGACGCATCGGTGCGCGACTACGCGTTCTCGCCCGATGGCAGCGAAGTCTACCTGCTGGTTTCCGCCGCGCCTGACGAAAACCGCGAGAGCGAAGCTGGCGACGGCTTCAACTCGGTGGTGTACGAAGAGGAATTCCGCTTCAACCGCATGTTCGTGGCCGATGCCAGCGGCGACGAGGTGGACGCAGAGCCGCGCGAAATCGAAGTGCCGGGATACGTCAGCAGCTTCGACCTTTCGCCCAATGGCGAGACCGCGATGATCGTGACCGCCCCCAGCCCGCTGGTGGACGATTCGCTCACCTCGCAGCGCGTGAACCTGCTGAACATCGGCAGCGGCGACGTCACCGTGGTGGAAACGCCGGGCAAGCTGGGCGATGTCGAGTTCTCGCCCGATTCCATGTCCCTTTCGATGGTTGCAGGCGTTGACGCAAACGATCCCGCCGCCACCACCCTGCACATCGTCGATGTGCTGACGGGCGACTATTTCGCCGTGAACGAAGGCGCGGCGGAAGCCGTGGTCGATACCGAATGGATGGCCGATGGCCGCCTCGCCGCAGTCGTCCACGTCGGCGCGCAGAGCGTTCTGCGTTTCTATTCCGACACCGGCGAGCAGCTGCGCGAATACGATCCGGAAGCGCTGATCCTCACCAGCATCGAGCAGGGCGGCAACCGCCTGGTGGTGGAAGCCAACTCTCCCGAGCACCCGAACGAACTGTTCGCCTTCAATGGCGGCGAGTTCACGCGCTGGACCAACCACAACCCGTGGCTGTCGGAAATCGATTTCGGCGAGCAGCGCACCTACACCTTCACAGCGACCGACGGTCAGCAGATCGAGGGTGTGCTGATCACGCCCGTGGGCGGTGTCCCCGAAGGGGGCGCACCGACCATCTTCAATGTCCATGGCGGCCCCGAAGCGCATGATTCCAACGGCTGGGTCACCGGCTACGGCAGCCCCGGACAGGTGGCCGCGGGTCGCGGCTATGCCGTGTTCCTGCCCAACTACCGCGGCTCCACCGCATACGGCACCGCGTTCTCGAAGGCGCACTCGGGCAATTACACCGATCCCGAATTCCGAGACCTGACCGATGCCAAGGCCGCACTGGTAGCTGACGGCATCGCCGATGCCGACCGCGTGGGTATCACCGGCGGTTCCTACGGCGGTTACGCCACGGCCTGGTCCTCCACCTACAATTCGGAAGAGTTTGCCGCAGGCGTGATGTTCGTCGGCATCTCCAACCAGATCAGCAAGGTGGGCACGGGCGACATTCCCAACGAGATGTATCTCGTTCACGCGCGCCAGTGGCCGTGGGAAGACTGGCAGCACTTCCTCGAAGTCAGCCCGATCTACTACACCGACCGCGCCGACACCCCGCTGCTGATCATGGGCGGCACCGCGGATACGCGCGTCGATCCGGGCCAGAGCCTGGAACTGTATCGCTACATCCGCCTGCGTCGTCCCGACACCCCGCTGCGCCTGGTGCGCTATCCGGGTGAAGGTCACGGCAATGCGATGGCCGCGGCCCGCTACGACTACAACCTGCGCATGATGCGCTGGTTCGACACCTACCTGATGACCGGCGACCGCGACGCGGACCTTCCGCCGAGCCGTCCGGAACTGATGATCGAGGAAGACTGATTTCCGCATCGATCCAATGACACAAAGGGGGGAGCAGCCGCAGGGTTGCTCCCCTTTTTTGTATAGCGACTTTCCACCTTGGAAAGTTTTCACTTTCCGAATCGGAAAGTGACGCGTATCGCTTTCCATATTGGAAAGTGAAGGAGTTCTCGATCATGGACAGGAATGAAGCCCTCGCCTCGCTGGATGCCGTGCGGCACACCCGCGGCAAGCTGGCCCAGCGATCGCAATGGCCCTTGTGGCGGCACGCCCTTTTCGGCTTCCTCGAAGCCACCTTCATTTTCGGCGTTTCCCTGCCCTTCGCGGGCATGGCCGTATGCGTGGTGATCGCAGCGGCAACGATGGCGTGGATCATTCACGACGACAAGAAGCGCTATGGCATGTTCGTATCGGGGTGGCAGGGCACCCGGCCCAAGCTCGTCCTGTTCGGCCTTGTTGCCGTGGCAGGCGCAATGGCCGTCCTGTCGTTTTCCGCGCGCGGGGAGCCGGTGCCCTCGCCCACGGCCCTTCTTGCGGCGCTCGTCACTTTCGCAGCCTGCACGCTGGGCAGCCTGTGGTGGCAAAAGCTTTACCGCCAAGAACTGCGCGAAGGCGACGTGGCATGAGTGCGGGCGACGATATTGACCCCGCCTTGCACGCTCCGGCGCGACTGCAGATCGCAGCCATGCTCGGCAAGGTGGAGGAAGCCGAATTCGCCACGATCCGCGAGCTGGTAGAAGTGAGCGATTCGGTGCTCTCGAAACACCTCTCGGCCCTGTCGGATGCGGGCTACGTGAAGATCAGCAAAGCCGCACGCGACGGGCGGCAGCGCACCTGGGCTCAACTTACGCCCGCCGGACGCAAGGCCTTTGCCCGGCACATGTGCGCCTTGCACGAACTTGCCGCCGCAGCCGAGCAGGCCGTGGTGGTCCAATAGGAACGAAGCAGTAGCCTTAGAACGTATAACCGATGCCAGCACCGACCAGGAACTGGTTGCGCGTGCCGCGATCAGCCGTGAACGGGTTTTCGGCCGCATCGCCAAGGACGCGGGAATAGCCGCCTACCACGACGAGACCCAGCCCGCCGTTGGCGATGTTTCCGTCAAGGTCGATGCCCAGCAGCAGGTTTGCGCCCATGCTGGTGAAGCCACCCCCATCAGGCTCGAACTCGGTCAGCGGGGCAACGCCCGGCCCGATGTAGTCGGCATCGGATACACGGTAATAATAATCGTGATAGTTCTCGTCCGCCCATTCGGCAGATAACGACAGGTTCGCGAAAATGGAACGGCTGAGCGGCGTCGAATAACTGATCGACGGGTTCACGGTCATACCGTCATGCGCGCCGTTCACGTCCCACATGGCTGCAACGCCGACAGTCACGCTGTCATAGGGGTTAAGCACGGCGGGGAAGGTCAGGCCAGCGCTGGGGCCTACTTCGATAGCGCGGTCCAGCTCGCCGTAATTCTCGACCACCTCGTCCTCGATCTGCGAGGCGCGGTTGGCGCGCAGGCGCCCGGCAATGCCGAGGTCCAGCCCCACGCCCTCATCGGGATCGGGGATGAAATCCAGCGTCAGGCCGCCGGCGCGCGGGGAAATGTCCACTCCGCCAAGCGAACCCTGCGCGATCGGCAGGACGGTGAAAACGTAGTCGTCCGAACCCTGGTAGGACGGATTGAGCGCGACGCCGACACCGATCGAAAGGTAGTCTCCGGCAAAGACGGTATCATCCATGTCGATGGGCGGCGGGCCTTGTTCGTCCGAATCCTGCGCCAGCGCGGGGCCGGCTGCGAGGGCGGAAAGCATCGCGGCAATGGCGATTGCGGACGGCGAAGAGTGACGAAATCTCATGAAAATCCCTGTGTAGCTTTGCCCTGAAAACGGGTTTTCGCCCGCGCGGTTCCGATCATGCCGCCAATAGCGATGCCCGACCAAGGGCGGTGATTGCACGCTTTTGCCAATCCGCTAAGGCCTGTTTCTCAATGAGCGGACGCGACTGCGATATTGCCATCATCGGTGGCGGCCTTTCCGGCGGGCTGATTGCGCTGGCGCTGGCGCAGTCGCGGCCCGAACTTGCCGTAAGACTGGTGGAGGCAGGCGAACGCCTTGGCGGCAACCACCGCTGGAGCTGGTTTGCCAGTGACCTGTCGCCAGAAGGCAAGGCCTTGATGGCCCCTTTCCGCAAGACCGAGTGGGATGACGGCTACCACGTCCGCTTTCCCAAGTATCGCCGCCACCTGGAAACCCCCTACCGCTCGCTTTCGAGCGACGATTTCGCCGCCGCTCTGGAGCGGGACCTGCCCGAAGGCACCATCCTTACCGGCCGCAAAGTCGCATCGCTGGATGTGAGCGGCGCCGATCTGGCAGATGGCACCCGCATCACCGCGCGCACGGTGATCGACTGCCGGGGCTTTACGCCTACGGACAAGCTGCAGGGCGGCTGGCAGGTCTTCATGGGCCGCCACGTGCGCACGCCGCAGCCGCACGGCGTTGCCCGCCCGATTATCATGGACGCGGACGTCGACCAGTTGGCACCGCACGGCAATGGCGGCGCTTACCGCTTCGTCTATGTCCTGCCGCTGGGCGCGCACGACCTCTTCATCGAGGACACCTATTACGCCGACGATCCGCTGCTGGATCGCTCGGCCCTGTCCTCCCGCATAGACCAGTATCAGCGCCAGATGGGCTGGAGCGGCGAGCCTGTTTCGTTCGAGACAGGCGTTCTCCCCGTCATTACCGGCGGCAATTTCCGCGCCTACCAGCGTGAGCAGCATGTCGAGGGTGTGTCACTGGCCGGAGCGCGGGGCGGTTTCGTCCACCCGCTTACCAGCTATACCCTGCCCATCGCTGTCGAAGTGGCGCTTTCCATAGCCGCCGATGCAGACCTGCCGGGTGACCAGATGGCCGCCAAGCTGGAAGCGGCGGCGCGTCGTCACTGGAGCGCCACGGGCTATTACCGGTTCCTCGGCACAATGCTGTTCGGCGCGGCCAAGCCTGCGGAACGATACAAGGTGTTCGAACGCTTCTATCGTCTGAAGGCGGGGCTGATCGAACGCTTCTATTCGGGCCGCTCCACCCTTTTCCAGAAAGGCCGCGTTTTGGTGGGCAAGCCGCCCGTTCCCGTTACCCGCGCAATTGGCGCGCTTCTTTCATCCTCTCCCCCCTTGAACGATCCCTCCCGGAAGGACACCCGATGAGCACCCCTGAAGGTCGCACCGCCTGCGTGATCGGCGCCGGTTTCGGCGGCATGGCCCTTGCCATCCGCCTGCAGAGCGCCGGTATCGCCACCACCGTTGTCGAAAGCCGCGACAAGCCCGGCGGCCGCGCATATTACTGGGAAAAGGACGGCTTCACTTTCGATGCCGGGCCCACCGTCGTCACCGATCCCGATTGCCTGCGCGAGCTGTGGGAGATTACCGGCCACGACATGGACGAGGACCTGGAGCTGATGAAGGTCATGCCCTTCTACCGGCTCAACTGGCCCGACGGCACGAATTTCGATTACTCGAATGACGAGGAAGACCTGCGCAAGGAAATCATGAAGCTGGAGCCTGCCGACGTGCAGGGTTACGACCGCTTCCTGGACTATGCCGCAGGCGTCTACGAGGAAGGCTATGTGAAGCTGGGCACGGTGCCGTTCCTCAACTTCAAGTCCATGATAAAGGCCGCGCCCGCGCTGATGAAGAAGCAGGCCTGGCGCAGCGTCTATTCGATGGTCGCCAAGTACATCAAGAACGAGAAATTGCGCGAGGCGCTCTCCTTCCACACCCTTCTGGTGGGCGGCAGTCCGATGAAGACGAGCAGCATTTACGCCCTCATCCACAAGCTGGAGAAGGACGGCGGCGTCTGGTGGACGCGCGGCGGCACCAATCGCCTGATCGCCGGAATGGTCCGCCATTTCGAACGGCTGGGCGGCACCATGCGCGTTGGGGATACCGTCACCCGCGTGGAAACCGAATGCAAGCGCGCGAAGGCCGTGCACACCGCCAGCGGCTGGAGCCAGCGCTTCGATGCGGTCGCCAGCAATGCCGACATTGTGCACTCCTACAAGGATCTGCTGGGCGACAGTGCGCGCGGCAAATCCGAAGGCAAGGCGCTGGCGAAGAAGAGTTTTTCGCCTTCGCTGTTCGTCGTGCATTTCGGCATCGAGGGCACCTGGCCGGGCATTCCGCACCACATGATCCTGTTCGGCCCGCGCTATCACGGGCTGCTGGACGACATCTATTCCAAGGGCGTGCTGCCGGCCGATTTCTCGATCTACCTGCACCACCCCACCGTCACCGATCCCAGCATGGCGCCTGAAGGCATGAGCACCTTCTATGCGCTGGTGCCCGTCGCGCACCTCGGCAAGATGCCGATCGACTGGGACAAGGTCGGGCCAGAACTGGAAAAGCGCGTGCTGGACGAAGTCGGTCGCCGCCTGATCCCCGACATCCACGACCGTATCGTGACCAAGTTCCACTACACGCCCATCGACTTTGCCGTGGACCTCAACGCCCATCAGGGCAGTGCCTTCAGCCTCGAGCCGGTACTTTGGCAGAGCGCTTATTTCCGCGGACACAACCGCGATGACGAGATCGAGAACTTCTACCTCGTCGGCGCAGGCACGCACCCGGGCGCAGGCATCCCCGGCGTGGTGGGCAGTGCGAAAGCAACGGCAGGATTGATGATCGAGGACCTGAGTTGACGCCGCACGGACCGAGGACCGGCCCGGCAATACCCTCACGCATCGTATGGTCGATCGGTTTCCTGATCGGGACCACGACCCACGTGCTCGACATCGTCAATTACGGGTGGCTGCCTTACGAGTTCAGGCCGCTGCCATGGAACATCTATTGGACCAGCCTCGTCTTCCTAGACCCGCTGGCCGCCTTGCTGATCTGGGTGCGCGTCCCTTGGGGCCTGTTTCTGGGCACCGCGATCATGGCGTCGAACATCCTTGTGAACGCCTGGACCGCTTTTATCGCAGGTTATCCGGAATTCTATTTCAGTCTCGGCGCACAATCGGCCTTCGGCGCGTTTGTGTTTTGGCTGGCTTGGCGGCATTGGAACTATTCAAACTTTCAATCACTGGCCAACGGACGTTGACCGGAAATTGCATACCCAAGAGAAAGCACGATGAGTTTCAAACGCCTTGCCGTCTATTGCGGCTCCGCCACTCCTGAAGATCCGCGCTACATCGAGCTTGCCCGCCATGTCGGCAAGACGCTGGCAGAGCGCGGCATCGGGGTCGTCTATGGCGGCGGAAAGGCCGGCCTGATGGGCGCAATCGCCTATTCCGCGCTGGAAGCATGCGGCGAGGTTATCGGCGTGATCCCGCAGGCGCTGGTCGATATGGAAGTGGCCAACCACGACTGCACGGAGCTCCACGTGGTCGACACCATGCACCAGCGCAAACAGACCTTCACCGATCTGTCCGATGGCTTCATCACCCTGCCCGGCGGCGTGGGCACGCTGGACGAATTGTGGGAAGCGGTCAGCTGGGCGCAGCTTGGCTATCACCAGAGCCCGGTCGGCCTTCTTAACGCTTTTGGATACTATGACGGGCTTATAGCGTTTAACCGGCAAATGGCCGAAACAGGCTTTGTCAGGGAAATGCACCGCGACATCCTGATCGTGGGCGAAACGCTGGAGGAATTGCTGGACAAGATGGCCGCATACAAGCCCATCCAGACCATCGTGCAAATGCGCGCAGAGGACCTGTGAAGACAAAACGCGTCCGCCCCCGTCCCTTGGTCGCCAGCCAGCTGGTGAAGGGAACGCCGCGCATGGCAGGGGGCGGGCGCTCGCGTGCGGCCCTGGTGGCAAAGGCGCGCGACAGTATCGCGCAAGGCTCCAAGAGCTTTACCGTCGCAAGCTGGCTGTTCGACAAGCCTACGCGTGAGCGTGCGCACCTGCTCTACGCCTGGTGCCGCCGGTGTGACGACATTGCCGATGGACAGGAATACGGTTTTCGCGACGGAGAGCGCGCGATCGACCTAGACCAAGCCAAGGCGAAGGACAGGGTGGAGGCGATCCGCGTCCTCACCCACCGCGCTCTCGACGGTCAGCCGACCGCCGACATCGCCTTCGACGCGCTCGGCCTCGTCGCAGCAGAGTGCGGCATCACCCGCGAAATGTGCGACGATGTGATCGACGGCTTTGCGCTCGATGCAGACGGCTGGCGGCCGCGCAGCGAAGGCGACCTGATGCGTTATTGCTATCACGTGGCAGGCGCTGTGGGCGTAATGATGGCAAAGGTGATGGGCGTGCCGAACGACGCGTCCGAAACGCTGGACCGCGCCTGCGACCTCGGCCTTGCCTTCCAGCTCAACAACATCGCCCGCGACATCTGGGACGATGACGCTGCGGGACGCTGCTACATCCCCGAGGAATGGCTGGTGGAGATGGACATTCCGCCCGGCCAGCTGATGAAGCCCGCCTACCGCGAACAGCTGGTGCAGCTTGCCGGACGCCTGGTTTCCATCGCGCGCGTGCACGACGAGCAAGCCCGTATCGGCGCGGGCCGATTGAAATTCCGCCAGCGCTGGGCGGTGCTTTCCGCCGCCAACATCTATGGCGCGATTGGGGAGAAGGTGGTGAAGCGCGGCGAAGCTGCGTGGGATCACCGCGTGCACACCGGGATGTTTGCCAAGATCGGCCATGTAACAAAGGCGCTGAAAGAGAGCCTCGCCGGCTCCTACGAACCCAAGTTCGAGCCGAAGTGGACGCGCGGCCAGCTGGTTGTCGCGGCGCGCATGGCCGGACCCGTGGCGGGCATTCCGAACACGCCGCTGCGCGATGAAGGCATACGCCGCAAGGAAGACTGAGCCTCGTCGCACCAGTTGCATTTGCAACCAGTTGCGGGCATCGGTTGAGGTGAAGGAGAGAACCGATGGCACACCCTGCTCGCATGGCGCTTGGCGCACTGGCGCTGATGCTGGCTCCGCTGCCCGCGTCCGCTCAGGATGCCGAGGCGCAAGTCATGGCCACGGTGGAGGCCTTCATGGATGGACTGGAAGCCAAGGACGGCGAGGCCATGCGCGCTCTCGCCATGGAAGATGCCTACCTCGCGCTGGTGCGTCCTTCCCAAGGCGATGCGCCCGATCGCACGCAGTCCGCGCGACTTGATGAAGTTGTCACCTCCCTCACCGACATTCCCGGCGAAATCGCCGAACCGCTGGGTGAGGCGACTGTTCTGGTCGATGGGCCCATCGCCATGGTCTGGGCGCCTTTCGCCTTCTACATGGACGGCGCGCGGACCCATTGCGGCATCGACGTGTTCACTCTGATGCAGGTGGACGGCGCGTGGCGCATTTCCACCGTCACCTATTCCCACCTCAACGAAGGCTGCGAGGACGCGCCCACCCCATGATTTCCAAGCTGCTGATAGCCAACCGCGGCGAGATCGCCTGCCGCATTATCCGCACCGCGCGCGAAATGGGCGTGGTGACGGTCGCCGTCTATTCCGATGCGGACCGCAACGCGCTGCACGTCCGCTCGACTGACGAGGCAATCCACATCGGCGCATCACCCGCAGCCGAAAGCTACCTTGTGGGCGAGAAGATCATCACCGCCGCGCAGAAGACCGGCGCGGAGGCTATCCATCCCGGCTACGGCTTCCTGTCGGAAAACGCCGCTTTCGCGCAGGCCGTGATCGATGCGGGGCTGATCTGGGTCGGCCCCAAGCCATCGAGCATCGAGGCGATGGGCCTGAAGGATGCCGCCAAGAAGCTGATGCGCGAGGCGGGCGTGCCCGTCACTCCCGGATACGAAGGCGAGGACCAGTCGGTCGAACGCCTGAAGAAAGAGGCGGACGCCATCGGCTATCCCGTGTTGATCAAGGCCGTGGCAGGCGGCGGCGGCAAGGGCATGCGCAAGGTCGATGCCGCGAAGGACTTCGAAGCCGCGCTGGAAAGCTGCAAGCGCGAGGCCAAGGCCAGTTTCTCGAACGACGAGGTGCTGCTGGAAAAGTGGATCACCTCGCCCCGCCATATCGAGGTACAGGTGTTCGGAGACAGCCACGGCAACGTCGTCCACCTGTTCGAACGCGACTGCTCGCTGCAACGCCGCCACCAGAAAGTGATCGAGGAAGCGCCTGCTCCCGGCATGGACGAGGCGACCCGCGAGGACCTGTGCGCCGCCGCCGTGCGCGCGGCAAAAGCCGTGGATTACGAGGGTGCGGGCACCATCGAATTCATCGCCGACGCTTCTGAAGGCCTGCGCGCCGACCGCATCTTCTTCATGGAAATGAACACCCGCCTGCAGGTGGAACACCCGGTGTCGGAAGAGATCACCGGCGTCGATCTGGTCGAATGGCAGCTGCGCGTCGCGGCAGGCGAAGCGATACCGCTGAAGCAGGATGAACTGAGCATCGAAGGCCATGCCATCGAAGCGCGCCTCTATGCCGAAGACCCGTCGAGCGGCTTCCTGCCCTCTACCGGACCGCTAGATCATTTCGATCTCGGCACCGCAGGCCGCATTGAGACGGGCGTGGAGGAAGGCGATGTAATCTCGCCGCACTACGATCCGATGGTCGCCAAGCTGGTCGCCTGGGGCGAAACTCGGGATGAGGCTATCGACGAACTCGCCGCGATTACCGAGAGCGTGGAAATCTGGCCGGTGAAGACCAACGCCGCTTTCCTCGCCAACGCGCTGCTGGATGACGATTTCGGTGAGGGGAACCTCGATACCGGCTTCATCGAACGCAAGCTGGACAGCCTCGTCGGGGATGGCGAGCCGGACGACACCGTGTGGCAGGCCGCTGCCGATTTCACTTTGATGGCGGCGATGGACGAAGACGTGCCAAGTGCCCTCGGCTTCCGCCTCAATGCTCCGCCGCGCATCGCTGCGACGCTAGGCTTCAAGGGCGAGACCCGCACCGTGATCGCCAGCGGCAAGCAGGATGCGGCCCATGCCACCGGCTTCGTGGAAGAGGCGCGCACCGTCGTTTTCGCCGATGGCCAGAGTTTCGAATTCGCCCGCGATGCGCGCGGTTCGGGCGCGGCTGCTGCCGCCGACGGCGCCATTCTCGCTCCCATGCCGGGCAAGGTCATCACGCTCGACGTGGCCGAGGGTGACACCGTTACCGCAGGCCAGCGGCTGATGGTGCTGGAGGCGATGAAAATGGAGCATTCCCTCACCGCGCCGTTCGACGGCGTTGTGACACAGCTAAGCGCCAGCGAAGGCGCACAGGTGCAGGTGGAGGCCGTGCTGGCCGTGGTGGAAGCAGCCGAGGACTAAGCGCCGAGGTATTCCGCCAGCGCCGACCGTTCGGCCTCGCTCATGTGCACGCCCAGCTTGCTGCGCCGCCAGAGAATGTCCTCGGCGGTGACGGCCCATTCCTTCTCGCGCAGGTAGGTTACTTCGGCTTCCGAGAGTCCGGCACCGAAATTGCGGCCGAGATCGTCCCACGACTTTGCATCGCCCAGCCAGTCCACCGCGCGGGTGCCGTAGGCGCGGCCGATGCGAACCTCGTCGCGCTCTGAGAGGAAGGGATATTCCTCGCCCAGCACTTCGAAAAGGAAGGGCTGCGCGTGCTTGTCTATGTCGCCGCCGGGCAGCGGCGTCTTGCCGGTCCAGTGCTTGCCTTGAAGCGCCGGAATACGCTTGGCGAGCTTGTCGACCGCCTCCTCCGCCACGTGGCGATAGGAGGTGATCTTGCCGCCGTAGATGCCGAGGATCGGGGCGCCCCGCCCTTCGTCGCTTAAAGCCAATTCATAGCCGCGCGAGGCGGCTTCGGGACGGCCCGAGCCATCGTCCACCAGTGCACGGACGCCGGCGTAAGTGTGGACCACGTCATCTGGTGTCACGTCGAATTCGAAATAGCGGTTCACCGCATCGCACAGGTAGCGGATCTCATCGGCAGTTGCCTCGACATCGTCCAGCGATCCGGGGTGGTCGGCGTCGGTGGTGCCCACCAGAGTGAAGTCGTTTTCCCATGGAATGGCAAAGCAGATGCGAGTGTCGGGCTGTTGCAGGATGTAGGCGCAGTCGTGGTCGAACAGCCTCGGCACGACGATGTGCGAACCGCGCACGCGGCGGATGCCGTAGGCGGGATGCTCGCCCACCAGCCGCGCCAGATCGTCCGCCCCCGGACCCGCGGCATTCACCAGCGCACGGCCCTGAAACGTCTCGCCGCCTGCCTCGACATGCCAGAGATCGCCCTCGCGCCGTGCAGCGGTGACAGGCGTGCGCGTGCGGATTTGCGCCCCGCATTCGGAAGCGTCCAATGCGTTCAGAACCACCAGCCGCGCATCGTCCACCCAGCCATCCGAATATTCGAAGCCGGTGGTGTACTGCGATTCAAGCGGACCGCCCGCGCGGTGCTTGCGCAGGTTCACGCTGCGGGTCTTTTTCAGGCCGCCCTTGCCGCCGATATGATCGTAGAGAAACAGGCCCGCGCGCAGCATCCACTTGGGCCGCATGGACTTGGTGACAGGCAGGATGAAGCGCATCGGCCAGATGATGTGCGGAGCGATGGACCACAGCGTCTCGCGCTCGCCCAGCGCCTCTCTCACCAGCGCGAATTCGTAGTATTCGAGATAGCGCAGCCCGCCATGCACCAGCTTGGTCGACTTGCTGGAGGTGCCGCTGGCAAGGTCGCCTTTTTCCAGCAATAGCACCCTGGCTCCGCGCCCTGCCGCATCGCGCGCCACGCCCGCGCCGTTCACCCCGCCGCCAATGACGATGAGGTCGAACACCTCGCTCACGGCACCACCTTGGTTCGCGGGGCGAGCGGCGAGTTTAGGCGGCGGAACAGCTTGCCCTTCTCGCTGAACAACACGAGCAGGAATGCAGAACTGGAGCAGATGAGCAGCGCCCAGGCGAAGGGAATGGGCGTGCCGTCATACTGCTGGCCGATCACCATCCCCACCATTGCGGCACCGAACATGCGGAAGAAGGTCTGCACGCTGCTGGCCGACCCGGCGATCTGCGCGAAAGGCTGCATGGCGATGGAGCCGAAGTTCGCCCCGAGGAAGCCGAGCAGCGCGAGGTTCATCGCCATCAGCGGCAGGAACCAGTAGATGTTGCCGGGGTGGGCATAGGACGACCAGACCTGGATCGCGCTGACGGCCATGAACATCAGCACGCCGAAATGCGAAACGCGCCGTGCGCCGAACCGCATGACGATGCGCGAATTCACGATGTTGGTGAAGCTCATCATGGCAGCCGTCGCCCCGAACAGGACTGGGAATGCCGCATCGCTGATGCCGAACGCGTCCTGATAGATTTGCTGGCCGGAATTCACGTAGCCGAACACGCCGCCCATCAGCAGGGCCGCGCCCAGAACGTAGCCCACCGCCTGACGGTTGATCAGAGCGGCCATCATGTTGCGGGCAATCACCGGCACGTTCACTTCCTGCCGGTTTTCCTTCGCCAGCGTTTCGGGCAAGCGGAAGTATACCCAGATCGCCGTGCCTGCCCCCACCAGCGCCAGCGCGACAAAGATCAGCCGCCAGCTTCCCGCCAGCATGATCGCCTGCCCGATGCTGGGCGCGAATACCGGAACGGTGATGAACACCGCGGCGATGGTCGACATCAGCCGAGCCATCCCGTCGCCTTCGTATAGATCGCGCACGATGGCCATCGGCACCACCATCAGGCCCGCACCCAGCAGGCCGGTGATCGCGCGCAGCACGATCATGCCGGTGAAATTGGTCAGCATCGAAGTGACCAGCGACAATACGGAAAACGCCAGCAGCGCGAGAAAGATGATCGGGCGGCGACCGAAACGGTCGGCATAACTGCCCGGCACGAGGCACCCCACGCCCATCATGATGGTATAAACCGCGATGATGAGCTGGCGATCGTTACCATTGCCCACGCCCAGATCGTGCGCCATTTCGTCCAGCGCTGGCAGCATCGCGTCGATGCCCAGCGCATTCAGGCTCATGAGCAGGGCCAGCAGCACGATAAGCTCGCGCTTGCCCAGTGGCAGTGAATCGAGGGGATTGGCAGTGGTGGCCATAGACCGACTGCCCTAACCGCGGCTGGCGAAGGTGAAAAGGATTAAGTCAATCTCGTGCCAAAGGGCTATAGTGGGGGCAATGGCGAATCCCGATCAGGAAAGCGCGGCGAACCAGCAGGATGACGGCGAGGAATTGCCGCCCGAAGCCGATGGCCTGCGCAAGATCATCCATGTCGACATGGACGCGTTTTTCGCCAGCGTGGAACAGCGCGACAATCCCGAACTGCGCGGAAAACCGGTGGCCGTGGGCGGATCGAGTGGTCGCGGCGTGGTGGCCGCCGCCAGTTACGAGGCGCGCAAGTTCGGCGTGAGGAGCGCCATGCCGTCCGTCACGGCAAAGCGGAAATGCCCGGACCTGATCTTCTGCAAGAGCCGGTTCGACGTATATCGCGAAGTGTCCGAGCAGATCCGCGCGATCTTCCACCACTACACGCCGCACGTCGAGCCATTGAGCCTGGACGAAGCCTATCTCGATGTGACGGAGGACCGCCACGGCCTCGGCTCGGCAACGGCAATCGCGCAGGCCATTCGCAAGCAGATCAGGGAAACGACCCAGCTGACGGCGAGCGCAGGCGTTTCCTACAACAAGTTCCTCGCCAAGCTGGCGAGCGACCAGAACAAGCCCGATGGACTTTGCGTGATCCGCCCCGGCGAAGGCTCGGCATTCGTTCAGAGCCTGCCGATCCGCCGTTTCCACGGTGTCGGGCCGAAAGGTGCGGAGAAAATGGCGCGGCTGGGTATCGAGACGGGCGCGGACCTTGCCGAAAAGGACCGCGAATGGCTGGCGGCCAATTTCGGCAGCTTCGGCGACTATCTCTACCGCGCGGCTCGCGGGATCGACCTCAGGCCCGTGCGCGCCAACCGCATTCGCAAGTCCATCGGCGGGGAGCGCACGTTCAGCGAGGACATCTCAGCCGAGGACGAGTTGCGCGACACTCTGGAGCGCATCATCGAGATCGTGTGGGAACGGATTGCTGCCAAACAGGCGAAGGGGCGCACTGTCACGCTGAAACTGAAGTTCAACGACTTCCAGATCGCCACCCGTTCGCGCAGCCAGAGCCAGTCGGTAGCCGACAAGGCGCAGTTTGCCAGTATCGCGCGCGCTATTATGGAGGACGAGCTACCGCTCCCGATGCCGATCCGGCTGATGGGCCTGACGCTCAGCAATCTCGACCGTGACGGGAGCGACGAGCGTAGCCGGGACGACGCCCAGCTTTCCCTGTTGTAGCGAAGCCCGCACCGCGATAGGCATCGTGTGATGAGGGGGAAAGTCTTGAAAACGACGGGATTGGCGCTGGTCGCATGCATTCTCGCCAGTCCAGCTACTGCGCAGGATACGCGAGGGGATGTCGATCAAGCGCTGCATTGCGCAGCGCTGGAGACGTTCATGTCAGCGCTGGTCGGCAATTCATCCAATCCCAATCCGCGCCTGATCGAAGGATTGCGGCTGAGCAGCGTGCGATGGCTGGAACACGCCGCGACGCTGGTGGACGATCACATGGTCGTGGTCGACGGCTACCAGGAAGCGAGCGAACCCTACGACCGGATCATTGCCGACAACCGTGACGATCCAGCGAGCGTCCGCGAGCGATTGCGCAGTGAATTGCAGGTTTGCGAGCAGGCCGAGGACGCGACGTTCGGCAGCACCTATCTCACGATCAAGCCCTAGCGTCTTTCGACCCCGAGCAACACCAGCCGTCGCTGCGTGGGACTGGTAATTTCCTGCGGAAGTGCATCGAGCGCGAACCAACGCGCTTCCAGCACTTCGCGCATGTCCGGCACTGGTTCGCTTTCGACCCAGGCCTCGAATATCCAGTTTCGCTGCGGAGCGCCATGCATCGTGTCTTCGACTTCGTGCAGCAGAACCAGTTCGGTGAGTTCGCATGAAAGTTCCTCGCGCACTTCGCGGCGGATCGCCGCTTCCGGGTCCTCGTCCAGCGCAGCTCCGCCTGCAGGCGTGGTCCGGTGGCCCGAACCATAGGACTGTCGGATCAGCAGAATGCGCTGCTGCTCGTCACGAATGAAAACCGCGACGCCGGCGATGCGCGGTTTGAATACGCGGAGGTAAAATTTCCGCAGGACATTGCCCAGCGGCATCACTGCGCGGTGGAGCGGCGCTGGAATCAGGTGAAGCATGTCACCTTCTGCTCTGCCACAGACAGCAGGCGCGCCACGGGCAGATCGCTTTCACCGGCAACAGCGGCATCGAACACGGCGCGCTTGTCGTCACCTCGGATGACGAACATCAGCGCATCGCTATCCAGTAGCGAGGGGATGGTCAGAGTCACGCGGTCGAACGGCGCTTCGGGCGGCAGCGGGTCGGGGGTCAGGCGGCGGATTGGCGAGGCATCGTCCACTTGCGGATCGGTGTTGGGGAACAGGCTGGCAATGTGGCCGTCCGCTCCCATGCCGAGCCAGACAAGCGCGAAATGCGGCACCTGCTCCATTACAGTAAGCGTCGCGACATGCGCCCCGACAGGCTCGAACAAGGCGCGGATCTTGCCGGTGTTACTGGCCTCGTGATCCTCGGGGACGACGCGGTCATCCCCGGGCCATACGGTAACGCGTGACCAGTCGAGATCGGACTCCACCAGCAGTTTCATGATCGGAAACGGCGTGGAGCCACCCGGAACGCTGATCTCGACAGGCTCGTCGCTCGCGGAAAGCGCCTTGCGCAGCGCGGTTTCGATGAAGGACGCGATGCTTGCGTCCGATGCGTTTTCGATGATGTCGATGTCAGCCATGTGCCCCCGGTTAGACGCAAAACCGCCGCGTAGCGAGAGGCTGCGCGGCGGTTTCGGGTTTCATTGCGATGATACGATTACTGGAGGGTGGAAGTGAGGAACCAGACGCGTTCCTCGGCCATGTCCGTCCAGTCGTCCAGCATGCCGTCGGTGGCGTTGTCGCCCGCCTTCTCGGCGTGTTCCTTGAGGCCCTTCAGACGGTCGACCATCTTCTGGTTGTCGTCCCGCAGTTCGCGGACCATGTCCTCTGCCGAGAGTTCGGCATCGTCCTGGTCGGCGATCTGGGTCGCCGATACGACAGAGCCGATCGAGGTCAGCGTCTTTGCGCCGTTCTTGCGCACACGTTCGCCGATAGCGTCGATCTGGTCGCGGATTTCCACGGCCTGCTCGTCGAACAGGAGGTGCAGGTCGCGAAAGCGCGGGCCGGTGACATGCCAGTGGAAGTTCTTGGTCTTGAAATACAGCGCGAGATGATCGGCCAGCAGGCCGTTCAGGCCCTCGATCAGCGCGGTTTTCGAGTTGTCTCCAGCGGTTGCCATGTAATTTCGTCCTTTCGATTGTCTCTTTGTCTAATCAACGGACAAACCACGCTCGGGTTTCAGGATTAAGACCGGTCAATGTGATCGCCTCAGCCGATCACCAGCAAGTCACTGAGCGTAAAGAGCGATTACAATTGCAGCGAACAATAGCCCCGTTCCGACGATCCGGCGCAAGGTTTTCAGCGGCAGCATCTGCCAGTCTTCCGCGGCAAGGATCGCCCCGCTCAATACCACCAGAGCGCCGGTCGCGCCGCCTGCTGCGGCCAGCAAGGGTTCGCCGGTTACGATGGCCATGGAGAGAATGATAAAACCGCTGGCGTCGGTGACCATGCCCAGCAGCAGGACGAGCGTAATCGCGCCCATGGAGCGGGTCGGCTCCCGCGGATTGTCCGGCGGTGTGCGCAGCAGCACTTCGAGGCCTGCCAGCCCCAGCGCCACCGCAACGACGAAAGGCTTGAACGATGGCGGGATCAGCGGCGCAAGCTCGCGCGCGATCCAGGCCGCCAGCCCGGCGCCTGCCAGCGCCGCCAGCAGCACCGTGACGAGCAGCGGCCCCGTCCACCCCAGCGTCACACGAAGGCGCGCCACGCGGTGTGCATCGCGCCCCGCCAGCATGGCGGCGGCAACGGCAACGAACGTGAGGAAGAAGGCCGGCATCGCCCTCGCTATAACAGCGCGGCGCGCGCGCGCTACTTGTCTTCCCTTATCGACTGACGCATTTTCATCGGCCCCTTGTCCAGAACAACGTTGCGCTCCATCCGGTCAACAGTGAAGCGCGGCCATTTGCTGCTCGGCAGCGGATTGAATGTGAAACCGGCCAGCGAAGGGTCTTCCCACTCACCGGGTGTCATGGGATGCCCCGACAGGCCTTGCCATTCACCATCCTGCGGAAAAACGGCCATCGCTGCAGCGTTCCGAGCGCGGGTTGCGGACAGGTCTGCGACGTAGTCTTCAAGTCCCGTGTCCCGCGCCTCCCAGTCAACAGGCATGAACTGGCAATAGGCATTGTTGTTGCCGTGCTGGCTGCGACCGAACTCGTCTCCCGCCGTCAGCATGATCGTCCCGGCGGAAGCGAACAGAGTCCCCAGCATGGCGCGAAGGTCAGTGTCTCGACGTGCCATGATCACCGGATCGTCGCTCGGCCCTTCCGCGCCGTTGTTCCAACTGAAATTCTCGGCATGCCCGTCACGGTTTTCCTCGCCGTTGGCGTGATTGTGGCGATGTTCGTAAGCCACGGTATCGGCCAGCGTGAACCCGTCGTGCGCGGCGAGGAAATTGACGCTGCGGCAGCGTGTCCCGAAAACATCCGACGATCCGGCCATGCGTGTTGCCAGCACGTTTGCGGGCCCGTCTCCACGCCAGAAGCGGCGCACGTCGTCGCGGTAGCGGTCGTTCCATTCGAGCCAGTTCGCCGGGAAGTTCCCAAGCTGATAGCCGCCGGGGCCGATGTCCCAAGGCTCGGCAATCATGATGCGGTTAGCCAGCAGGGGATCGGCGGCGATTTCGGCGAAAATCGGTGCGGCAGGATCGAAACCCGGACCGCGCGCGAGGATCGGCGCAAGGTCGAAGCGGAACCCGTCTATGCCGCAATGGCGCGCAAAGTGGCTCAGGGTTTCGAGCGCCAGAGCGCGAACATGGGGATTTGCGAAATCCAGTGTGTTTCCGCAGCCGGTATCGTTGATTAGCGAGCCGTCCGGCGCATGCGCATAGGCGGCATCGTCCAGCCCGCGAAGGCTCAGCACGCCGCCGAAAATATCGCTCTCGCCCGTGTGATTGAGCACGAGGTCGAGAATTACGCCGATGCCTTCTGCATGGAGCGCCGCGACGGTTTCGCGCAGTTCCGCCACCCCTCCGGGGCACAGGCCGGGATCGAGCGCCATTGGCGCGACCGGATTGTAGCCCCAGTGATTTTCCAGGCCCAGCGGCGGGAGGTGTCGCTCGTCGATCCAGGCGATAATCGGCATGAGTTCGACTGCGCTCACATGCAGCTTCTTCAGGTGAGCGATTATCGAGGGTTGGGCCAGCGCCGCGACGGTGCCGCGCTGGTTTGCCGGAACATCAGGATGCAGGGCCGTAAAGCCAGCGACATTCAGTTCGTAGACCAGACCACCACGAGTGAGGTGCGGTAGTTCGGGCGGCACATCCGGCAAGTCGTCCGGCACCAAAGCGCGCGGGACGAAGTCAGCCGTATCGACACCGTAGACCGCCAGTTCTGGCTTCTGGACGAAGCGCCTGTCCAGTTCGAGAGCATAGGGATCGACAAGCAGCTTGGCGGGGTCGAACCATTTGCCCTCGTCCGGCACCAATTCGCCATCAGCCCGGTAGCCATAGGGCGTGCCGGAAAGAACGCGCGATACTTCGGCAACCCAGTCGTCCCCGTCGCGCTGCATGGCCACGCGTTCTTCGCGCGTGCCATCGAACAGGCATAGGTGCAACACGCGGGCAAGCGGCGATCGGACGCGAAATGTCGTGCGACCTCCCCTGGCCTGCGCACCGTAGGTCGTCACGTCACCACGTCTGGCGCGGTGCGACCGGTGTGGCGTTCGATCCCGGCGATTTCTTCGGCGGCGGCGATGATGTCTGCCAGCATGTCAGGCGTTTCGGCATCGAGATTGCCGCCGACTGGTTCGTATTTCTCGAGGTAAACACGGATCGTCGCCCCTTGCGTGCCCGTGCCCGAGAGACGGAACACCACGCGGCTGCCGCCTTCGAACAGCACCCTGATGCCCTGATTTTCGCTCACGGAGCCGTCGACCGGGTCGGCGTAGGAAAAGCTGTCCGCCTCGGTGACGGTCAGCGGGCCGAAGCTCTTGCCGGACAAGCCCGCAAGGCTGCCCGACAGCTCTGCCATCAGGGCGTCGGCCTTGTCGCTCTCGACACCTTCGTAATCGTGGCGGGCGTAGTAGTTGCGTCCGAAGCGCGCCCAGTGTTCGCGGGCGATCTGGTCCACGCTCTTGCCCGTCACCGCGAGGATATTGAGCCACAAGAGCACGGCCCACAGCCCGTCCTTCTCGCGCACGTGGTCGCTGCCGGTGCCCGCGCTTTCCTCGCCGCAGATCGTCGCCTTCCCGGCATCGAGCAGGTTGCCGAAGAACTTCCAGCCGGTCGGGGTCTCGAAAGCGGGGATGCCCAGCGCCTCCGCCACCCGGTCCGCCGCCGCGCTGGTGGGCATGGAGCGGGCGATGCCCTTCAGGCTGCCCGCATAGCCGGGCGCGAGGTGCGCGTTCGCCGCCAGCATCGCCAGCGAATCCGAAGGCGTGATGAAGCGGCCCTTGCCGACAATGAGATTGCGATCCCCGTCGCCGTCGGACGCTGCGCCGAACGCAGGCGCGTCGGGCGACATCATCAGGTCGTACAGCACCTTTGCATGGACGAGATTGGGATCGGGATGATGCCCGCCGAAATCCTCCAGCGGCGTGCCGTTGTGCACCGTGCCTGACGGGAAGCCGAGCCGGTTTTCGAGGATTTCGTGCGCGTATGGCCCGGTGACAGCGTGCATCGCGTCGAAGGCCATGCCCAGCCCGTCTTTCACGGCGGCGCGGATGGCGTCGAAGGCGAACAGCTCCTCCATCAGCGCGGCGTAGTCGGCCACCGGGTCGATCACCTGCACGGCCATTTCGCCAACATGGGTGACACCGAGCGTGTCTAGGTCGACGTCGGGAGCATCGACATCCAGCCAGCGGTCGATCTCCTGCGTGCGCGCATGGATGGCGCCGGTAACGCTCTCGGGCGCGGGACCGCCGTTGGCGATGTTGTACTTGATGCCGAAATCCTCGTCCGGCCCGCCGGGATTGTGGCTGGCCGACAGGATCAAGCCGCCGCTTGCGCCATACTTGCGGATCACATGGCTGGCCGCCGGGGTGGAAAGGATGCCGCCCTGCCCCACCAGCACGCGCCCATAGCCGTTGGCCGCCGCCATGCGGATAGCCTGCTGGATGACAGTGCGGTTGTGGAACCGCCCATCGCCGCCGATTACCAGCGTGCTGCCATCCGGGCGCTCGGCCACGTCGAAAACAGACTGGATGAAATTCTCGGCGTAATTGGGCTGCTGAAACACCCGCACCTTCTTGCGCAGGCCCGAGGTGCCGGGCTTCTGGCCGTCGAAGGGCGTGGTTTCATGGGTTCGGATCATGCGGCTTTTCCCGTCAGTTCTCGATAAAGGTCGGCATAGGCGCGCCCGCTCGCGTCCCAGGAGAAGTCGGCCTTCATCCCGTTCTGCTGCAATTTGCGCCACTGTTTCGGTTGGCGATAGAGCGCAACGGCGCGGTCTATCGCAGCACGAAGGGCGTAATAGTGCACGCCGTCGAACTGCACGCCTGTGGCAACGCCTTGCGCCAGCGCTGCCGGATTGGCATCGATCACCGTGTCGGCCAGCCCGCCGGTGCGGGCGACCACGGGCACGCAGCCATAGGCGAGCCCGTAAAGCTGAGTGAGGCCGCAAGGCTCGAACCGGCTGGGCACGAGGATCGCGTCAGCGCCGGCCTGCAACTGATGCGATAGCGCTTCGTCATAGCCGATGCGGATCGCGATGCGGCCCGGATGGCGGGCAGCGGCTTCGTGCAAGTGTCTCTCGATGGCGCCATCGCCAGAGCCGAGCAGCGCCAGCCTGCCACCGATACCGGCAAGGTGATCGAGCACCTCCACCAGCACGTCCATGCCCTTTTGCCATGTAAGTCGGCTGACCACCGTGAACAGCGGTCCATCGCCCTCTTCGAGTTCGAAGGTCTTCTCGACAGCGCGCTTGTTCGCGGTGCGTTTGGCCAGCGTCTTCGCGGTATATGTCTGCGCTATTACCTCGTCGGTCGCGGGATTCCAGACCTGCGTATCGATGCCGTTGAGGATGCCCCTCACACGGTCTCCGCGCAGGGCGACCAGACCTTCCAGGCCCATGCCGAACTCGGGCTGGTGTATCTCGGCGGCGTAGCTCGGGCTGACCGTGGTGATCACGTCCGCCATCTGCATCCCGGCCTTGAGGAAGCCGACCCCGCCGTAGCTCTCCACTCCGTCCACCGACCATGCACCGTCGGGCAGTCCGAGGCGCGGGAAGATGCCGGCGTCGTAATAGCCCTGAAAGGCCATGTTATGGATCGTCATAACCGCCGGAAGGTCCGGCCTGTCGCTGGCAAAGCGCAGGTAGGCGAGCGCCATGGCCGATTGCCAGTCGTGGGCGTGCAGCAGGTCGAACTTGCGTCCCTTCCCCTTGCCCGTGGCGATGTCGGCGGCAGCGCGTCCGAAAGCGGCGAAGCGGCGCCAGTTGTCGGCCCAGTCCTGCCCGCTCGCATTGACATAAGGGCCGCCCTCGCGAGCGAAAAAGGCCGGGCAATCGAGCACCAGCAGCTTGTGATCGCCGATCTTGCCAGAGAGAAGGCGTGCAGGCTCGCCCAGCAGCGAATCCCATTCGTGAACCGTGCGCTTGCGACCCATTGCTTTCACCACGACGGGATAGCCGGGCAGCAGCGTCGTCATCTCTACCCCATGCGCAGCGACGGCTGCGGGCAGCGCGCCTGCAACGTCAGCCAGCCCGCCGGTCTTCACCAGCGGCACGGCCTCCGACGCCACGGATAGGACGGATAGCGGCATTACAGGTCGAGCTTCTCGATCATCGGCTTGGTGATGAGGCACACGCCCTTTTCGCTGCGGCGGAAACGCTTTGCGTCGAGTTCGGGGTCTTCGCCGACCACCAGCCCCTCTGGGATACGCACGCCGCTGTCGAGAATGACGTTCTTCAGCCGCGCCCCGCGACCGATGTTGCAATAGGGCAGGATGACGCCCCGCTCGACGCTGGAGAAGCTGCCCATTTTCACGCCGGTAAACAGCAGGCTCTTCCTCGCAAGCGCGCCGGAGACGATGCAATCCTGACTGATGAGCGAAGAAATCGCCATGCCGCGCCGCCCGTCCTCGTCGTGGACGAACTTGGCGGGGGCGGCCACGATCTGGTCCGTCCAGATCGGCCAGTCACGGTCATAGAGATTCAGCTTCGGCACCGTGTCGGTGAGGTCGAGGTTGGCTTCGAAATAGGCGTCCACAGTGCCCACGTCGCGCCAGTATTCCTCGATCTCGTCAGCCGCGCGGATGCAGCTGTCCGTGAAGCGGTGAGCCTGTGCCTTTCCGTTCTTCACGATCCACGGAATGATGTCGCCGCCGAAATCACGCTTGCTGTCCGGGTCTTCCGCATCGCGGCGTAGCTGGTCGAACAGAAATTCCGTCTCGAACACATAGATGCCCATGCTTGCGAGAGCCATGTCCTCCTGCCCCGGAATACCGGGCGGGTCGGCGGGCTTTTCAACGAAGTCGGTGATGCGGTCCGACTTGTCGACGTGCATGACGCCAAAACCCGTCGCTTCCATGCGCGGCACGACAAGGCAGCCCACGGTCACGTCAGCGCCGCTGTCCACGTGCTGGCGCAGCATCAGCTCGTAATCCATCTTGTACACGTGATCGCCCGCAAGGATGATCATGTACTTGGGCGCATGCGCCTGGATGATGTCGATGTTCTGGAACACCGCGTCCGCCGTGCCTTCGTACCACTGGCTTTCGGACACGCGCTGGCTGGCTGGCAGGATGTCGAAGCTCTCGTTACGCTCAGGCCTCATGAAGTTCCACGCGCGCTGCATGTGGCGGATCAGGCTGTGCGCCTTGTACTGGGTGGCAACGCCGATGCGGCGGATGCCGGAATTGATCGCGTTCGAAAGGGCAAAGTCGATTATGCGCGACACGCCGCCGAAGTAAACTGCCGGCTTTGCGCGCCTGTCGGTCAGTTCCAGCAGACGGCTGCCGCGTCCACCGGCAAGGACATAGGCCATCGCGTCGCGTGCCAGTGGCTGCGTGTATCGTTCCTTCATCGAGCAGTCCTTTCCGCTTCTCTCATCCCTTGTATTCCAGCATGATCGTGCTGAGTGGCGGCAATGTTACGCAGCCCCACCCGTTCTCGACATTGATGCTGCCCAAATTGCCCTGACCGCTACCGCCGTATTCGGCGGCATCGCTGTTGAAGACCTCGGACCAAGTCCCGTCATGCGGCAGGTGCAGGCCGTAGCAACCGTGCGTCATCGGCGTCATGTTGCAGAATACTGCGACGGGCGGCTGGCCGGGGCACTTGCGCAACCACGCAAAGACGCTGGCGTCAGCATCGTCGGCAATCAGCCATTCGAACCCCTCGCCCTCGCAATCGCGGGCATGCAGCGCGGGCTTTGCCTTGTAGAGATGGTTTAGGTCGCGAACGAGCTTGCGGATACCCTCGTGAGCAGGTGCGTCGAGCAGGTGCCAGTCGAGGCTACGCTCCTCGCTCCATTCGCGGCGCTGGGCGAATTCCTGGCCCATGAACAGCAGCTTCTTGCCGGGGTATCCCCACATCAGGCCATAATAGGCGCGCAGGTTCGCGAACTGCTGCCAGTCGTCGCCGCTCATCTTGTTTAGCAAGCTACCTTTGCCGTGCACCACCTCGTCATGGCTGAGCGGCAGGACGAAGTTCTCGCTAAAGGCATAGACGAGGCCGAAGGTAATCTCGTCGTGGTGATGCTTCCGGTGCACCGGATCGCGCGCCATGTACTTCAGCGTATCGTGCATGAAGCCCATGTTCCATTTGAACCCGAAGCCGAGGTTCTCGCGCGGGCCTTCGTCGAACGCGGGCCGGGAGACGCCTGGCCAGCTGGTCGATTCCTCGGCGATCGTCAGGATGCCGGGATGTTCGCGGTGCACGGCGCGGTTCATGGAGCGAAGGAAATCGACCGCTTCCCAGTTCTCGTTCCCGCCGTACTCGTTGGGAATCCACTCTCCTTCCTCGCGGCTATAGTCGCGGTAGAGCATGGAGGCGACGGCATCCACGCGCAGCCCGTCGACATGGTAACGCTCTGCCCAGAACAGCGCGTTGTTGACGAGGAAACTCTGCACCTCGCGCCGCCCGAAATTGTAGATCGCAGTGTTCCAGTCAGGGTGGAAGCCCATCTTGGGGTCGGCGTGCTCATACAGCGCCGTGCCGTCGAACTTCGCCAGACCATGCTCGTCCGTCGGGAAGTGTGCGGGCACCCAGTCCAGCAGCACGGAAATGCCTGCCTGATGCGCGCCGTCGACAAAGCGGGCGAATCCGTCGGGCGCTCCGAAACGGCTGCTGGGGGCGTAGAGGCCGGTGGTCTGGTAGCCCCAACTGGGATCGTAGGGATGCTCCGACACCGGCAGGAACTCGATATGGGTGAAGCCCATGTCGGCGACGTAGGGGATTAGCCGCTCGGCCATCTCGTCCCAATTGAGGAACCAGTCGTGCTCGTTCCTTTGCCATGAACCGGGGTGCACTTCGTAGATCGAGATCGCCTCGCGCCGCGGATCGACATTGCGCCAGTGCTGGCGATGCGCCTCGTCGCCCCAGTCGGGCTTCGCCGGGCGGGCGGTTAGCGATGCGGTCTTGGGACGTAGTTCGCTGGCAAAAGCGAAGGGGTCGGCCTTAAGCGGCTGCTCGGTGCCGTCCGGACCGATGATGCGGTACTTGTAAGCGCGCCATTCGCCGATGTCGGGAATGAAGATCTCCCACACGCCGATGTCGACGCGGTTTCGCATCGGGTGGCGGGCCGGGTTCCAATCGTTGAAATCGCCAACCACGCTGACGCTTTGCGCATTGGGTGCCCAGACGGCGAAGTGCACGCCATGGCATCCCTCGTGCTCGATAAGGTGCGCGCCCATCTTGTCGAACAGGCGGAAATGCGTGCCTTGCGCAATCAGCAGGTCATCAACCGGCCCCAGCACCGGGCCGAAGCTGTAGGGGTCTGTCACCCACCATTCGTGCTCGCCAGCGGTGCAGCGGTATTTGACCGGCTTCGGCTTGCCGCGCAGCTTGCCTTCGAACAGCCCTCGATCATCGACGCGCTTCAACTTTCCCAGCTTGGCGTCCTTCAGCGAGAAAGCCTCGACAGTTTCGGCACCGGGGATCATCGCCCGCGTGTAGGTGTCTTCCGGTCCCTCATGCGGGCCGAGCAGCGAGAAGGGATCGGCGTGGCGAGCCGCGAACAGTGCGTCGATGGCTTCTGCCGGTGGTTTCACCCGTTCCCCCTCAGCCATGGCCCTTCAGGCCTTGCGGAAACGGTTGTGCCCGACAAGACGCCATAGCGAAACAGGAAAACGTATGCGCCGATGGCCTGTTCCTACATCACGCCCCAGATATCGCGCGCATATTCGGAGATGGTCCTGTCCGAAGAAAACCACCCGACATTGGCAATGTTGTGGATCGCGGACTTGCGCCAGCCTGCCTGATCACGCCAGCGATCGTCCACCTCGCGCTGGGCCGAAGCATAACCATCGAAATCGGCGGCAACCATGAACCAGTCGCTGTCATACAGGCCAGCCATCAGGTCCTTGTAGCGATCCTTGTCATCGGGCGAGAACACGCCGCTGGCAATCGCTTCCACCGCCTGGTGCAGTTCGGGCGATCCCTCGATCACTTCGCGCGGCTTGTAGCCATCGGCGCGCAAGGCCGCGACTTCATTGGCGGTGAGGCCGAATATCACGATGTTCTCGTCGCCCACGCGGTCCTTGATCTCGATATTCGCGCCATCGAGCGTACCGATGGTGAGCGCGCCGTTGAGGGCAAACTTCATGTTGCCGGTGCCCGATGCCTCCATGCCAGCCGTGCTGATCTGCTCCGACAGGTCGGCGGCCGGAATGATCCGCTCAGCCAGCGTGACGTTGTAGTTCGGCACGAAGACCACCTTGAGCAGCCCTGCTACGGACGGATCGGAATTCACCCTTCGCGCGATGTCATTCGCAAGTTTGATGATGAGTTTAGCGTTGTGATAGCTGGGCGCGGCCTTGCCGCCGAAGATCTTCACACGCGGCACCCAGTCGCGTTCGGGATGGCTGCGGATCTGGTCGTAGAGGGCCACGGTCTCGATCAAATTGAGAAGCTGGCGCTTGTATTCGTGGATGCGCTTGATCTGCACGTCGAACAGCGCATCGGGATTGACGCGGATGCCGGTCAGCTCCTTGATGTGGCCTGCCAGCGCCACCTTGTTGCTGCGCTTCACCTCGGCAATGCGTTCACCCAGTTCGGCGTCGCCCGCCAGCGCGTTCAAAGCGCTGAGTTCCTCGGTATCGTCAAGGAAGGCATCGCCAATCGCATCGCGGATCACGCTGGTTAGACCGGGGTTGCACTGCATCAACCACCTGCGCGGGGTCACGCCGTTGGTCTTGTTGTTGATCTTCTTCGGGTAAAGCTGGTGCAGGTCGTGGAACACGGTCTGTTTCATCAGTTCGGTATGCAGCGCGGCCACGCCGTTCACACTGTGCGCGCCGGTGAAAGCAAGGTTTGCCATGCGCACGCGGCGATCCCCGCCCTCGTCAATCAGGCTGATCGCGGCTACGGCGGCATCGTCCATGCCCTGCTTGCGCGCTTCACGCAGCACGCGGCTGTTAATGGCGTAGATGATCTGCATGTGCCGCGGCAGCAGCCGCTCGAACAGCGGCAGCGGCCAACTTTCCAGCGCTTCGGGCAGCAGCGTGTGATTGGTGTAGGCAATCGTCTTGCGCGTGATCGTCAGAGCTTCGTCAAATTCCAGACCGTGTTCGTCCACCAGCAGGCGCACGAGTTCGGCGACGGCCACAGCGGGGTGAGTATCGTTCAGCTGGATCGCGGCCTTGTCCGGCAAGGTGCGAACATCGCCGTGATACTGCATGTGACGGCGCAGGATGTCCTGAATGCTGGCGGCGGAGAAGAAGTACTCCTGCCGCAGCCGCAGTTCCTGCCCCGCTTGATGCGAGTCCGCCGGATAGAGCACGCGCACGAGGCTGGCGGCGCGCGCCTCCCCTTCCAGTGCGCCAACGTGGTCGCCGGCGTTGAAGGCATCGAGCTTGATCGGATCGAGTGCATGGGCCGTCCACAGTCGCAGCGTATTAACCCGCTTGCCGCGCCAGCCGACCACCGGCGTATCGACGGCAGAGGCTTCCACCATCTCGGCAGGTTCCCACGCCACACCGTCACCTTCGCTGACGACTTCGCCGCCGAAGCCGATGCGGTAAGCACTCTCGCGCCGGTCGAATTCCCAGGGGTTGCCGTGTGAAAGCCACGTCTCGGGCAGTTCCACCTGCCAGCCATCGTCGATGCGCTGGCGGAACATGCCGTTCACGTAGCGGATGCCGTATCCGTATGCCGGGATGTCGAGGCTGGCGAGGCTTTCCATGAAGCATGCGGCCAGACGGCCAAGACCGCCGTTGCCAAGCGCGGCATCGGGCTCGAGGTCTTCCAGTGCGGACAGTTCAAACCCGTGCGAGCGGAGCGCCCGTTCCAGCGCGCCGGTGAGATCGAGATTGTTCAGCGCATCGCGCAGCAGCCGCCCGATCAGGAACTCGAGGCTGAGATAATAGACCCGCTTGCCGCCTTCGGCATAGGTGCGGCGCGTGCTCTCCATCCAGCGGTCGATCACCTTGTCGCGCAGGGCATAGACCGTGGCGGTGTACCAGTCGTGCGGTTTTGCGGCGCGCTCGTCCTTGCCCACGCGGTGGTTGAGGGCATCGACGATCAGCGCATCGATTTCGGCATTGCTTGGCTTTGGGCCGGCAGGAGGGCTGGTATTCACGGATCGAAAGCTCCAGTTGCGACGAGCGGCAGGGCGATGATCCGGCTGATTCCGGCGCAGTCCTGTCGCGGCCTCAAACACGCCTCTCCCGAACGCTATTAGACAGGTTTTGTTGCACTGCGCAATCGACAAACCGCATGCCTTTGAAAGTCGTTGGTGCAGTGCAGCAATCCGCTTGCAAATCGCACCCTGCGCGCCGATGATCGACGCGCATCTGGCGCGAAGGAACGGCAATGGACGAAGGCATCGAACCGCTGCACGCGCTGGCCGCCGCCGCTGGCCTGCAACGCGAATGGCGCGACGTGGACGGCCGTGACCACGTGGTTTCCGACGAAGTGCTTGTGCGTATCCTCGAAGCGCTTGGTCACAAGGCCGGAACGAAGCGGCAAATTTCAAGCTCCCTGAAGGTTTTGCAGGCGGAACAGGCGAGCCTTCCTGCTCTCGTCATCGCGGATGCCGGAAAGCCTATCCCGCTGCCGTTCGATTGCCAGCACGCCGAGATCACTCAGACCGACGGCGGCTTACGCGCGCTCGCCTTCAACGGAGGAGCGCCGCTAGCACCGACGGAAGCTGGCTATTACGACTGCACGTTCGATGGAGAAGCAACGCGATTGGCGGTCGCGCCGCTTCATTGCCCGCTCCCGCCCCAAGGCGAGCACAGGTCTTGGGGTGCTTCGCTGCAGATCCCGTCGCTGCGAACAGACAAGCCCAGCGCATTCGGCGGTTTCGGCGAACTGGCCGAGGCGGTGGAAGCGCTGGCGAAGGCAGGAGCGGATGCCGCCGCCATCAATCCCGTACATGCGCTGTTTCCCGGCAATGGCGAGGGCTTCAGTCCCTATTCCCCGTCCAGCCGCCGCTTCCTGAACGGCGCCATGGCCGACCCCGTCTTGCTCGGCCTGCCAGCCTTGCCCGAAACGGACGGCAATTCGCTGATCGACTGGCCGAGCGCCCTGCCCGCCCGGCAACAGCAAATGCGCATGCTGTTCGACAGCCTGCCTGCCGAAGAGCGCGCGGCAATCATTGGCGAGCCCGGCAAGGAACTGGTGCTGCACGCCGTGTTCGATGCGCTGGACAGCCATTTCCGCCCCCAAGGTGCGAAAGGCTGGCGCGACTGGCCCTCGCAGTATCGCAAGCCGGACAACAAGGCGGTCGCTAATTTCGCAGCGAAGCACGCGAACGAGGTGGAATTCCATCTGTTCGTGCAGGTAATCACCCGCGCTGGGCTGGCGGAAGTCCAAACGCGCGCAAAAGCGGCGGGAATGTCCATCGGCCTCGTCGCAGACCTTGCAGTGGGCGTCGATCCAGGCGGAAGCGATTGCTGGGCGCTTGGCGATGTCATGCTGCGCGGGCTGACAATCGGAGCCCCGCCCGATCCGCTGGGGCCGCATGGGCAGAACTGGAACATAACCGGGTTCTCGCCAGAGGGGCTTCTCCACACCGGATATGCCCCGTGGATCGCCATGATCCGTGCCGCGCTGGAAAACAGCGGCGGCCTGCGCATCGATCATGCCTTCGGTCTCGCGCGTCTGTGGGTAATCCCCGAGGGAGGCGGTCCGGGTGACGGCGCCTACCTCACCTACCCCTTCGCCGATCTCATCCGCCTGCTGACGCTGGAAGCACATCTGGCCGGCGCCTTCATCATTGCTGAAGACCTCGGCACCGCCCCGCACGGATTTTCAGAAGCCATCGCCCGCCATCACATGCTCGGCATGCGCGTGCTGTGGTTCGAGCGGGCAGAGGACCATGGCTTCATCGGCGCGCAGGATTACGACGCGCTCGCCGTTGCCATGACCGGCACCCACGACACGCCGACGCTGGCCGGCTGGTGGAGCGGCACCGATCTCGACTGGGCAGACAAACTGGGCCGCCTGCCTGAAGGGGTCGACCGCGCGAAGGCGGAAGAAATCCGTGACTGGGACAGGGGCTTGCTCTGGTCCACCATAGCGGGTCACGCGCCGCGCCCCTCTCCACAGGAACCGCAGGTCGCGGTAGACGCTGCGATCGCGCACATCGCCCGAACCCCCAGTGCGCTCGCCATCGTGCCCGTTGAGGACCTTCTTGGACTGGTCGAGCAGCCCAACATTCCGGGCACGATAACCGAGCACCCGAACTGGCGCAGACGGCTGGATGCCAGCCTGGACGAACTGCTGAACGCCCCCGAAGTCGGGCCGCGCCTTGCATCGCTGAACACAACTGTCTGATAGGATAGGATTGGAGCGGGTGAAGGGAATCGAACCCTCGTCGTCAGCTTGGGAAGCTGCTGCTCTACCATTGAGCTACACCCGCATTTCAAGCACTTAGGTCTGCCAGAAAGGCATTTTTTACAGTGCGTTTTACAGCAAAGCGCTTGGCGACGCTCTCTGAAGCGTTCCAGCAATTCGGTCAACGGCTTTTGCGATCACGCCATGAGTCAATGAGCGTCGTGTCTTGGGCCGATTACAGCCTGTCCGGTTTCGGAAATCGGGGCGTAGAAAGCTGCCGTTCTGGTTCCGACCCAAGAACGACATTCCGCTCCTGATTGGCTGACGCACTAGGCGGACATTCCCCACAGTTCCGAAAATGACTAGGGCCGACACGCGGTCAATCGGCAATACAACGCCTGACTATCGTCTCGATGATCTCGGTTCGTCGTTTTGCCATTTCCCGGGCATTGTGCGCCGCGAATTGGAAAACGTGCCCAAAGGTATGTTCGTTTGCGATAAAGTGAAAGCAAAGGGCGCTGACGGACAGGTGGATTTGTAGGGGGTCGAGCCCGCTCGACAAGGAACCCTCTGCGGCACCGCGTTCCAGGATGCGTTGCATCGTGCTCAGCGCAAGCTCGCGCTGGTCGAAGCTGTCGATCCTTGCGATGTGTTCGCCCCGATTGAGGTTCTCACCCATGATGATCCGCACGATCTGTGGTTGTTGGGCGTGTACATCGAAGGTTGCACCGACCAGCTGCTTCAGGGCTTCCAGAGGCTCAAGGGCATCATAGTCCACGGCACCCTCGGCCACGCGGAACTCTTGGTAAGCGCGTTCCAGAACGGCTTGGTAAAGCCCGTCCTTGCTGCCGAAATGGTAGTAGATCATGTGCTTGCTGGTGGATGTGCGTGCGGCGATCTCCTCCACGCGCGCACCGGCGAGACCCTTTTCGGCAAATTCCTCAGTTGCTGCTTCTAGAATTGCAGCGCGTGATGCCTCGGCATCACGCTTTCGCGGCTTTCGAGTGGCGCGCCGGCCGGTCGCTGTCTCTGTCCCTGTCATTCCAACTCCCTCTTCACAGCCTTTGCCTCAAAATGGTCAGGAGCGCAATTACATTCCAACCAGTATGTTTGTTATTGACCATACCAACTGGTCCGTATAAAAGTTTGGCTGCGACGCTCCGAAGAAGGCGCGCAATGAGTGAGGAAGGCCGGAAGCATGACCGTCGAAAATCGCAGTATACTGCTGGGCAAGCGCATATGACTGCGGCGAAAGCTGTCAGCGAATCGACGTGGATGCCGTTGCAGGCACTCACGGTCGCGCTGTGCTTCCTGCTTAACATGCTCGACGGGGCTGACTTGCTGGTTATGTCCTTTGTCGCCCCGGTCCTGTCCGACGAATGGGGTATCGCGCCCGAAAGCCTCGGCATCATCTTCAGCGCCAGCCTGGCGGGCATGGCAGGCGGCTGCCTCGTGCTTGCGCCGCTGGCGGACCGGTTCGGGCGGCGTCCGCTGATTGTTTCCGCGCTCGCGCTTGTCGCGGTGTCGATGATCGCCTCCTCGAGGGTGCACTCGGTAGAAGCGCTGGTGCTGCTGCGCTTTCTCGTCGGCTTGGGCGTCGGCACAATCGGCGTCACCATGACAGCGATGGCGGCAGAGTTCGCTCCGCCGCGCTATCAGAATTTCGCGGTCGGCTTCGTGCAGGCAGGCTGGCCGCTCGGCTCGATCATCACCGCCTTTCTCACCGTGGCGCTATTGCCCGAATTCGGCTGGCGAACAGTGCTGCTATCGATTGGCGTGCTCAGCCTTGTCCTTCTGTTCGTGATGCTGCTCGTAATGCCGGAATCCGTTGATTTCCTGCTTCGCAAGCAGCCTGCTAGTGCGCTTGAAAAGGCCAATCGCCTCTATCGGCGCCTCGGCCGCGAACCCATGGCTGCCCTGCCGCCCGTCCCGCCCAAGGCTGACCGGATAAGCCTACTGCGACTGTTCGAAGGCGAGCTCAAAAGCTCGGGAGTATTGCTCTGGCTTGCAGTGGCGTTGGGCTATTTCGTCCTGTACTTCGTTATCAGCTGGATCCCCGAGTTGACCACGCGTGCCGGACTGCCGCTAGACCAGGCAATCTACGCCGGCGCCACCTACAATCTGGGTGCTTTCCTTGGCACCAGCGCCATGGGCTGGCTGGCCGTGCGCCTTGCGCTGCCCCGCGTTATCTCGACCTTTCTATTCGCCTCGGCCGCCGCACTGCTGGTCTTCGGCAACGTGTCGATGCCACTGGCGCTGACGCTGCTTTCGGCGATGTCTGTGGGAATCTTTGTCCAGGGCGGCTTCAATGGCTTCTGGGCGCTTGCCGCAAGTCTTTACCCGACGGACATCCGGAGCACGGGGATCGGTTGGGCGCTGGGCGTTGGGCGGATCGGCGCCGTGCTTGGCCCACTTGTCGGTGGCTACCTGGTGGCCGCCAACCTTTCGATCGGCCTCATCTTTGCCATTTATGCTGTCCCGGCAACGCTGGCCGGGCTGCTGGTACTTGCCGTCAAACTACCCGCGAAAGATGCATGATGGGCGCGAGTGGAAAAATCATGGCCGGACTGGTGGGCCGCGGCATCCAGGCGTCGTCCTCCCCTGCAATACACAAGCGTGAAGCGGCCGCACAAGGTTTCGACCTAGCCTACGAGCTGTTCGATTTTGATCGATTGATGCTGCCTGACAGCAAGTTGCCGGATTTGCTGCAATCGCTGGCCGAGCGCGGCTTTGCCGGCGTCAACATCACCCATCCGTTCAAGCAGGAGGTGATTGCATCTCTGGACGAAATTGACCTTACCGCAAAAGCGCTGGGCGCGGTCAACTGTGTGAAGTTCGAGAACGGTCGCGCTATCGGGAGCAATAGCGACTGGATCGGCTTCAGCTTCATGATGCAGAGCGAGCTGCCTAACGCTGCATTGGACCGCGTTGCGCAGATCGGCGCCGGTGGAGCAGGCTCCGCGACGGCCTTTGCCTTGCTGGCACTGGGCGTCAGCGAACTGCGCATCCAAGACGTTTCGGCCGCTCGGATCGGAGCATTGATCGAGCGCCTTGCCAGCCAATATCCACATGCCGAGCTGATCGCATGCTCTACCGCGCAAACCGCCATCGAGGGCGTTGATGGCATAGTGCAGTCCACCCCTGTGGGCATGGCCGATCATCCAGGAGTGCCGTTCGCCCCGGAACTGCTGGAACCCGGTCAGTGGTTGGCGGAAATTATCTACTTCCCGCGTGAGACTCAGCTGCTGCACGCCGCACGCGCCAAGGGTCTCGCCTGTGCCAACGGGGCAGCCATGGTGATTGGCCAGGCGGCTGAAGCATTCCGCCTTTTCACCGACGCAGCGCCTGACCGTGATCGGATGCTGGCTACATTCACCGCCAACGACATTGCCGTGCCCCGGCGGGCAGGTGGGGCCGCATGAAAACATCGATCGCCACCGTCTCGCTCAGCGGACCGCTCGTCGACAAGCTGGAAGCTGCCGCCCGCGCCGGGTTCGACGGTGTGGAGATCTTCGAGAACGACTTGCTCGGCGCGATGCAGAACGCAGGGGAGGTCGGCCGGATCGTCCGCGACCTGGGCCTCGCCTGCACCATGTTCCAGCCCTTCCGCGATTTCGAGGGGCTCCCGCAGCCGCAGCGCCAGGCGGCTTTTGACCGGATGCAGCGCAAGTTCGATACGATGGACGAATTGGGCACCGATCTGGTGTTGTTGTGTTCCAACTGTTCCCCACATGCCCTGCCCGATCGCGCCCGCATGATCGACGACCTGGCGGAACTGGGCGAACTGGCCGTCACGCGCGGAAAACGTATTGGTTATGAAGCGCTGGCGTGGGGCCGTCACATCTACGACCACCGCGATGCGTGGGCGCTGGTGCGCGATGTCGATCATCCCGCCATCGGAATGGTACTGGACACCTTCCATTCGCTGGCCCGCGATGTGCCCATTTCCAGCATTGGCGACATCCGCGCCGACAAATTGTTCATCGTGCAAATGGCCGATGCGCCGCAGCTGGAAATGGACCCGCTCAGCTGGAGCCGCCATTATCGCGCAATGCCCGGTCAGGGCGAATGGCCCGTGGCCGAATACGTCGCGGCCATTCAGCGCACCGGTTACGACGGCTATTTCAGCCTCGAAATATTCAATGACCAGTTCCGCGCCGGGGCCGCTTCGCAGATCGCCCGCGACGGCCTGCGATCGTTGAAAGTGCTGGAAGACGCCAGCGCGAGGCTGCGGGGGAAGACCGCCACGTTGCCGCCGCCTGCCGAAGTCAACGGCGTGGAATTCATCGAATTCGCGGCCAGCCATCAGGAGGCGGACGAGTTCGCCACGTTGTTCCGTGCACTTGGATTCACACCGGTGGCCCGCCATCGCAGCAAGGACGTGACGCGCTGGAAACAAGGCGGGATCAACTTGGTCCTGAATTGCGAGCCTGATGGGCACGCGCACAGTTACGACGTGGTGCACGGCGGCTCGGTCTGCGCGATCGGTCTCTCAGTAGAGGACCAGCAGGCCGCTCTCGACCGTGCGGCCGCGCTTGGTGTGGACCGGTTCGAGCAGGCAGTCGCGCTCGACGAGTGGGAAATCCCCAGCTTGAAAGGACTTGGCGGCAGCCTACTTTACCTCGTCAACGCCGAGAACAAGGCCAGCATGTGGTCCGACGAGTTCCCGCATGGCATGGAAAGTGCGCCGACCCAACCCGTGCTCGATCGCGTCGATCACCTAGCGCAGACCATGCAATATACCGAGTTTCTAAGCTGGCAGCTGTTCTACACTTCGCTCTTCGCGATGGAAAAGACGAGCCAGCTTGAAATCGCGGACCCGATGGGACTGGTCTACAGCCAGGCGATCCAGAACGCCGATCGCAGCGTGCGGCTGACGCTTAACGGGTCGCTTGCGCACCAGGCCCTATCGTCACGCTTCGTGCGCAATTACTTCGGTTCAGGCGTGCAGCACATCGCCTTTGCCACCGACGATGTCTTTGCCGCGGCCGAAAAGGCAGCGGCGGCGGGCCTGCCACTGCTCGAGATCGGACCGAACTACTACGCCGACATCGCCGCTCGCTTCGGGCTCGATCCGGAGACGCTGGCCCGCATGCGCGAGCTCAACATTCTCTACGACCGCGACGAGCAAGGCGAATATTTCCAGTTCTACAGCCGCGCGGTTGCCAAGCGGGTGTTCTTCGAAGTCGTTCAGCGCCGCGACTACGATGCATACGGCGCTGCCAACGCCGCAATTCGCCTGAGCGCACAGGCAAGCCATCGAGAGCCGGAGTGGATGTGAACCATGCCGGCCAATTCCAAAATCGCAAAACAACAAAATAGCCTTGGACGGGAGGAGTACACCATGAAGAAGATCGTATTCGCGGCTGGCGTTTCGCTTGCTGCAATCAGCATCGGCAATCCTGCCTTTGCGCAGGAGACAGAAACCTCGGCGCAGGATGCCGCCAGTAACGGGAACGTGATCGTCGTCACCGGCCTGAAGCGTGACGAAGACCTGCAGGACGTGAATGTCGCGGCCACCGTGATTGGCGGCGATAGCCTGACCGATCTCGGCGTGGAGCGTTTTGACGATCTGCAGACCGTCGTCCCCAGCCTCTCGGTTACCGATTCCGGCCTGACCCAGTCGGTCAACATTCGCGGCGTGGGCCTTGCCAGCGGCAGCCCGAATGCCGCAAATGGCGTTGCCACATACATCGACGGCGTTTTCCAGCCGCCGATCGTTTCCACCAACAGCTTCTATGACATCGGCTCGGTCGAAGTGCTGCGTGGTCCGCAGGGAACGTTCGTGGGTTCAAACTCCACGGGCGGTGCAATCTTCATCAATTCGCGCGCACCCGAACTGGGCGACTTCAATGGTTATATCCAGGCCGAATTCGGCAATTATGATCGCGGCGGCCTGGAGGGTGCTATCAACCTGCCTGTCGGCAACACCCTGGCGCTGCGCGCGGCCGGCATCTACCGCGATCGCGACAGCTACTACACCACTACCAACGGCGCCGAGCCCGGCTCGCTGCGCGAATATGGTGCACGCGTAGGACTGTACTGGGAACCGTCTGACAACTTCAACGCGTTAATCCGCGCCGAGTTCGCAGACAAGGAAACCGGCGGCTATGCCTACCGCCCCATCGTCGGCACCGCGTTCGAGGACGGTCGGACTTCGGACATTCGCCTGCTGGATTACAACACCCAGACCCAGAACGACGAAACAAACGAACAGGTAACCGCCCATTTCGAATACTACACCGACGGCGGCACCACCATTCGTCTGATCGGCGGTTATCAGGATAAGCAGATCAACAACTTCTATGACAGCGATGCAACGTCGCTGGCGACGAACGAGCAGAGTCAGTTCGTCCGCGAGGAAGTCTATACCGGCGAACTGAACATCATTTCCGATGACAGCCAGCGCCTGCGCTGGATCGTTGGTGGATATTTCCAGCAGAATGAAATCCTGGTGGATATTACCAACAACCCCAACGGTTTCCCGGTCGATATCGATATCGAGAACCGCAAGATCACCACAGGCATCTTCGCGCAGATTTCCTATGATCTGACCGATACCCTGTCGTTCGACCTTGGCGGTCGCTACAGCACCTACGACATCGATGCCTACGGCGCTGTCACGCTGCGCCTGCCGGGTATCGTGGTGGCCGATCCGGGCGGTTTCTATAACGACGACCAATTCACCGGCAAACTCGCCCTGAACTTCGAGCCAAGCCCCGATCACCTGTTCTATGCCTTCGTCGCGAAAGGCTACAAGTCGGGCGGTTTCTCCAGCCCCACTACCTCATTCGATCCCGAACAGGTGTGGGACTACGAAATCGGCTGGAAGGGAACTTTCGGAGCCGTCACGACCCAGTTGGGCGCGTTCTACTACGACTACAGCGATTTCCAGCTCGACGCGCTGGATGCCGCCAGCGGTCGTGCTTCGCTGATCAACCTGACCGACGCCACCGTGAAGGGCATCGAAGGTCAGGTACAGGTCCGCAGTGGCGGACTTGACCTCAGCGCCGGCTTTGCCTGGACCGACAGCTCCCTGTCGGGCACGGACTTCGTCGATACGCGCAGCTTTGCCATCGCTTTCCCCGGCGTAAGCAATGTTCCGCAATGCCCCGCCGGTACACCATCCAATCCGCCGGTTTGTGTAGACTACGATCCGTTCATCCTAACCACGCAAGGTGGACCGAACCTGTACTCGCCGGAGTTTACCTTCAACGCCGCGGCAGCCTACACATTCATCGTGGGTGATCTCGATATCACGCCGCGGGTTTCCTACGCGCACCTCGGCGACCGTTTCGCATATATCGCCTACGATCTCGTGCGCGACCGCCTGCCGGCCTATGATATCGTCAACGCCTCCATTTCGTTCGAGTGGGAAGCGGTTGCCCTGGACTTCTTCGCCAACAACATTTTTGACGAGGAATACATTACCGGTCAGGCTGGCAATAACGAGTTCTACGGCGCACCCTCCGAGTTTGGGGTGCGCGGACGACTCTCGTTTTAAGTGATGGGAAAGGACGCCAGATGAGCCAGGGCAGAATTCTTGCAACGGCCAGTCTGGCGGCCTTGCTTGCCGCCTGCGCCGGGACTGGGCCGACCTCTCCTGGCAGCAGCGGGATAGCAAGCGACGCCGAAGCGCGGTGTAACATGCTCGCCAACCAGATTGCCGAAGGGCCGCCGGTTGGCGGCCTGAAGGTAACGGCCAGCGTATGGCAGCCGCGGGACACGCTCGCCGAAACGCGCGAAGGCTCGCAGACGCCGCTTCCTGCCCATTGCCTTGTCGAAGGATACTTTGCCGAACGCGAGGGCCTCGTGGGCGGGCCGTACAGGATCGCCTTCCGCATGCGTCTGCCGCAGGACTGGAACGAGCGCTTCTTCTTTCAAGGTGGTGGCGGCTCGAACGGGGTCGTCGGGGATGCGACCGGACCGAACGGAACGGGCAACACCTTGGCGCTAGCGCGTGGCTATGCCGTTATCGCGCAGGACAGTGGCCACGACAATGATCGCAACAGCCTGCCCAGCCGCGGCGGGCAACTGGTTTTCGGCCACGACCCGCAGGCACGCGCCGACTACGGTCACGCCAGCCTGAAACCGGTTTACGATCTTGGTCAGCACATCGTGTCCACCTTCTATGGGCGCGCAAGCGACACCAACATATTCTGGGGCTGCTCGAAGGGTGGACAAGAAGGCATGGCTTTCGCTCAACGCTACCCCGAGGCTTTCGACGGCATCGTGGCCATGGCGCCTGGGATGTCGCTCCCGCGTGCCGCTGTGGCGCAGGCATGGGATACGCAGGCGCTGACCAGAATTTTTGCCGCTCGTGAGGAAACTCCGACCGTGGAAGGCTTCCGCACGCTGTTCTCTCCCGAGCAGATCACGCTTGTCACCGAGGCTACGCTTGCTGCTTGCGATTCTATCGACGGAACGCAGGACGGCGTAATTGCCGCCATCGGCCAATGTACCACGGCCCGCGTCGAACCTCGATTACGCGCACGGGAATGTGTGGGCGCAGCCAATGGCACTTGCCTCGAACCCGCCCAGGTAGACGCCATGATCCGCATCATGGATGGCCCGTACGACAGCGCGGGCAATGCGCTCTACGCAAGCTGGGCTTGGGATGCAGGAATCGGCGCACCAAACTGGCGGACTTGGAAAACAGGCATCCCCAATGGCCCGCCTTCGCTTAACATCCTGCTTGGCGGCGGTTCGCTGGCAGCGGTTTTCACCACGCCGCCAACCGCGCTTCCGCCCGACCCCGAGCAATTGCTGCAATGGCAGCTGGCCTTCGATTTCGATGATGATGCGCCTCATATCTACGCCACCGACGGCGACTTTGGCACCAGCGCTTGGCAGGATATCGGCATGCGATCGACGGACCTTGCAGCCTTTCGTGCCCATGGTGGCCGTTTGATCGTGCCACACGGCACCAGCGATCCGGTGTTCTCGGTGCTGGATACGATCGCCTGGTGGGAAGGCGTCGATGCTGCAACAGGCGGAGAAGCTGCGAGCTTTGCCCTTGTTTTTCCGGTTCCCGGCATGAACCATTGCGGTGGCGGCCCCGCGACCGACCACTTCGATACGCTCTCCGCGCTCGAGGATTGGGTTATCGACGGACAGGCTCCGGCAAGCATCCCGGCAAGCGCCGGGGAGAATACGCCCTGGCCGGGTCGCGAGATGCCGTTATGTCCCTATCCAAAAATCCCGCTGGCGGATGCAGCCGGCACCTATCGCTGCGGCAGCCCTCTGATCGAATAGAACGAACACAAGCCGGCCACGTTGAACCGCCTCAACTCTATGACCGGCTAAGTCGCCTCAACTGCGGAAGCGATGCAGGCATGGCGAATGTTCGGAAAGGGGGCAAACTCTTGGTGAACTGTGCTGTTCAAGATCGCTGGTGCGCCGGTTTCGAAGGAGGACGATTTCGAAGACTCTTTGATTGGTGGAACCGGTGCAAAGGCAGGCAGAACTATGTTCAAACGTCAGTCTTGCTCTGGGCAGGCTTGACAAAGCCGCGGCGCGGCAGCCGAAGAATGTCCGCTTTTAGAGACTAAGAAATCGGACGCCTTTGTCTTAGATTAGGGCGCTAAACAGACATTATGACCACAGCGATCACTTTGAATGCTATCCACTGCTCGAGCGCTGTGCCATTCGACCCGCAAGAGAATAGATCAAGGCGCTGTCATCCACATACACCCGGCGGATGGATGCCACCTTTGCAACAGACCATCCCATAATTCCCGCCGTCTCGTCGTCGCTCAGGCCATGCTCGGTCAAAAGCTTGGTGCAGAACGTACCCCGAACGTCATGGAGATGTTTCTTACGCTCGTCGCCGGAATCAGGATCGATATGAACGATATTTGCATGGTCACGAATTCGGTTGAATGAACCCCCGAAGCCATCGGCCGACCAAGCTTCACCGAAGCTGTTGACCAACACTGTTTTTACACCCTGCAACCTACGGCGGCTCCGCAGATCGGTCAGCAAATCTTTCAACTCGTGAACAATCGGGACGGTCACGTACTGACGCTTTTTCCGGCTGGATTTGAGAGCTCGTTTCCTGATGGCTGTCTCACCGACATGGTCCCATTCGAGTGTGACAAGATCGGCCCGACGCAAACCAGTTAGCGCCGCTAGGCGAAGACCGTCGGCCAATTGTGGCCGCTCGAGTTCTTGAGCAGACAGAATAAATTGCCTGATATCTTCGTCGGTCCAAATTATCTCCGCTCGCTGACCAGTCCGATACAGCGAAGGGATGCCGTTCGCGACATTGATACTGACGTGGCCGCGGAGCCGGCCAAACTCGAGTAGAGCTCGTAAGGTTTGTACGCCGATATCTGCAGCTCGCGGCGTAGTTGATCGACTGTCTCGCCAGGCCACGACCTTCGCCACCATCCGCGGGTCGTTCCATACCACAAGAGGCACCTCGCCCCACTTTTCTTCGATACGGTCAAGAGCGGATCCCCAGGTCTTCTTGGTACTGGGCGCCAGTGCTTCCCATTCAGGACTCGATGGACGATTTGAATTCGAAGACCTCCATTCGCGAATGAGCGCTCGGAAGATCGTTGGATCGACCCCAGTGCGGCTATCGAGAGCAGCTTTCAGAAAGTTCAAATCATCGTGTGTCAGTCGCGGCTTGCTCCGGCTCACGACCCGTTTGATCCGTGGCCCGCCCCTCCACGCATACACAAACCAAACGGTCGGTTTTCCGGGCTTGCGGATCGGGACATAATGAACACCTTTGATCATAGACGATCCGCCGCATCCCAGGCGTCGAACTCAGACAGCTTTTCAGCTTTAGTGCCGCTCCCGGGAAACAGCCTGATCGTTCCGTCAGGACGACATTCCAGTGCTCCTACAGCGAGCCCGCTTGCCCGGGCTGCTTCAATAGCCCGAACAATATCGGCTTTGCGGGCGTACTGACGCTTGGGAACCGTCGCAACCAAGGCTCAGTCGTCCTTTTCCATTCGGCTAAGTGCAAGGCCAGCGGCTCGAATTGCATGGCGCTGCCCGGCCTGTTGTGCCCGGGTCTTTAGGTGCGGTTGCGGGATCGGGAGAATGCAGTCATTTGCCCTACCAAAGCCAGAGACCTCTGCGACGCTAAGCTCTTTGACCCGCAGATCTTCTAGCAATTGCAGTGCCGCTTCGACCTTATAGGCATTCGCGTTGAGTACGTACGGTCCTTTGTCAGCACCGACCCGCATAGCGATCGTGTTTAAATTCCATGATCCGAACAGTTCCTTCAACTGCTGCTGAAGCTCACGTAGGGACTGGGCATTCCGGCTATCAAGTTTGAAAATGCACGTACGATCCTCTTCCAACTGACATTGTCCAGACAGATCGCTTTTGACGGTCGCGATGTAGAGATAGGGGTTGGTAAAATTTATCGCAGTTGCAGATGGAGAGTTCCGACGTTCAGGCTCGGTAATCGGCTCCGCGCGACTATCAATTTCTGACAGTTCAGATGCGGCCATATTACGAGCCGCTTTGCAGGGTGTTTCTCGTACCTCTGAACCAACACAATCTGGCATGCCTTCAGACTGATGGCCATTGAGCAGACTAGCTGCTGTTTCTGCTGCTGCCGACATCAATTGTGTGACCCAGGGCTCGTCATCAGGAATATCTGGCAAGGCGACTTCGCACCCTTCGTTGGCGATCCAAGCGCGAACATCGTCTCCATTAAGCGTGGTCATAGCCTCAGGGAACACGCTCTTGAGGCGCTCAAACAAATCAGGGACGATTCCTACAAAACCGCCCTCTTCAATCCGAAGAGCAATGCTGGAAACATGCCTAGGCCCGAGAATTTCCGGCAACCGACGCATGAGCTTGGCGAGACGTCCCCAGTCATTCTCGATCGGGCCGATAACGACGTTGTCATACTTGGTGACAAGCCGACCACTCATTTCCGTGTCGGGAAGCGCAGCGAACACTACGCCATGTTGATCAGCTGCCACGCCAACAACGAGCTGGCCTACGAGTGACGGCTTGAGCGGCGGAATTTCCTGCGAGCCAAGATGGCTACGGAAATCGAAGGGAGGAGTAATGTTCATTATACTGCTCCCCCGTTGCGAGAGGACAGGTAGCGCCAGTTAACCCCCACCGGGTGGACAGCATCTGCCGCTATCCACGCAGTTACTCCGTCGCCAGCATTGTAGCGGTACATGAGCATTTCCTGACCACCCATTTCCAAGTGATCGTGGCCAAGTAATTCTCGCTCGCAAAGCTGGCCATTCTGCATAGCACCAACGACGCTTCCCGGCGCGAAGATCTTCTCTGGATGTGAGCTGATCGGATCAGCTGAAGGCTTGCTCAACTCGAGACAGTCATACCATTCAACGAGCTGCGCGACTGTTTCTTCATCGAGCATGCTCTCCGGGCCGGCGAGCTCTGTCGCGAAATCAAGTCGATCAAGAATCTCGGGAAAACCCGAATATACGATCTCGGTCAGGCGCAATCCGCCCTGAACATCATCAAATAGGACGATTGCATTCTCATCCTTGGTCGGATGGCCATTCGAAAAGCGAGAAATGCTGGAAGTGGCCAAGCCGATTTCGGACGTTTGAACTCCATGCGAGGTTGCAAGGATCGAACGAATTGCCTCACCGATCTTCTTGCGCTTCTCCACGAACGAAGCCGTTTGGCCAGCAAACGCGAGCGCATCGAGACGTAGAATGACACCGCTCGTTTCGAAAACGCGCATCTGGCGCCGCATCCGAGGATCCGCTTTTGAAAGATCCGAGTAGAAGCGCTGCTTGCCTGCCACAGAGTAGCCAATTGCTGTTTCTGTGATCCGCAAGTGCGTCTCGGCAAACAATCCTCCCTCGCCATCCATATGCCTGTTATCGATGACCTGATCGGGAGCCAGCGAATAGCCAACTTGCGTATGTACAATGCCGCTTGTCGGGGGGCCTCGCTTGACCTGCCTCACAATAATCGAACGCTCAAAACTCGAAGTGCGCCATTCAAGAACACGATAACTTTTGCGGAAGTGTCGGTAGGTCGCGCCAGGATAGGCTTCGCGGAGTGCTTGTTCGACATTGATAGTGCCAATGAGTTCACCTGAACCCACAAGCCGAAGATCCATCTGCGTGGCATTGATACGTCGCAGAGGATAAGACAGGTGTGGCGACTGGCCGCACTGATCAGCAATGCGGGCAACCTCGGCGGGCAGCTCTGCACCAGGCAGAGCCATCTGCAGAGCTCCACGGAATGCCTCCGGCCAATGCAGCAAGCCAAAAGCGTCCTCAATGCGCTCTGAACCACCGAGTTCTTCGAGCAAACAACGCGCTTGCTGGTACTGGATCAGCGGATTCTGTAGGTAGAGATGCGAGACCTCGACAGGGCCGAACATGTATTCGTCCAATGTAGTGCCAAGCTTATTGAACGCATTGGCTGGCGCGATAACAAAGAAGACGCCCTTGGCAGACCGACCGATCCGACCGGCGCGCTGACGTAGCGCTGTCCGAGTTCCAGGGATCCCGAGATTGAAGCCCGCACGGAAACCGGCAACATCGATGCCCATTTCGAGCGCGGATGTCGCAACACAACCTGTCAGCTGGCCTGCATGGAGGGCGTTTTCGATGATGTGACGATCATGATCCTCGTATCCACTCCGATATGGGAGGATGGTTTCATCAGCCAATTTCTCGCAAATCCGTTCCACACCTTGTCGCGCATCAGCGAATGCGAGAAAGGTATGGCCGTTCAGTACGCCCTTGGACTTATCCAAGGCTTCCGCAATTGCCGCTTCGCCTGCGGACCCGCTATCGGGTCCATCGACATGAATGAGCGTCAAGCCATGCCGAGGTGACCCGTCTTCATCTTCACCAATATGCTCAAATGGAAGGCCCACGAGCTGTTCGGCGAAATTTTGCGGATCGTCGAGTGTCGCGGAAGCCGCGATGAACCGTGGTTCGTATGCCGGATCGGCCTTGGCCTTCTTGATAGCCGCACGAAGCCTGCGGAGGAGATAGGCCGAGTTACTTCCCATGACCCCATGATAGGCGTGCGCTTCGTCAATCACCGCGTAAGCGAGCGACTGCAAGAAGCGCTGGACGGCCGGCAGTGCGCTGAACCGCATCATCCACGAGTGCAGTGTATCAGGCGTTGCAAGCAGAATACGCGCCCGTTCGATGATCGGTTCGCGCTCGGTCATTGCGACATTACCGTTGATTGCGCCCACCAGCTCCGGCGCAAGACCGACACGTTGCAGAGTCGACTTCCAACGACGTAGCTGATCACTACCAAGTGCCTTCTGCGGATACAGTACAAGTGCGACGCCTTGACCCCTGATTATCTCGCGCAGGATCGGGAGCTGGAACACCATGGACTTACCAGAACTCGTTCCAGTCGTGAGCAGTACGTTCTGGCCAGCGTCAAGCTCTTCGAGAGCACGAACTTGGTGAGACCAGAGCTTGCGCGATGGCGGCAAAAGTGTTTGTAACCGGGCACCGAGCTTCCCTGACTTGTAGCCAGCTGGAATTGCGCTCAACTTTTCGGGGCGCGCGGGGATCTCGACGCGCTCGACGATGTCGAACTCGTTCGCAGCGAGGACCGAAGCTGTGACATCAACGTCATTCGCACTGCGTGCCACGTTGGCTGGCTCCATACGGGAGGCGCTCATTTCAACCTCCCCACAAGATCACAGATATTGCCGCTTGGCTCGATGTAAGTCTCAGTCGTCTCGAGCCGAGCGTGGCCCGCCAGAATTTGCACATCCCGCAATGTGAATTGCTGCCCGATCTTGCGAGCAAGATTGGTGATGAATGTGCGCCTACCGGAATGGCTCGAGTGGAAGGGGAACCCGGCGCTCTCATAAAGACGAGAGAGATAATTGGTAAGCGCCGTCACACTTTGGCGCCGGACCGAGCGGCCTTGCCGCGAAATCGCGATGCAAGGCGCATCCGGATGCTCCAGAAGGAACATACGGACGGCCTCAGAGACCTTCGCATGCATGGGAATGGCGCGGCTCTTGCCAGCCTTCCCCACCTCGGGCCGGACAGTAATCGTGCTCGAAATCACACCATTCTTGTCGACGAGGTCGAAAAGCGAGAGGGCCGCAACCTCAGCCACCCGAAGCCCACCGTAAATTGTGAGCCTCAGCTTGAGGAGATCGGCTGCAGGAACATTCGAATGGCGAGCGATATAGCGCTCAACTTGCCGGACCTGCTTATCCGTCAGGACAGGCGCCTTCTTGCCGGGCGCTTCCCAAATCGTGCCCGGGTATTCTCCCTCGTCCAAGACGGCGCGCTGCCACCTCTGGTAATTACGATACGTATTGTTCTTCAAAGCGTTAAACTCCTTCTCTTGTTGAAACTGCCGTAAGCATTCCCAGAGAAAGCGATCGCCGCAAGTACTGAAATATCTTTTATCTTATTCGAAGAGATCATTAAGGTTACTTTTTAACCACTTGATCTTCTTATGTTCTTTTTTGTTTTCATTTTTACTTACTTTTCATGAATCTGTAATAGTATTCTCCAAATACCAGCTCAATATATGAGGCTAGCTCCACTTAAAAATGCCGCATACGCTAGCGCGTGTCCGATAATGCGATCGGTCTCGGATAAACTGTGCCAAACTGGAGCAGAATTTTGGGCGTTTCTGAGCTTGAATTTCGGTCGTTGGAACAATTTATCTGGCCGAAACTGAAGCAACGAACCGAATCGCTCCGGCTTGTAAATGCGATTCGACCGCTATTCTGCTTGGCTCAGGTTGCCGATCGCGCGCTTCATAGACCGCAAGATCGTGATGTGAACATTCGCCTGAAATCTCACATCAGGCTGACTTTTTTAGTCATTCTTTCAGTGATTTAAGTGTCTTCGCGTTTTCCCACATCATTCCGCGCATTTTCTCGCAACACTGTTTTGCGCCTGATCCGGACCATCTGGTCTTCAGATTGAAAAGACGTGAAGCAGTCGTTCCATTGTCATTGAGACCACGACTTCGTCGGCCCATTCTCACTGAAACTGGCCGTTGATCCGTTTGTTAGATAAAGGCAAAATCATGAATGATGCGGCAGCTTTCCAAAAGCTTGGAATTATCGGCACCGGCCGGGTGGCACTAGCCCTTGGCGGGCTGATGGCTCCGCATTCTGCCGCTCCTGTCTCAGCCTGGGGGCGCACACGTGCTCATTGCGAAGCGTTACTACGCCAGATCGGGTCGGCCGAAGAATCCAGCTCGATGGGCGAACTTGCGCAAAACTGTGATTGCATAATGATTGCTGTGGCCGACGATGCACTTGCAGAAGTTGTTGCCCAACTGCAGGCAGTTTTTCCCGCACGAAGCTCGACCCTGGTGCTCCATGTGAGCGGCCGCAGCGGCGTCGCGGTGTTATCGGCGCTTGAGCAAGGCGGCGCCATGACCGCGGCGATCCACCCCGTGATGACATTCACTGGCGAGACGCAGGCCGATAAGCAGAACGTAAGAGGTGCGCATTTCGCCATAACCGCATCATCTCCTCCGGCGATGGATCGGGCCAAAGAGTTGGTCTGTCTGCTCGATGGCATCGCGGTCGAAATCGCGGAAGAGGATCGCTCTCTCTATCACGCGGCTCTTTCTCACGCCGCCAACCATCTCGTGACGCTGATTGCCCAGGCCTCGCGAATGCTGGAATCGGCAGGCATTCACGAACCGCGGCCCTTACTAGCTCCTCTGGTTCGGGCCGCACTGGAGAACAGTCTCTCGCAAGGATTTTCCGCCCTTTCCGGGCCCTTGCTTCGAGGCGATCGGCAAACGATCGCGGGGCATCTCTCCGCACTTAAAGAGGAAGGCCCCGAAATCCGCGCGGCCTATTACGCCCTCGCGCTTTCAACGCTCGACGAATTGGAGCGCGCAGGCAAGCCTGTCTCGGCCGAGCTTCGCCAATTGCTTGAGTAGTGCAGCTGGTAAGCGCCTGCGGCTGAGCCGTGGCAGACTTTGACCTCTGCTTTTTATCAGAGAGAAGCGAGCAAACGCCGAGCATGCAGGAGGTGTGGACGGTCGACCATTTGCCCATCGATCTGCAGCACCCCGGCGTCGCGCTCTCGTTCGAACGCCTCGACTATGCTTCGGGCGCGAGCGATCTCGGCGTCGGTGGACGAAAACACCCTGTTCAGGATTGCGACCTGGGCGGGGTGGATGGCCATCATCCCCGAAAATCCATCTCGCCTGGCCCTGTCAGCAAAGCGCTCCAGCCCGGCAATATCGCGGAATTCGGGGTAAACAGTCTCGATCGCCGGCACGTTTGCGCTACAGGCGGCAAACAGGGTCATGTTCCGCGCCATTGCGAGAGGCCCTATCAGTTCTCCATCGTCTACCCGGCTATCACGCGCATGGATCGCGGCCCGAAGGTCTTCCGCTCCCCAGGTCAATCCAATCAGGCTTTCGGCAACACGCGAGAAGGTTCCGAGTTCGAACAGTGAGGCCGGCGTTTCGGCGGTAATCGGAAGGATCGGCACTGGAGCGTTTCCCATCAAGGAGAAAAAGCGTTCGAGTGTCCTGGCGCCCTCCGCCTTGGGCAGCATGATCCCATCGGGCATGGCGGGAACGACAGCGGAAAGATCTTCTCCGAGGTGACCGGACTCAAGATCGTTGACGCGCACGAACACCGCGCAACGCCTTTCTGCCTGCAAGTATTCCGCAATTGCATTACGCGCTGCGGCCTTGTTTGCTGGAGCGACGGAATCCTCGAGATCCAGGATAATCGCGTCGGCACCGCTATCCACGGCCTTGGCGAACCGCTCTGGTCGATCGCCCGGGACGAACAGGAGTGAGCGCAAGTTCATTGTCCAGGACCAGTCCAACTAGCAATATGTAATAGGCTGCCCACTTCCATCAATCCTCCGGCGCGATGCGGACCCTGATGCCCGCGAGACTTGCAGAAAGGGGAATCTGACAGGAAAGGCGCGAATTGTCCTCGCGATGATCGGAACTGTCGAGTAGGTCGTCCTCGTCTTCCGATGCCTCTTCCAGCAGTTCGGAGAATGCGGGATCGACATAGACATGACAGGTCGCGCAAGAGCAGCAACCACCACATAGTGCCAGCAGTTCATCCATTCCGGCATCGCGAATGGCCTCCATCAGCGTCAGACCCTCGTCTGCCGCAATCGTGTGCGCGGTACCGCCGCGGTCGGTCACTTCGATGTTGATCACTTTTCCTGACCTTCCTCACATGTTCGGATAGTTGGGCCCGCCGCCACCCTCGGGCGTGGTCCAGTTGATGTTCTGGTTGGGGTCCTTGATGTCGCAGGTCTTGCAGTGGACGCAGTTCTGCGAGTTGATCTGGAACTTGGGCTCCTGACCTTCCTCGATCAGCCACTCATAGACACCTGCCGGACAATAGCGCGTCGAAGGGCCGGCAAACACTTCCAGCTCACTTTCACGCTGCAGTTCCATGTCCTTCACCTTGAGGTGGTTGGGCTGGTCTTCTGCATGGTTGGTGAAGCTGTAGGATACGCTGGTCAGGCGATCGAAGCTGATCTTTCCATCCGGCTTGGGATAGTCGATCGGCTTGTGCAGGTCGGCTCGCTGAGTCTCGGTATAGTCGCAGTGATGGCCCATGGCCGGCGCGAGACCCAGACCAGCTGTGCGAAGCCACATGTCGGCACCGGCAAGGATCGTCCCGATATCGCCGCCGAACTTGGCAACCATCGGCTGTGCGTTCTGCACCTTCTTCAACTCCTTGGCGATCCAGCTTTCACGCAGGTTTGCCTCGTAGTCACTAACTTCGGTATGTTCTTGCCCTGCACCGATGGCGGCAGCCACGGCTTCAGCAGCCAGCATGCCGCTCTTCATCGCGGTGTGGCTGCCCTTGATGCGCGGTACGTTCACGAAGCCTGCCGCACAGCCGATCAGTGCGCCGCCCGGGAATGCCAGTTTGGGCACGGACTGCCAGCCACCTTCGTTGATGGCACGCGCGCCGTAGGCAACGCGGGTGCCACCTTCCAGGTATTCGCGGATCGCCGGATGCTGTTTCCAGCGCTGAAATTCCTGGAACGGCGAGACATAGGGGTTCTTGTAATCGAGCGCGGTAACGAAGCCGATCGCCACCTGGCCATTTGCCTGGTGGTAGAGGAAGCCGCCGCCCCAGGTGTCGCTCTCAGATAGCGGCCAGCCCTGCGTGTGGATCACGCGGCCGGGCACGTGCTTGTCGGGATCGATGTCCCACAATTCCTTGATGCCGAGGCCGAAGACCTGCGGCTGACAGTTCGCCTCGAGGTCGAACTTAGCCTTCATCTGCTTGGTCAGGTTGCCGCGCGCACCCTCCGCAAACAGCGTGTACTTGGCGTGGATTTCCATGCCCGGCTGGAAATCGGGCTTGTGGCTGCCGTCTGCGGCAACGCCCATGTCCTGCGTGATCACGCCCGTCACCGCGCCGTGCTCGCCGAACATCACCTCGGCAGCGGGGAAGCCCGGGAACACCATCACGCCCAGCGCCTCGGCTTGTTCGCCCAGCCAGCGGGTGAGGTTGCCAAGCGAGCCGGTGTAGCAACCCTTGTTGCTCATCAGCGGCGGCATCATGGCGTGCGGCATGTTGATCTTGCCGCTCTTGGTCAGCATCCAGTGCCAGTTGTCGGTCACCGGCGTTTCCGCCATCGGACAATCCATGTCGCGCCAGTCTGGCAGCAGTTCGTCCAGCGCCTTGGGATCGACCACCGCGCCGGAAAGGATATGCGCCCCGATCTCGGAGCCCTTTTCCAGCACGACGACTTCCAGTTCTTCGTTCAGCTGCTTCAGCCGGATCGCCGCCGACAGACCGGCAGGTCCGCCGCCTACAATCACCACGTCTACGGGCATCGATTCTCGTTCGACGGCAGGTTCCTCGCTCATGCGATTTCCTTCAGCAGCGCATCCAGCGTGGTGCCCAGTTCGCTGGGGCTGGGGGAGACGCGGATGCCTGCATCTTCCATCGCCGCGATCTTGCTTTCCGCATCGCCCTTGCCGCCCGAAACGATGGCGCCGGCGTGGCCCATGCGGCGGCCCGGAGGGGCGGTGCGACCGGCGATGAAGCCGACCATCGGCTTCGACCGACCCTTGGCCGCCTCCTGCTTGATGAATTCTGCTGCTTCCTCCTCCGCGCTGCCGCCGATCTCGCCGATCATGATGATCGACTTGGTGTCGTCGTCGTCCAGGAACAGGTCGAGCACGTCGATGAAGTTGGTGCCGTTCACCGGGTCGCCGCCGATGCCGACAGCCGTGGTCTGGCCGAGGCCGACAGCAGTGGTCTGGTGCACGGCTTCGTAGGTCAGCGTGCCCGAACGCGAGACGACGCCGACGCTGCCCTTCTTGAAGATGGAGCCGGGCATGATGCCGATCTTGCACTCTTCCGGCGTCAGCACGCCGGGGCAGTTGGGCCCGATCAGGCGGCTCTTGGAACCGACCAGCGCACGCTTGGCGCGGACCATGTCCATCACCGGAATGCCTTCGGTAATGGTGATGATCAGCTCGATCTCGGCCTCGATCGCTTCGCAGATCGCGTCAGCGGCAAAGGGCGGCGGCACATAGATGCAGCTCGCGGTGGCGCCGGTCGCTTCCTTGGCCTCGCGCACGGTGTTGAACTGCGGCAGGCCGATATGCTCGGAGCCGCCTTTGCCGGGGGTAACGCCTGCGACCATCTGCGTGCCGTAATCCAGCGCCTGCTGCGTGTGGAACGTGCCGGTGTTACCGGTCATCCCCTGGGTGATGACCTTGGTGTCCTTGTTTACGAGGATGCTCATGCTGCCACTCCTTCCTTCACTTCGGCGACGATCTTCTTCGCCGCATCGCCGAGGTCGTCTGCCGGGATGATCGGCAAGCCGGAGTTGGCGAGGATGTCCTTGCCCTGCTGCACATTGGTGCCTTCCAGGCGAACCACCAGCGGCACGTCGAGCTCGACTTCCTTGGCCGCGATCACGATGCCTTCCGCGATGGTGTCGCAGCGCATGATGCCGCCGAAGATGTTGACGAGAATGCCCTTCACCGCCGGGTCCGACAGGATGATCTTGAAGGCAGCCGTCACCTTCTCGG
>Ga0207849_100044_pt1 | contig 179857 bp, 164 predicted proteins | sample TtaePargueraPR_12_FD_187277 | JGI IMG/M metagenome (GOLD analysis project Ga0207849, IMG submission 187277) | Aerobic enrichment media microbial communities from Bioluminiscent Bay, La Parguera, Puerto Rico - Tt and P2 (4) (SPAdes) | ecosystem: Environmental > Aquatic > Marine > Unclassified ... | reverse complement strand
TCCCCGCTGCCCGCATCTCCAGCGAAGCCTTCGGCGAAAGCATGCCCCGCGTGCCGACCGCAGACGGTGTCCGCGAGCTGCAGAACCGCCGCGTGGAAATTACTTACGGTCCGGGTTCGGGCATGTAAGTCCACACGGACTGATCAACGAAAAGGGCCGGGAGAAATCCCGGCCCTTTTTGTTTGTGCGGTTGTCAGCGCCAGAGGCGACTGGCCGCAAAATCAGATTATTCGAGGATCAGGCGACGAGGCGCAAGTGGCCGAGCCCGCGGATCGGATTGATCGCCACATTGCCTAGGCCGGGGATGCCGGAAAGCTTCTCCAGCATGTCGCCGCCCAGCTTGAAATCGCTGCCCAACAGCATGCGGGGCTCGTGCTCTTCACCGATACGAAGGTGAAGAACGACTTCCCCATGCCCTGCCCTGCCGATCTCCAGCATATCTGCCAGCATGGCTATCGCTTCTGGCTGATAGACGTCGGCTGTAAGCTGCATCTTCGCCGTGCTCGTCACCTCGCTGAGCGGACGAGCCCCGCGAACGGTTACTCGTGGAGGATCGTCCGGATTGGGCGAATCCAGTTCCACGTTCAGCAGCACGCAGGTGCCGTCTTGCGCCCACTGCACGAAGCTGTCGACCAGGGACTCCTCGAAACAGGCCGCGCTGAACTGACCGGTGCTGTCCGAGAAATCGGCGCGGATGAACTCGGCCCCACGCTTGGTGCGACCCTTGTTCACGCTCTCCACCATGGCGGCCATCACCGCAGGTGCACGACCACCCTCAACCCCGCCGTCCATCAGAGAGGCATAAGTGCGCGCGCCGTTGGCCGAGGCGATTTCGCGGAATTCCTGCACCGGATGGGCAGCGAAGTAGAAGCCGAACACGTCTTTCTCGACATTCATCTGCTCGGATCGCGGCCAGGGGTCCGCATCGACGAGGCGCAGGTCCGGCTCTACATCATCTTCCCCGCCGAACAGCCCCGCCTGGCCGCTGCTCCGCTCCCGATTGGCGGCATCGGTGACGGCCAGCAGCATGTCGGCGTTGGCGAGAACCTTGGCGCGGTTAGGCTCGAACCGGTCGAAAGCCCCTGCGCCGGCAAGACCTTCCAGCTGCTTGCGGTTCATTGAACCTGCGGGAAATCGTTTGAACACGTCCTGCAGGCTTTCGAAGGGCCCGTGCGCCTCGCGCTCGGCTACGACCATTTCCATCGCGCGCTCGCCGACATTGCGGATGCCCGCAAGCGCATAGCGAACGGCATGGCCGGTGTCGGTTTCCTCAACGCAGAATTCGGCTTCCGAACGCGCTATGTCGGGCGCCAACAGCTCCACACCGTTGCGCCGTGCGTCGTCAACGAACACCGCAAGTTTTTCAGACTGGTGCATGTCGAAGCACATCGAGGCGGCGTAGAATTCTTCCGGATAATGCGCCTTCAGCCACGCAGTCTGGTAGCTCAGCAGCGCATAGGCGGCAGCGTGAGACTTGTTGAAACCGTAGCCGGCGAACTTGTCGATCAAGTCGAAAAGGCGGTTCGCCTCGTCCTTCTCAATGCCGCTGACTTCCAGACAACCCTCGCAGAAACGCAGGCGCTGGGCGTCCATTTCGGCCTGGATCTTCTTACCCATCGCGCGGCGCAGCAAGTCTGCATCGCCGAGCGAGTAACCGGCCAGGATCTGCGCGGCCTGCATCACCTGTTCCTGGTAGACGAAGATGCCGTAAGTTTCCTCGAGGATGCCCGCGAGTTTCTCGTGCGGGTAGACGATCTCCTCCTCGCCCGCCTTGCGCTTGCCGAAGCTGGGAATGTTATCCATCGGGCCCGGTCGGTAAAGCGAAACGAGCGCGATGATGTCCTCGAACTTGGTCGGCTTCACCGCAGTTAGCGTGCGGCGCATGCCTTCCGATTCCAGCTGGAACACGCCTACCGTGTCACCGCGCTTGAGCAGATCGAACACGCCGGGATCATCCCACGCCAGCGTATCGAGATCGATGGTGATGTTGCGCCGCTTGAGCAGGTCCACGGCCTTGCGAAGCACGGACAGTGTCTTGAGGCCGAGGAAATCGAACTTCACAAGTCCGCTGTCCTCGACATGCTTCATGTCGAACTGCGTCACCGGCATGTCCGAGCGCGGGTCGCGGTAGAGCGGCACGAGCTGGCTGAGCGGACGGTCCCCGATCACCACACCTGCGGCGTGAGTGGATGAGTTTCGCGGATACCCTTCCAGCTTCATAGCCAGATCAACGAGGCGCTTTACCTGGTTGTCGTTGTCATACTCACGCTTGAAGTCGGCAGCGCCGTTGAGCGTGCGCGGGAGAGTCCACGGGTCGGTCGGATGGTTGGGCACCATCTTCGTCAGACGATCCACCTGGCCGTAGGGCATCTGCAAGATGCGGCCCGTATCGCGCAGCACGGCGCGCGCCTTCATCTTGCCGAAGGTGATGATCTGGGCGACCTTGTCCTTGCCGTACCGCTCCTGCACGTAGCGGATCACTTCGCTGCGGCGCGTTTCGCAGAAGTCGATGTCGAAGTCGGGCATGGAAACGCGTTCCGGGTTTAGGAAGCGTTCGAACAGAAGGCCGAGCCGGATAGGGTCGAGATCGGTAATCGTCAGCGCCCATGCGACCAGCGAGCCTGCACCGGAACCACGGCCCGGCCCGACGGGAATGCCCTGCGATTTCGCCCACTTGATGAAGTCGGCAACGATCAGGAAGTAGCCGGGGAAACCCATGTTCTTGATGATGCCGACTTCGTAATCGAGCCGGTCGGTGTAGGTTTTCAGTTCCTCGTCAGAGAGTTCTTCGTACTGCTCCAAACGCGCAGCCAGGCCCCGGCGCGCATCTTCCTCCAGCATTCGCTCTTCACCTTCGAGGTCGCCTGCGAGGCTGGGCAGGATCGGCTTTCGGCGCGGCGGCGCGAATGCGCAACGCTGGGCGATAACGAGAGTGTTCTGCGTCGCCTCCGGCAAGTCGGCGAACAGTTCCTCCATCATGCTGGCCGATTTTACGTATGCCTCGGGATTGGAAGTCGGCCGATCCTCGCTGTCGATCTGGCTTGAATTGGCGATGCAGAGCATGGCGTCGTGCGCGCTGTGCATGTGCGGCTCTGCAAAATTGGCCGGATTTGTTGCGACCAGCGGCAGGTCCTTGGCATAGGCCAGGTCCAGCAGACCCTCTTCTGCCGCTTCCTCTACCGGATTACCGCGCCGAGCGAGCTCGATGTAGAACCGCGAGGGGAACAACGCTGAAATGCGATCCGCCAGATCGTGCGCCCGCCGTTCCTTGCCAGCTGCCAGAAGCCGCGTGATGGCTCCCTCGCTCGCGCCGCTTAGCGCGATCAGGCCATCGGTGTGCCCTTCGAAATCCGCCATGCCGACATGCGGAATGCGTTCCAGCGGCCGATCGAGGTGGGCACGGCTGACGAGATGGCACAGGTTGTTCCACCCGTCCTCGTCCTGCGCGAACAGCGGAAGATGGTCCACCGTTTCACCGTCGTCAGCAAATACGCCCAGCAGCGTACCGACGATAGGCTGGATGCCCTCGCCCTTGCAGGCCCCTGCAAACATGCTGGAGCCATAGAGCCCGTTACGGTCACAAATGGCGATGGCGGGAAAGCCCTTTTCCTTCGCCAGTTTTGCAATAGCCTTGGGGTCTATCGCGCCTTCCAGCATCGAATAGCTGGAGAGCACACGCAGGGGGACGAAAGGTGAAAACGGCATCCGCCCAATATGCGCATTCGCACCGGATTCGCCAAGCTATGAGGTGCCGATGTCCCCCGCATCGTCAGCCTTTGCCGCAGCAATTTTGCGCCGGGTATCGCGTATCGTGGACCACGCGCCGTAGACTATCAAAGCAGCGAGGAATATCCAAACCCAGAGCGGAATGTCCTGCCCATAGATGGCGAGATAGAGATAGGCGGAGACGAAGAAGAACCCTGCCAGCATCGTGGGCGCTACAGTCGAACGGCCTTCGCGGGCGCGTTTGACCAGCCAGGCTATCGAGGCGAAGAAGAACGGGATCGCCCCGACGTAGATTGCGCCGAAGATATAGGGGTTCACGCCGTATTGCGCGCCGAGGGCCAGCACCCAGGTATTCAGGTCTTCGAGCAAGTCAGTCTCCTGCGGCCGATCCGCCTTGCGAACGATAGGTCAGATCGAAGCTGTCCGTCCAGCTTAGCCCGTGATCGCTGCTGGCCTGTCCGTATTGCCGCACGCTGCCGTCGGCGTTCTGCGAATAGGTCATGCGGACAAGGCTCGGCTTTCCTTCCGCGTCCTGCCCCCAGTATCCGGTAAGCACCATCGAACCTTCAACCGGGCCACCTTCAAAGAAAACGATGCCAGGCTGAGCACCAATCCATAGCTGGTTCCACAAGCCGGTTTGCGCATCATATGAGGAGAGGCTCGTGCCGCCGGGGCCACGCAACGGCATCCAGCTTTCGCGAATGGCACAACCGTTACTGACTTTCTCGATCCTGCTGGTGGCGACCTGCGTATCGCTTCCAGTCTGATAGACGTTCCAATCGCCCACCCAGAAATCCAGCGCGGTGTACTGCTCGCTGGCGCACGGGCTTGGCCGCGGCGTCGGCACCACAGGAGCTGCGGATCCCTGCTGCATCATGGCGAACAGGGCGGCGGCGATAATGGTCATGGTGAATTCCCCCATGGCGTCCCACCGCCGTGATGGCGGTGAAAGCGCCCGAGGGCAAGTCAGCCTTCCTTGGGGAAGTCCGACCTGGCGGCGAGTGCGGAGATTTCTTCCGCGTGAAATTCACGGTCGCCGGCCTTCTCGATGTAGTATTTCTTCCGGTCTTCTTCCGGTAGCGCGACGATCTGCCGGATCAGCTCGGAAAAGGTGCCGCTGCGGATAGACTTCGCTCCATCGAGAACACCGTCACCATCGCCCGTCGCATGAAGAAAGGCGCGGTCGTCCCACTGGATTCCCGGACGGTTAGTGTCTTCGGCCTTGTAGGTGCTGGGATGGTCGGTCATGCAAATTCCTCCTTTAACAGAGAAACGCGCATGGCCCTGTGCGGTTTCCCTATTCGATGCGACCGTCGTGCAAGCGTACGACACGGTCCATGCGCGCTGCAAGGCGTTCGTTGTGGGTAGCAACCAGCGCTGCACTGCCCTGCCCGCGCACCAGTTCGAGGAACTGCGTCAACACGCGGTCGGAAGTCTTCTCGTCCAGGTTACCGGTGGGTTCGTCAGCCAAAACCAGTTGCGGCTTGTTGGCCAGAGCGCGTGCCACGGCAACGCGCTGCTGCTCTCCGCCGGAAAGCTGGCTGGGGCGGTGGTCCAAACGGTGCTGCAACCCCAGCGCGCCGAGCAATTCTTCTGCCCGCGCTTCGGCATCCTTGCGCTTCACGCCCAACAAAAGCTGCGGAAGCACCACATTCTCGCGTGCGTTGAAATCGGGCAGCAGGTGATGGAACTGATAGACGAAGCCAAGGTGCTCACGCCGCAAGGTCGTCCGGCCTGCGGCATCAAGGTCGCTGGCTTCGGTTCCCGCCAGATTGATCTCGCCGGAAAAGCCGCCTTCCAGCAATCCGACAGCCTGAAGCAGCGTTGATTTGCCAGAGCCGGAAGGACCGACCAGCGCAACGATCTCTCCCGGCGCGATTTCAAGGTTTGCGCCGCGCAGAACGTCAATGCGTACGCCGCCCTGCTCGAAACTGCGCGTGAGATTGCGCAGCGCGATGACCGGTGCCGTACTATTCATAGCGAAGCACCTCCACCGGATCGGTATTTGACGCGCGGTAAGCGGGATAAAGCGTAGCGAGGAAGGAAAGGCCCATGGCCGCACCCGCAATCGACAGAACTTCTATCGGATCGGTGCGCGCGGGTAATTCTGTCAGAAAGCGGACCGACGGGTCCCACAATTCAACACCGAATACTGTGCTGATGCCTTCCACGATCGGCTGGCGGAACAACAGCACAATCAGGCCCAGAAGGACGCCCGCTCCTGTGCCGACCACGCCTACTATCGAGCCGGTCGTCACGAATATCTTGAGCAGACTACGCCGCGTGGCCCCCATCGTCCGCATGATGGCGATGTCTCTCGTTTTCGAGCGCACCAGCATGACCAGTGACGACAGGATGTTGAATGCTGCCACCAACACGATGATGCCAAGCGCAAATGCCATGGCAACACGTTCCACCTGCAATGCTTCGAACAGAGAGGCATTCATTTGCTGCCACCCCGTTACTACGGCGCGGCCTGCGAGACTTTCCTGCACCGGCGCGAGGATTTCGTTCACGCGGTCCGCATCCTCGGTCTGCACTTCGATCATGGAAATCGCGTCGCCGATCATCAGCAGGGTCTGCGCCTCGGGTATCGGCATCACCACGAACCGCTCGTCAAAGTCGTAGAGTCCTACTTCGAAAATCGCGGTAACGGTGTAGCCGATCTGGCGCGGCACGGTGCCGAAGGGCGTCGGGCGACCTTGCGGGTTGATGATGGTGATCGTGTCGCCCATCCGGATACCGAGATTCTGCTGCAGGCGAGAACCGATGGCGACATTGCGGGAGCCGGGCTGAAGCGAGGAAAGATCGCCAATGATGACGTTCTCCTCCATCCGCCCGATATCTTCATCCGTGTTGCCGCGAACGAAAATGCCCTCGGCCCGGCCATTGTAAGTAGCGAGAAGCGGCTGTTCGATCAGCGGGGATGCGCGGGTGACGCCGGGCGTGTTGCGCACCTCGTCCAGCACGTCTTCCCAGTTATCGAGCCGTCCGCCGTAGGCCTGCACGACGGCATGACCGTTAAGGCCGGTAATGCGGTCGAGCAGTTCGGCGCGAAAGCCGTTCATCACGCTCATCACGATCACCAGCATGGCGACCGAAAGCATGACGACGGTGATGGAAATACCCGCCACCAGCGCAATCACTGCCTCGCTGCGGCCAGGCAGCATGTATCGCTTTGCGATGGTCCATTCGAAAGGGGAGAGGATCACCCGGCAGTCTCTGCATTGTTGTGCATGGGCCGCTCGTCTATGGACCATTAGCTTAACTGGCAACAACAAGTTGGCAGCAATCCGGGGGGATTTTTATGCGCAGGGGAATGACGCTGGCGGGCATCGCCATGCTGGGTGTGGCAGTCACAACGGCATCTGCATGGAGCCAGGGATTTCCAGCGGGTGTGTTTTCTGTGAAGCAACGCTTCGCGGACATGGAAGAACGCGCCCTTGCCGAGCCTTTCATCGGCGTCCGGACGTCACAGGGATTGCGCGAAGGCCTGTTCCCCGTTCACCGGACCGGTGCATCCACCGGGGCAATCGTGGAGGCGGCGGATAGCTTCCTCGCCACGCTTTCTCCTACCCAGTTGATGCGAACGCAGTTTCACAATCAGGCTGCCGAGTGGCGTCGGTGGCTGAATGTCGACAATGGCATCTACGCCCGGCAAGGCACACCGCTGGCCGAAATGAGCGAGACCCAGCGCGATGCGGCGATGACCTTGCTCGCAGCCACGCTGAGCGCGCGGGGGTTGGAGCAGAGCCAGGCAATCATGCTGACAGATCAGGCGCTCAAGGAACTCAACCCTGATATGGCCGATTTCCTCGACCCTGATCTCTATTACTTTACCGTGATGGGAGAGCCTTCCGAGACCGAACCGTGGGGCTGGCAGCTGGATGGGCACCACCTCGTGATAAACGCCTTCATACTTGGCGATCAGATGGTGATGACGCCCACTTTCTGGGGCGGCGAGCCTGCAGTCTCACGGCAGGGCTCCACCGACGGAAATGCCGTGCTGCAATCACAGCAGGACCTTGGCCTTGCGCTGATGCAATCGCTGAGCCCCGAACAGCAGGAGATGGCCTTGCTCGAAGCGGAGAAGACGCACGACAGCATGGTCGCAGGCGCCTATCAGGACAATCTCGTCCTCGATCCGGCAGGTCTTTCCGCAAGTGACATGACACTGTCGCAGCGGGAAGCCTTGGCCGCAGTGATCGAAAGCTATGTCGGTGCCATGCGCGAACCGCACGCCGCCATCCGCATGGAAAGCGTGAGGGAACATCTCGACGAAACCACTTTCGCCTGGATCGGCAGCACGGACGAGGACGCGATTTTCTATTACCGCATCCTCAGTCCGGTGATCCTGATCGAATTCGATCACCAGGTGCCGGTTGGCACGACCTCATTGCACCAGCGCGGCGTTCCTACACGCGACCACATTCACACCGTGGTCCGGACGCCAAACGGCAACGACTACGGCCGCGATCTGCTACGCCAGCATCTGGAGCAAGCGCACGGTCAGTAGCCCGCTGGCTAGCTCGCTAGTTCTTCCGCAATCCAGGCGTCGACGTGCGCTTCCAGTACGTCCAGCGGCACGGAGCCGTTTTCCAGCACGGTATCGTGGAAAGAACGCAGGTCGAAGTTCTCGCCCAGCGCTTCTTCCGCACGCGCACGCAGTTCGCGGATCTTCAGTTCGCCCAGCTTGTAGGCCAGAGCCTGCCCGGGCCAGGTGATGTAGCGATTGACCTCAGCATTGATGTTGCCTTCGGAAAGCGCAGTGTTCTCCAGCATGTAGTCGACTGCCTGCTGGCGCGTCCAACCAAGTGCGTGGATGCCGGTATCGACCACGAGGCGATTGGCGCGCCACATTTCGTAGGACAGGCGCCCCATCTGCTTGGCGGGCGTATCGTAAAGTCCCATCTCGATGCCGAGACGTTCGGAATAAAGCCCCCAGCCTTCCACGAAGACCGTGAAGAAGGTGCCGTTCGAGCGAAGCGGGTGGATATCCAGTTCCTGCTGCAACGCAATCTGGTGATGGTGCCCCGGCACCGCTTCATGCACGCCGAGCGCGGGCAGTTCCCACAGCGGACGTTGGTCCAGTTCCGTCAGGTTCACGCGGTAAATACCCGGCTGTCCTGTCGCGATGGAGCCGCTCTCGTAATAGGCCGTGGTATTGCCCGGCGCGCTGGCGGCGGGGATCGGTCGGACGGTGTATGGCAGGCGAGGCAAAGTGCCGAAAAGGCGCGGCATCCAGCCATCGATTTCCTTTGCCAGAGCGGCCGCATACTGGAGATAGCTCTCCTCATCCGTCGGATAGTACTGCGGATCGGTGCGCAGGTGCTCGATGAAAGCCTCGCGAGTGTCGAAACCTGCCTCGGCCGCCACTTCCTCCATCTCCGCACGAATACGCGCCACTTCGGACAGGCCGAGTTCGTGGACCTCCTGCGGGGTCATCTCGGTCGTGGTGAAGCTGCGCACGCGGTAGGCGTAGTATTCCTGCCCGCCGGGCGTTTCACCGATACCGGGTGACGCTTCGGCACGGCAATTGGGCGCATATTCCTCGGTGTAGTATTCGAGGAAATCGCCCAGCCCTTCAAAGGCGCCTTCGCTGATGGCTGCGCGCCCGCGAACCTGCAGATCGGCCCAGTCGCTTTCCGATATTCCAGACGGACGCGTCTCGAACGCCTGCCACCAGACCGAACCTTCCGGTTCCTCGGTAATCAACCTCGCGACGGAGTTCTCGTAGCCTGCCATGGGTTCGCAAGGCTGGGTCAGGCCGCGTTCGATACCGCCTTCATTGCGGGCGATAAATGCCTGCATATAATCAGGAAATGCTTCGAGCCGCGAAAGATAGCTGTCGTAGTCTGCGACGGTGAACAGCGGCGAGGAATAGGGCAGTCCTGAGATCGCCTGCTGCGGTCCGCCACGGTTGGTGAAGGTTATGTAGCGGGTCTGATCGAACTGCGATGCTTCCAGCGTATCGTGGAAATCCCGCGCCATCAGCGCGTAGTCGATAGCGAGGTTGTCTGGCAGCGCATCCTCGTCAATGGCTTCGAGACGGGCGAGGAAGTCGCGCGTTTCGCCAAGCTGCCTGTCGTAGGCCGCCATTGAAGGATCGCCGAGCTTTCCGTCTCCGCGACGGTCTCCGATGTCGGTAGCGAGATAGGGGGAGTTGTCGAGCACCCACTGCCACACATCCTCACGCAGTTCGACGAAATCCTCCTCGGCGGATTGCGCGAGGAGCGGCTGCGGCATGGCGACGGCCAGCGCGAGGGCGGATGCGGCGAGAAGACGGTTCATGTGCGGGAATCTCCTGCGGGAAACTGGTTGCGCGGGAGACTAGAGGTGTTTGGCGCGAAGTCTAGCCGCCCCTCAAAGTCTGCACACCCCAGTCGCGCTCCAGCAGGTAGAGCACCACGCGCGCTGCCTCCCCGCGTTCGGGGTTCGACAAGCCACCCTGCTGCTCGACCAGCATCTTGGCATCGGCGTTTGCCATTTCGAGCAGCTTCGTCACCTGCTCCAGCGTGGCGATGGAGAAACCTTCCTCCCCGCTTTGCCGCGTGCCGAGCAATTCGCCGCCGCCGCGCAGTTTCAGGTCTTCCTCGGCCAGGAGAAAGCCATCCTGGCTGCTCTTCATCAGTTCGAGGCGCTTCTTGCCCGTTTCACTGAGTTCGTTGGAGCGCAGCAGCAGGCAAGTCGACTTCTCGCTGCCCCGACCCACACGGCCACGCAGCTGATGGAGCTGCGCAAGGCCGAAGCGCTCGGCTTGCTCGATCACCATTAGAGTCGCGTTCGGCACGTCCACGCCGACTTCGATCACGGTGGTGGCGACCAGCACCTTTGCATTGCCAGCGGCAAAGCGCGCCATGGCCTCGTCCTTCAGCTCTGGCGCAAGCTGGCCGTGGACCAGCACGACATCGTCCCCAAACCGCTCTTTCAGTCCGGCATAACGTGCCTCGGCAGCTGCAAGATCGTCGTTCTCTGACTCTGAACCGCGCACCATGGGGCAAACCCAGTAGGCCTGCTGGCCGGTAGAGACATGGCGCCCCACCGCCTCCACAAGGTCGCCGATGCGATCCATCGGCAGCACGCGGGTGTCGATAGCCTGGCGTCCTGGCGGCAATTCATCGAGGCGGCTGACTTCCATCTCGCCGTGATTTGCCAGCACCAGCGTGCGCGGAATCGGCGTTGCCGTCATCGCCAGGGTATGCGGCGTCACCCTGCCCTTTTGCGAAAGCATCAGGCGCTGCGAAACACCGAAGCGGTGCTGCTCGTCGATCACCACGAGGCCGAGGTTCTTGTAAGAAACGCTTTCCTGAAAGATCGCGTGGGTGCCAACCACGATATCGATGCTGCCATCGAGCAGTCCCATAAGGATGCTTTCGCGCGCCTTGCCCTTGTCGCGCCCGGTCAGCAGGGCGATCTCGACGCCGGTAGGCCGCGCCATCTCACGCAGGGTCTCGAAATGCTGGCGGGCGAGCAGTTCGGTGGGCGCAAGCATGGCGGCCTGAGCACCCGCCTCTACCGCCGCAAGCATGGATTCCAGTGCAACCACCGTCTTGCCCGCGCCGACATCGCCCTGAAGCAGACGCAGCATCGGCGTTGGCTGCGCCATGTCTCCGGTGATCTCGTCGATACTTCTCCTCTGCGCACCCGTGAGCGGGAACGGCAGTTTCAGCTTGTCTCTCAGGTGTCCGTCACCCTGCAACGGCTGACCTTTGCGCTGGCGGTTGGACTGACGGACCAGCATCAGCGCAAGGGCATTGGCGAACAGTTCGTCATAAGCGAGGCGATCGCGCGCCTTCGCGTTCTCGCCCTTGTGCGCCAGCGCGATGGCATCGCGCCACGAAGGCCAGCCTTCGCGGTCGAAAGTAGTTGGTTCGATCCACTCGGGAAGTTCCGGCGCGCGGTCCAGCGATTGCTTGACGAGGCTGGCAATGCGCGGCTGCGTCAGGCCTTCCGACAGACGATAAATCGGTTCCACCAGCTGCCCCATCGCGCCGTCGCTCTTGTCCGAAACATGGTCTGGGTGAACGATCTGCAGCATCTGGTCATACTGGTCGAGGCGACCTGCCACCCAGCGCTTCTCACCCACCGGCAGCTGCTTCTTCGCCGTGTAGCTCGCTCGCCCGAAGAAAGTGAGCGCACAGACGTTTCCCTTCGCATCGGTCGCCATCACGCGGTACGGCCCTCGCTGGGAGCGGCTGGCGCGATGTTCGGTAACGTCCAGCGCCACCACGATCTGCTCGCCCACGTTCGCATCGTCCAGATCGGTAACGGCGCGGCGCACCACGAAGCGTTCGGGCACGTGGTAGAGAACATCACGGATGCGGGTGAGGCCCAGCTTCTCCAGCGGCTTCTTCAGCTTCGGCCCGATGCCTTCGAGGCCATCGGTCTCGGCGAACAGCGGGTTGAGAATATCGGGGCGCATGATGTGCCACTAGCGCAAGCGCGAGGAGGATTGTAGGAGCCATTTCCATGTCCTCCACCGATCTCACCACCCGTCTGGCCCGCGCCAAGTTCCGCGCCTGGCATCGCGGCACGCGCGAGGCCGATTACATGTTCGGCGGCTTCTTCGATCGCTACCACGCAGAATGGGACGAGCCCGCCCTCGCCTGGTTCGAAGCGCTGCTCGAAGAGGACGATGTTGACGTCATGGCGTGGGCCATGGGCACAGCCGAGGTGCCAGCGAGCTTTGCCGGCGCGCAGATGGATGCCATGCGCAAGCTGGACTACGTAAAGATCTAAGGGCAAGGCGCGGCGGAACCACTCGCCCTCCTCAAAGCTTCCAGAAATTCATGCCCGACCTGCAACGCATCCTGAAAGCCACGTCTCCGCTCACGCTCGCATCCGTGGTGCGCGGCGCGCAGCCGATGGTGATGGCGGACCTTGCCCGCGCGGCGAAGAAGCGCGCCGTCTTCATCGCGCCCGACGATGCTGCGATGCGCGCGGTGACGGATGCGGCGCATTTCTTCGCGCCCGAACTGGAAGTGATCGAGTTCCCGGCCTGGGATTGCCTTCCCTACGACCGTGCCAGTCCGGCTCTTTCGGTCAGCTCGCGCCGTCTTGCCGCGCTCCACGCGCTGCAATCGGACAGCAAGGGCAACCAGCTTGTCGTCACCACGATCAATGCGCTGCTGCAACGTGTGCTGACACCCTTCCGCATTCGCGAGGCAGTGCGCGAGTTCAAGGTTGGCACCGAGATCGGCCACGAGAGCCTTGCCGCATTGCTGCGAAGGCAGGGCTACAGCCGCGTCGATACAGTGGTAGATACCGGCGAGTTCGCCATGCGCGGCTCTATTGTCGACATTTACCCCAGCGGCCTGGAAGCCGGGCTGCGGCTCGATTTCTTCGGTGACGAGCTGGAAAGCCTGCGCCTGTTCGATCCGAACACCCAGCGCACCACCGAACGCATCGACAGCCACCTGCTGCTGCCCGCCAGCGAGGCGCTGCTGGACGAAGACAGCATCAAGCGCTTCCGCAGCCGGTACCGCGAGATGTTCGGCGCTCACGCCACGCAAGACCCACTGTACGAAGCGATCAGCGACGGGCGTCGAATGGCGGGCATGGAACACTGGTTGCCGCTGTTCGAGGAACGGCTCTCCACGCTGTTCGATCACCTCGGCAAGGACGACGTTCTCGTTATCGATTCCGGTGCTCTTCCGGCAGCAGAGGAACGGCTGAAGGACATTGCCGACTATCACCGCCAGCGCGGTGACATTTCCGGGCAGGCCAAAGGCAGCTACCGCCCGCTGGACCCGGAAACGCTCTACCTGACGCAGGACGAATTCGGCGATGCGATGGGCGACTGGCCGATCCACCGCACCTCGATTTTCGCGGAACCGGAGACGGAGAAAGTCGTAGATTTCGGCTTCCGTTCCGCCCGCGATTTCACGCCGGAGCGTTCTGCGGGCAAGAACGTCTACGAAGCCGCAGCCGCGCATTTCAAGGATCTGGCCAAGGCCGGAAAGCGCCCGCTGCTGGCTGCCTATTCCACCGGCTCGCGCAGCCGCATCACCTCGATTATCGAGGAAGCCGGCACGCCCATGGGTCTTGCCGAGACCTGGCAGGAAGCGCTTGGCGCCTCAGCGAAGGGCAAGGCGACCGCAATGGTCCTGCCGCTCGATACCGGCTTTGCAAACGACGAGCTGGAAGTCGTCACCGAGCAGGACTTGCTGGGCGACCGCCTCGTGCGCCGCCGCAAGAAAAAGAAGGACGCCGACGCCTTCCTGGCGGAGTTGCAGGCACTCTCGCGCGGGGACTTGGTCGTTCACGTAGACCACGGCATCGGCAAGTATCTCGGCCTCGAACCGATTGCCGTGGGCAAGAGCCAGCACGACTGCGTGATGCTGGAATATGCTGGCGGCGATAAGCTCTACATTCCGGTTGAGAACCTCGACGTTCTCTCGCGCTACGGTAGCAGCGAGGAAGGCGCGCCGCTCGATCGCCTCGGCGGCGAAGCATGGCAGAAGCGCCGTGCCCGCCTGAAGGAGCGTATCCGCGCAATCGCAGGCGAACTGATGGAAGTTGCCGCTCGCCGCGCCCTGCGCAAGGCGCCGGTGCTGGAAGCCGAAGAGGCGAGCTACAACCAGTTCCTCGACCGCTTCCAGTACGAGGAAACCGAGGACCAGGAACAGGCTATCGCCGATGTCCTGCGCGACCTCGAAAGCGGCAGGCCTATGGACCGCCTCGTCTGCGGTGACGTGGGCTTCGGCAAGACCGAGGTTGCGCTTCGCGCGGCCTTCGTTGCTGCGATGAACGGCCAGCAGGTAGCGACGGTGGCGCCTACCACCCTGCTCGCCCGCCAGCACTTCCAGAACTTCACTGATCGTTTCGCCGGATTTCCGCTCAAGATCGGCCGCCTTTCGCGCCTCGTTTCCGCCAAGGAAATGAAGGCCACGCGCGACGGCCTGGCTTCAGGCGATGTCGACATCGTGATCGGTACGCACGCGATCCTGTCGAAGAACACAAAGTTCAAGAATCTCGGCCTTGTGATCGTGGACGAGGAACAGCGGTTCGGCGTCACCCATAAGGAGAAGCTGAAGCAGCTTCGCACGGACGTGCACGTTCTCACCCTCACCGCCACGCCCATTCCACGCACGCTGCAGATGGCGATGACGGGCCTGCGCGAGCTATCCACCATCAAGACGCCGCCTGTCGATCGTCTCGCCGTCCGCACCTACGTGATGGAATGGGACGACATGGTGATCCGCGAGGCACTGCTGCGCGAACACCATCGTGGCGGTCAGAGCTTCATCGTCGTGCCGCGCATTTCCGACATGGCGCCGCTGGAAGACTGGATGCGCGAGACGGTGCCGGAAGTGAAGTTTGTGGCCGCTCACGGCCAGATGAGCGCGGGCGAGATCGAGGAGCGCATGAGCGCCTTCTATGAGGGCAAGTACGAAGTGCTGCTCTCCACGACCATCGTCGAGAGCGGGCTGGACCTGCCGAGCGCAAACACCATCATCATCCACCGTGCAGATCGCTTTGGCCTTGCCCAGCTGTATCAGCTGCGCGGGCGCGTGGGCCGGTCCAAGATCCGCGCCTATGCCTACCTCACCACGCCTGCCGATACGCAGCTGAGCGAAGTTGCCGAGAAGCGCCTGAAGGTTCTGGGCGATCTCGACAGTCTCGGCGCAGGTTTTCAGCTGGCAAGCCACGACCTCGATATTCGCGGCGCGGGCAACTTGCTGGGCGACGAGCAATCGGGCCACATCCGCGAAGTGGGCTTCGAACTCTACCAGTCCATGCTGGAAGACGCGATCATGGCTGCCAAGGCTGGCGAAGCAGGGCTGGAATCGGATCGCACCGGACTATCGCCGCAAATCACCGTCGATGCACCGATCATGATCCCCGAGGATTATGTGCCCGACCTTGCCGTACGCATGGCGCTTTATCGCCGTCTGAACCAGGCCGAGGGACAGTCGGAGGTGGAAGCCCTCGCCGCCGAAATGATCGACCGTTTCGGGGAATTGCCGCAGCCCACCAAGAACCTCATCCGCCTCATCGAGATCAAGGCGCAGGCGATCCAGGCCTGTATCGCCAAGATCGAAGTCGGCGCGCGCGGCACGCTGGTGACATTCCACGAGAACAACTTCCCAGATCCCGTGGGCCTTGTTGCCTATGTCGACCGGCTGAAAGGCACGGCAAAGTTACGCCCGGACATGAAGCTGCAGATTAACCGCGCATGGGGCGACCCGCAGAGCCGCCTCAACGGCCTGTTCCAGCTGACCAAAGGCCTGAGCGGTATTGTGCGTAAATCGAAGAAGAAGAGCGCCTAGGCGGCGGTCATCGTCGCGAAGGAAGCGGCTGCCATCGGTTTCCCGCCGAGATAACCCTGCCAAGTCTCGCAACCCTCGCTCACGACGACCTCTCGCTGGGCTTCGGTTTCGATACCCTCGGCAATGACCGCAATTCCCAGCGCCTTTGCCATCGCGACGATCCCGCGCAGCACGGCAAGATCGCGCTCGTCGGTGGCAATGCCGTCGATCATCACGCGGTCCAGCTTTAAGGCATGGAGCGGCAGCACCTTCAGATAGCGGAAGTTGCAGAAGCCCGCGCCGAAATCATCGAGCGCAATGCGGATGCCGTGTTCTGCCAGCGCCTTCAGACGCTCCGCCGAACGGTCGAGATCCGCGACGAGAGCTTGCTCGGTGATCTCCAGCGTAAGGCGACTTGCGGGGCAGCCGGTGTCTTCCAGCATGGCGAGCAGGTCTTCGCCGAAAGTCCTGTCGAACAAGTCCATCGCAGTGACGTTCAGCGAAAGCCGCAGGTGTTTCGGCCAGCGGGTGGCTTCCTCAAGCGCAGCACGAGCAATATGACGCGCGAGACGCCGCGTAATCCCTCCGGACTGCGCGATAGCCACCAGCGAATCGCCCGAGAGGCGACCATGTTGCGGATGATCCCAGCGCACCAGCGCTTCTGCGCCGTAGAGCGCCCCATCACGGCTGTTGAACTGCGGCTGGAAGCAAATTTCCACCGCGGCGTCCGTCAGTGCCTGTGCAAGATCTTCGCTTACTGGATGCGGTTCACTGCGGCGGCGGTCTATCCGGCGACGGCGCTCGTGTATCTGGGCGGGAATCGGCATGGCCATGTCACTGGCGGAAAAGCGCGGGCAAGTCTCGTGTCCGGAAAGCTTCGTTGCAAATCGGGACGCTGCTCCATAGTGTCGCCGCCGGAGATACCGGGGGACTTGGTTACGTGGCAGGCGATCAACCGAAATTCGAGAAACTGGCACTGGTCTATTCGCAGAGCGACCGCGCAAGAAAGGCAGCGAAAGAGCTGTGCGAACGGTACGACTTCGTGGCCGAGGACGAAGCCGATGTCATCATTGCCTTGGGTGGCGATGGCACAATGCTCGATACCCTGCACGAGATGCTGGACGATGGGCATGTCCGTCCTGTTTTCGGCCTGAACCTGGGCACCGTTGGCTTCCTGATGAACCGTTATCACGGTGCCAGCGGGCTTCCCCAGCGCCTCACCGAAGCAAAACCCATGTCGGTCCTGCCCCTGCGGATGCACGTGACCACACAGACCGGCGAAACCCACACCTATTGCGCCATCAACGAAGTCAGCCTGCTGCGTGAGACGCGGCAGACTGCGAAAGTCGAAATTTCAGTGAATGGCCGCGTCAGAATTCCAGAACTCGCAGGTGATGGCGTACTGCTATCCACTCCGGTTGGCTCGACCGCTTACAATCTTTCAGCGAACGGACCGATTCTGCCACTCGATTCGAACATGCTTGCGCTCACACCGATCAGTCCGTTCCGCCCACGTCGGTGGCGCGGAGCCATCCTGCCCGATCGGAGCCGAGTGAGTTTCCGGGTGAACGAGCCGTCCAAGCGCCCCGTCGCCGCCGTTGCCGATTCGAAGGAAGTTCGCGACGTGGCGGAGGTGCATGTCGAGGTTGCGCGGGAGATGGAAATGACGCTCCTGTTCGATCCGCACCAGGCTCTGGACGAGCGGATCGTGGCCGAACAGTTCGTAACCTGAAAAAGGTGAAAATCGCCTCTTGCCAAACAGAATCACGGCCCATATAGGCCCTCACCTGCCTTCGGGCTGCTCCCCGATAGCTCAGCGGTAGAGTAGGTGACTGTTAATCACTTGGCCGTAGGTTCGAATCCTACTCGGGGAGCCATTTTCCACCACATTGTCGGAAAGATGCGCGGAAAGCGCGCATGAAAAAGGCCGCGCCTCTTTGACTCGTCAGCCAGGGAGAAAGCGCAGCCTTGTCATGCGGTAATGTATGCGGCGGGCTTCAGTTCCCGCCACAACGAATTTTTTTCTTACATCGGTTTCCTGAAGCGCAGCGCGAACTTGTCGCTCACGCCGTCGAACTCGCGCGGGCTTGCATTATGCGGGTCGGCTGGGTTGTGCAGCACATCGCTTTCAGCCTCTAGGGCGAAACCCGCTGCAGTCACCTGTTCGCGCACGGCGGCGGGATCGATTCGGTGAAGTGTTGAAGTTGCTGTCAGGCCCGTACCCGGCGCGGCGTGGTCTTCGACGAAGTAGATGCCGCCGGGTTTCAGCGCGCCGAATGCCCAGTCGTTGGTGACGGCGACGTTGCCGTTAGCGAAGTCGTGGTAGTTCTCCGTCGTCCAGACGAGGTCGACGGTTTCGGGCAGGCTCAGGCTGTCGTATCCCTCGACCACTACCACTTCGACGTTGCCATATTGCTCTGCAATGGCGTTGATGCCGTCCAGTCCACCGGGCCGATTGGCGAAGAATGCCGGCATCAGCGCATAGATTTTGCCTTCGGGGCCGACAGTCTGCGCGAGGATGCGGGTGTAATAGCCGCCACCGGGAGCCATCTCGGCGATCACATCACCGCGTTGAACGCCTGAGAAGGCAACGATCTCTTCGGGTTTGCGAGCCTCGTCGCGCGCGACATCATCTGCGGGCCGCGCCGGACTGATCACTGCCGCCATGATGTATTCGCCCATGTCGACTTGCGAGTAACTAACAGGCGCAGGCGAGGTGTTTGCCGTGCACGCGGCCAGCGACACATTCGCAAGAACTGCGAGCGACATGGAAGTACGGCGGATGGTAGACGGCATGGGGGCTCTCCTTCGCCCCATGCTATCTGCATTCAGTGCAAGGGCAAGCGCCTTAGGACACGGCCCCGTGGCAATGCTTGTACTTGTTGCCCGAACCGCAGGGACACGGCGCATTGCGGCTGACGTTCTTGTCCGCATAAGGATTTTCGCGTTCAGCCGAGCCCGCGGTGCCGGTGCTGGCCACGGGCGAGCCTGCCAGCGTGCCGAAGAGCGGCTGCATGAACTGCGAGCCGTCACCATCATTGCTGTCGTCTTCGCCCGTGAGCGGATCGACGTGTCCGGTAAGGAAGTCTGGCAGGTCGGGCAAAGCACGCGGAGGCGGCGGAGCGGCAGGACGCAGTTCCGCAGTCAGCAGAACCTTCGTCACGTCTTCACGCAGGGTGTCGAGCATCGCCTGGAACAGGCCGAAAGCTTCCTGCTTGTACTCGTTGATCGGCTGCTTCTGAGCATAGGCACGCAGGAAGACCACCTGGCGCAGCGCGTCCAGCGTCGCGAGGTGTTCCTTCCAGTGGTAATCGAGCCGCTCGAGTAGGATCGATTTCTCGACCCGGCGCCAGCTGTCCTCGGGAATCTCGGCGGTCCGTGCCGCGAGGCGTTCCTCCGCCATTTCCTGCAGGCGTTCCTCGATCAGTTCGGGCTCTACCGCATCTTCTTGGAGCCATTCGTCGATTGGCGGCGACAGGCCGAGCACATCGGCAACCTTTTCCTTCAGCTGCTCGACATTCCACTGTTCGGGATAAGAACCCGGCGGGCAGGATTCCGCGACGAGGGATCCGATGGCGTCCTGACGCATGTCTTCCACGACGTCATCGACGCGCTCCGAATCCATGATCTCACTGCGCTGTTCGTAGATGACCTTGCGCTGGTCGTTCATTACGTCGTCGTACTGAACGACCTGTTTGCGCATTTCGTAGTTGCGCGCCTCGACCTTCTTCTGCGCCGTCTCGATGGCCTTTGAAAGCCACTTGGAGCCGATCGCCTCGCCGTCTTCCAAATTGGAGTTCATCATCTTCGCAAACAGCGTGTCCGGGCCGAAGATGCGCAGCAGATCGTCCTCCAAGCAGAGGTAGAAGCGCGAGAGGCCGGGGTCGCCCTGACGGCCCGAACGACCGCGAAGCTGGTTGTCGATACGGCGGCTTTCGTGGCGCTCGGTGCCCAGCACGAACAGGCCGCCGGCGTCCTTCACTCGCTGGCGTTCTTCCTTCACTTCGGCCTTGATGCGCTCGATAGCGGCATCGCGTTCCGGCCCTTCGGCCATGTCGCGAAGCTCGTCCTCGATGCGGAATTCCACATTACCGCCAAGCTGGATGTCGGTACCGCGACCAGCCATGTTTGTGGCGATGGTGACTGCACCGATACGGCCTGCCTGCGCCACGATGTGCGCTTCGCTCTCGTGCATACGTGCGTTCAACACGTTGTGCTTCACGCCTTCCTTGTCGAGGAACTGGCTGAGCAGTTCAGACTTCTCGATGGAAACCGTACCCACCAGCACCGGCTGGCCGATCTCGTTCTTTTCCTTGATGGCCCGGGCAATCGCCTGGAACTTGTCCATCGTGTTCTTGTAGAACTCGTCTTCCTCGTCGACGCGGGCGACCGGAACGTTCGTGGGAATTTCCACCACGTTCAGCTTGTAGATGTCCCAGAACTCGCTCGCCTCGGTGGCGGCAGTACCGGTCATGCCGGAAAGCTTGGGATACATGCGGAAGTAGTTCTGGAAAGTGATCGAAGCCATCGTCTGGTTCTCGGGCTGGATTTCCACCCCTTCCTTGGCTTCTGCCGCCTGGTGCAAGCCGTTGGACCAGCGGCGACCGTCCATCATACGACCCGTGAATTCGTCAATGATCACGACCTTGTCGTCCTTGACGATGTAGTCGGTGTCTTTCCGGAACATCACCACGGCGCGCAGCGCCTGGTCGAGGTGGTGGACCACCTGCGTGTTCTCGACATCATAGAGGTTGTCGGTTTCGAGGAGGCCGGCGGCGATGAGCCGCTTTTCCATTTCCTCGACACCTTCTTCGGTCAGCTGGATGTTCCGGCTCTTCTCGTCGGTCGTGTAGTAGCTTTCCTCATCGGTCAGCTCGTCACCGCGCTCCTGCTCCAGCGCCTTCTGGTCCTTCACCAGCTGCTTCACCATCTCGTCCAACGCGATGTAGAGTTCGCTCTTGTCCTCGGTCGGGCCAGAGATGATCAGCGGGGTACGCGCCTCGTCGATCAGGATCGAGTCGACCTCGTCGACGATGGCGAAGTTGAAGGGGCGCTGCACCATCTGGCGGCGCTCCTGCTTCATATTGTCGCGGAGGTAATCGAAGCCGAATTCGTTGTTCGTGCCGTAGGTGATGTCTGCAGCGTAGGCCTTGCGGCGCTCCGCTTCCGGCAGGTTCGGCACGATCACGCCGGTGGAAAGGCCGAGGAAGCCGTAGAGCTGGCCCATCCATTCCGCGTCACGGCGGGCAAGGTAGTCGTTCACGGTAACAACGTGCACGCCCTTGCCCTCGATGGCGTTGAGATAGGTGGCCAGCGTTGCCACCAGAGTCTTGCCCTCGCCCGTCTTCATTTCCGCGATCTCGCCGCGGTGGAGGACGATACCACCCACCATCTGCACATCGTAATGGCGCATGCCCATGACGCGCTTCGATGCCTCGCGCACGGTGGCGAATGCTTCGGGCAGGATGTCGTCGAGGGTAAGGCCGTCTTCCTCGATCTTCTTGCGGAACTTGAGAGTCTGCGCCTTCAACTCGTCATCGGAAAAATCTTCGAGCTGTTCTTCAAGCGCATTGATGCGCGAAACGAGCTTGTCGAGCGAGCGGACGTAACGGTCGTTGGACGAGCCGAAAATGGATTTGGCGATAGTCTGCCACATGGTGGAAGAGTCCTGTCAGTAAATATGGAGAGAGGCCGCGCATGGATGCGCAGCCGGAAAAATCAGGCGTTATGAGAGAATTGCGGCGCTATTCGCGCGCGCGATCTGCCTGCAACTGGACGGTGGGCGTCCAGACGACGACGGGCTTCCTCCGGCACGGGGCAGGAACCTGCCGCTCGCTAACGAAACCACGTGCAAATTGAAGCGGTTGTGTGGCGATTGTCTTGCAATCTTCCACATCCCCTGCTGCCGCCACGCTGACGACACTTGCATGCGCGGCCACGCCAGGCGTGGTCGCCAGACCAAGGCCTGAAATAAGCGCAAGCAGAGTGAGCAATTGGCGTAGCATGTAGTGTGTCAGATAGCGGTTCATTCCTTAAAGTCCACTGACGATACTGCCGCAGCCGTGAATTGTCGTGTTGGCGCAAGGCAAAAGCGCATTTATGGCGGCTTCCCATGGACCTTGAAAAATCGCCGCTAGCCCTGCCCTTCCCCGATATGCCGCCAATCGACGGTGTGACCCTGCGTGTCGCACGCGCAGGCTACAAGAAATGGGACCGCGCGGACCTCACTTACGCCGAACTGGCCGAGGGGACGGCGCTGGCCGGCGTCTTCACGCGCAATGTGTGCTGTTCCAGCGAAGTCGAAATGGGCCGCGAACAGGTGAAGCTTGGTCATGCGCGCGCGCTGGTGGTGAATGCCGGCAATTCCAACGCCTTCACCGGTTATCGCGGGCGCGAAGCGGTGGAGCAGATCATGGCGCAGGTCGCGCACCACCTCGACTGCAAGCCATCCGACGTGCTGGTGTCATCCACGGGCGTGATCGGCGTCCCCTTGCCGAAGGACAAGGCCGAGGCGGGTATTACGGCTGTGCTCGAAGCCGACGAATGTTCCTGGGAAGAAGCGGCAACCACCATCGGCACGACTGACACCTTCGCCAAGGGCGCGACGACCGCCGCGATGATCGGCGAGACGCGGGTGACTCTCAACGGCATCATCAAGGGCAGCGGCATGATCGCGCCCGACATGGCGACGATGCTGGGCTACATCTTCACCGACGCCGCCGTGGAACCGGCCTTCCTCCAGAAGTGCCTGTCCGAAGCGAATGCAGGCAGCTTCAACTGCATCACCGTGGACAGCGACACGTCCACCAGCGACACCGTTCTGGCCTTCGCAACCGGCAAGGCTGGCAATGCGCCGCTCTCCAGCTTCGTCGATCCAGGAGCGGATGCCTTCATGGCGGCGCTGCAGGATATGTGCCGCCAGCTTGCGCACCTCGTCGTGCGAGACGGTGAAGGCGCGCAGAAATTCATCGCAGTGAATGTGACGGGTGCTGTCTCGGATGACAGCGCTCGCCGCGTTGGCCTCGCCATCGCCAATTCCCCGCTGGTGAAGACGGCAGTTGCAGGCGGCGACGCCAACTGGGGCCGCGTCGTCATGGCCGTGGGCAAGGCAGGCGAGCCCGCAGATCGCGACAAGCTTGGCATCGCATTCGGCGGCATCTGGGCGGCGAAGGATGGTTTGCCATTGGCTGATTATGACGAGGCTCCCGTTGCAAAACATCTCGAAGGGCAGGAGATCGACATTACCGTGGACCTTGGCCTAGGCGATGGCCGCGCCACTGTGTGGACCTGCGATTTGACGCACGGCTACATCAGCATCAATGCGGATTACCGTTCGTGAGCATTATCGACCGCGAAATTCTCGCTATCTGCCGCGACGTGACGGATCGCATCATCCTGCCGCGTTTCCGCAACCTTGCCGACCACCATGTGGACGACAAGGGTGGCGGCGATCCCGTCACCATTGCCGACCGCGAGAGCGAAGAAGCCTTGCAGGAAGCTCTCGACAAGCTGGCCCCCGGCCTGCCCTGCGTTGGAGAGGAAGCCGCGCACCATGACGATAGCGTGCTGGAATATCTGAAAGGTCCGTGCTGGATAGTCGACCCCATCGACGGCACCCGCAATTTCGCCAGCGGACAGCCTCCATTCGGCATCCTTATCGCGCAGGCCGATGGCGGCGTGGCGCAAAGCGGATGGATTTACGATTGCCTGTCAGGTCGCTTCTGCGCCGCCCATCGCGGCAAGGGCGCTTTTGTCGGTGGTGACAAGATCACGGCGCGCACCACGGGCGAGGAACCGCCGGTCGCCGCAATTTCGCTCATCTTCATGGACGAGGCAAAGCGCGCCTCGATGATCGAGCATATCTGCCCGAACTACCGTCTCACCGATATTCCCTATTGCGCAGCCGAGCAGTACCCGCGCCTCGCGCTGGGCGAGAACGATGTCTCGATCTTCGAGCGCACGCTGGCTTGGGACCATGCGGCGGGCTGTCTGTGGCTGGAGGAAGCTGGCGGCAAGGCCGCTCGGCCCGATGACGGCTCGCCCTACCGGGTGGACGAGTGGGACCGCAAGGGGCTGGTCGCGGCCGCCACGCCTTCCCTGTGGGAAGCCATGGCGGCACGCATCAATTCAATCGAAGCTTAAAGAACGCTCTCGAGCCAGTTCTTCAGCGCGCCCTTGGGCGCTGCGCCCATCTGCTGGGCGACGGGCTTGCCATCCTTGAACACCACCAGGAACGGGATCGACTGCACGCCCATCTGGCCGGGCACGTCGGGGTTTTCCATGATATCCATCTTGGCGATCGTCACCTTGTCGGCCAGTTCGTCAGACAGTTCTTCAAGCGCGGGTGCGATCATCTTGCACGGGCCGCACCAGTCGGCCCAGAAATCAACCAGCACGGGCTTGTCGGCGTCCAGCACATCTGACTGGAAGCTGGCATCGGTAACATTCACGGTCGCCATTATCGTTCTCCTGAATTCTCTTGGCACCCTAACTAGGCGCTTCGTTCAGGGACTCAATGCCCGTCGCACAAAAGCTTTCCTTGGGTACGCTGCTACTCCGGCTTGTGCGACCGGAGCAACTCGGGCGGAATAGCAATCAAGAGCGGCGTTTGCGTGTAGAGGACCGCAGCTTCGATCACGCGATCAGGATAGATGACCGAGAGCGCGGCGGCATAGGCTCCCATCTGCTTGAGCGTGCTTTCAGGCACCTCAGCCAAATTGGCTGGAGGACGGCGCGCGGTCTTGAAGTCTGCCACCAGCACGCGGTCGGGAGTAATGAGCAAACGGTCCGCCGTGCCGGCGATCACTTGCTCGCCTACAGTCGCAGCCAATGGCACCTCGGCCAGAGCATCAGGTCCGAACAGGTCGCGCCATTCGGGCTCATCCATCACCGCCAAAGCACGGTCGAGCATTTCGGCTCGCTCCGCGTCGGACAAGTCCGGCGCATGGCGCAGCAGCCACGCCCTCGCTCCGCTTTCGCGCATGTCGCGCGGCGTATCGGGCAGACGTTCGAGCAGTGCGTGGATAAGCACACCGCGACGCGCGGCGATTGCTGCCTGTTCGGCTGGCAGCGGCGGGTCGGCGCCTTGCTCATCTGTGCTGGCAGAAGGCGCCAAGGGGCGCGGTGGACGTGGTTCGGGGCCGATTGGCGTGGTCGCCCACCTCGGCAGAACTGGTGGGATAGGCAGCGCCTGTTGTGAACGGTGCGGGACCGGCGGCGCGTACTCGCCATGTTCCAAACGCCAACCCCAGATGGGGTCGTCCAGCGCCTCTGCATCGAACAGCGGAGCGAGACGCGCAAACCAGCTGTCCTCCGCAGGCTCTTTCTCGCGTTTTCCCAGTGCGCCGCCGATAAACAGCGCTTCCTCCGCCCGCGTCATGGCGACATAGAGCAAGCGCCAGTGCTCCTCGCGCTCGGCAGCCTTCGCGGCATCGGCAGCGGCCTGGATGCGGCCGACGCGCTCGTCGCTGCGCAGCGAGGGCAATGGAATGATGCGCCCGTCCCCGCCGGGCAGATCTTCTTCCAGCGAGATACCAGAGGCGCGCGAGGCATCTGGATTGCCGCAGGCGTCGGCGAGAATGACGATGGGCGCTTGCAGACCCTTCGAGCCGTGAACGGTCATCACGCGCACCATGTCGCCTGCGCCTTCGGCCTCGCGCTTCAGTTCGCCATCGCCAGCGTCGAACCAGCGGATAAAGCCTTGCAGGCTCGGCGTGTTCGATGCGCTGAACTGCTGGGCGGCGTTCAGCAGTTCGTCGATGGGATCGTTGGCTTCCCTGCCCAACCGCGCCACCAGCTTGCCGCGGGCCTTCCACGGGCCGAGCAGGATCCAGTGCAGCAGCGCCTGGGGCGACTCGTAATCCGCCAGTGCCAGCAGTTCGGATAGCGAAGCCACCGTATCGCGCGGCTTGGCTGCGGCCAGATCGCGCAGGTGATCCCACAGCGCCACACCCTTCTCGCGCGCTACGTGGTGCATGAGATCGTCCTGGCTCCACCCGAAAATCGGTGAAACGAGCAGGCACGCAAGGCTCAGGTCGTCCCGCGGCTGGGCAGCGAAGCGGAGCGCACCCATCAGGTCCTTCACGGCCAATGGAGCGCCGAGACGCAAGCGGTCGACACCTGCGACAGGCACGCCGGCGGCATGGAGCTTCGCGACGATCAGGCCCGCCAGTTCCTTGCGTTTGCGTACCAGCACCATGAAGTCGCCCGGCGTCGCATTGCGCGGATTGTCCTTGTCCTTCACCAGCGGGAGGCCGCCGTCCCACATGCGCTTGATCTGCAAGGCGATCTTCTCGGCCATGCGCCGTTCGGGTTCGGAAACGCCGATTTCCGGGCCATCGTCCCCTTCGTCATCCACCTCGTCCGGGTGGCCGGGCACTGGTGCCCACAGGGTAACGAGACCGGGCCGATCATCGCCTACGTGCAGTTCTGGAGGGCGGTCCAGCCCGAGATTGCCGTAGCCAATTGCCTCGATCGCATCGTCCACGAACGTCAGGACGCTCTGCGCCGTGCGGTAGGAACGGCCCAGCCCGAGGTCCTGTAACTCGCGCGCCTCGATCCGCTCGCGCGACTGTGCAGCATTGCGAACCCAGTCCGAGATACGCCTGGCGTAGCTGGCGCGTGCGGCGGCGAAGTTTTCGGGACTGGTACCCTGGAAACGGAAGATCGCCTGCTTGTAATCACCGACGACGAAGATCGTGCGCAACCGGCCCTCCGCCTGCCCAACGCCTGCGAAGAAATCGTCAGTCAGCGCGTCGATGATCGCCCATTGCGCCTCGTTCGTATCCTGTGCCTCGTCGACAAGAATATGATCGAAGCGCCGATCCAGCTTGTAGCGAATCCATGCCGACATGTCGGAATTGCCGAGGAGCTGCGCGGCGCGCATGATGAGGTCATCGAAATCGACGAAGCCTTCGCGCGACTTCGCATCGTCCCATGCGATGGCGAACTTGCGGCCCACTTCCAGCGCGGGAGTGATGAGGTCCACCAGATCGAGCAGCATCGCCTGTTCGCGGATCGCGGCAAGGTGTTCGGCAACACGCTGCGCTGCGTCAGCAACTGCAGGATCGTGCTTTTCGAGGCTGGAAAGGGAGCGTACGTCGCCTTTCTGGGTGAAAAGCGCCTTCGTAAGTTCTTCGCAGCCGTCGAGCCGGTCGGGCGCTCCGCAGGCCAGCCATGCGTCGATAGCCGCCATGCAGCCCTGTGCGGTCTTGGTGCCCCATGCAGCATGGGCGGCCTGCCACTGTCGCAGCGCGTCTGTATCGAAAGCGGCGTCAGCACAAAGGTTAGCGAGGCTCGCCCTGCTGGCATCGGCATCCAGCCCCAGCAGCCGCTTCACGCGAGGTTCCATCGGTGGTTGCCATGCGCCATTTCCGAACCACACATCGCGAGACGCAGCGCAGCGCATCAGCCACCCGCGCGCACCGTCTGGCCCCATACGAAGCGAAAGGTCCTCCAGCGCCTTCTGCGCAGCCGGATCGCTTTCCTCCCATTGCACCAAGAGTTCGCGCAGTACGCGCTCTGCCAGCAGTTCGCAGTCTCGGTCTTCCATCGGGCGCGTGCCGGGGATGAGGCCCGCCTCTTCGGGGAACGCTGATAGTAGCCACTGCGAGAAGGCATGGATGGTATCGATCCGCAGGCCGCCGCCCGGACAATCGAGCACGGCTGCAAACAGCGTGCGCGCGCGGGCGCGCGTGTCAGGGTCGATGTCGGCACCGATCGCGAGCAGATCCGCAACAAGACGGTCGTCGTCCATGCGCACCCAGTTCGCCAGCACCTCGTTCACGCGGGTCGCCATCTCGGCAGCGCCCGCCTTGGTGAAGGTGAGGCAAAGAATATGCTCGGGCCGCACACCCGGCGTCAGCAACAGGCGCAGCACGCGGGCGGAAAGCACTTGCGTCTTGCCCGTACCGGCAGAGGCGCCCAGCCACACGCTGGACTTCGGATCGACGGCCAGCTTCTGGTTGTCCTTCAGCGGATAGACCTTGCCGCTCACGCCCCGTCCTCCTCGCGGCCCTGCCATTCGGCGAGGCGCATCAACTGGTCGTAGGTGTCGTAACCCGGAGCATCCGGGTTGAGGCGCGCGGTGAAAGGTTCGTTGCCTACAATCCAGCGGTTCAACGCATCGTCGAGGAACTCGCGAGCCTGCGGCAGGAAATCCTCTCGCGCGATGCCGGTACGCTTGCGGCCTTCCAATATCGGCGTGGAAACGTAGCCAAAGCCTGTCGGATGGTCCTTCGCTTTGGCTTTGCCGAGCGACCAGTATTCGAACTTCTCGGGGTCGCCTGTGATGTCCTTGAAACCGCCCGCCTGTGCGATCAGGCCCGTGGTGCCCAGTTGCAGGGCATAGCCCGCCTCGACTTCAGCACCAGATGGCGGCCTGCCGGTCTTGTAATCGACAACTGCCAGCGATCCGTCAGCTAGCTGGTCGATCCGGTCCGCCTTGCCGAAAATGCGAATGCCCTGCTCGTGCATCTCGCCCCACTGTTCTATCGCGACGGGCTTGCGATCGGGATCGGCCTCGATCTCGGATGCGATCCATTCAAGCGCGGCCAGCAGGCGCGGTCGCCAAAGCGCGCGCATCAGCGGGTGCGCAGACATTTTGCGAAGGTGTTCGTCGGCAAGTTCAGTGAGTTCACCCTCGCCCTTATGCCAGTCCTCCAGAATGGCGTGAGCCAGTTCGCCCTGCCATGCAGGCGTTGGCTCCGCATCGACATGGTCCAGTTCACCAAGGCGCAGCAACTTGGCCGCATAGTACTGGTATGGATCGGAACGCAGCCGATCTAGCGCGGTGACACTGATATCCTGCCGCCGCAATTCGGCAGGCGGACACGGCTGAGGGCGCGGCGCAGGCGGCACCTGGGGCGGATCGTCAAGCGCACGGGCGAGACTGACAATTTCATGATCCTCGTGCCGCTGGACGAGGTCTTCACCCAACAGGGCGCGCACGCGAAGCAGGAAGCGCGAAGGAATGGCAGGCCCCGCCAGATCGCGCCGGGCACGGGTGAGCACCACTTCGGGTGCGCCCAGGGCGCCGGCAAGGTCATGCGCGGAAAGTCCGATGCGGAAGTCCGCCCCCGGAACGCCAAGTGCGCGCAACACGCCTGGGGCGAGCAATGGATCGGTGGAAGGGCGCGGTGGCCAGGTGCCCTCGTTCAGCCCCGCGCAAATCACCAGGTCGGCCCGTGTCATGCGCGCTTCAAGCAGACCGTAGATCGCCACGCGTGGATGGCCGCCATAGGGAGGTCGAACGGCCACGCGATCCATCGCGTCACGCAGAACGTAAGGCAAGTCATCGCCGTCCAGCGGTGTATCGATCTCACGGGCGTGAAGGCGCAAGTCCTCTACGAAGGCAGACAGCGCGCGGCCGTCCTCGCGTGCCCATAGCGCCTCGCCGCAAAGCGCTTCTCCGGTCTGAGCAAGTAGGTCCAGCCAAGTGGCCAGTTCAGCACAATCACCAGCTTCGAGAAGCGGCGAGAGCTTATCCTCGACGCCCTGCCACCAGGTCTCGACATCGGCCTTTTTCGCAAGCGGGCGCAACGGAGCAAGCCCCGGCATCTTGCGGGGACCGCGCAACCGTAGTTCGAACCGGCGCGCCGAACGAAGCCATGCCGCCCTGCCCTCACCCGCAGCCACCAGCGGGTGTTCGAGCAAAGCGATCAACGGCACGGGAGATGCAGGCTCCGCTGCCACTTCCGCCAGAAGCAGGAGAACTCGCCCTGCTGCCGTTTCTCCCAAGGGTCGACCTGCGGAATCGTCTGCCTGGATATTCCACCGGCGCAGATGCTGGGCGACACGGCCCGCCAATCCCCGGTCAGGCGTCACGAGTGCGACGCGCCTTTCCGGTTCCTCCAGTGCTTCACGCACTTTCAGTGCCACCGCCTGCGCTTCCTCCTCGGGGTTGGCAACCTCGACTAGGCTCACTCCTGCCATGCGGCGCTTGTTGGTTGCCAACTGCACCCACGCCTTGCTCGCTTCCGGTGGCAGAAAGAGACTAGAGATGGCATGCGAACGCTCTGGCGGCCCCTTGGCAGAGCCGGCTCGGTGCCATTGCTGCACTTCGCCTCGCGCTACGCCCATGCGGTTCAAGAGCAGCTTCAGGTGATATTGCGGATGGGTCAGCGCGTCGCCGCTGGTGAACGGTGTTTCGCCGGACGTATTGCCCGCGCTGCCGAGTTCGTTCCACACTTCATCGCCCATCGAGAGGTCGAGATCCGGCAGGATTACCGCGCCCTGTGGAAGTTCGGAAACCGTGCGCAGCAGCCGGGCCAATGCCGGAGCCGCGCTCGTTACACCCGCTGCGACGAAAGGCGTATCCGGCGGGTTTGCGCGCATGCGCCGTGCTGCCTCACGAAAAAGCATGTTCCGCCGCGCTGCCGCGTCACGTTCACCGCGCGATTCCAGTTCTGCCAGCCAAAGGCGCTGGATCGTTGCAAACAGGTGCAGGTTCTCGCGCCAATGGTCAGAAAGGTCGCCAACAAGGTCCAGCACACGATCGGACAGCAGATCGTCAGGCGCAATTTCCTCTACCAGTAGGCGATCCATGACCTGCCCGGTTTCCTGCGCGAGCTTCAGCAGCGCCGCACCCTTGGGCGCCTTGTCGCCGCGCACTTCCCGAATGAGCGATGCGATACGCAGCCAGCGGCGCGTGGGATCGGCGGCCGGCGGAATCGTCGCACCCGCCCCAAGCGAGTCGAACAGCGGCCCGAGTGCCTCGTCCAGATCGAGATCGCCGACCAGCACCATGCGAGGCATCAGCAGACCCTTGCGGCCCGTCTCACCAGCGTGGCGAACGAAAGCCTCGCTCATGGTACGCGCTGCGCGAGCGCTGGGCAGCAACAGCGTAAGACGCGCGAGGCCGAAGGCATCCTCGGCGTAGCGAGGCACCAATCCGGCCACCAGCGCATCGGCAAAACCGCGATGCGCCGCTATCGAATAAACCTGTGGTGTTTGAGCCATTTGCGTCCCCGCCATCGTGCCAGACTAGCGACGCTTTCAGACCTCGGAAAGAGCTTCCTCTGTCGGGCGGATCGATTGCGGCGTGCCGACTTCGAACCACTGACCGGTGAAGGCGACGCCGTGCAGACGGCCTTCGTCGATTGCGCGGCTCCAGAACAAGTTCGTAGAGAACGCGCCTTCCGGTGCATCGCGCATCAGCCGCTTGGAGATCAGCTGGATGCCGGTGAAAATATAGGGCGCGATCCTGCCCGACTGGCGGCGGCGCAGGCGGCCAAGCGCATCCATGTGGAAATCGCCCTTCCCGCTAAAGTTGTGCGCCGCCTTGTGCGTTACCAGCAGCAGCAGGGCGTCCATCCGGTCCGCGTCCCAGAAGCTCGAAAGCTCGGCAAAGGCGTTTACCGGCCCGTCGAGCCAGATATTGTCTGAGTTGAGGCAGAAAAACGGATCGGGAAGCAGGCCTTCCGCCTTTACTATACCGCCGCCAGTTTCCAGCAGCTGCTCCCGTTCGTCGGAGATCACCACTTTCGGATGCTCTCGCTCCGCAAGGTGGGCTTCCAGTGAATCGGCGAGGTAATGGACATTCACCACCGCGTTGGCGATGCCTGCATCCTTCAGCTTGTCCAGCGTATGATCGACCAGCGGCTTTCCTGCCACCCTCACCATGGGCTTGGGCTGGGTCGCGGTGAGAGGGCGCATGCGCTTGCCCATTCCCGCCGCGAGAACCATGGCAGTGTCGCTGGCCAGCTTGCTCACCCGAAAATGCCTCCCTGCCTATTCCGCATCTCATCCGGTATATTGGCAGCGAACCACCTCGCTACAGGTTCCAGCGCCGGATGTGCCAGATCGCGCTCCATCGCTTCCCATACGCGGGGGATCATGGACAGGTATTTCGGCTTTTCGTCACGTTTCCAGAGGCGCGTGAAAATTCCCACGATCTTCGCGTTCCGCTGCGCTCCGAGGACCGCGTAGTCAGCATCGAAAGTCTCGTCGACAGACACGCGGGCGCGGTAATGCTCCAGCATCTCGCCTTCCAGATCGGCGGACACATCGCGGCGGGCATCTTGAAGCAGCGATACAAGATCGTAAGCGCGGTGGCCTACCAGCGCGTCCTGAAAGTCGATCAGGCCTTGCTCGCCAGTGTAATCACCCTGCGGACCAAGTAACATGATGTTTTCCGCGTGATAATCGCGCAGAACGGTGACGCCCGGCTGCTGGCGGATGATGACTGGGCCGAGCACCTCGCGCCAGGCAGTCGCAAAGCCCATGGCATCGACATCCAGCCCCGCTGCCTTGCAGAACCAGTCGGGAAACAGCGAGGCCTCGCGCAGGTAAGTCTCGAGGTTGTAGGCTTCGAACGGCCCCGGCGGGCAATTGTGCAGGTCCACCAATGCGTCGATCGCATCGCGATAGGCGCGGCGTTCCTCTGCCGGGTTCACGTCCAGCCAGTCGCGCATCCGGTCATGCCCGAAATCCTCGATCAGCACGAGACCGCGTTCGGGAGCCTCGGCATAGATCTTTGGCGCGCGCAGGCCTTGGTCGATGAGCCATTTGCCAACATCGAGAAAAGGCTTGGGGTCTTCGTGCGGCGGCGGCGCGTCCATCAGCATGGCATTGCGGTCGCCCGAACGGATGCGGAAATAGCGGCGAAAGCTGGCATCGCCGGGTAGCGGATCGATCTCGGCATCGTGCCAACCGGCGTTGCCGAGGAATTCGTCCAGCCCTGCGGGAAGAGTTGTCGTCATGGCCAGCGTCCTTGCCAATCCGCGCCCGGTTCCACAATCGCCTTGCGCCCGGCATCCGCAATTTCCAGCGTGATTTGCAGGCAACCCGCCTCATTCGCGAAGCCACCGGCATGATCGGGCCACTCCGCCAGCAAGGCAGCGCCTTCACGGTAATCATCCAGCCCAAGCTGCTCTATCTCGGACGGGTGTTCGAGGCGATAGAAGTCGGCATGTACAATGGGCGGATCGAGATGATCGTAGGTCTCGATGATTGTGAATGTGGGAGACGGCACTTCGCCTTCGTGCCCGAGTGCCAGAAGGATCGCGCGCGAAAGCGTCGTCTTGCCGGTGCCGAGCCCGCCGGACAGCGCGATGACATCGCCGGGTTGCAGCTTTCCCGCGATACGTGTGCCTAGCGCGTCCATAGCCGCAAGGTCAGGCAGATCGACAATCAAGGCAGTTTCACCGTCGCCGTGGTTCCAGCGCCCTTCTCGGACTGGATTTCCAGCCTGCCGCCGTGCGCCTCGATCAGTTGGCGGGCGAGCGGCAGGCCGAGGCCACGCTTGCCTTCCTTGCCGTCGCTGCCGGTCAGGCGGTAGCCATCCAGTGCACGCGCGAGTTCGCTAGGGCGCATCCCTTCACCATTGTCGGAAATGACAATCCGCGGCCCCGACTTCCGGCGAGTGAGCGCGACCAGGATACGACCATTCTCAGGCGTTGCAGCAATGGCATTGTCGAGCAGATTGCCGACCGCGCGGCTCAACTGGCGACGGTCCGCCTGGACCGAGCCTGCACTCTTGTCCCCGCGCAAATCGAGCGTGATGTTCTTGGCCTCGATGGCTTCCTCGCGGGAGCGGACCACTTGCGTCGCGAAGCTCAGGAGTTCCACTTCCTCTGTCGCGATCGGCAGAAGGCCCGCCTCGCTTTGCGTCAGATCCAGCACCGACTCGATTTGCTGCGAGAGCCGCTCTACCGAAGCGATGATCGCGCCGACATATTCACCACCCTGCTCGGACAACTCACCCGCAACGCCCGATTGCAGCAATTCGGCAAAACCGCCGATGGAGGTGAGCGGCGTGCGAAATTCATAGCTCATGTTGGCGAGGAAGCGCGTCTTTACGGCATCAGCCTCTTCCAGCGCCTGATTGCGTTCGCGCAGCGCCTCTTCGGCCTTGGTGGAATCGGTGACGTCGAGAACGGTGAGCAAGCCGTTGCCGTCCGGCAGAGGCACGCCTGCGAATTCCAGCGTGCGCCCATCGGAAAGAACCACCCTGCCCCCGCGCTGCTGACGGTCGAGCGTAGCCGCGCGCACGACCTCGCCAATCGCCTTGCGCTGACCGGGGCGTGCGAGGCGGTTGGAAATGCGGTCGAGCAATTCGTCGACATGGGGATGCTCGTCGAAGAACTCGGTCGGAAGGCCCCAGATCGCCGGAAAACTGCGGTTCCACAGCTGCATCCGGCCATCGGGTGCAAATACGGCGAGCGATTCGAACAACGAATCGAATGTGGCGGTACGGGTGCGCAGCAGCGTGTCGCGCGTGGCTGAAAGGGCCAGTTGTTCGGAGCGGTCTTCCGCCACCAGCACGAGGCCGCCATCGGGCAGCGGCTGGGCAACGATGCGCAGATGCGTGCTGTCCGGCAAGGTCCACGCATCTTCAATGGGCGAATCTTCGAGAAACCAGCCCACCAGTTCGGCCCGCCATGCGGGAAAATCGCGGGTTTCCGGCAGTCGGCCTGCGTCTCGGGCAAGATCGAGGAAACGATCAAAGTCCGGTGGGTCGACACGGGCCGAGTTCGGGAACGCAAAGATGCGCTGGAACGGCTGATTGGAAAATGACATCCGGCGATCCGGATCGAACTGGGCGACGCCAATGGAAAGCTGATCCAGCATCGAACGCTGCGCTGCGCGGAAAGCGCGGAAGGCGCGGGTCTGCTCTTCCATTTCCTCGATATCGATGGCGTAACCGGCAACGCCTTCCTCACCCAGCGGCAAGTCACTGACGCGCAAGGTGCGACGCTGGTTGCCGACAGTCGCCTGCACGATGCGCTCCACCGGCGTGTCACGGCTGTGGGCCTGCCCCGCGATCTGCGCGGCCGTGAGACCGTCGACCGCTTCCACCAGTTCGATCTGATCCTCGACCACGCTGGCGGCGTCCTTCGCGCCAACTGCGGTGACGTAGGCACTGTTGACGAGGCGCAGGTCCATTTCCGGCCCGCGGAACCACATCGGCATCGGCGCGGCTTCGATCAGACCGACGAGCGCTGCAAAGTCGTTTCGGGCGCGAGCGGTTTCTTCACGGAGGCGCGACAGTTCACCTTCGCTTTCGGAGAAATCGAACCACCACACCATGGCCGCCCCGCCCGACGCCACCACCGGGTCCGCCAGTTGTCCGCGCACGGCGAGGCTCTTGGTCGAACCTTTTGGGGTCACGACCATGCTGAAGGGCGCGGCAGTCTTCTGCGTGCGGCGTACGGCTTCCCGCAGATCTTTCAGATCCTGCTCGACCAGTCCGCCGTCGAGTTCAGTCAGATAGCCCGGCAGCTTGTCCAGCCCCAGCCATTTGGCGAGCCGGTCCGGCCCCTCGATCTTGCCGTCAGGACGCACCAGAAGCGGTATGGCGGGCGCGTCGTCGATCATGCGTGAAAGGCGGCGAACCGAATTGCGCGCGTGCCGCGCCGCGCGGGCACGCTGGAGCGAACCCACGACCAGCCACACCGCGCCAAAGGTCCACGCGGCCAGCATCAGCCCCAGCAGGGCCATGGCAGAAGGCGTCAATTCCATCGTCTATGCAGCTATGAGAGGCCGCGCGCAGTTGCAATGGGTCCTGCGCGGATGCCGACAGCCTTGAAGGCCAAAAAGAAACGCCCCGGCGCGAAAGCCAGGGCGTTCCAATCGTGTTCGATGCGCGAAAAGGCGCGATCAGTAGCGGTAGTGTTCCGGCTTGAACGGACCATCCACCGGCACGCCGATATAGTCTGCCTGTTCCTGGCTGAGCTTGGTCAGCTGCACGCCCAGCTTGTCGAGGTGCAACGCGGCAACCTTCTCGTCCAGCTTCTTGGGCAGGACGTAGACGTCGTTCTCGTACTGGTCGTGGCGTTCCCACAGTTCCATCTGCGCCATCACCTGGTTGGTGAAGGAGCAGCTCATCACGAAGCTGGGGTGACCCGTGGCGCAGGCGAGGTTCACCAGGCGGCCCTTGGCCAGCACGATGATTTCCTTGCCATCGGGGAACTTCACAAGGTCCGTGCCCGGCTTCAGTTCGGTCCACTCGTAGTTATCGAGCGCGCTGATCTGGATCTCGGAATCGAAGTGGCCGATGTTGCACACGATGCTCATCGGCTTCATCGCCTTCATGTGTTCGGCGGTGATCACGTCTTCGTTGCCGGTGGTGGTGACGAAGATGTCGGCACGCTTCACGGCGTCTTCCATCGTCACGACTTCAAAGCCGTCCATGGCAGCCTGCAGAGCGCAGATCGGGTCGATTTCGGTCACGAGCACGCGGGCGCCGCCGTTGCGCAGCGACTGGGCCGAACCCTTGCCGACGTCACCGAAACCGGCAACGCAGGCGACCTTGCCCGACAGCATGACGTCGGTAGCGCGACGGATGGCATCGACCAGCGATTCGCGGCAGCCGTAGAGGTTGTCGAACTTCGACTTGGTGACAGAGTCGTTCACGTTGATGGCCGGGAACGGCAGCTTGCCCTGCTTGGCCAGTTGGTAGAGGCGGTGAACGCCGGTGGTCGTCTCTTCCGAAACGCCGAGGATGTTCTTCACCGACTTCGTCAGGTAGCCCGGCTTGCGCTTGAGGAATTCCTTCAGCGAGCGCTGGAATTCGACTTCCTCGGCATTGCCCGGCTCGGGAAGTTCCTCGCCAGCTTCGACGCGCGCGCCCCACAGGGCGAACATGGTGGCATCGCCGCCATCGTCGAGGATGAGGTTGGCGGTCTGGTCCGCATCGTCATCGGTAGACCAGTCGAAGATCTTGCCGACATAGTCCCAGTACTCGGCCAGGCTCTCGCCCTTCACGGCGAACACGGGAATGTCCTGCGCGGCGATCGCGGCGGCGGCGTGATCCTGCGTGGAGAAGATGTTGCAGGTGGCCCAGCGCACTTCGGCGCCCAGCGCGGTGAGCGTTTCGATCAGCACGGCGGTCTGGATGGTCATGTGCAGCGAGCCGGTGATGCGGGCACCTTTCAGCGGCTGCGCATCGCCGAATTCCTCGCGCGTGGCCATCAGGCCCGGCATTTCGGTTTCGGCGATGTTGATTTCGGCGCGGCCATAGTCGGCAAGCGCGATATCCTTGATGATGTAGTCGTTGAAAGCGGCGTCGGCCACGTGCAGTTCTCCTGTCGTGTTCGGGTGGTGCGTCGCCGGGGCTCCATGCAACGCCTATGGTGCATTGCGCCATAGGCGGGGGTGCAGCGTGGCACAACCCCTCCGAAGTGCTGCAACCGGCTTGCGCCGTGGCTGCAAGAGCCTATGTCAAACCCCGGACGGAGACAGGAGATATTCCAGATGACGATTTCGAAAGGTGACAAGATTCCCGACGTAAAGCTGGTGAAGCCGACCAGCGAAGGCCCGGAAGCCGTGCAGTCGAGCGATTTCTTCGCCGGCAAGAAGGTGGCGCTGTTCGCCGTACCCGGTGCTTTCACCCCGACCTGCTCGGCAAAGCACCTTCCCGGCTACGTCGAAAAGGCCGAAGAACTGAAGGCCAAGGGCGTGGACGAGATCGCCTGCACCGCCGTGAACGACGCTTTCGTGATGGGCGCATGGAACAAGGCCGACGGCGGCGACGACATTACCATGCTGGCAGACGGCAGCGCGGATTTTGCCAAGGCGCTCGGTCTCGATGCGGATTTCTCCGCTTATGGCATGGGCACCCGTTCCAACCGCTATTCCATGATCGTGGACGACGGCGTCGTTACCGAGATCAACGTGGAAGGCCCCGGCGAATTCAAGGTCTCCAGCGCGGAGCACATGCTCGGTCAGCTCTGATCTGGATTACGATACGACACACGAAGGGCGCCCGTTGCGGCGCCCTTTTTGTTGCGCGAACCGCATCGATTGACCGCGCAGGTCGCAGGGTCCAAACCCCCGGCAACAAGTTTCAAGGGGAACCTCATGATCAAGACACTGTTCGCTTCCGCAAGCGCCCTCGCCCTCGTCGCCCTGCCGGCATCGGCGCAGTCGCAATCTTCCACGCCGGAAACCGAACAGCCCGATCCCATGAGCGCCGCGGCGCAAGGCTCCGCCCGCACCGGCCCCAATCGCATCTTTACCGGCGAGGACCTGTTCGACCTCGCCTACGCCTCCGATCCGCAGATCAGCCCTGATGGCAAGACCATCGCCTACGTGCGCCGCCAGAACGACATCATGACGGACCGCGCGGTAAGTTCGATCTGGATGATCGACGTCTCCAGCGGGGAGGAAACGCCGTTCGCTGGTCGCAGCGGCGGCGCATTCGCTCCGCGCTGGTCGCCCGACGGGTCGCGCGTGGCCTATGTTTCCACCGAAGGCGGCAGCGCGCAGCTTTGGGTGAAGTGGCTGGACAGCGGCGAGGCCGTTCGCCTGACAGGCCTGCCAAGCAGCCCCGGCAGCATCGCATGGGCACCCGATGGCCGCTCCATCGCCCATACGATGATGGTGGACGACCCCGCGCCTTCACTCGGCTCCGCTCCGTCCAACCGGCCGGAAGGCGCGGAATGGGCCGAAGGCTTGCAGATCACCGACCTCGTCAATTTCCGTGCAGACGGTGCAGGCGAGATCACGCCGGGCTACCAGAAGATATTCCTGATCTCCGCCACCGGAGGTGCCCCGCGCCAGCTCACCTTCGGCCCCTATCACGATGGCGGGCCGCTCAGCTGGTCGCCCAATGGCCGCACGATCTATTTCAGCGCCAACCGCAATCCCGACTGGCAGACGGACCCGGTGGAGGGCGATGTTTGGGCTCTGGATACGACGACGCTCGGCCTCACTCGCCTGACCGATCGTGACGGCCCCGATCGCGGCGCGCAGGTGTCACCCGATGGCCGCCGCATCGCCTACGTTGGCTGGGACGATGTTGGCCGCGCGTACGAGAATACCGAGCTTTACGTGATGGACGCCGATGGATCGAACCCGCGTTCGCTGACCGCGGACATGGATTTCAGCGCCGACGGGTTTGAATGGGATGCGGATTCGCGCGGCATTTACGTGCAGTACGACGACCACGGCGAGACAAGCGTGGCGCGCATCTCGCTCGATGGATCGGTGCGCTTTGCCGCAACGGGCCTTGCGGGTGGCGGGCTGGATCGGCCCTATACCGGCGGCAGTTTCTCCGTTTCGGAAAATGATGTGGTTGCCTACACCGGCGGCACCGCCACGCGTCCGGCCGAAGTCATGGTCGCGAGCGGAGACGAGGGACGTTACCTCACCAATCTCAATGCTGGCCTGCTGGCGACCAAGTCCTTCGGCGAAGTTCGTGAAATCAACGTCTCTTCCAGCTTCGACGGGCAGACCATCCAGGGCTGGCTTACGCTGCCTCCCGATTACGAGGAGGGAACGCGCGTTCCGCTCATCCTCGAAATCCATGGTGGCCCCTTCGCCGCCTATGGCCCGCATTTCTCGACTGACAACCAGCTATATGCGGCCTCCGGCTATGCCGTGCTGTCAGCCAATCCGCGCGGCTCGACCAGCTATGGCGAGGCTTTTGCGCAAGGCATCGACAAGGATTATCCGGGCAACGACTATCACGATCTGATTTCCATCGTGGATCAAGCTATTGCTCTCGGCATCGCGGACCCAGACCGACTGTTCGTTACCGGCGGATCAGGCGGCGGGGTGCTGACGTCGTGGATTGTCGGTCAGACAGACCGCTTCCAGGCAGCGGCAACGCAGAAACCGGTCATCAACTGGACGACGCAGGCGCTGACCGCCGACGGCACCGGCTATTTCGGGCTGTACTGGCTGGGTGCGCGTCCCTGGGAAGACCAGGAAACATTCTGGGCGCACTCACCGCTGTCGCTCGTCGGTAACGTGGAAACGCCAACGCTGGTCGTTGTCGGCGCCGAGGACTACCGCACGCCAGTAAGCGAGGCGGTGCAGTATTACTCTGCACTGCAACTGGCCGGCGTGCCGACTGCGCTGGTGAGAGTGCCGGGTGCCAGCCACGGCGGCATCGCGGCGCGCCCGTCGCAAAGCGCGGCCAAGGCGTCGGCCATTCTCGCGTGGTTCGAGCGTTATGCCGAACGCTGGGATCAGGAGGAGGCGGAAGCGGGAGAGTAAACTCCCGCCCCGTGCCAGCTAAAGCCTAGTCGTCCCACTGCACATCAACGCCGAGGCTATCGATGTTGGGCACGAAGTTGGGGTGCGCGCGGCGCATCGGGTCGGCATCGAGGATAGTCGATTCGCCGTCGATGGATGCCGCCACCATCAGCAGGGCGATCGCCACGCGGATGATGTAGGGGCTGGTGACAGTCGCCGGCACCAGCTTGTCACCGCCGAACGTGATGAGGCGGTGCGGATCGCACAGCAGCGTGTGGGCACCGAACAGGCTGAGTTCGGTGTGCCACGTCAGGCCGCCTTCGTAGACCTTGTTCCAGAACATCACCTGCCCGCGTGCCTTCACGCCAAGGGCGATGAAGATCGGCAGCAGGTCAGCCGGAATATATGGCCACGGCGCGGCTTCCACTTTTACGGTGAGGTGGCTGGTGAAGTTCTGCTGCACAACCAGCTCTTCAGGAGCCTTGAGGCGCGACCAGCCATCCTTGTGCTCGACGTGCGCGCCGAACTTCTCGAACGTGCGGTCGATCAGCATGAAGTCTTCCGGACGCGTGTTGCGCACCGAGACGTCGCCGCCTGTCACCGCCGCGAGAGCGAGGAAAGTGGTGATCTCGTGGAAATCCTCCACGAAGGTGTAGTCCACCGGCTTGAAGTCGCTGCACCCGTCGACCGACACCATGGAGGTGCCCTTGCCGCGAATTGTGCAGCCCATCAGTTCGAGGAAAGTGCACATTTCCTGCACGTGCGGCTCACACGCGGCATTCACGATCTGGCTGGTGCCCTTGGCGGTCAGCGCGCTGATGATGAAGTTCTCGGTCGTGGTGACGGAAGCATATTCCAGCCACATGCGCGTTCCGTCAGCCTTGTGGCTGTTGCGGAAGACGATGTCCTTGCCTTCGTAGGAGACCTCTGCCCCGAACGCCTTGAACACCTGCACGTGCGGATCGATCTCGCGCGCGCCCAGCGTGCAGCCCTTCACCTCGTGCTCCAGCCGCGCTTCGCCCAGGCGAGCAAGCAGGCCGGGGATCATCATGATCGAGGCGCGCATCGCCTGCGGCAGCTTGGCCTTGGCGCTGGAGGAGATGGTCGAGTGGTCGATGCGGAAGGTCTTGGCGTCCTTGTCCCACTCTACCGTCGACCCGAGTTCGGAAAAGAAGGCATGGATGCGCGTGACATCGGTGATTTCCGGCACGTTGCGCAGCATGATCGGCGCATCACTCAGCAGGGTGGCGCACAGTACCGGAAGCACCGCGTTCTTGTTGGCGGAGGGATCGATCTTGCCGATCAGCTTCTGTCCGCCCCTTACGCGCAATGCAGTCATTCTATTCCTTTCAACTCAATTCAACGGCGCTGCTGGAGCGCTCAGTAACCCATCAGCTTGAGCACTTCTTCGCGGCTCTTGGAATCCTTGCGGAAGGTGCCCATCACCTGGCTCGTCACCATGGAAACGCCAGGTGTGCGAACACCGCGCGCCGTCATGCAGGCATGGCTCGCCTCGATCACCACGGCAACGCCGCGCGGATTGAGATGATCCTGAATGCACTGTGCGACTTCGGCGGTGAGCCGCTCCTGAACCTGCAGGCGGCGGGCATAGCCGTGCAGCACGCGAGCCAGCTTGGAGATACCCACGACGCGGTCCGTCGGCAGGTAGGCGATGGCCGCCTTGCCGATGATCGGGGCCATGTGATGCTCGCAGTGGCTCTGGAAAGGAATGTCCTTCAGCAGCACGATCTCGTCATAGCCGCCAACTTCCTCGAACACGCGGGAAAGGTGGTGCGCTGGATCTTCGCCGTACCCCTGGCAATATTCCTTCCAGGCGCGGGCCACGCGCTTGGGTGTATCCAGCAGACCTTCACGCGTGGGATCGTCGCCCGCCCACCTGATGAGCGTGCGGATCGCTTCCTGTACATCTTCGGGAACTGCGGGCTTGCCGCGGGGATCGTCCTCGTCGGGACCAACCAGGCTACTCATTATTCGTGTCGCGCTTTCTCTTCAGCTTGCTACGCGCTCTCGCCAATAGGCTCCCCGGACGAAAAAGGCCACGCCTCGGCGTTCTGATCTCGAAAAGCTCCTCCGGTTCCTCCGGATCGAATGTCTGGCGTGCCGCAAGTTCGCGGGAAATCTCGTCATGATTGCCGGGATGCAGCGGCCTGAGATGGCGGCGATTCCTGTCGCCGATGTAGGCGATCATTGCGGCCATGCTGCCCGTCTTCTCGATCAGGTAAGGAACATCCTCCTCGAAAATGCCGAGATGCTCCGTAAGCAGCGATTCGCGAATCCGGCGAATGGTGGGTTCGGCCTTTGCGTTACCCGGGCGTTCGCAGTCGATGAAAACATCGCACTCGCTATCGAGACCCATTGAGCGGTTATTGAGATTGGCGGACCCGATGCGAATGATGCGATCGTCTATGATCGTCAGCTTGGCGTGGACATAGATCGGCGTATCACCGGTGTAGGGCACGTAGATGTGGAACTGATCGTTTGCATCCAGCTCTTCGAGCGCTGCCACGAGTTCGTCCCGCGCTGGATCCATGGCAGCCGCTTCAGCCCATCCCTCGCCGGTTCGCGGCATGACGACGACGATTTCAGGCGGGTCAGGCTCGGCAAGGCGATTGGCGATTGCCTCGCATATGGTCCGCGACGTGAAGTACTGGTTCTCTATGTAGATGAACTTCTTCGCCTCGGCGATGTGCTTGACGTGAAGAATCTCGATCTCGTCGATCTTGGGATCATTGTCGTAGGCCGCACGAGTGCGGGCAATGCCTATCTCCACATCCTCGAAATGCGGCACGAGCCCGTCCGGCCAGGCGCTCCCAGGGTCAGGCTGAGGCCGGGACAACGGTTTGCCCCCTGCCCTCACCCAGCGGGCCCGTCCCAGGCGCTCCAGTTCGCCCGCAACATCGCCTTCCATCATCATGGTCATGTCATGCCACGGGCCATAGGGCGTGCCGTCAGGACGCTTGCGATTCGGGTCTTCTTCCAGATGCTCGCGCGTGTCCCAGCGACGAGTTGTCATGTCGATCCCGCCGCAGACAGCGAAGTCATCGTCGATCAGCACGATCTTCTGGTGGTGCGAGCAAGCTACGGGATGAGCCGTATCGAACTTGAAATCGATTCGCCGGTGGACCGCCCAGCGCATCAGGTCGATCAGCATTGAGCCGCGCCCAAAGAATTTCAGGAAGCCATAGCTCCACTTCAGGATACGGATTTCCAGATCCGGCCGGTGGTTGTTCAGCCAGACGATGAAACTGCCGAGGCGCGAGGGGTACTGGCTGCGCCAGCCTTTCTGCCACCAGCGCCGACCGCGCTTCAGGTGGATGCGCGTATCGAAATCCCACCCGATCAGCAGGATTCGCTGCCGCGCCTTAAGCATCGCCTTCTGGATCAGGTCGAAGTAGTCAGCCCCGTCGATGACTACGCGAACGCGACGGGCGTGGGCATAACGCCACACGCCCGGTTCTATCGAGGCATCGCTGTAATCTTCGACCTTCTTTTCAATTCTTTCCAAGAACGGCCCTCCGCCTGCGTGCTTACTATTCCTTGGCGTCTTCCATCTTTTCCGGCGTCACCTCGGCCTCTTCCTTTTCCTCCGCCTTGCGGCGGTCGAAGACGGCGCGCATGTGTTCGCGGTCTTCTTCGGTAAGGTAAGGCTCGAACTCGGGGAAGTGGTCTTCCTCCTCCTCGTTGATGTGGTGGCGGTAGTCATGATCGAGCTTCTTGAAAGTCGCCATCCATGCGGGCGAGGACATGTCCTGTGCCGCCAGATCGTTCAGCAGTTCGTTCAGCTCGTGATGCTCGGCAACCGAATGACGCGTCATGTCGGTGGTGGGCGGCTTGCGCAACATGGTGGAATAAAGCGCCTGCTCTTCAGCGGCGGCGTGGCTCTTCACTTCCTTCGTGAACTGCTCGAGCAGTTCCTTGCGCTCCTCGCTCTCGCCGTGTGTCTCCGCCATCTTGTCGAGAAGCGCGCGATGCGATTCGTGGTCTTCCTTCAGGCGGGCAAAAATATCGTGAGACACGGGTGGAACTCCTGTTGTTTGGTTTTGACCGATAAACAGGTGAGCCGGTGAATGGGTTCCGCGCCCTGCACGAAAAGAGGTAGCCCGAACCTCAAACCGGGAATTGCGATCCGCACCAACAAAAAAACCCACCCCCTCGCGGGGATGGGCTTTTTTGGCGCGCCAGGAAGGATTCGAACCTCCGACCGCCTGATTCGTAGTCAGGTACTCTATCCAGCTGAGCTACTGGCGCGCTTGAGAGGCGGGCATTTAGGAGGGGCTTCGCGGCTTGGCAACCCCCGAAACGCCAAAGCGCGATAATAGTTTTCTATCCATGGGTGCGAGCGGCACGGTGGCCGCCTGATCCAGATCGAACCAGCCCCACTCCTGCCCTTCCAATCCCCGCGGCTCCGCAACGGTTTGCTGCGAGGTGTAAAGATTGAGAACAACTGCCGGATCGCTGCCTTCTTCTGCAAAAAACGACGGTTCAAGCTGTGCCGGATCAAGCTCCAGCGCGAGTTCCTCGGCAATCTCCCGCACCAGCGCAAACGTCGGTTTTTCGCCGCTTTCCACCTTGCCCCCGGGAAATTCCCACATGCCGCCATGATGCTTTCCGGGCAGCCGCTGTTGCAGCAACAGGCGCCCGTTTCCGTCGAACAGTGCCAGCGCCACCACCAGAATCCATGTCGGATTATTTTTCACTTCGAACGGCCCTCGAAAGGAATTGTTAAATCTATGCTGCAAAACCGGATGCTGTCGCAGTTTAGCTAGGGGACCAGCGTTGTTTGCGAAAGAATTCTTCAAACGCCTGCAACGCGATACTCGCGGAGCGACGGCGGTCGAATACGGCCTCATTATAGCTTTGATCGTGATCGTGATGATCTCGGCCATGCAGGAATTCGCCAACGAAACCATCGCAATGTGGGGCGCTGTCGAAGACCAGTATGAGACCGCGAATAATAGCTGACACGATTAGGATTTTATCAACACCTTCTACGTAGAAACCAGATTGCTCGCTCGGAGACTTCCGGTTGAGCCGGGTACCGAAGACTGAAACCAGGAGACTAGTAATGACCTTCTTCAAGAACATGATCCGTGACGAACAGGGCGCCACCGCCATCGAATATGGCCTGATCGCTGCTCTGATCGCCGTTGCTGCCATCACTGCCATGCAGTCGCTGGGCAACGAACTGGACGACACCTTCGGCAACGTGAGCTCCGAGCTCGACGACGCCAACGTGAACAACTAAGTTCACTTAGGAAACTAACGAAAGGGGCGTCAGGGAAACCTGGCGCCCTTTTTGTTTGCTCATGCAAGAACGGGCCGACATCGCTGTCGGCCCGTTTTACGTTGGCCCCGTTTTACGTTGGCAAGGTCAGTCGCTCAGTTGGATCGAACGACAATCTTGTATTCGCGGCCCGGCACCAGCTGGTCAGTCGATGCGAGACCGTTGAGAACGCGGAAGCGCGCTTCCTGCGCATCGGTATAGGCCATGCGGCTGGCCAGGGTGCGCACGGTATCGCCACGCCCTGCTGTAACGATGTCGATCCGGCGAGGCACGACGCTGCCGGCCTCACTTGCACTGATTCGTCGCATGGACTGATACAGCGAGTTGAACACGCCGGCCTGTCCCGCAGGCGTGATCGATACGAAGTGATAGGCAGTGTCACTGCTGAATTCGTAGGCGAAAACAGTCACGTCCACCTGCTGTTGACCGTTGTTGACCGTTGCCGTGCCATAAGCGGCAGGCAGGCCATTCACGGTCGTGCGCGAGATATTGGACGGCGTGATCTGCTGATTCTGCCCGCCCAGCGCCGTGAATACGTTACGCACGTAAGCGTTCAGATCGTTGCTGTACGGGCCAACCGTCAACTGTGCGCGGCCCTGATCGCCATTGATCGTCACGGCGCGGGTGCCGTTGACCATGTAGAAACCCTGCGGTGCGGTGAAGCTGAAGCGCAGCATCGGGTGGATGAACTGGCGGCCCTCAATAACGCCCTGCTCGGGATCGTCGCCATAGATCATGCCGTCGATTCGGCTGAGGAACGTTTCACGATTGACGACGCCCGTTCCGCCGGCGGCAAGCTGGCGGGCGTTCTGAACACGGCTGGCGGGATCGGGGTGGGTAGACGCCCACTCGGGAATCGTCGCGTTCTCACGCCCTTGCAACTGCGCATCCAGCTGGTTCTGCGCTGCAAGGCTGGCAAGCAGGGTGGACATCGCGTTCGGATCGTAACCGGCGCGGTTGAGATACTGGATGCCGAGCTGGTCGGCTTCCAGTTCCTGACTGCGGGAATAGCCGAGCGTTGCCAACTGCGATCCCTGCATGGAGAGGTTGGCAAGTTCCGAACTTCCCAGAACCGCGCCGCCGATCACGGCACCAAGTAGGCCGAGAAGCTGGTTTCGCTGCGCACGCTCCTGTCGGCGGGCCGAGTGTCGAGCGGAAACGTGACCGACTTCGTGGCCGAGAACCGCTGCCAGTTCCGCCTCGTTATTCATCAAGTTCACCAACTGGCGCGTAGCGTAGACATACCCGCCGGGTACGGCGAAAGCATTGTTCACGCTGGAATTCAGCAGCGTGACCTCGAACGCATCGGGCCGTGCGGCGAGGCCAGACTGCACCGCGATATTCGATCCGACCTGATCGACATAGCGGGCATACGGTCCCGTCATCGCGCCACCGAACTCGTTGACGAAAGCCTGGTGATTTTCCGCGCCAAGCTGCGCTTCCTCGGCAGTGATCGGCGAACCCGGAGCGACGTTCGCTCCAGGAACCGTGGCGCAGGCACCAAGCGCCAGCGATGCAGCGCCAGCCAGCGCCATTGCGGTAAATTTGCGGGTATTCTTCAGTGGCATTCGGTGCCTCCTCACAAGACTGGCTACGCGTGCTCACACGCGCAGCGATTATTGCTTTGGAAAACCGAATTGGCCTGCCGATGTTCCCGTCACCAGGCGAAGTGCCGCACGGGACTAGCGGGAAAGATCGCGTCCGATGGCGAGAAAACGATCCTCGCGCTTACGGCGAAGCGTGTCGCCATCCAGCCCCGCAAGTGCATCCAGTTCCTCGCCAATTGCTGTTGCCAGGGACTCTGCCGCAGCCTGCGGATTGCGCTGGGCACCGCCGACCGGCTCGGGCACGATGCGGTCGATAACACCAAGCTTTTCAAGGTCCTGCGCGGTCATCTTCATGGCTTCCGCAGCCATCGGAGCCTTCTCCGCCGTGCGCCAGAGGATCGACGCGCAACCTTCGGGGGAGATGACGGAATAGACCGCGTGTTCGAACATCAGCACGCGCTCTGCGCTCGCCAGAGCCACCGCGCCACCGGAGCCGCCCTCACCCACGATGCAGGCTACCATCGGTACGCCAAGTGCGAGGCAAGCCTCTGTCGAGCGGGCGATGGCTTCCGCCTGTCCGCGCTCTTCCGCCTCGATGCCGGGGAACGCGCCGGAAGTATCGACCAGCGTCACCACCGGCAGGCCGAAGCGGTCGGCCAGTTCCATCAGGCGGATCGCCTTGCGATAGCCCTCCGGCTTGCCCATGCCGAAATTGTGCTTGATGCGACTTTCGGTGTCGTTGCCCTTCTCGTGGCCGATCAACATGACCTTGCGGCCACCGATCTTCGCAAGACCGCCCATGATCGCCTGATCGTCACCGAACGAACGATCGCCGCCCATCGGCATGAAATCAGTGAACCCGTGACGCAGGTAATCCTGGAAATGCGGGCGCCCCGGGTGCCGCGCGACCTGCGTCTTCTGCCACGGAGACAGTTCGCGGTAGGTGCTTTCCAGCAGCTGCGCGCTCCTTTTCTCGAGGCGCTTCAACTCCTTGGAGATGTCGACGGAGCCGTCTTCGCCCGCGGCATTGCGCAGGTCGGTGATCTTGGCCTCCAGTTCGGCGACCGGTTTTTCGAATTCCAGATAAGAAACCATGCCCTGCCGCTACCCCGCTCCGCGCCCTCCTGCAAGAGGATGCCGCTCATTCACCAGTGCAACAAGCCGCGCGGAATCGACATGGGTGTATATCTGGGTGGTGGCGATATCGGCATGTCCGAGCAGCGTCTGCAGGACGCGCAAATCCGCTCCGCCTTCCAGCAGATGCGTCGCAAAGGCATGGCGCAGAACGTGAGGAGAGACCTTGGACGGATCGAGATCAGCGCGCGCGGCAAGTTCCTTCACCATCTGGTAGAGCCGGATGCGACTGATGTGGCTCTTGCGCGATGGAAAGAGGAAAGCAGAGCCACTCTCCCGCAGTTCCATCCAACGCCCGATAGCCTGCTGTGCGCGGCGCGATACGGGCACCATGCGCTGCTGGCCGCCCTTCCCCGTGATCGTAAGGAACGGCGCATCACGCGGAACGGCGGCAACGGGAAGGCCGACAAGCTCCGTAGCCCGCAGGCCGGAACCATAGAGCAGTTCCAGCAGCGCGAGCATCCGGACAGGCGCCGGGCGGTCGCTTTCCGCCTCGCCCTCCGCCTGCTGGAACAGGCGCTCGACTTCGTGGTGTGTGAGTATCTTCGGAAGAGGTCGGCGCGCTTGCGGCCGCGGCAAGGCGGTTGAGGGATCGTCCTCGCGCAATCCATCGTCGATGCAGAAGCCGAAGAACTGCCGAAGGGCAGAAACCTTGCGCGCGACGGTAGACGGAGCGAGATCGGCCCATGCACGCGTCAGCTTCGCCAGATCGTCTCTCGAGGCATCGGCGAGATTGCCGACCACCTCCTCGCTGCCTTCCAGATCGCGCCGGTATGCTGCCAGCGTATTCGCCGCCGCACCTCGCTCCGCGGCGAGCATGGCGAGGAAGCTGTCGATTGCGGCGGACATGGCGTCAGCCGCGCGCGACCGCCTCCGCGGCGATCATCCGTGCTTCGGCGGAAAGGCCCGCCGCATTGAGGGCGCGCACGATGTGATAGACGTGGCGCGGCGTCATCTGCTCCCAGTTCTGCCCCTGCATGCCGAGGCCTGCGAGCAAGGCGACCAGCGTGGAATTACCGAGCTGGCCCGCGCGACCGATTTTGTCACTCCAGGCGCTGCGCCGTTCCAGATTGACGCCGACGCGTTCGGAGAAATCCGCCAGGTCGCCGCCGTCGATCCGGCCGAGACCTGCAAGGCCCGCGAGGAGGAAAGCGGACTTGCGCATATTGGCGCTGCCATCGTCGTCGATGAAACCGTCTACACCGCCGCGATCGACCGAGCCATTCTGGTTGGGCTGCGCGAGAGCGAGCAAGGCCCATCCCTCGCTGCCTTCGGAGACGACGTTGCTCCAACGCAGGGCGTTTCGATCCAGCCCTGCCGCCAGCATCGAGGCGATGAGCGGCGCGGCATCGTCGGCCATGTCCTCACTCACCGGCAGGCGCGCAGCGGCATAGGCCGTGAGAACAAGGCGACCGTAATCGCGCCCTTCGCCCCACAGCGCCTGCATGGCTGCAAGCCGCTGCTCCGGGCTGTTCGCGACATATGCTTCGCGCAGCTGTGCCGAGAGGCCCTTGTCCGCCGCGTCATAGCTGTCGCTGGCCCATAGCTGCGAATAGAGATCGACCATGGCAGCCGAAGACAGGACGCCGCGCGCACCGGCGGTATCGGCCACTTGCACGCGCTGCAGCAACGGGGTTGCCGGGATCAACACATCGGAAATGTCGAAGGCCGAACCAAGGTCGCTGCGCAGTTCTGCCGGAAGGTCTTCGCCCACCGCGCGCGCAAGCGAATAGCGCCACGGCGTCAGTTCCTCGACGCCTTCCCATTCGATGGCGACGGCACGGCTGCCCTCGCCCGCAGCGCCAGCGTAGCGCTGCGCCAGGCGCACGTCGATTTCATCCGCGACGCCGGTGCCGTAGGCGCGCTGCAAACGGCGGTCCGCGCTGCGTGCTTCGCCGAGGTAGGCAGAGCAAATTGCCTGAAGCAGTTCCCATTCGGGCGTGTCCGCCAGATCGCTGCGCAAACGCGCGACGGGGCACATGCCCAGCACGTCTCCGGTTGCGAGGTAGGCGTCGAAAGCAGCTTCGCCGAGTGCGGAATTGTATTCCGAGCCGTCAATGTCCTGCACGAATGTGCGGGCCACGGCAGCCTCTCCCATGTTGGTAAGAGCGCGTGCACGCAGCGCGGCAAAAGCCATGGGGCTGAGGCCTTGAGGCGCATCGAGGCGGCTGGCGAGTGCGCGGCGCATGAGGATGTGGCCCCAGCGCGAGACGACCGGACCGTTACTCGCCTGCAATGCCGCGCGCACCAGCGCGGAAGGCTGGTTGCGCAGCGAACCGCCCGGGAAGCCGCCTTCGCTTTCTGCAATCACGCCGACACGTTCCACAGCGCGGCGGGCAGCGGCGGGAATGTCGAACTTCGGGCGCAGGCCGAGCAGATCGTTGATCTCGTCGTCCTCCATCTGCTCCAGTTCAGCGAGCGAGGGGAAGTCGTCGGCAAGAGCGATCGGTGCGGAAGACACTGGGCCGGATGACTGCGGAGGAAGTGGCTGCACAACCTCGCTGCTGCTGGGCGCAGCGGGAGCGCTGGGCTGTGATGGCGTATTCGTGCGGACCGCAGTCGGCGTGGGTGTCGGCGACGGCTGCTGCTGGGGCGGCGGATCGCGGAACATCGGCGGCAGCAGGTCTTCCGGCCCGCCAGCCAGCGCCAGCGAGGACGACAGCGCGAGGCCAGCGGCAGTCACGAAAAATACGGCGCGCTTCACGAATTGGTCTCCGGTATCGAAACAGGCTCCACGATCTGGCGCTGTTCCTGCCTGCCGCCATCGTACCAGGCAACGCCCAGCATGACGGCAATCGCCAGCACCACAAGAATCACGATCGTCATTCGCCGTTTCGACACTTTTGCAAATAGCTTCCCTTGGCAGCCGCAAAGCGGCTCATGCTTGCCAGCGCGACTAGCCCAACTATAGGCCATGCGGCAATGACCATTGGTACGCCCTTACCCGATGATGCGACGATCCGCGACCTGCGTCGCCGGATTGATCGCCCTATCGTGCTCGTCGGCATGATGGGTGTGGGCAAGAGCACGGTGGGCCGCAAGCTGGCGGGCATCCTCGGCATGAACTTCGTCGATGCGGACGAGGAAATCGCCGAAGCTGCCAACATGTCCATCCCCGAAATCTTCGACCAGTTTGGTGAAGCCTACTTCCGCGACGGTGAACGCCGGGTGATCGCGCGCCTGCTGGAAGACGAAGGTTGCGACTGCGTGATAGCGACCGGTGGCGGTGCATTCGTGCAGGATGAAACGCGCGCGATGATCCTCGAAGGCGGCATCCCCGTCTGGCTGGATAGCGACGTGGAAACACTGGTGGAACGCGTCAGCCGCAACGACAAGCGCCCGCTGCTGCGCGGCGGTGATGTGCGCGAGATCGTCACCCGCATGAAGGCAGACCGCGAACCGGCCTATTCCAAGGCTCCGATACATGTAACCAGCAGCGCAGGCCCGCACATGGAGGCCGTGGCGCGCATTCTTGAGGAACTCGACAAATGGCAATGATCCGCGTGGAACTGGCAGGGCGCGGCTATGATGTGCAGGTCGGACAGGGCCTGCTGGAAGATGCCGGAACGCTGGCGGCTGACTTCATCCGCAAGGACCGCGTTGCTGCCGTTGCCGACCGCAATTCACATGCGGCGCACGGCGCTACGCTTGAAGCCGCGCTCGGCGAAAAGGGCGTCAGCATCGACTGGTTCATCACAGAACCGGGCGAAGGCGCGAAAAGCTGGGGCGTGCTGGAAAAGTTGGTCGACTGGCTGCTGGAACGCGGTGTGGAGCGCGGCGATCACATCTTCGCTCTGGGAGGCGGTGTCGTTGGCGACCTGACCGGTTTTGCCGCCGCCGTGCTGAAGCGCGGGTGCGGCTTCGTGCAGGTCCCCACCACCCTGCTCGCACAGGTGGACAGCAGCGTTGGCGGCAAGACGGCTATCAACACATCGGCGGGCAAGAACCTTGTCGGCGCATTCCACCAGCCCGCTCTGGTCCTGGCCGATACCGCCACGCTCGACACGCTGCCCCCGCGCGAAATGGGCGCGGGCTATGCCGAGGTCATCAAGTACGGCATCCTCGGCGATGCGGACTTCTTCGCATGGTGCGAGGACAATGGTGCTAAAGTCACGGCGCGCGATCCCGAAGCTCTGGAATACGCTGTCACCGAAAGCGTGAAGGCCAAGGCCCGCATCGTGGCGGAGGACGAGCGCGAGACTACCGGCACGCGCGCCCTCCTCAACCTTGGCCACACCTTCGGCCATGCGCTGGAAGCGGAAGCGGGCTTTTCCGACAAGCTGCTTCATGGCGAGGCCGTGGCCCTCGGCGTGGTTCTGGCGGCGCGCTATTCCGCGCGGCGCGGCTACATTTCGCTGGATAATTCCGCGCGCGTGACCGCCGCGATCGACAAGGCGGGGCTTCGCAGCGAGATCGCCTCGCTCGGGATGGACTGCACGGGCGAGAAACTCGCCGCCCACATGCTGCACGACAAGAAGATGGACGCAGGCACCCTGCCCTTCATCCTGCTGCGCGGCATCGGCGAGGCATTCGTCGACAAGCATGTGGACATGGCCGACATCGCCGCCTTCCTCGAAGAAGAATTGCGGATACATTGAGCGCAGCAGGCGACAGGCGAACCTCCAGGCGATAGGCAGTTGCATTCGCAACCTCCCGAGAGAAGCGCCAAATGACCGTCGCCGAAGCCACCCCGGAACTGCACGACCCGGAAGACACCTCCTTCCTCGGACACCCAAAGGGGCTAGGCTACCTCGCTTTTACCGAGGCGTGGGAGCGGTTCTCCTACTACGGCATGCAGACGCTGCTGGTGCTCTACATGGTCAACTTCCTGCTTCTGCCAGGAGAGGTCGAGAAGGTTGCCGGCATCGAGCAGCTTCGCTCGCTCTACGGCGGGATCGACGGGCAGGCCTTCGCCAGCGCGATCTTCGGGACATATGCGGCGACGGTCTACCTGACGCCAATCCTCGGTGGCTGGCTGGCGGACCGCGTGCTGGGCAAGCGGCGTACCGTTCTGCTGGGTGCCGTCACCATGGCAGCTGGCCATTTCCTGATGGCGTTCAATGTCACCTTCCTGCTCGCGCTGCTTTGCCTCATCCTCGGTTCGGGCATGTTCAAGGGGAACATCGCCAGCCAGGTGGGCAGCCTCTACAAGCCGGACGACCTGCGCCGCGCGGACGCATTCCAGATATTCTACCTCGGCATCAACGCAGGCGTGATCGCCAGCCCGCTGATCGTGGGCACATTGGGCGAGACGGTCGGCTGGCACTGGGGCTTTGGCGCCGCCGGCATCGGAATGCTGATCGGCCTCGTCATCTATGTCGCGGGCCAGAAGTACCTGCCCAAGGAACACTTCGACGTGCCGAGCAAGGCGCCCGAAGCGAAAGAACCGATGACGCGGCGCGACTGGATGGCAACCGTTGCCTTGCTGCTGCTGATCCCGGTTCTGGCCGTGGCGGTGGTGCCCAACAACCAGATTTTCAACGCCTACCTCATCTGGGGCGACCAGAGCTTTGCGCTCTACTGGGGCGATGAAAAACTGCCGACCAGCTGGCTGGTGACGCTGGATGCCATAGTCGCCGTCAGCTTCCTTGCCGGTGTCGCTGCCTTCTACCGTTGGTGGAAGACCCGCTGGCCGGAACCGGACGAGCTGACCAAGATCATCATCGGCTCGGTTTTCTCAGTTGGCGGCATGGCCTGCCTCTACCTCGCCGCTGCCACCACTCCGGAAGGCGAGAAGATCGGACTGTTCTGGCCGGTGATGTTCCACATCGTGAACTCCATCGCCTTTGCCCACATGCTGCCCGTCAGCCTCGCCCTGTTCGCCCGGCTGGCGCCCAAGCAGATCAATGCCACGGTGCTGGGTCTTTATTACCTCACCTTCTTCGCCGCCAATTCGATGGTCGGCTGGGTCGGCGGGTGGTTCGAGACGATGCCCGTCACGCAGTTCTGGCTGATCCACATGGGCTTTGCCGCCGTGTCGGGCGCAGTTTTCGTCGTTTACAAGCTGCTGCTCGCCCCGCGCTTGATGCACGAAGGCGATGCGGAGGACGTGGCGCTGGGCGGCTAGCCGCTATTCCTTCTGGTCATTGCCTTCGAGCAGGGGTTTCAGCGCACTGTATTGCGCCGCTGGCGGGCCTTCGATCACGCTGAAGCTGCCGTCGGTTTCCAGCACGACGGCGGCGATGTTCTCGATCTCTCCGTGTCCCTTCTTGCGGATCGCGGCTTCGATTTCGCCGTCGGTGACGCGCTCTGCCTTCATCTCGTGTTCGAGGAACTCGCCATCTTTCAGCAGCAGCCGCGCGTCCGAGCGGACGACCTGCTTGAACCAGTCCATGCGCACCGAGAGGAAGGCGACGATCCATTGCAGGCCGGCCAGCGCGACGAAGGCTGCGATGCCTTCCACGATAGCGATGGACTTGGTGAGAATGATGCTGGCGAGGATGGAGCCAAGCGCCACTGTCACCACCAGATCGAAGATGTTGAGCTTGGCGAGGGAGCGTTTTCCCGCGACCATCAGTATCGCGATCAGGACGGGGTAGATCACCAGCGTGGTGATCACCACGCGCCAGATTCCGGGAAGATTATCGAACCACATGAACCCTATACGCGCGAGCCGCGGATACGGTCCTAAGTCGGTAATTGCGGGTCAAGATGCTTGATTTCGGCGTCCGGAAAAGCCGCTTCGATCAATAGCGAGCGGTGACACTTCTCCGCCTCGCCGCAATAGCAGAGCAGGCATGTGCGCTTCTCGGCGGCAAGCGCCTGCAACTCAGCCATCTGCGCAAGCGCCTCGGGCAGTTCGAGTTGGCCATCGTAGACCCGGCGCAAGGTCGTGTAGTCGCCCTTCCGCGCGGCATCGCGTCCTTCCTTGGGCGTGCCAAGGTGCCTGAAATGCCGATAGCCTATCCCGGCTTCCTCGACCGCGGCCTTTAGCGAAGTTTTCGAAAAACCGGCCCTGCGCGACAGCGGAAGCGCGCGAATGTCGGCAAGCACCTCAACCCCGGCTTCGCGCAATTGCGCAATCAGCGCATATTGCGTCGCGTTGGCATAGCCGATGGTGACCAGCTGCATCGAAGCAGACTGCTGCTAAAGCGGCAGGTTATCGTGCTTCTTCCACGGGTTCTCGAGCTGCTTGGTTGCAAGCTTGCGCAGCCCCAGCGCGATGCGGCGGCGCGTCGAGTGCGGGTAGATCACCTCGTCGATGTAGCCGCGCGATGCGGCAACGAAAGGATTGGCGAAGCGGTCTTCGTATTCCTTCGTCTTCTCGGCGATCTTGTCCGGGTTGTCGCGGTCCTGCCGGAAGATGATTTCCACCGCGCCCTTTGCGCCCATCACGGCGATTTCCGCTGTGGGCCACGCGTAGTTCAAGTCTCCGCGCAGGTGCTTCGACGCCATCACATCGTAAGCGCCGCCGTAGGCCTTGCGGGTGATAACGGTGATCTTGGGCACGGTCGCCTCGGCATAGGCGAACAGCAGCTTCGCGCCATGCTTGATGATGCCGTTGTGTTCCTGACTGGTGCCGGGAAGAAAGCCCGGAACGTCCACAAAAGTGACGATCGGGATGCTGAACGCATCGCAAAACCGCACGAAGCGCGCGGCCTTGCGGCTGGCGTCGATGTCCAGCACGCCTGCCAGCACCATCGGCTGGTTGGCGACGAAGCCGACGGGCTTACCTTCGATACGACCGAATCCGGTGATGATGTTGGCACCGTGCGCGGGCTGGATCTCGAAGAAGTTGCCGTCGTCGACCACCTTCTCGATCAGTTCCTTCATGTCGTAGGGCATGTTGGAGCTGACCGGGATCAGCGTATCGAGACTGTCCTCGAGGCGGTCCCACGGGTCGTCGGTCGGCAGTTCGGGCAGTTCGGCGCGGTTGTTGGCTGGCACGAATCCGATCATCTCGCGTGCTGCCAGCAGAGCCTCGATGTCGTTCTCCAGCGCGAGGTCGGCGACGGAAGTCTTGGTCGTGTGCGTCACCGCGCCGCCCAGTTCCTCCTGCGTGACCACCTCGTTGGTGACGGTCTTCACCACGTCAGGCCCGGTCACGAACATGTATGAGCTGTCCTTCACCATGAAGATGAAGTCCGTCATGGCAGGCGAATAGACCGCCCCGCCCGCGCACGGCCCCATGATGAGCGACAATTGCGGCACCACGCCGCTGGCAAGCACGTTGCGCTGGAACACCTCGGCATAGCCGCCAAGCGAGGCGACGCCTTCCTGGATGCGAGCGCCGCCGCTGTCGTTGAGGCCGATGACCGGAGCGCCGACCTTCATCGCGGTGTCCATCACCTTGCAGATCTTCTCCGCATGGCGCTTGCTCAGCGAACCGCCAAAGACGGTGAAGTCCTGCGAAAAGACATAGACCAGCCGCCCGTTGATGGTGCCGCTGCCGGTGACGACGCCATCGCCGGGAATCTTCTGATCCTGCATGCCGAAATCGACGCAGTCGTGTTCGACATAGGTGTCGAGTTCCTCGAAGCTGCCTTCGTCCAGCAGCACCTCCAGCCGCTCGCGCGCAGTCAGCTTGCCCTTGGCGTGCTGCGCGTCGATGCGCTTCTGCCCGCCCCCCAGCTTAGCTGCGGCGCGGCGGCGTTCCATTTCGGCGATGTTGGCGGACAAATCAGCTCTCCTTCATTCAAGAAAAGCCGTTGCACGAGAAACGGTTTCGGTCAAATCTCCGCCGGCCGCGAAAGTCTATCGCATCAGCACGAGTTCTTCCGCCATGGTGGGGTGGATGGCCGTGGTCGCGTCGAAGTCCGCCTTGGTCAGCCCAGCCTTTACCGCAATGGCCGCCGCCTGCATCATTTCCGGCGCTTCGGGCGCGATCATGTGGATGCCCACGATCTTGTCGTTGCTGGCATCGCAAATCATCTTGAATAGGCTGCGCTCGTTGCGGCCCGCCAGCACGTTCTTCATCGGGCGGAAGTCACTCTCGTAGACCTTTACCGAGCCGAGCTTGTTCTTGGCCTCGCCCTCGGTCATGCCGACGGACGCGATGGGCGGGTGACTGAACACGGCGCTTGGAATGCAGCCGTGGTCCACCGCAACCGGATCGCCCTTGCCGAATACGCTGTCTGCAAAGGCCTGCCCTTCGCGGATGGCAACAGGCGTCAGCTGCACGCGGTCCGTCACGTCGCCCACGGCGTAGATGTGATCGACGCTGGTCTTGCTGAAACGGTCGACGATCACTTCGCCGTTATCGCCGAGTTCGACGCCGACATCTTCAAGCCCCAGCCCCTCGGTATTGGGGATGCGGCCAGTGGCGAACATCACGCAGTCGACATGCTCCTCGTCGCAGTCCGACAGCTTCACGAAATAGCCGCCGTCGTCGCACGGCTTGATGTATTCGAAGATCGTGTTGAACTTGAACTCAATGCCTTTCATGATCGAGATTTGCAGCAGGCGATCGCGCACGGCCTCGTCATAGCTGCGCAGCAACTGGTCGCCGCGATTGACGATCGTCACCTTGCTGCCGAACTCGTTGAAGATTCCGGCAAATTCGTTGGCGATATAGCCGCCTCCAGCGATGATGATCTTCTTCGGAATTTCGTCGAGATGGAACGCTTCGTTCGAACTGATCGCGTGTTCCGCACCCTGGCAGGTGGGCATGCGCGGGCGGGCGCCGGTGGCAATCAGGATGTGCTCGGCAGTCACCTTGCGGCCGCTTTCCAGCGTGATCTCGTGCGGGCCGGTCAGCGTGGCGCGTTCCTTGATAATCTCGACTTCGTGGCTTTCCAGCGTGTTGGTGTAGGCACCTTCCAGTCGGTCGACATCGGCCAGCACGTTGTCGCGCAGCTTCTTCCAGTTGAAGCTTTTGCCCTCGATCTCCCAACCGAACTTCTGGCAGTCCTCCAGGTCTTCGGCAAAGTGGGCACCGTAGACGAGCATTTTCTTGGGCACGCAGCCGCGGATCACGCAGGTGCCGCCGACACGGAACTCCTCTGCAATCGCTACCTTTGCGCCGTGCGCCGCCGAAACGCGGCTGGCACGCACACCGCCAGAGCCTGCACCGATGGTGAAGAGGTCGTAATCGTAATCGGACATAGGGGCGGCAAACTCCTGCTGCTGGCAAATCGTGTAGGGTCCATGGCCATAGGTATGCAGGCAGGCAAGGGTTTCAAATCAATTCGCCGGGCGAGGCGCTATCAGCTTTCGATCAGCAGCCCGTAGTCGGCCAGCATCTGCCAGCTTGGACCAAGGTGCATTTGCAACAGTGATTCTGGCGCGATGCCGCCGTGGTTCTTCAGAACACGCTGGATCGTCTCGACCCGCCCGCGCTCGCTTTCGGGCATGGCCACCAGCGTTTCCGGACCTTGCGAGAGTCGTTCCTGGAACAGCAGCGAAGTGTCGAGCGAATTGAAGTCGAAGCCGATGAAAGCCAGCCGGCGCGCGTTTGCAATGCCGCCGTGCGTGGCGGCTTTCAGCTGGCGGTCTTCGAGAAATTCCGACGCTGTGCGAATGCCCTCGGCCACCCGAAAAAGGTTCTTGTCATCGTCTGCGCCCCACTCTGCCTCGGCTTCGTTTTCGCTTTGCCATTCCAGCTTTCCGGCGCGGCCATAGGGGTGGACCACCTTCAGTTTTTCGGCACAAAGTTCCTGCGCTTCTGTCAGGGTCATTCCAAAGCCGGAGTGGAGCACCCACGGCATGAAATGTTCGATGGCACGGTCTGTGTTGAAGTTGACGATGTGGAGATTGTCGAAACAGTATTCGGCGCGCGAACGCGATACACCGTCCACCACCATGCGGCCCAGCTGGAAGAGCCAGTTCTCCGTCCCGCGAAACGGCATGTCACCCGGATCGCGAGGTTCCGCTTCCATGGCGGACATGCGTTCTGCCTGGAGCGTGTAATAGGCAACGGCCAGCTTGCCCGCGGCGGCCACGTGCTTGTCTTCGCCATGCTGCTGCAACAGCGCGTGGATGGAACTGGAAAGGCGGGAGCCTGCTCGAATACGCAGGCCCGCTTCACGCAGGGCATCGCCCTCGCCCTTCACCTTTTTGAAAAGCTTGTCGAAATGCTGGATTTCCGGCGTTGCCAGATCGCTGCCGAGGCGCTGAAAATCAAAGCCTTGCGCGATCTTGCCGAGCATTTCGCGCAGGCCGAGCAATTCGATCTCGACCGCGGCGCCTGCGCCCACGACAACAGCGGTCTTAGTCCTGATCATAGATAGCCTTTTCCCTCGCGCGCTCCGGTACGAATCCGTCCTAGAGCGCGCGTGGTTAAGATTAGGCTATCTTAGGCTGTTAGCCCTGCGAGGAACCCTGCGAACGGCCGCGACCGCCGCGGCGCTGGCCACGACCGGGACGACCGCCGCCCTGCCCCTGTCCGCCCTGCTTCGGCCCGCCGTGACGACGCTGGCCGCCCGAGCGATTACCGCCGCCGCCGCGATTGCCCTTTGGCTTATCGTTCATGCGATCGGCGGAAGCACCGCGCGGCTTAGGCTTCACGCGCTGGCGAGGCTGGCGCGGTTCGGGCTTGGTCGGGCCGACGCCTTCCACCACGGCGCGGAAGTTATCCGGCAGCGGCAGGCGCTCGAACTCGGCATCCGTCTGCTTGCGGATGTCCTTCAGGTACGCGCGTTCGTCCTCGGCACAGAAGGCAATCGCCACACCGTCGGCACCTGCACGCGCGGTGCGGCCGATGCGGTGGACGTACTGCTCCGGCACGTTGGGCAGTTCGTAGTTGATGACGTGGGACACGCCGGGAATGTCTATCCCGCGCGCAGCGACGTCGGTAGCCACGAGGATCGGCGTCTTGGCACGCTTGAACTCGTCCAAGGCGCGCTGGCGCTGCGGCTGGCTCTTGTTGCCGTGGATGGCGTTGGCGGGAATGCCCACCTGACCGAGCTTCTTCACGACGCGGTCCGCGCCATGCTTCGTACGGGTGAAGATCAGCACGCGCTCGAATTCACCGGGCACCTGATGGCGCTCGGACAGGATCATCTCCAGAAGCGCCTGCTTCTCGTCCTGCTGCACCATGAAGAGGTACTGCTCGATACGCTCTGCAGTGGAGCTTTCCGGCGTGACGGAGACCTGCACCGGATCGTGGCAATAGCCGCTCACCAGTTCCTTGATCTGCTTCGGCATGGTTGCGCTGAAGAACAGCGTCTGGCGATCGGCCGGGGCAATATCTCGGATGCGGCGCAGGGCGTGAATGAAGCCGAGGTCCAGCATCTGGTCCGCTTCGTCCAGCACGAGGATTTCGAGGCCGTTGAGGTTGAAAGCCTTCTGGTCGATCAGGTCCAGCAGGCGGCCCGGGGTCGCGACGAGGATGTCGCAGCCGCGATGCAGCTTGTTGCGATCCTTGTTCACCGAGGTGCCACCGACGATGGAGTGGACCTTCAGGCCAGCAAGCGCGCCATAGTCCTTGGCGCTCTGGGCGATCTGGCCAGCGAGTTCTCGCGTGGGGGCCAGCACCAGCATGCGGCAGGACTTGAAGGGGATGTTGTTGTCGGCCTTGCGCAGGTTGTCGATGCTGGGGAGCATGAAGGCCGCGGTCTTGCCGGTGCCCGTCTGCGCGATACCGAGCAGATCGCGTCCTTCCAGTACGGCCGGAATGGCCTGCGCCTGGATGGGTGTGGGTTCCTTGTAGCCCTGCATGTCGAGGGCCTGCATCACCGGCTGCGAAAGCCCGAGATCGGAAAATTGAATAGTCATTACAGTTGTCTAACTCGCAAATATGCGAAGGGCGCGCAGCCGATAAGGCGCGCGCTATCGCGGGGTTTGAAAACCACCCGCGTGAAAAGGGAAGCTTTGGAAAATTGACCGAAGGGCTGCCGGGGTGGGATTTGTCTCGTCCACCGCTTCACGCTGGCGCGCGCTTCGATTGGCCGCATGTGGTGCAGGCGAGGCGAAAAGTCAATTTGTTTCCCCCGCAAGCATGTTTATTTCAGTTGCCCGCGAGGTCCAATCGGCGCAGGTTTGCCGCAGAGGGATTGGGAGAGAACATGACTGGAAAAATCGCCTTCGGCCTTCTGGCCGCTCTGGCGTTGCCGTGTGCATCGGCAACTGCGCAGGAGCTTCAGCAATCGGTCACGCCCGAAGAAATGGACGCAGCCCACGTGCGCGCCATGGAGATCGTCGCGCAGATGGAGCCGGAGGAAAAGGTCCGCCTTACCTGGGGCATCATGCCCCTGCCCTTGATCCCCGATACCGAAATTCCCGAAGGCGCGATTCCGGCGGCAGGCTTCGTTCCCGGCGTGGAACGACTGAGAATCCCGGATCTTACCGAAACGGATGGACCGCTTGGCGTGTCCTACGTCATGGGTCTTCGCGGCGACCATGCCACGGCCATGCCCGCAGGGATTGCAATGGGTGCCACTTTCAATCGCCAGCTGGCCCATGCGCAAGGCGCGGCTATCGGCGCGGAAGCACGCGCAAAGGGTTTCAACGTATTGCTTGCCGGAGGTGCCAACCTTGCACGCGACCCACGCAACGGGCGAACGTTCGAGTACATCTCTGAAGACCCGCTCCTGACAGGCCAGCTGATCGGCTGGAACATCGCCGGCATCCAGTCGAACGAGATCGTCTCGACCATCAAGCACTTCGCGCTGAACGGGCAGGAAACGGGTCGCAAGTTCGTGGAGGTGCTGATCGACGATGCCTCTGCGCGAGAAAGCGACCTGCTGGCATTCCAGATCGGTATCGAGATCGGCCAGCCCGGCTCGGTCATGTGCGCCTACAATCGCGTCAACGGAGAGCAGGGTTGTGCCAGTGATTACCTACTCAACCAGGTCCTGAAGGATGATTGGGGCTATCGCGGCTGGGTGATGAGCGACTGGGGTGCTGTTCCGGGCCTTTATGCTGCGTGGAACGGGCTGGACCAGCAATCGGGTTCGCAACTCGACCCAGATGTGTTTTTCGACGATGACCTGCTGGACGCTGCGCAGCAGGACCCGGCCCGCATGGCGCGTCTTGATGACATGAACGCACGGGTCCTGACCGGTCTCATCGCGTCGGGCGTGTTCGACAACCCTGTCGCTCCCGGTGGCGAAATCGACTGGGAAGCCAATGCCCGCGTAGCGCAAATGGCAGCAGAACAAGGCATCGTCCTTCTGCGCAACCATGACGAGGCCCTGCCACTATCCGGAAATGCAGAAACGATCCTGGTGGTAGGTGGCTATGCCGACAGCGGTGTGCTTTCGGGAGGCGGGTCAAGCCAGGTTCACACCGAAGGCGGTGCGGCAATTTCGCGTCCGATCAGCGCCACGGGAGTCTTCTCCGGCTTCATTTCCGAGCAGTATCAACGGGGCGCGCCCCTAGATGCCATTCGGGCGCGCGTGCCGGAAGCCACGGTCCGCTATCGCACCGGACGATATGCTTCCGAAGCCGCCGCTCTGGCCGCGCAATCGGACGTCGTGATCGTCTTCGCAACGCAGTGGATGACCGAAGGACTCGATGTCGGCGATCTTGGCCTGCCTGATGGACAGGACGCGCTTATTAGCGCCATTGCAGAAGCGAATGCCAATACCATCGTGGTGCTTGAAACAGGTGGCCCTGTAGACATGCCGTGGCTGGACGACGTCGCTGCCGTGATCGAGGCATGGTATCCCGGCCAGGGCGGAGCGGAGGCCGTTGCAGGCGTGTTGTTCGGAGACATTAATCCCAGCGGCAGACTGCCGATCACGTTCCCCCGCACAGCCAGCCAGCTTCCCCGAGAGACCATTCCCGGCATGCTGGAATACGACCCGGACTTTGGCGGCAACCCACCCTCGCCAGACTCGCGTCTATCGACTGACTACAATATCGAAGGCTCCGATCTCGGCTATCGCTGGAATGCGCGACAGGGTCAGCAGGCCTTGTTCCCATTCGGTTTCGGCTTGAGTTACACCAGCTTCTCTGCGTCCGGTCTGGAAACCGATGGCAGCGCCGCAAGCTTCACGGTCAGCAACACGGGCGACCGCGCGGGCGCCATGATCGGTCAGCTTTACCTCGTCAGCCGCAACGGCACCGATGCTCTGCGACTGGTGGGGTTTGAGCGGATCGAACTGGAGCCGGGCCAGAGCGCCCCGGTTGAATTGCAGATCGATCCGCGGCTTCTGGCGGACTGGAACGGTGAAGGCTGGACGATTTCGGCCGGCACTTATGCCTTCGCCCTCGGCGACGATGCCGAGTCGTTGGACGAAGTCGTAACCGTCGAGCTGGAGGGCCGTAGCTGGCGCGATTGAACAGGCGCAGGTGGCGCCATCGGGAATTGGGGGATTGCCGTATGAAACAGAGCATAATTCGCAGAATGGCAGGGCCCGGCCTGCTATTCACAGGCGCGGCAATCGGCACCTCTCACCTCGTCCAGTCTACCCGCGCGGGTGCGATGTTCGGCGCGGCATTGATAGGCGTGATCGTGCTGGCGAACCTGCTCAAGTACCCGGCCTTCCGCTTCGGCGTGGATTTCAGCCATGCGCGGCGGCAATCGCTGCTAACCGGCTACCGCGAGCTTGGTCTGTGGGCACTGGCCCTGTTTCTCATAACCGTCATCCCGCTGGTACCGATCGTCTGGGCGGCCCTCGCGGCGGCGACGGCGGGGATCATATCGGCGGTCTTCGGCACGCTCCTCCCTGTGCCCGTGATGGCGACACTGGTCCTGATCGCAGCGTCAGCCTTGTTGTTGCGAGGCGGATATCGGCTCCTCGACCGCGTGAACGCGCTGATGCTGGCCTTTCTCGTCGTCTCCACCCTCATCACCACCATCATGGTTCTGACGCGCGTTGAATGGGGCACGCTGACCGATTTTACCTGGACACAGCAGACCACCGCCCTGCTCTTCATCGTGGCGCTGGCCGGCTTCATGCCCAATCCGATGGACGTATCGGTGATCGTTTCCGTCTGGAAAGTGGAGGCGGACCATTCGTTGCCGCCAGAGGCGCACCCACACATCGATGAAGCGCGCGCCAGCTTCCGCTGGCCCTACATCATGACGGCATTCATGGCCGTATGCTTCTGCATCATGGGCGCAGGCGTGATGCACGCACAGGACATCGCGCCTGTGAACGACGCGCCGGGCTTCGCCAGCCAACTCGTGGGTCTCTACCGGGAAGCGCTTGGAGAAGGCGCGGCGATCCTCGCCGCCATCGCGGCGCTCTCCGTGATGCTGACGACCGTTATCGCCGCAGTGGACGGGTATTGCCGCACCCTGCCCGTTGCCATTGCCGTGTGGCAGGGACGCGAGGACGAGAGCACGACGAAGCGCGCTTACCTGTGGTCCTGCCTGGTTCTTGTCGGCCTTGCCATTGTCGCGCTGTTCACGTTGATGAGCGAGTTCACGGTATTCCTGGACTTCGTGACTTCCGCCACCTTCGTAATCGCTCCGCTGCTGGCGCTGCTGAACTACCTGGTCGTGACCCGCTGCGAACTGCCCGATGAAGCGCGACCGAGCATGGCAATGAAAGCGATCTGCATTGTCGCGATAGCCGTAATGAGCGCGCTGGCGGTAATGTATTTCGCGCTGCCCTGAAGGTCTAATGCGCCTGCTGGGCTTCCTCCAGCACGGTGAGGTCCCACTCCAGCTTACCTAGATCGGCACGCTGGAACGTGCGGATCGCGCCGTAGTCTCTCGCCTCGACCTTCTTCACGAAGTCGGGGTCACCAATCAGGGCGCGGCCCACTGCCACGAGATCGCACTCACCCCGCTCGATCATGCGTTCGAGGTCATCGATGGCCTCTGCCACGCGGGCACCGGGCTCGCGGTCTTGTGTGAAAGTGTCCATCACGTCGGTGTCGAGGCCGACCGATCCGACCGTGATTACAGGCATGTCACCCAGCGCTTTTGCCCAAGCAGCAAGATTGCGCGGATCTCCCTCCCACTGCGGCTCCCAGAACCGGCGGGTCGAGGCATGCAGAACATCGACTCCGGCATCTCGCAGCATTGTCACGAGCTGCGTGAGTTCTTCCGGCGTCTCGGCCACGCGGGCTTCGTAGTCGACTTCCTTCCACTGCGAGATACGCAGCGAAATCACGAAGTCGTCCCCGCATTCTTCACGGATTGCCGCGACGATCTCTGACGGGAAACGGGCACGTTGGGCGACGTCGTCTCCGCCGTAGCCATCGGTTCGGCGATTACTGCCTGCCCACAGGAACTGGTCGAGCAGATAGCCGTGGGCGGCGTGAACTTCGACACCCGCCGCGCCAATGTCTTGCGCCACCCTGGCAGATCGCACGAAGCCGTCACGAATTTCCGCAAGCTCGTCCAGCGTCGCCGCGCGGCCGCTTTCCTTGCCCGGATATGCCAGGCCGGAGGCGCTGAGCGCATTGCCATCGCTGCGCATGGCCCCTTCGTGCCACAGCTGGAGCAGCATCGCCCCGCCCGCTTCGCCAACGGCATCCACGCACATGCGCCAGGCATCGGCCGTATTCGAATTGAGCCATGCGGCAGTCGGCTGCACAGTAGCCGAGGGATGATCGACCGCCGCGCTCTCTCCGATGATGAGCGACGCCCCACCCTCGGCGCGGCGCGCGTAATAGTCCGCCAGCGCCTTCGCGGGCGCGCCCTTCTCGCACATCCCGCGCTGCATGGCGGGCATGACGAAGCGGTTAGGCAGTTCAAGCCCGTTCAGCCGGATTGGCGTGAAGAGCGGCGAGGTGCTCACTCCAGGCCGGCCGCCTTCAGCAGCGCCTCGGTGCTGGCGTCGAAACGCTCTCCGCCCTTCTCGATCTTCCTGGCGATTTCCTTGCCCAGTTCCACGCCGAACTGGTCGAACGGATTGATGTCCAGCATCACCGCCTGCGCAAACACGCGGTGTTCGTGGAAGGCGACGAGCGCGCCGAAAGTGGTGGCATCCAGATCGTCGCACAGGATCGTGGCCGAGGGACGGTTGCCGGGATAGCTGCGATGCGGATCGTCGCTCTCCCGCCCTGCCATCAATGCGGCGCCCTGCGCAAAGCAGTTCATCAGCAGAATATGGTGGTGCGCTGCATCCAGCATGTCGCCCGGCTCGATGCTGGCGATGAAATCCACCGGCACCAGGTGCGTGCCCTGGTGCAGCAACTGGAAGACGGCGTGCTGGGCATCGGTGCCCACCCCGCCCCAGGTGATCGGCGCAGTCGGGCCTGACGGTTCACCTTCGACAGTCACGCTCTTGCCGTTCGATTCCATCTCCAGCTGCTGAAGATAGTCCGGCAACAGGCGCAGGCGTTCGTCATAAGCAAAGACGGCGCGGGTCTGGCAGCCGCGCAGGCGCAGGTAGAACAGGTCGGAGAAGGCCGCGCGCAGTGGCAGGTTGGCGCGGCCGTCCGTATCGCGGAAATGTCGGTCCATCGCCGCGGCGCCTTCCAGCATGGCTTCGAAATCGTCCCAACCGATAGCGATGGCGACGGGAAAGCCGATGGAGGACCACAGCGAGTAACGCCCGCCCACGCTCTCTGCAAACGGCAGGATGCGCGTTTCGTCCACGCCCCATTCCACGGCCTTTTCAGGATAGGCGGTGAGCGCGATCACGCGGCCCGTGGGATCGGACACGCCGTTGTCGGCGAGCCATTTCAGCGCCGAATGGGCATTCGTCATCGTCTCGATGGTAGTAAAGGTCTTGGATGCAACAGCGATGAGGGTCGTCTCGGGATCGCAGGCCTCGAAAGCCTCTTCCAGAGCGACACCATCGATGTTGGAAACGACATGCACATCAACCTTTGGATCGTCGCGCCCCAATGCGTCCACCGCCAGTGCCGGGCCGAGCGCGCTGCCGCCGATGCCGACGTGAATCAAGTGCTTTACCTCGCCCAGCGCGCCTTCGTGGATGGCGCCGACCAACAGCTTCATTCGTTCGAGCAAGGCCTCGGCTTCCTCGACGCTGGAATCCTTGCCGACGCCGCGCAAAGCAGAATGTTCTGCCGCGCGGTTCTCCGTCGGATTCACCACCTCTCCAGCAAACAGCCGCTCACGCATGGCATCGAAGTCGGCTGCTTCGGCCAGCGCCTCGAATTCGCCAAGCAACTGTTCGGTAAGATGGGTTTTCGACCAGTCGAAAAGTATACCGACTTCACCAAGCTCGATGCGCGCGGAAAGCTTTTCCAACCGGTCCGGGTCCTCGGCGAACAGTTCCGCCAGAGTGGGATCGGGATGCAGGGCCAGCGCCCTCCAGGCTTCGTCGCGGGTCATGCTCACTAGGTGCGATTCCTTTCCTACCGGTGTGCCTCTTGGCTAGGCCCTCGCGCCATGATTGAAAACCGCAAATCGGGGCTTTTTGTGCAATTGCGAAGACACCTGTGGCGCCCGCAAGGATATTCTCGCCAGAACAGTGTTCCATGTGTTCCACATTAGCCCTTCGGCATCGTCCATTCGCCGCCTTTTGCATACGCACGCTTGACGCAGCGGCCCTCTCGCAACAAGACCGCCGCCGATGACTGAAAACGTTACCCCGCGCGAAGTGGTTGAGCCGAAAGAGGCGAAGCCGAAAGAGAAGGAAGACTGGAAGAGCTTCGGCTGGTTCCTGGTCAAGCTGGTGATCGTGGTGCTGCTGTTCCGCACACTCGTCTTCACCAGCTTCAACATCCCTTCCGAAAGCATGATGCCGCGCCTGCTGGTGGGCGATTACCTGTTCGCGCAGAAATGGTCCTACGGCTACTCGCGCTATTCGCTTCCGTTCGACATGGACGTTGGCGACGGACGCGTTTTCGCCAGCCTTCCGGAACACGGCGACGTTGCGATCTTCAAGCACCCGATCGACCATACCGACTACATCAAGCGCGTGATCGGCCTGCCCGGTGACACGGTGCAGATGGTGGATGGGCAGGTTATCCTGAACGGCGAAGCCGTACCCAAGGAGAGGATCGAGGACTTCGTGCTCGAACTCCCCGCAGGCGAACGCTGCTATTCGGGCCGTTTCGCCATGCAGACCGAAGAAGGGGCCCCCGCCTGCCGCTATCCGCAGTTCCGTGAAACACTGCCCAATGGCGTCAGCTACGACGTGCTCGACCTGGGCATCGTCGGCGTCGACAACACAGCGCCCGTGATCGTGCCCGAAGGCCACGTCTTCATGATGGGCGACAACCGCGACAACTCGCAGGACAGCCGCCGCGCTTCCGTTTCCGGCGGATGGGTTGGCCTTGTGCCGACAGAGAACCTCGTCGCTGAAGCAAGCTTCATGTACTGGTCGTGGGGCAACGGCGTGCGCTGGAACCGGATGTTCAAGGGCATATGAGCACGCTTGAGCCCGAAACACGGCAATGGCTGGAGCGCAACGGCTTTGCCGTGAGGAACGAAGCCATCTGGCACGAAGCGCTGACCCACGGCAGCACGGGTGAGTCGAAAGACTACGACCGCCTCGAATTCCTGGGCGACCGCGTGCTGGGCCTGACCATTGCGGACTGGCTCTACGATCATTCGAACAGCGCGGAAGGCAAGCTCGCCCAGCGCCTGAATGCGCTGGTTAGCAAGCAGACCTGCGCTGGCCGCGCGCGCGTGCTGGGTACCGCGGACCATGTCCGTCTGGGAAAGCAGGCCCGTGAGGACGGCGCGCAGGACAGCGACAATGTGCTGGGTGACATCATGGAGGCACTGCTGGGCGCGAATTTCCTCGAAGCCGGCTTTGACCCCACGCGTGACCTGACGCGCAATCTCTGGCGGGATGTATTCGAAGGCGAAACAGGTCGCCGCAAGCATCCCAAGAGCGCGCTGCAGGAATGGGCCGCCGGCAACCAGCGGCGTCCGCCGGAATACAAGGTGACGGATACCACCGGCCCCGATCACAACCGCCGCTACACCGTTGAGGTGAGCGTGCACAAAGTCGGCGCTGTCGAAGCGACCGCTGGCGGCAAGCGCGAGGCCGAGACCGAGGCCGCGCGACTGTTCATGGAGAAATACGGATGAGCGAATCCGAACAGCAGAAGTGCGGCCTCGTCGCCGTGATCGGCGCGCCCAATGCGGGCAAGTCCACGCTGGTGAACCAGCTTGTCGGCCAGAAAGTCGCAATTACCAGCGCCAAGGCGCAGACCACGCGCGCCCGCCTGCTTGGCATCGCCCTGCTAGACGAGACGCAGATGATCCTCGTCGACACGCCCGGCATCTTCGAGCCGAAGCGCCGCCTTGACCGCGCCATGGTGAGCGCGGCCTGGGAAGGCGCGGTGGAAGCCGACGCCGTGCTGCTGGTGGTCGACCCGATCAAGCAGCGCCGCCACGAACTGATGCCGCTGGTCGAGCAGTTGAAGGACCGCAAGGAACGCAAGATCCTCGTCCTCAACAAAGTGGACGTGTCGAAGAAGGAACCGCTGCTAGAACTGGCGCAGGAACTGACCCAGCTTGCCGACTTCAGCGAGGTGTTCTTCGTCTCCGCCCTGACCGGCGACGGCGTACCTGAGTTGAAGGAACGCCTCGCAGCGATGATGCCGGAGGGGCCTTGGCACTATCCCGAGGATCAGGTTTCCGATGCCTCAGAGCGCCTGCTTGCCGCCGAGGTGACGCGCGAACAGCTATACCAGCAGTTGCACGAGGAACTGCCCTACGACGCCGCAGTGCGCCCCGAAAGCTACACCCAGCGGCCTGACGGCAGCGTCGAAATTCGCCAGCAAATCGTCATCGCGCGCGATAGCCAGAAGCCCATTGTACTCGGCAAGCAAGGCAGCCGCATCAAGGCCATCGGCGAGGCTGCGCGAAAGGAACTGGCAGAGATGCTCGGCGTGAAGGTCCACCTTTTCCTCCACGTGAAAGTGGACGAAAAGTGGGCCGAAAACCGCGAGGTTTACGAGGAAATCGGGCTGGACTGGGTGAAGTAACGCCTTACCCGTTCGCCGGATTGTCCCGCTGGGAGAAACGCGCGAGGCTCGCCAATGCAGCCAATACGGCCAGCGCGCAGCTGACGTAGAGCGGAACCGGGCCAAGGCCCATGCCGCTTGCAAGCACGATGCCGATGACGACGGCCGCCATGGTCTGTCCGAAAAGGCGCGCGGTGGACAGCAGGCCACCAGCGGCAGCCGCCCGGTCTCTCGGCGCGCGGCCGATCAGCAGGCGCGAATTGGGACTGAAGAACAAGCCGAAGCCCATTGCCGTCAGGCTTAGGCGCCAGGCGATCCCCCACTCGCCCGGCTGATCGGGCATGGTGGCCAGCAATAGCAGGCCCACGATGGCGATGGTCATGCCGGTGACACCCAGCTTGGTTGCGGCAATCCTGTCCGACGCCCAGCCAGCAAGCGGTGACACCACCAGCATGGTGAGCGGGAACGGCAAAAGCAGCAGGCCAACCGTCTGCGGTTCGTAACCCATCCCGGTTTCAAGGCGGAACGGCAGACCGAGCATGAGGGCGCCAGCGGAAATGAAGCTCGCGAAATTGGCAAGCGCCGACAGGCCGATAACCGGTTTGGCAAGCAGATCGACAGGGAACACGGGCGCATCGCGGTGGCGCTCTCTGCGTATCAGGAAAAGGAGAGCCAATATACCGAGTGCGAAGCCGACAATGCCCAGTATCAGCGCATCATGAGTGCCAAGCTGGATGCCGCCAACCAGCAGCAGCATAGTTAGCGCACTAAGTGTAGCACTGCGCCACTGCGAAGGTCGATCCTGTGGCTCAGGCTCGGGAAGCGCGCGCCCAAGCAACAATGAGATGATAGCCATCGGTGCAGCGGCCACAAAGATCGTCTGCCAGGGCAAGTGCCCCACGATATAACCGCCAAGCGTAGGTGCGAGCGCGGCGGAACTTGCGACGATCACGCTGTTCACACCCATTCCGGTACCAAGCCGGTTGGCCGGATATATTTGCCGCAGCATCGCGGCAGAAACACTCAAGGCCATAGCCGCGCCGATCCCTTGCACGGCGCGCAGAAGGAGAAGGACGACAAAATTATCGGCGAAGAAACAAGCAGCAGACGCCGCCATGAATAGTGCCTGGCCGATCTGATAGAGCCGTCTGTGGCCAAGCCTGTCGCCCAGTGATGAGAACGGCAGAAGCAGCATCACCAGCACGAGCTGATAGACAGTCACCACATTGGTAACCGCCGCCTCGCTTACGCCTAGATCACGCGCGATAGTCGGCAAGGCGACGTTGGCAATCGAGCCGTCGATCACCAGCAGCGAAGTGCCGAAACTGATTGCGATGATTGCCCACAATCGCCGCGGCTTCGGCAGTCCGGCATGATCGTCCGGTGCGGCACGACCTTCCTGCCTTGCGCGTGTTTCGTGGTGACGTTCCATCGCCACCATGTGAGTGCCCCTTGCAGATTGTGCAAGTGCGAAAAAGGCAGCAGCCGAAAGTTGCCGCTGCCTCCTTCAGCTCAGCTCTTGGCGGCCTTCGTTTTCTTGGCTGCAGGCTTCTTTTTGGCAGGCGCCTTCTTCTTCGCCGGAGCCTTGCGCTTCTTCTTCGCCGGGCCCTTTGCCGCCTTGGCAGAGATCAGTTCCAGCGCCTCCTCGAGCGTAAGAGCATCCTTGTCCTTATCCTTCGGGATCGTCGCATTGGTCGTGCCGTCAGTGACATAGGCACCGTAGCGGCCATCCATCAGCTTTATCTCGTCACCGGCATCGTTCTTGCCGAAGACCTTGAGCGGCTCGCGCGAACCACGCCCGCCGCCCTTGCGGTTGGCGGATTGGGCCAGCAGGTCGACGGCGCGGTTCATACCGATCTCGAATATCTCGCGCGTGTTCTGCAGCTTACCGTAGGTGCCCTCATGGCGCACTGCCGGGCCGTAGCGCCACAGACCTGCCTCTATGTCTTTTCCTGTGTCAGGATGCTGGCCGACGATGCGCGGCAGACTCAGCAGTTTCAGCGCCCATTCCAGATCGAAATCGTCGAGGTCCTTGGGGATGGAGGCACGTTTGATCTCCTTGCCCTCTCCCGTCTGGACATAGGGGCCAAAACGCCCGGTCTTTCGCTCTACCGGCAAGCCCGTTGCAGGGTCTTCGCCCATTACTCCATCATCGCTGCCATCCTCACCCCCCGGCTGGCCGAATTTGCGCCTGAATGTGCATTCCGGATAGTTCACGCAGCCGATGAAAGCGCCGTAGCGGCCACCGCGCAGATGCAGTTCGCCGCCTTCGCGGCCCTGTTCTGCGCATAGCGGACACCAGCGGGGATTGTGGCCATCCTCACGTTCGGGGAAGAGGAAATCCTCGAGGAAGGTGTCCAGCACCTCCGTCACTTCCGAAGGCTGGCGCTCCATAACCTCGTCGCTCTTGGGCTTGAAGTCGCGCCAGAAGTTTTCGAGCAAGGTCTTGTATTCGAAACGGCCACCGGAAACTTCGTCCAGTTCGTCTTCCATCTCCGCGGTGAAGTCGTAGGCAACATAGCGGGGGAAGAAACGTTCGAGAAACGCCGTCAGGAGACGCCCCGAATCTTCTGCAAAGAAACGGTTTTTCTCCATTCGAACGTAGTCGCGATCGCGCAGCGTCTGGATGGTGGACGCATAGGTCGACGGACGTCCGATGCCCAGTTCTTCCAATCGCTTCACCAGACTCGCCTCGGAAAAACGCGGCGGCGGCTGGGTAAAGTGCTGGGTTGCCTCGACAGCCTTTTTCGCTGGCGAATCTCCCTTGCGCATTACGGGCAGCAGATTGTCGTCGTCGTCATCCGACTTTTCGTCGAAGCTTTCGGAATAGACGGCCAGGAAACCGGGGAACTTCACCACCTGCCCGGTGGCGCGCAGTTCGTGCGCACCTGTCGCTTCCCGCATGGTTATCGTGGTGCGCTCCAGTTGCGCAGTGGCCATCTGGCTGGCCATCGCGCGCTTGAAGATCAGGTCGTACAGCTTGGCCTCGTCGCCCGAACCGGCGCGGTCGCGACTGAAATTGGTAGGACGGATGGCCTCGTGCGCTTCCTGGGCGTTCTTGGCCTTGGTGGAATAGAAACGTGGCTTTTCAGGACGGTAGTCGTCGGAGAAGCGCTCCGCGATTGCATCGCGGCAAGCCATGATTGCACCCATGTCCATCTGCACGCCGTCAGTACGCATGTAGGTAATCGCACCTGCTTCATAGAGCGTCTGAGCGCAGCGCATGGTGTGGCTGGCAGAGAAGCCCAGCTTGCGCGCGGCTTCCTGCTGCAACGTGGAGGTGGTGAACGGCGGCGCAGGATTGCGCTTTACCGGCTTTGTCTCGACTTCCTCGACCTTGAAGTGGCCGCTCTCGACTGCGGCCTTCGCAGCATCCGCAGTGCCCTTGTCGCCGATGGACAGACGTTCAAGCTTCTTGCCGTCAAAGCGCACGAGGCGCGCATCGAAGGCAGTGCCGTCCTCTTCCATCTTGGCCACAACCGACCAATACTCGTCTGGCTTAAAGACCTCGATCTCGCGCTCTCGCTCGCAAATCAGGCGCAATGCCACTGACTGCACCCGGCCCGCCGATTTGGCGCCCGGCAGCTTGCGCCACAGCACTGGCGAAAGCGTGAAGCCGAAGAGATAATCAAGGGCGCGGCGGCCAAGGTAGGCGTCGATCAGATCCTGATCGAGGTCGCGCGGGTGCTTCATCGCCTCGGTCACTGCAGACTTAGTGATGGCGTTGAACGTAACGCGCTCCACTTTCGTAGGCAGCGCCTTGCGCTTCTTCAGGAGGTCCATGACATGCCAGCTGATCGCTTCGCCTTCGCGGTCAGGGTCAGTGGCAAGTATCAGGCAGTCGGCATCCTTGGCGGCATCGGCAATCGCCTTCACCTGAGAGCGGTTGCGTTGATCGGAATAGACTTCCCAATCCATCGCGAAATCGTCCTCTGGACGCACCGATCCGTCCTTCGGCGGAAGGTCGCGCACATGGCCATAGGAAGCGAGGACCTTGAAGTCCGCGCCCAGATATTTCTCGATGGTTTTCGCCTTGGCAGGCGACTCGACAATTACAAGCTGCATTGTGGTTCCGGATAGTCCTGAAGTGCGGCCCGGACAGCGGGCCTTACGTGTACGTACGCGCGAGGGTGGTGAGGATCGGCCAGATTCGTCAAGCCACCTTTCGCATCTTCAGCCACGCGATAATGAAAAGTGCCGCGAACAAAAGGTCGACCGCGCCGCCCAGTGCCATGTCATCGGCGGCTTGCCCTTGAGACCAGAAAGCCAGCGCCGGAACGCCGAAGCTCACTTTCTCGAACACGGTGAGCGGCAAGAAGGCAGCGTAGCGCAACGGATCGCGTGCAATGACCAGGAAGATGCCCTGGAACACCAGCGCAATCCCGGCGAATGCGAAATAGAGCAGCCGATGCGGATCGGGTGCCTCGGTAAGATAGAGAACCGGCACGGCGAGGAAACCGTAGATCGCCGCGACGATGTATACGCGGCGGGCGAAGGTCACGGCTGTTTTGTCGCGATCAGGCAAGGCTCACTCTCCCGCCGGCATGGCGTTCAAGACGGCCGGCTATCTCCAGTTCCAGCAGCGCCATCTGCACAGCGCCGGGTGTCGTGCCGATCTGGCGGACCAGTTCGTCAACGGCAACCGGTGCCGTCGAAAGCAGCGCGGCGATGTCATCCGGGGGCAGTTCGTCTTCGGTTTCGGCGAAAGCGTATTGCGCGCCAAGCTCGCGCACATTGGAGCGAGGCTGGCCATCGAAGTCGGAAAGCAGTTCCACAACGTCCTGCGGCGTCTGCACCAGAACTGCGCCCTCTCGGATCAACTGGTTGCATCCATGCGAACGGCTGTCAGCCGGATGACCCGGTATCGCCATGACCTCACGCCCGGCCTCCCCTGCCAGACGCGCGGTAATCAGCGAGCCGGACTTGGGAGCCGCTTCCACGACGAGCGTCCCCATCGCCAGGCCCGCGATGATGCGGTTGCGCTTGGGGAATTGCTGGCCCCGAGGTTCGGTGCCAGGCGGCTCCTCTGCAATCAGCAGGGCTTCGCTGGCGATCTTCTCCTGGAGATCGGAATGCTGCGCGGGGTAGGCAATGTCGATCCCGCTGGCGATCACGCCGATGGTATGCGGGAAAGCACCCTCGTGACAGGCTCCGTCGATACCCTTGGCAAGACCGGAAACGACGACGAAACCCTCTTGAACCAGCTCGCGTGCAAAATCGCGTGCCAGCTTTACTGCCGCAGCCGAAGCGTTGCGCGCTCCCACCATGGCGACACAGGGCTTCGATGCCAGCGACAGATCGCCACGCATGGTGACAATCGGCGGAGCGCCTTCGAGAGCAGCGAGGTTTGCAGGATAATCGGGCTGATCGTGGAAGAGATAACGCGCACCGGCTTTGCGCGCTGCCTGTACCTCACGCTCAATCCGCTCGCGCGGCGCGGCATGGTAATTGCGTTTCGCACCGCGCGCGGCGAGGTCTGGCAATGCCTCGATCGCTTCGCGGGCACTTCCGAAGCGAAGGAGCAACTGCGCATAGCTGACCGGACCGATATTGGCCGAGCGCAGCAGCCGGATGCGAGCGAAAGCCTCTTCCTGAGTCAGCGCGGACGCGTCGCTCACTTGCCCTGCCCGACTTTCGGTTCTTCACCACGCATCAGGCGTCCGATGTTCGCGCGGTGCAGCCAGAGAACGAGCACGGCAATGATCACGGTCATGGGCACGTAGCTTGCGTAGCCCAGCACGATTGCAGCGATTGCAGCAGCCACTACCGCGCTCATGCCAGCCAGAGAACTGATGCGGGAAAAGTAGACGAGTGCGATCCAAACCATTGCGTAGGTCAGTCCGATCGGCCAGGCGAGACCGAACGAAACACCTGCGTTGGTGGCGATGCCCTTCCCACCCTTAAAGCCGAGCCAGACCGGAAAACAATGACCAAGAACCGCACCCAGCGCCGCGAGGGGAACGGGGCCATACCCAGCCTCGGGCATCATGGCAGGTTGATCGAAAAGGGCCTTGGCCAGCAGCACCGGCACCAGTCCCTTAGCCAGATCGAACAGCAGCGTTGCCGCTGCCAGTTTCTTCGAACCGGTGCGCAACACGTTGGTTGCGCCGATGTTTCCGCTGCCGATCTTGCGGATGTCGCCCATGCCGCCCGCCTTGGCCAGAAGCAGACCGAAGGGGATCGAGCCGCAGGCATATCCCAGCAGGAATCCTAGAAATTGTTCCATCGCCAATCCCTTAACTGCAACTGTCGTGCTTGTCGAAGCCCTGCATTTCGATTTAGGGCGCTTTGCGTGACACAAGATGCATCTGCCCCGATCCTGCTGTTCGATTCCGGCCTCGGTGGCTTGAGCGTTCTCGGCGCACTTCGCGAGCAACTGCCGGACGCACCCGTAATCTACGCCGCCGATTTTGCAGGAATACCTTACGGCGAGAAGACAGAGGCAGAGGTGGCTGCTCGCGTGGCTGGTCTGTTGGGCCGCCTTGCCGAACGTTTGCATCCGCGCCTCATCTGCATCGCCTGCAATACCGCCAGCACCATTGCGCTCGGCATGGTGCGCGACGTGCTGGAAACACCGATCGTCGGCACTGTCCCGGCGATCAAGCCCGCGGCGGAAATGACGCGCTCCGGCACCATTGGCCTGCTTGGGACGGCCGCGACAATCCGGCAGACCTATGTCGACAATCTCGAGGCCGAATTCGCCAAGGGCAAGCGCCTGCTGCGCTTTGCCGCGCCCGAACTCGTCGATGCGGCAGAATTGAAGCTGCGGGGCGGAAAGCCCGATCCGGCAATTTTCGAACGCGCCGCACAGGGTCTGCGCCAGCAACCGGGCGGCGAGGACATCGACACCGTCGTTCTCGCTTGCACCCACTTCCCGCTGGTGCAGGAGGAACTGGCTGCAGCTTTCGGCGATAAAGTTCAATTCATTGACGGAGCGCAAGGAATCGCCCGTCGCATCGCCTATCTCACGCAAAGCCAGTCGTTCGACCGGCAAGGCGAAGACTATGCGATTGTGACAGGTGATGAACAAGATAACCCGGCTCTTCTCGGCGGCCTCGAGCCATACGGAATCCGCAGAATCCTGCGACTTTAATGCGAACGGTTCGCAAACTTCGTGCTTCAAACCCGCGTCACAATTGACTAAATCCGCCTCGAGAGAAGGCCGCGAGTCCGACAGCGGCGCAGCTTGGACAAGTACGCTGAACTACGACCAGATCTTCGACCAGGCGATTGATCGCCTGCACTCCGAGGGGCGTTACCGCGTCTTTATCGACATCCTTCGCAACAAGGGTGCCTTCCCCAATGCGCGCTGCTTCGCCGGCCACAATGGCCCGAAGCCGATCACCGTGTGGTGCTCGAACGATTACCTCGCCATGGGTCAGCACCCCAAGGTGATCGCGGCAATGGAAGAAGCGTTGCACGACGTGGGCGCTGGCTCCGGCGGCACGCGCAACATCGGCGGCAACACGCACTATCACATTCAGCTCGAGAACGAGTTGGCCGACCTGCACGGCAAGGAAGCCGCGCTTCTGTTCACCAGCGGATACGTATCGAACGACGCCACGCTTTCCACTCTGGCCAAGCTGCTGCCAGGTTGCATGATCTTCTCCGACGAGTTGAACCACGCCAGCATGATTGCCGGCATTCGCAACTCCGGCTGCGAGAAGCGCATCTTCCGCCACAATGATGTGGAACACCTGGAAGAACTGCTCGCCGCTGAAGACAGCGACACGCCCAAGGTCATCGCCTTCGAGAGCGTCTATTCCATGGACGGCGACGTGGCTCCGATCCACGCGATCTGCGATCTGGCCGAAAAGTACAACGCCCTCACCTACATCGACGAAGTGCACGCCGTGGGCATGTACGGCGATCACGGCGGCGGTATTTCTGAGCGTGACGATGCGGCACATCGTATCGACCTGATCGAAGGCACGCTGGGCAAGGCATTTGGCGTGATGGGCGGCTATGTCGCTTCCAGCAAGAAAGTGATCGACTGCATCCGGTCCTATGCGCCGGGCTTCATCTTCACCACCTCGCTCAGCCCTGTGCTGGTGGCAGGCGTTCTCGCTTCTGTCCGCCATCTGAAGGGAAGCAGCGTGGAGCGCGACGGCCAGCAGGCCGCTGCAGCCATGCTGAAGAACAAACTGCGCGCCAAGGGTCTGCCCGTGATGGACAGCACCACCCACATCGTTCCGCTGATGGTCGGTGATCCGGTGCGTGCGAAGAAGATCAGCGACATCCTGCTCGCCGAGTATGGCGTCTACGTGCAGCCGATCAACTTCCCCACTGTACCCCGCGGAACGGAGCGTTTGCGCTTCACTCCCGGCCCTGCCCATTCCGAAACAATGATGGACGAATTGGCAGAAGCGCTGGTGGAGATCTGGGATCGTCTCGATCTGGAACTGCGTCAGGCTGCCTGACAGTTTTTATCGGACCCAGTGGAGTCCGTACCCATAAGTTTAGCGCGAAATTAACCATTGCCCGACAAAGCTGCTTGCTGAGGTCGATCTCTCGACCAGGTGTGGAGTGTGATAAGGCAAATGGCGGTTACCGGCCTTCTAAAGGGACTTACCGGAGCAAGGAGCAACGACGGCGATGCTCTGCGCCGCGAGGTGCTCGACGACTTTGAACAGGCAGGCATCGGCTGGATCTGGGCCAGTGATGCCGAAGGCCGCCTGATCTATCTTTCCGAAAAGGCTATGGCGTGCCTCGGCTTCGATACCGCCGAGATAATCGGACAGCCGCTGGTATCGCTTTTCGAAATCGACCGAGACAACCCCGACGAAAAATCGGATCGCCCCCTCAACTTCCAGCTTTCGACCCGCAACAAGCTCACAGACCTTGTGGTGAAATTCGTCGGCAAAACCGCCAAGCCACGATGGTGGCGACTTTCCGGTCATCCGAAGATGGATACGGATGGCACTTTCCGCGGATATCGCGGTAGCGCCAAGGACATCACAATCGAATTCCAGCGCAAGCTCGAAGATTCGCGCATGGCAGAATACGACGCGCTGACCGGGCTGGCGAACCGCCACCGGATGGACCGTCGTCTCGATTCGACCTTGTCGGCTTACAAGAGCGCCAAGCGCTCCTGTGCCTTGATGTTGCTGGACCTCGACAAGTTCAAATATGTCAACGACACGATGGGCCACCCCGCCGGCGATGACTTGTTGCGACAGGTGGCTGATCGCTTGCGTGCAGTCGTCGGTAATCGCGGCGAGATTGGCCGCATGGGCGGTGACGAGTTCCAGCTCATCCTGCCCGACATGGACGATCGCGGCGAATTGGGCGAACTGGCCGACAAGATTATCCAGATGCTATCCTCCCCCTATCAGGTGGAAGGCAAGCGCGCGATCATCGGTGCCTCTGTCGGCGTGTCGATTGCTCCCTACGATGGTCTTGAACGTGACGAGCTCACCCGCTCTGCCGACCTTGCGCTTTATGCAGCCAAGAATGGCGGGCGCGGCATGTACCGCTTCTATTCGGCAGAACTGAAGGACGTCGAGCAGGAACGCCAGATCATGCTGGACGACATGCGCGAGGCACTGGAGAAGGAGCAGATGAAGCTGCACTACCAGCCCGTGGTGCGCACAAGCGACAACATGATCGTCGGCTTTGAAGCGCTGATGCGCTGGGAGCATCCCGACAAGGGCAATATTCCGCCCAACCATTTTATTCCCGTCGCCGAGGATTCCGACCTCATTAACCGCCTTGGCGAATGGGCCATTCGCCGGGCTTGCGAGGATGCTCTCCAGTGGCCGGAGAGCGTGCGCGTTGCCGTGAATGTCTCTGCCAAGCAGTTCGCCAACAAAGGCTTCATCGCTGTCGTGACGCAGGTTCTGGGTGAAACGGGCATCGACCCGGACCGGCTCGAACTAGAACTCACCGAAACGGTATTCGTGGGTGACATCGAGGCTACGGAGAAGACCTTCACCGCACTGAAACACCTTGGCGTTCGACTGGCGCTGGACGATTTCGGAACGGGCTATTCCTCGCTCAGCTACTTGCGCTCTGCCCCGTTCGACAAGCTGAAGGTGGACAAGAGCTTCGTCGACAGCTGCACGCAGAAGGACCAGAACTCGGCCAAGATCATCTCGGCTATCATCGGCCTGTCCGATGCGCTGAGGATGGACGTGACAGTGGAAGGCGTGGAGGCCTTCGACCAGTTCAATCTCGTCTGCGAAAAGGGCGCGAAATATATCCAGGGCTGGATCTATTCGAAAGCGCGGCCGCAGGACGAAATTCTCGCAGAGATTGCCAGTGGTGGCTACCAGATCAAGCCGGATGGTCCGGACACCTATCGCCCCGAGCGCCGCAGCGTGTTCCGTCGCATCGGCGTGATCCATGAAGATCACCGTTACGAGGCGGTGATGCGCGATCTCAGCAAAACAGGCTCTCGGATCGAGGGACTCGTCGGCGTTCCGATCGGCACCGGCCTCGTTCTCGATCTGGGCGGTGGTCAGTTGGTCGTTTGCGAAGTGCGCCGCAGTAAGGATGCCACCATCGGCGTGGAATTCGAAACGCCGCTCATCAACGATGGCTCCGGAGGACTATGCACACGCCACCGCGTCTCGCCCTATGCGTTGGCAGCCGCAGGAATGCCGCTCACTTCCCTGCCGCCTGGTAACTACCCCAACGCCATGCTTGGCGACGGACCAAGAAGCCAGCCGCAGTTCATGCAGGTTGTTGTCACCCGCAACTGACGGTCGCTTGACCTGCGTCAATGCAGCCGCTTCGCGCGGTGTCATGCTTGATTTCCCAAGGGTCGCCCAAAGGGAGATGAGTATGCGTATTCACACCATCATTGGCGTGGGGCTTTCCGCCCTAGCACTGGCGTCCTGCAACAATGCCGCACCGGTCGAGGAAGAAGCTGCTTCCAGCCCCGCCCTGACTGAACTGCCGGTCAGCATCAATGCGACGATGGTCGGTCTGATCGACAACTCTGCCGATTTCATCTGGACGGTCGGCAACGGCGACCTGCCCAAGGATGAAATGGACTGGGACCTCGTCCGCAGCGCTACCTACGACATGATCCTGGGCGGACAGGTTATGAAAGTGCCCGGCAGCGGCGAATACGATGCGCAGTGGACGGCAGAAGAGAACTGGCAGGAATGGGCTGACCAGCTCACCCTGATCGGTCAGGACGCGCTGCCGCTGGCCGAAGCGCAGTCAACCGATGTGGAAGCCTGGCGCGCCATCGGCGACCGGCTGATCGAGAACTGCGAGGGCTGCCACAACGCGTTCAAGCCGGAACTGCCATCCGAAGGCATCCTGCACCGTTCAACCGAGCGCGAATCGCGCGGCATCAGCATGTTCGATTGACGACCCACGTGGGTGGGCCTGTCGCCGAAAATCAGCGCAGGCTCACCACGTTGTCACTGCTGCGCGGATCGGGGCGATCACCCCGATAGAGGCTGAACATCGGTTCGTCCGCCACATGGACTGCCTCGGTAGCGCCAAAACCATTGAAGTTGGTCTTCATTGCCGCGCCGTATGCGCCCAGCATGCCGATCTCGATATAATCGCCGGCCTGAATATCCTCGGGCAGCATGAAGGGTCCCTTCATGAAGTCCGCATCGTCGCAGGTCGGGCCATAGAAAGAGAATTCGGCCAGAGGATTGCGCAGGTCGTCCTCCAGAGCAACCACCGGGAAGCGCCATGCAACGTGCGCCGCATCGAACAGCGCGCCGTAGGCACCGTCGTTGATGTAGAGCTCGTCGCCGCGGCGCTTTTCCACCTTCACGATGATGGAGGAATATTCCGCGCACAGCGCCCTGCCCGGCTCCGCCCAGAGCTCGGCCGAATAGGAAATCGGCAGCGCTTCGAAATGCTGGTGGATCAGCTGGAAATAGTCTTCCAGCGCAGGCGGATCGAGATCGGGATAAACGCTGGGGAAGCCGCCGCCAACATCGATGATGTCGACAGTGACGGCTGCCTCCACAATCGCCGCACGAACGCGTTCCAGCGCTTGCACATAGGCAAATGGTGTCATCGCCTGGCTACCGACGTGGAAGCAGATGCCAAGTGCGTCGCAATGCTGGCGGGTCGCCTGCAGCAGCGGTGCAGCATCAGCGAGGTCGACGCCGAACTTGGCGGCGAGCGACAGTTCCGAATGCTCGGACGAGACGCGCAAGCGCACCAGCAGGTTCAGGTCCTTCGCGGGCGATCCGTCTTCAGACGTGGTCGCTTCGACAACCTTGGCCAGTTCTTCCAACGTATCGAGGCTGTAGGTCTTCACACCATGCTCGAAGTAGGCCTCGCGCACGGCGCGCCTGGTCTTCACCGGGTGCATGAAGCACAGCGTTGCATCGGGCAGCGTATCGCGCACCATCCGCACTTCGGCAATGGATGCGACGTCGTAATGGGTCACGCCCGCGTCCCACAGGATACGGATGAGATCGGGAGATGGATTGGCCTTTACCGCGTACATCGCCTTACCCGGAAACTTCTCTGTGAAGAATCGGGCAGCGCGCGACGCTGCGTGCGGACGCAGCAGTGTCACGGGTTCGTCCGGCTCGAGGGCGCGAACTACAGCCTTGGCGTCGGGATACTGGAGCAATTCAAGGGACCCCCTAACGTGTTAAGCTACAAGCAGCTGCCTTGCGGTGGGAATCCCTTGGGGCAGCGGAAGGGCGCATTTAAGCCGCATAGGGTGAATTGCAAGAGAAATAAGCTGGGTCGTTCCAACTCTCGGAATTGTGCCTAGAAATTCACATCGGGCACCTGGTCCACGACGCCCTTTTCACTATCGTCGAGGCGATGGAAATCAGCCTCTTGAAAGCCTAGGGCACCGGCGAACAGCACGGCCGGAAACGTCTCTCGGCCGGTGTTGTAACGCGACACAGCAGCATTAAGCGCGCGGCGTGCGGCGGCCAGTTTGTCTTCCACATCTGCCAGTTCGCGCTGCAATTCCTGGAAATTGGCGCTCGCCTTAAGGTCGGGATAGGCCTCTCCCAATGCCAGCAACCGGTCGAGTGCAATGCGAAGCTGCGCCTCGTCCTGCGAATTGATCGAACCCTGCGCTGCGGTGTTGCGCGCGACAATAACCTGTTCGAGCGTTTCCTGTTCATGAGAGGCATAGCCTTTCACGGTGTTCACGAGGTTCGGGATCAGGTCGTGCCGCTGGCGCAGCTGCGCATCGATATCGGCGACGCCCTGGTTCACATTCTGACGCAGGCCGACGAGCCGGTTGTAGATGCCGACCAGCACGAGCAACAGCAGGACGATGACGACAATCGCAATTATGAGTTCCATGATAGTCCCCCTAGCCTATTCTTCTTAAAGAGTTGTGTGCCAATACGGCGACGAAAGGCAAAGGGATTCGCTCCCTTACTTTCAATCAAGGGGGACCCGATGATAGAACGGCCGGATGTAGATGCCCTGATGGACGGTGATCTTGGGCGCTTCCTGCATGGCCAGATCCTCGTTCGCGAAGAAGCCAAGGCCAATACGCGCAACCGCTATTTCATCTGCATACTTATCGGGCTGCCGATACTGGCGTTCGTCTGGTTTGCACCGCTGGGCGACTTTCGCATCTTTCTGACAATCGTGGCCGCGATGGGCGCTTTCTGGTGGAGCCGCATTCCCATCAATGCAGCCAAGAAACAGACCAAGTCAGGTATCAATGCAGCCATCGCGCAGGCACTGGGGCTGGTTTATCAGCATGATTGCAATCCCGGCCTCGGTTTCCTGCGCGGCAAATCGCACAAGATGTTTCCCAGTCACGACCGTTCGAACTTCGAGGATATGTGGTCGGGCATCATGGCGGGAAAGCCCTTCACCCTGCATGAGGCGCATCTGGAAGAGCAGCGTGGCAGCGGCAAGAACCGTAGATGGGTCACGGTGTTCCGGGGGCCTGTGATAACGATCGGCTTCTCGCGGGACTTTCACGGCGTAACCTTGCTGGAGCGGGCCGGCCGACACCAGAAATTCCTGTTCTTCGGAGAGAAGGACGAGCTCCACCTTAATGGGCAGGTGCTACAGAAGGCCGACATGGTGCACCCCGATTTCGAGGATGCCTTCACAGTATTCACCACCGACCAGACGGAGGCGCGCTACCTCGTCCACCCCGTTTACATCGAACGGCTTATTGCGCTGGAGAACGCCTTTCAGGGGAAGGACATCAAGACGCTGTTCAAGGACGGTGAGCTTACCGTCGTGCTGAAAGCCGAGAACATGTTCGAATCCGGTTCGCTGGACCACAACCAGGACAGGATCATGGTGGAGACTTGCGTGAACCAGTTCATGGCCATGGCCGACCTGTGCGCACAACTGAACGAGGCGGAACGCTAAGCGCTCCGCCTCGTCAGTTTTCAAATCTGCAAAGGGCTGGCTGGCCTTACTTGTCGAACAGCTTGGCCCAGCGACGCTTGTCGCGGTTCTTCCAGTGTTCGCGGTGATAGGCATCGCTCGCCAAGAGCGGGATAACCGAACCGGCTTCGGCGAAGACCATCTGCTCGATCGCGGTCGAGACCTTGCCCCAGCTGGCCGCTTCCTGCAGCGTCGAGGACGAACAGGCGCCGTCGCGAACGTCGGCAACGGTGATCTGCACCGCATACTTGTGCACCGCCACGTCTTCATGACCGAGGATTTCGGCACACACTACAGTGTCCTGGATGAAGTTCTTTGGCACGCCGCCACCAACCATCAGGAGGCCGGATTCGCCTGCTTCGATCTTGATGTCGGTCAGTTCGCGGAAGTCAGCCACGGCGTCGATCATCAGGTAAGGCTCGCCCTTCGCCATCTGGTCGACCTGGTGCTTCACCAGGCCGAAACCGGCGGAACTGTCCACGAAGGCAGGACAGAAGATCGGAACATCATGCTCGTACGCGAGCTTGACGAGGCTGTTTTCCTTCTTGCCGTGCTCGGACAGGTAACGGCCCATTTCGCGGATGAACGCGCGGCTGGAATACGGCCCCGGCGGCAGTTCGTTGGCGATCTTGTTGATCGTGAAGTCACAGTCCTGAAGCTGCTCTTCGTCGATGTAGGTGTCATAGATACGGTCGATGTAGAGAGAGCGAAGCGTATCGTCGTCCGGCACTTCCAGAGCTTGGTAGTGCTTGTGACCGAGGCCTTCGAAGAAATCCATGTCGACGATGGTGGCGCCCGTCGCAACCACGCAGTCGACCATGTTCGAGCGGACGAGCTCGGCATAGGCATCCATGCAACCACCTGCGCTGGTGGAACCGGCGATGACGAGGAAGATGGTGCAATCCTTGTCTTCCAGCATCTGGTTGTAAATCTTGGTCGCGCGGGCGAGATCGCGGCTGGTGAAGCTCATCTTGCCCATCGCGTCGATCAGCGGACGCGCGTCATACTTGGTGATGTCGATATGTTCGACTTCGGTGGAAAGCAGTTCCGCCTTGCGCGTGTCGTTGATCTGTTTGTCGCTCATTTTATCAATTTCTCCTGTCCGTATGCTCCCGATAAACGGGAGATAGGATGCGTCGGTTCCGCAATTGCGGGCGCGCGCCATTAGGTGCTGGCGCTGCTTTGGTAAAGCCGTAATAACGCGCCAATGTCGCAAGCGCAGCAGCAAAGATCACCGACTCGCGAAGGCGTGTTTGAAGCCGCCCGCAAGGTCGCCGAAATTCTCCCCTCTACACCTTTGATTCCGCTGGAAATCGGCGATGCCAAGGTTTGGGTAAAGGCCGAGTGCCTGCAGCCAATCGGCGCATTCAAAATTCGAGGCGCGTGGCATCGGCTGAGCGCTCTGGACGAAGCGGAGCGCGCAAAAGGCGTGGTTGCGGTATCCAGCGGCAACCATGCGCAGGGCGTTGCATGGGCAGCCAAGCGCCTGGGCATCGATGCAACTATCGTGATGCCGCAGGACGCACCGCCTATCAAACTCGCGCGGACCAAGGAGCTTGGTGCCCAAGTCATTACCTACGATCGCATGACAGAGAACCGCGAGGAGATCGCCACCGGCCTCGCTGCAGACAAGGGAGCTGCTTACGTGCACGCCTTCGGCGACCCATGGGTGATCGAGGGACAAGGAAGCGCAGGCATCGAAGTGCTGGCCCAGCTCGAAGCGCAAGGCGCTTCTCCTCCAACCCGCATACTCGCCTGCTGCGGCGGAGGCGGGCTCTCGGCAGGCCTCGCGCTGGCATGTCCGGACGCTCTCGTAGTGCCGGTGGAACCGGAAGGTTGGGACGACGTGTGTCGCTCCATCGAATCAGGGGAGATCCAGTCGATCGGTGACAATCCTCCGCCCACGGCCTGCGACGCACTGCAGACCTTCCGGACAAGTCCGATAAATTTTGCCGTCCTGAAGGAGCACTGCGAATACGGGCTGCGCATTTCGGAAACAGAGGTGCGCGAGGCGCAACGCTATGCGTTCTCACACTTGCGCCTGGTCCTGGAACCCGGCGGCGCCGTTGCCCTGGCGGCAGCGCTTGCGGGCAAGGTCAAGCTGGACGGAACGACGGTGATCATACTGTCGGGCGGCAACGTCGATCCGCGACAGTTCTCACAGGTTATCGGGCAGGCGTGAACAGCTGCGAATTGCGTTGCAATTGACAATCTAATGCCCCGCCAGCAGTCTCATCCCCGATGATCGGGGAGGAATAACGATGAACACAGATATGCTCGCACCAGCGGGTGCGCTGGCCGTGTGGTCGATGGTCATGTTGCTATGGATGGCGGCAACACGCCTCCCCAAGCTGGCCCAGCTGAAACTCCCCCCTGAAAAGGCGCGCGGCGGCCGCGGCTCCGATCTCGATGGCGTGCTTCCAGACGAAACGCAGTGGAAGGCTCATAACTACAATCACCTGATGGAACAGCCGACCGTGTTCTACGCCGTGGTCGTGATTCTTGCGCTGACCGGTGGTTCGCAACTCGATCTCTACCTCGCCTGGACCTATGTCGGAATTCGCGTGGTCCACTCGCTGTGGCAGGCAGTTGTAAACACTATCCCCATCCGACTGGCGCTGTTCACGATTTCCAGCCTGATCCTGTTGGCATTGTCGGTTCACGCCCTGCTTGCCGCGATCTGATGTCCATCCTGCAACCTGTGGTCGCGCTTGCGGCATGGACCATGGTGATGTGGCTGTGGATGTATGCCACTCGCCTGCCCGCCATGAGCGCGGCCAAGGTCGACCCGGATAGCCTTGCCCGCGACCCCGAGGCATCGCTGGACAAGCTGCTTCCTGCCAATGTCAGCTGGAAGGCCCACAACTACAATCATCTGCACGAAGCACCGACAGTCTTCTACGCCATTGCACTGGCGCTGGCCTTGCTGGAGGCTGGCGATGGCGCGGCATACTGGCTGGCATGGCTCTATGTCGGCCTGCGTGTGCTCCATTCACTGGTGCAGGTATTGGTCAACAAGGTCGCGTTGCGCTTCCTGCTATTTGCCGCGAGTTCAATCGTGCTCGTCGCACTAATTGCGATTGCGGCAATGAAGACGTTTTAACGACGTTAGGAGTTGGCGGCCTCAAGATCCGCGATGAAATTCTCAGTCCACCGCTGCACGTTTTCCTCGCGGACGGTAACGATCAGCTTTTCGTAACGCGCCTTGCGTTCTTCGAGCGGCATATCGAGCGCGATGCGGATATTGTGCGCGATGTCATCTGCGCTGTGCGGATTTATCAGAAGAGCGCCCTCCCCATCGCAATCAAGTTGCTGCGCGGCACCTGCAAAGCGCGAGAGAATTAGTACGCCCGGGTCTTCCGGGTCTTGCGCAGCAACGTATTCCTTGGCGACGAGATTCATTCCGTCTCGCAACGGAGTGACGAGGCCGATCTTCGCTGCACGGTAGAAGCCATACAGCTCTTCCTGGGTGTGTCCCTTGTTCACGTAACGGATCGGCACGATGTCGACTTCGGAACGGGCTCCGTTGATCTGGCCTGCCTTCTGTTCAAGGATCGTGCGAATCTGTTGGTAGCTGCCGATATCTTCGCGGCTAGGCGGCGCAATCTGAATAAATACGAGATCGCGCACCCTTTCCGGATGCCTGTCGAAGAACCGAGCGATCCCGTCGAGACGTTCAGGAAGGCCTTTCGAGTAGTCCAGCCTGTCTACACCGATCATCGCAGAGCGATGGCGAGTGGATGAAAGCAGGCGCTGGGCGGCCTGTCGGGCTTCGCCGGTATCGCCCTTCGACGTGAAGAAATCATAGTCGATGCCGATAGGATAGGCGCGCGCGATGGTCTTATGACCGTCCAGTTTCACTTCGCCCGTATCGTAATCAACCTCTGCACCCAGTTCCTTCCAGCAATAGTGCAGGAAACTGTCGAGCCACGTATCGTTCTGGAAGCCGATCAGGTCATAGCGCAGCAGCGCCTTCACCAGCCGCTCGTGATACGGGAGCGAGACGAACAGGTTCGTCGGTGGCCACGGCGTGTGGAGGAAGAAGCCCATACGGTTTTTCACGCCCATGGAGCGCAGCCGCTCACCCAGTGGCATCAGGTGATAATCGTGCACCCATACGAGATCGTCCTCGTCGATCAGCGGCAAGGCGCTCTCGGCAAATCGCTCGTTCACCCGCTCGTACCCCTTGCCGAACTCGCGCTCGTACTGGGTCAGATCGATGCGGTAGTGGAACAGTGGCCACAGCGTGGAATTGGCGTAGCCGTTGTAATATTCCTCGATGTCCTGATGCTCGAGGTCGATGGTGGCGGTGGTCACACCCTCTGCCGAGCGGACGTAGTTGATGGAGCCGGTGAACTCCTCCGTCTCTCCACCGGACCAGCCGAACCAGATGCCGCCATTGGCTTTCAGCGCGGAATTCAGGGCACCAGCAAGACCGCCTTGCGCCCCCGCAACCCCGCGCGCCTTGGGAACGGCAACGCGGTTCGAGATGACAACAAGACGTGGCAATTCAGCCTCCTAGCGGCTCGTATTCTAGCGGACGGTGTTCCAGCTTTTCGACAACAGCGAGGCGCAGTTGATGATACCAACCAGCGAGTAGGTTTGCGGGAAGTTCCCCCACAGTTCGCCGGTTTCGAAATCCATGTCTTCGGACAGCAGGCCAGAGCCGGTGCGATGGTCCAGCATCGTGCAGAACAGGGAGCGCGCCTCTTCCTTGCGGTCCATCAGGGCCAGCGCCTCGATCAGCCAGAACGTGCAGATGTTGAACGCCGTTTCAGGCGCCCCGAAGTCGTCCTCTGCGGCATAGCGCAGCATGTGCTCGCCGCGGCGAAGATCGCGCTCGATCATCTCGAAGGTAGAAAGGAACTTGCCGTCGTCGGGATCGATGAAGCGTAGTTCCAGCAGCTGCAGAAGGCTTGCATCGAGATAGTCGCTCTCGAAGCTGGCGCCGTAGTGGCTTGTCTCGCCCGTATCCTTCCAGGCCTTCTCTTCGATGGTCGCGGCAATCTTGTTGGCGCGATCGCGCCAGAATGAGGCTCGGTCGTCCTTGCCGAGGTAGCCTGCCGCCGTGGCAAGACGGTCGCAAGCGGCCCAGCTCATTACGGCGGAATAGGTGTGGACCTCCTGCCGCGTGCGGAATTCCCACAGGCCGGCGTCTGGCTGATCGTGCATCTTCCACGCCATCTCGCCCACCTGCTCGAGGCTCTCGAAATCGCGGTCGTCCGCCATGCGCAGCAGTCGTTTGTCGAGGAAGCCCTGCACCGTCGGCAGGACAATCTGGCCATAACAGTCGTGCTGAACCTGCTTGTATGCGGCATTGCCCACGCGCACCGGACCCATGCCGCGGTAGCCTGCCAGCCAGCTTGCGGTCGTCTCGTTAAGTTCGGCAACGCCCATGACGGAATAAAGCGGCTGAATTTGACCGCCCTTGGCCGAGTCCACGATATTCCGCAGGTAGCCGAGGTATTTTTCCAGCACGTCCAGCGCGCCGAGACGGTTCAACGCCTGCACCGTGTAATAGGAGTCACGAATCCAGCAGTAGCGATAGTCCCAGTTGCGCTCCGAATTGGGTGCTTCCGGAATTGAGGTGGTGAGTGCGGCGACAATCGCGCCAGTTTCCTCGTGCTGGCAAAGCTTCAGCGTAATTGCGGCGCGAATAACTTCCTGCTGCCATTCAAACGGCGTCGCCAGGCTGCGCGCCCAGTGCTGCCAGTAAGAACGCGTGGACTGCTCCATGCGCCGCACCTGTTCCCGCAGGTTGCCCACGAACGGCTCGTCCGGGCCCAGGAAGAAATGCGTGTCTTCCTCTATGCGGAACGTGCGGTTTTCGAGAATGTAGCCAACCGCCGCATCTGTGGAGAGGCGTAGCGCCTGTCCCTTGGTGAGATAGCGGATGTGATTGGTGCCATTGGTCGCCTCGGCAACCTCGGCACCGTAATTCTTCATCGGCTTCAGAACGACCTTGATGCGCGGGTTGCCGGCAATCGGGCGAACGATGCGAGCGTAGGCAACCGGGCGATACATGCGCCCGGACCGTTCGAAACGGGGGCAGAAGTCGAGCACCTCGACCGCGCTCCCATCCTCAGATTCGAGGCGGGTGAGCAGGATCGGCGTGTTGCGGATGTATTCCTGGTGCGCGCTGCACTGGCCTTCCAGCTCGAAACGCCAGACGCCCACGTCCTGGGATTCGCCATTGAGGAGAGCGCAGAACGTGGGGTCACCATCAACCCGGGGCACACAGCCCCAGACTATCCCGCCACGGCTGTCGATAAGGCCGGATACCTGGCAATTGCCGATCGGCCAAAGGTCCAAATCGCTTTGATGTGCTGTCACAGTCCTAACCAATGGTGCACTGCAGCAGGCGTTGCAAGGCCGTATTTGGCGCAAGTTGGCTGGCGGTCCCCCACCAGAATGCCAAATCCGCCCAGATCCGTCGCTGCCTGCATGCCGTCTTCGTCAGTGATATCGTCGCCCACGAATACGGGCACTGCTCCCTTGAACGGTTGCCGCTCCATAAAGTTGCGCAGCGCCGCGCCCTTGTTCGCGCCCTGCCCCACCAGCTCGATCACGCACTTGCCGCGCTTCACATCAAGATCGTGCTGAGCCGCCAATTCGTCTGCAAAAGCATTCCCTTCGTCTTCCAGCGAGGGGTTGGAGCGGAAATGGAGCGCGGTGCCGTGCGGTTTGTCTTCCAGATCGAACCCGCGTTCCTTGGCGAATTGGGCCACGCGAGCGAGAAGGTCTTGCGGCAGCCCTGACGGAACTTCGCCAATGCTGCTGCCATCGGCTGCTCTGCAATCGCTGCCATGCGATCCTGAAACCGCGACAGGTATCGCACCAATGTGCTTTTCCAGATCGACTATCGATCGGCCGCTCACCAATGCCACTCGGTGATCAAGCAATTCGGAAAGCTGGTGCAACCTGCCCGCCATGCCTTCAGGCACCGAGATGCTGTCGGGCGTCGGGGCGAGATCGACAAGCGTACCGTCGAAATCGAGAAACAGCGCGAGTGGCTGCTGCTGGCGAAGAGTTGCGAGACTGGGGGCAGGAGGCAGGGCTGTCATTGCCCACCGCTCTAACGGGGAGGAATAACAATACAAGGCAACCGCGCCACTCGATCAGACTTGCCGCGAAAGAAAGGGAGAAAACGCTGCAGGCTTGGAGAAACAAGACCACGCTTTAGTATCCGAGGACAGTAACATCGGGAAAAGTGCGCGCTTCTCGGCCCGCAAACGTCGTTTTCGCAAGCCAAATGGCATTTCCCCCTCTATAGGGGCCGCAAACACGCAAACTCGATTGCGCCAGCTTTCCATCTTGCTTGAGTAGTCCCGCCGTTCACCGCGAACTGGCGCGCCCCTCCTATTTTAGGCCAATGCCATGAACTTCCCCTCCCTTCCTTCCAGCCTTGAGGCAGCTCTTTCCGACCGTGGTTATGCCTCGGCCACTCCCGTTCAGGCCGAAGTCCTGCAACCCGAGGCCGCCGGGCGCGACCTGGTTGTTTCCGCACAGACGGGCTCTGGCAAAACGATCGCTTTCGGCCTTGCGATGGCAACGGAATTGCTGGGTGACGGCGAGAACATTCCCTTTGCCGATAGGCCGCTGGCCCTGATCATCGCACCTACTCGCGAGCTTGCCCTTCAGGTTAGCCGCGAACTGGCTTGGCTTTATGCAAAAGCGGGTGCACGCATCGCAACGTGTGTAGGCGGAATGAACCCGCAACAGGAACGCAAGGCATTGCGCTCTGGCGCGTCGATCGTGGTTGGCACGCCCGGCAGGCTCCGCGATCATCTCGAACGCGGTGCTCTGGACCTGTCCAATCTGAAAGCCGTCGTTCTCGATGAAGCGGACGAAATGCTCGACATGGGCTTCCGCGAAGAGCTTGAGGAAATCCTCGACGCAACGCCGGATCAGCGCAGGACGCTACTGTTTTCCGCGACGATGCCGCGCCCGATCGAAACACTGGCCCGCCGCTATCAGCGCGACGCGCTGCGTATCGCCACGATAAGCGAAGGGCGCGGTCATGGCGACATTTCCTATCAGGCCGTGACGGTTTCCCCGCCGGAAATCGAAAATGCCGTGGTCAACCTGCTCCGCTACCACGAAGCGGAAACCGCGATCCTGTTCTGCGCGACGCGGGAAAAAGTCCGCCACTTGCATGCCACCTTGCAAGAGCGCGGCTTTGCCGTGGTCGCCCTGTCGGGAGAGCACTCTCAGTCCGAACGCAACCAGGCGCTGCAAGCCCTGCGTGATCGCCGCGCCCGCGTTTGCGTCGCAACAGACGTGGCCGCCCGCGGTATCGACCTGCCGACGCTGAGTCTCGTCATCCACGTCGAAATCCCTCGCGATGCCGAGACGCTGCAGCACCGTTCGGGACGCACAGGCCGCGCAGGCAAGAAAGGCACCGCAGTGCTAATCGTGCCGTTCTCGCGTCGCCGCCGCGTCGAATCGATGCTGCGCCACGCCAAGATCACAGCGGAGTGGACTGACGCGCCCGACCGCGAAGCAATCAAGTCACGCGACCGCGAGCGTTTGCTCGAAAAACTGCTAGAGCCAGTCGAAGTCGACGACGGAGACCGTGAACTGGCCGAGCGACTGCTGGCCGAGCGGACACCCGAACAGATCGCCGCGATGCTGGTGCAGGCGCACCGTGCCAGCATGCCCGAACCAGAGGATCTCATCGCCAATACGCCCGAAGCGCGGCGTGAAGCGCAGAAGGATCGGCACCGCCCCGGTTTTGAGGACACCGTGTGGTTCCGCATGGCACTGGGCCGACGCCAGAATGCCGATCCGCGCTGGATCCTGCCCCTCCTCTGCCGACGCGGTCACATCACGCGCAACGAGATCGGCGCGATCCGCATCGGGCCGGAGGAAACCTATTTTCAGATCCCGCGCCAGATTGCCGACAAGTTCGCCGCTGCCGCAGCCCGCTCCGCTGAAAGAGACGGCGACGAGGACCCCGTCGTCATCGAACCTTCTGAAACCGGCCCGCGAGATGCAGCAAAGGGCAATCGCAAGCGCCAGCCCGGACGCAGCAATGCGGACGCGCCGCGAGTGAAGGCGAAACCCGCTTTCAAAAAGTACGACAAGGCGAAGGGCAAAAAGAGCGGCAAGCCCGGTAAGCCGTTCAAGGCAGCCAAGGGTGCTCCGCGCAAGAAGAAGCCCTGACGCGGACTTTACTGGCTGAAGCGGTGCGAGGTCAGGTTATAGCGAATGTGAAATGTGGCTCCTGCACCTCGTGCACCAGGGCTGAATGTCGTCCAAGCTTGGCGGCGCAGCCAAGTCGATGACTGTCTGCGCCGCTTCTACGCTTGAAAGACCTCAGTCGCTCTATTCGCAGAAAGTCGCCCCGTATTCCGCTCTGTCGAGGCCCGCTGCTTCTGCATCGGCCTCGGATGGATAGCTATTTCCATTTTCATCGCAGACTTCCCAGGTTTCCGCAGCTTGAAAATCGGGCTCACTTTGCGCTTCGGCCACGGTCGCTTCCTCGGCCGTCACTTTCTCCTGCACGGCTTCTTCGGATGCTTCCGAACAGGCTGCGACTGCAACAGCAGCGACGGTCACGGAGAAAAGAATTCCAGATTTTCGCATATGTCCTCCCATCAACCTTCAAGAAGCTGACACAACGCTCATCGCGAGACAATTGCGTTTCTCAAGCCAGGCCCAAGCGCGGGTAAAGGAGGACCGGTAGCGGAGAAGGGACTGGAACCTGCGACACGCGGATTATGACGCTAACGGAATTCGTTCCCTCTTCTCAGGTTGCGATGGCGCGCGCGGCCAGGTGCCGGAAAGCGCGCGAGATGTTGTTGATGGCCCGTTCCGGCGCCCCGGTGATCTCGAACCGTTCGATGCGCTCTGACAGCGCAGTGAAGACCGCGGTCAGCTCCATCCGTGCCAGCCCTTGGCCCGCACACCCATGCGGGCCGTGGCCAAAGCCGAGGTTCTGCTTTTCCTTGCGGTCGATGATGAAGGCGGCGGGGTTCTCGAATTGCCGCTCGTCGCGATTGGCACTGGCATAGGAAACGATCACGCGGCTGCCCGCAGGGACGACGGTTCCGTCGCTCATCTCGGCATCGGTTGTGCAGAACCGCGAGAAGTTCTGCAGCGGCGATTCCACCCGCACGATCTCGTTGGCTGCCTGCATCGCCAGCTTGGGATTGGCACGAAGCTTGTCCCATTCGGCAGGGTTCTCGGCGAACAGCCAAATGCCCGATGCCATTGCGCTAATCGTCGTCTCGAAGGCGGCGACGATGTAGCCTGCAAGCATGCCGATGGCGGTATCGCGGGTAATTACACCGGCATGGGCATGACCGATCAATTGCGCTGCAAACCCGCCGGGGGTGACACGGTTGTTGTCGTAGATCTCCGCGATCAACCCCATCATCTCGCCCAACTGGGTGAGACCTTCGCGCATCTTTGGATTGTCCGGCCCCGCGGCATTCCAAGAGCCTTCAGCCAGTTTCAGGAGGCGCGGCCGGACGTCTTCCGGCCAGCCGATCAGGTCCATCACCACGCCAATCGGAAGGTCATGGGCAAAGTCGGCGACACCGTCGAAATCCCCCATGGCGGCCAGTTTCTCTGCCAGCTTCAGGGAGCGCGCATCGATTGTGTCTGCCAGCGGCTTCAACGCAACCGGGCTCAACACCTCGGTGATGACTTTGCGGCGCTCGGTATGGACCGGCGGGTCCTGGCAGATCAGCGCCTCGTCCCAAGCCTCGTTGATGATGGGGTTGAGACCGATCCCCTTGTCCGAGGAAAAGGTCTTCCAATCGTTCAGCGCGCTGCGCACGTCCTTGAACCGGCCAATGAACCAGGCATCGACAGTTTCCAGATAGACCGCTGACCCGGCATCGCGGAGTTCACGATAAGCGGCGTAGGGGTCCGCGAGGACTTCATCTGAGTAGAGGTCGATCGACGACTTTGCAGAGGAGGAGGTCAGCTGGCTCATGTCAGTGCGCCGCACCGGCCGCTGCGAAAGCCTTGCACGCTTCGCGTCCGATGCCCGTCACGCCGCCTGTGACCAGCGCCACCTCTCCGTCGAAGGCGGTGGAGGCCATCAGGCGATCCCCTGCTTGCCCGGCGCGATAATGTGGTTGGGATCGAGCGCCTGCTTGATCTTCGCATTCACCTCGCGGTTGGTGTCGCCATACTGATCGGCGACGAGGTCCATCGTGGAGACGCTGGAGCGGTAGGCCGCCCAGCCCCGTTCACCAAAGCGCACGATCATCTCGTCCATGCACTGTTCGGCCTTGGCGGCGTTCTCGTCGTCGCCCTTGTCGAACATCAGGAAGATGATGTGGTGCAACTCGCGTCCGCCCACGGCATAGGCCGGAGCATAGTCGAAACCCCACTTGTTCATGATCTCGGTAGCGAGCGCGGATTGCGCCAGGGTCTGGTCGCCCTTGGCCGGTGCCACCGGCGCGAAGGCCACGGCACCGCCATTGCGGCCCCACCAGCGCACGAGCCCAATCTCTTCCAGGCTCATGCCGCCGCGCATCAGCGTCTTGTGATGCTCGAACCAGGGATTGCCGTTCATCTCGGCATCGGTCAGCACTTCGGCTCCCGCAGCTTCGAAGGCACCGCGCAGGATCGGCTCGACTGCGCCGATGATCTCATCGGTGCCATAAAGCGCGAAATAGGTGTTCCACATGCCCAGATCGTTGCGCGCAGCCTCGGCCTTGATCAGGTCTTGCGGGATCGGCCCGTCGGTGGCTGGAAAGTCGCTGCGCCGCTTGAACATGGCGAGCTGGTAAAGCGCGCCCATGATCAGCACCCCATTGGGGATCAGGTTGTTCATGCGGAATGGCCGCACGGTATTGGTGATCGCTGCTACGTCTTCGAAATTGGCCGAGCGGGCAACGAAAGGCTTGTAGACGGGCGGCTTGGGCATCAGCCACATGCCCAGCTTGGTCACCACGCCGAAGTTCGACTGGGTGAAGATGCCGTCCAGGTAGGGGCCGTAGCCCCACTTGAAGGCCTGCCACGTGTTGCCGTTTTCGATCGAGCCCATGCCGGTCTTCAGGATCGAGCCGTCGGCCAGCACCACCTCCATGCCGCACTGCATGAAGAAGTGGTCGCCATAGGGCGTGTAGCCGACACCGCGCTCCAGCGTATTGCCCACCATCGAAACGATCGGGCCAACGGTCGGCACGTCGAGCCAGTAAGGCAGGTTGTTGGCTTCGATGTAGTCGTGGATCTGCTGGTAGGTAACGCCCGGCTCGACCAGAATCGTGCCCAGTTCGGCATCGAAATCGAGGATGCGGTTCATCCGCTTCAAGTCGAGGATCATCTGCCCGGTGCTGGCAGGCGTCGCCATGCCGTAGCCCATGTTATGGCCGGTGGAGACAGGCCACATCGGCAGGCGATAGCGGTTGGCGACGGCAAGAATTGCCTGCACCTGCTCGACATTGGCAGGAGCGACCGCACCCGAAGGAATGTGCTCGCCGCGCAGATCAGGAATGAAGCTCTTCTTGTAGCTGACGGTGCTGGGCTCGTCTGCGAATACCCAGTCATCGCCCACAATGGCACGCAGTTCGCGAACTGCCGCAGCGAACACGTCGCGATCCATGTCTTCGGGCATCATCCGTGCCCGCGCCAAGGGCGTCATGGCAGCGGTGCCGACCATGGCAGAACCAATGGCTCCGGCGCGCATCACCTCGCGTCGCGAGAACCCGCCGCTCATTGTCCGTGCTCCGTTTCGTCGGTTTCGCTGGCGGCGATCCATGCGGCCAGCGCTTCGAGTTCGGTGTCGGTGATCTCGGTCGGCTTGAAGGCCGGCATGGCGCCGTTGCCATTGCGCACGAAGTAGCTGACAATCTGCGGCGAGAGCTCCCGTCCCAACAGGATCGGGCCGACATTGTGGCCATGGCAATAGCCGCAAGTCCGGTCATAGAGATACTGGGGTTCGCGCGGCTGGACTTCGTAGCTGGCCTGCGCGCTGACGGCATCGACGCCGATAGACCCTAGCAATGCCAATCCGCTTGCGGACAACGCGATAAGTCCGGCCCTAGAGGCCCTCCACAAAACCATCCATTCTCTCCCGACCTGACTTTTACAGTTTGTCAATTACACATCGAATAATTTGCACTTTGCAACATGTCAAATACGGTCTGTGAGGACGCGACCTTGTTCGCACGGCACGGTTGCGTGCCGAGGCAAGATTCACGCCGTTCTGTTTGCTATTGGGGAGGCAGTTTCAACGCTGGCAGGGGGAGGTGCGCAATCGCCCGCGCCTCCTCGAATGGAACGCCAAGCGACATAAGGATATGGCCGGCGACTGCCTCTGGATAATCATCAGGCATGTTGCCTCGCAGAATCGAGCCCAGAGCCGCCAGCGAAGAGCCAAGCAGCAAATCACGGCCCAGTTCGACTGAATTGATAGGAAGCGCCCCCGACTCGACACCTTCACGCACCGTCTGTTCGGCCTGCCGGTGGGTTTCAGCACCAAAGATCTGCCCCGACGCACTGATGTTCATCATCGACCAGGCCCAGCGCGGATCGCTCTGCGCTCGCCGCAAGTAAAACCTGATCGCGGCAGTCGACCGCTCGCGTGGATCGGGCATCTCGCTAACCGAATGGGTAACCGCCACAAGGAAGTCGTGCGTGACCTCGCGCGTTACCGCTTCGCGCAGTTCCAGCATTCCGGCGAAATGGTTATAGAAAGTGGCGCGCGTGACACCCGCTTTATCAACCACATCCTCGATGCGGGCGAACAAGCCATTTTCGTCACCGAAAATCTCGAACGCCGCCGCAATGATCTTGGCACGCGTCTCCGCCTTCTTCCGACGCCCCACCGCAGCGCGACCATCTATCTCTGTTGCAGGCTGGGACACAGTCGATCCTCGTTCACGCGGGCACCAAGCATATTGCAATGCGAAAGGGACACAAGGCATGTCCATCGCTTTACACCCTAACCGGATCCCGTTGAAAAGATTAGGGCGGATTTCCACCAAGTTTACAGCAACTTTGGCGAAAGCCTGCGATTGTCGTCATTTTGGGAAGCTGCCGCTCCACGTGAGAATGGTAGCGGAGGAGGGACTCGAACCCCCGACACGCGGATTATGATTCCGCTGCTCTAACCACCTGAGCTACTCCGCCATCCGGCAGGCCTGCGAGTGCCGAATGGGCGGCAGGCGAGGCGCGCATTTAGGTCCGCTTTTGCTTGCGGTCAACCTGCCAATTCACGCAAAATGCAATCATTGCGTCGAAGCGGCTGCTGCCTTGTTCATGCGGGTGATCTTGGCAACCATCCCACGGTTGAGCGCAGCATCGAATGCCCGCTGCAATTCCGGCACGCTTCGGGTGAACTGCGCCAGCCCGTCGCGATCGAAACGGGCCATGCGCAATGGCTTGCTCACGCGCACCGTCGCAGAGGCCCTCTCTCCGGTCATAAGGCTCATCTCACCGATGAAATCGCCTGTCGAGCACGTGCCCACGCTTTTGCCGTCAAAGATGATTTCCGCTTCGCCCGAAGCCACGTAAATCAGTGGCGGGCGGCTATCGCCTTGCTCAAGCAGCATTTCGTCCACCTCCGCATCTCGCCAACGCATGAGGCCAATGAGACGACGTTGCTGCTCGGGGTCCTGAACCTGCAGAACGCCCTCCAGCAATTCCCGCTCTTCAGCCGTCAGGTGATGCCTGCGGGTCCGCAGTTCCAGCAGAACAAGTTGGACGCCGTTTACAACCACGAATGCGATGACAATCAGATTGCCGAGCGTACCAAGCCCCACGAGTTGAACCACCGCAAGGCCTGCAACGCCGGCAGCCAAGGCGAAGATCCGCATCCAGCGCATCGAGGTGACCGCCACTGCCGCCACCAGCAGTAATCCGGCTATCAGCGCTGGAATGCCCGAATTCCCCATGGCGGTCTCCACTGGCTGGAATAGTGATTTCAGCGCCTATTGTGCCCGCGAAACGGAAAATTACCAAGGCGCTCCCACGGGCCGCCAAGGTAGGCGTGCATGCCGAGACCAGCGAAGGTAAAATCTCGCGGCTCCACTCTAGGCGCAAGTTGCGCCTGCAAGGCCTTCGCTTCCTCGATACTCACCTTGTTCTGCACCGTGACATGCAATCGCGGTTTGTGTTCGTCCTGCGGCGTCAGCAGTCCGTGAAAGCGATCAGCCATCTGTTGCCAGAGGTCGATCATAACCGGGCTCGCCAGCTTCAGCGCGGTCCCCTTGCCCAGCTTCATGACCCCTTCGAGCCGCGCTGGCACTGGTGGATTGTCTCGAGCCAGTTCCTTCAGGCAATCGCGCAACTCACCTTCACAACTGGGCGGCAGGGCGTGAAACAGCGTGACATGCGCTTTCAGATAATTGCGTTCCGGAGGGAAGTAGTCCTGACGCAGCTGATTAGCCCAGCTGAATAGGTCGGTCGGCAACTCTGCCGTGACGATGAGAGGTGCCGGGGCGCGCTCCCCGATCACATTTCGCCCCGCTCGCGGCGCAGGGCGAACCAACGTTCGACGGCCTCGTTATGCTCCTGCAGCGTATCGTTGAACTCGTGCCCGCCAGAGCCATCGGCCACCATGAAGATCGCATCGGTTTCCGCCGGATTGAGCACCGCCTCGATGCTGGCACGGCCTGGATTGGTGATCGGCCCGGCTGGCAGGCCTGCCATCTGGTATGTGTTGTAATCGTTGATGTCGGCAATCTCGGACTGACGGATGCGCCGCCCGAGAGGACGACCGCGCGTGATCGGGTAAATGATCGTCGGGTCCGCCTGAAGGAAAATGCCTTGCCGCACACGATTTGAATAGAGCCCCGCGACCATGCGCCGCTCTTCCGGAACGCCCGTCTCCTTTTCCACGATGGACGCGAGGATCACCGCCTCTTCCGGCGTCGATGCAACCGTGCGGTCCGACCGACGTGGCCAAAGTTCGGCAATAGTCTCGTCCATAGCGCGCTGCATTCGGGCGAGGACCGCAACACGTTCCTCACCGCGTTCGAAGTCATAGCTTTCGGGAAGAACGCTGCCTTCGTCCGGCACGGGAATATCGCCGACGAGCAGAGGCTCGGCCATCAGGATATCATGTACGATCACCGAGGGCGTTCCTTCGGGGATCGTGATGAACCGGCGGATCACATCACCGTGCTGCAGGTGATCGAGAATGCCTGCGTTGCTGATGCCTGCGGCGAGCAAAAACTCGCCCGCCTTGATCGGCTCGTCGCTGCCGAGAATTTTCGCCCGCAGCAGGAAGCTGTCGGCGGACGCAATATGCCCTTCCTCGGCCAGTTTCTGCGCAACGGAAGTGAGCGAGGCGCCGGACGGGACGATGAAAGCCGTCTCCTCCTCGACCTCCGCCGAGCCATACCAGCCCAGCGCGAACCAGCCGCCAACGGCCGCGACCGCCAGTATTCCCAGCGCGACGACAGCCGCCAGCAGCTTTTTCATATCAGTCCTCTACGCGCTTCATCACCAGGGAGGCATTGGTGCCACCAAAGCCGAAGCTGTTGTTGAGCACTGCGTTCACTTCGCGCTTTTTCGCGTTGAGCGGAACGAGATCGACTCCCTCGGTGCCCTCGTCCGGATTGGTAAGGTTGAGCGTCGGCGGCACGATCTGGTCGCGGATGGCGAGGATGCAGAAAATGCTCTCTACCGCGCCCGCACCGCCCAACAGGTGGCCGATGGCAGACTTCGTGCTGCTCATCGAAGCGCCGCCAAGATCATCGCCCAGCACGCGCTTCACAGCGGCGAGTTCGATGGTGTCAGCCATGGTCGAGGTGCCGTGAGCGTTCACGTAGTCAATGTCCGACACATCGAGGCCGGACTTGCGAATAGCCATCAACATGGCGTTCTCAGCGCCCTTGCCTTCCGGATGCGGAGCGGTGACGTGATAGGCATCGCCCGAAAGGCCATAGCCGACCACTTCTGCGTAAATCTTCGCGCCGCGCGCCTTGGCGTGTTCGTATTCTTCCAGCACGACGACGCCTGCGCCCTCGCCCATGACGAAACCTTCGCGGTCCTTGTCGTAGGGACGACTGGCTTCGGTTGGTCGGTCATTGAAACCGGTGTTCAGCGCGCGTGCCTGGGCAAAGCCGGCAATACCGATCGGGCAGATGGTCGCTTCGGCGCCGCCGGCCAGCATGATATCCGCATCGTCGTCGCGGATCATGCGGGCTGCATCGCCTATCGAGTGTGCGCCGGTGGAACATGCCGTGACGACGGCGTGGTTCGGGCCCATCAGGCCGTACTTGATCGAAACCTGGCCGCTAATGAGGTTAATCAGGCGCCCGTGAACAAAGTGTGGGGAGACGCGGCCCGGGCCGCGTTCGTGCAGGTTGACCGATTCGAGTTCGATACCCGGCAAGCCGCCAATGCCCGAACCGATGGAACAACCGGCGCGCAGCTTAGTCTCGTCATCGAGTTCGGTGAGGCCGGCGTCTTCGAGTGCCTGTCCGGCAGCGTCGATGCCGTAGACGATGAACGGATCGACCTGGCGCTGAACCTTGCCATCAACCCGCTTGTTCGGGTCGAAGCCCCAGGGATGATCGGCAGGCTTTACCTCGCCTGCAATGGTGCATTTCTGCCCTTCGGTATCGAAACGAGTGATCGTCCCGATGCCGCTTTCGCCAGCGAGCAGGTTCTTCCAGGTAGTTTCGACATCACCGCCCAGCGGGGTAACGAGGCCGAGGCCAGTCACGACGACACGCCGCATATTCATCTCTCCAATCAAGAAAGGCCCAGCCTTTCGGGCCGAGCCTTCCAACCCCGTCCGCGTCCGGGGAGACCATTCGCGAACGAGGCCAGTGGTAGCTTACGAAGTGTGTTCTTCGATGTACTTGTTGGCATCGCCGACCGTGTTGATCTTTTCGGCGGCGTCGTCCGGGATTTCCACGCCGAACTCTTCTTCAAAGGCCATGACCAGCTCGACGATGTCGAGGCTGTCGGCGCCCAGGTCATCAATGAAGCTGGCGTCCGGAGTCACCTTGTCTTCTTCGACGCCGAGATGCTCGACAACGATCTTCTTCACGCGTGCAGCGATGTCGCTCATGTAATCCCTCTCACTTTGGGGTTTCGAATAACGCTTTCGCCCTAATGAACGGCGGCAGGCAAAGCAAGTGCCCCGGCATGGGCAAATTACCCGATTTTTGCACCTTTTCGGCGGAAACCATGCCCCGGGGTTGCCCGTTGGGACGGTATGATACTCGAAAAAATCAAGACACCCGGACTTTCCCACCTATCCTATCTCGTCGGTTCCGGCAGTCAGGCTGCCGTGATCGACCCGCGCCGCGATTGCGAAATCTACATCGAGAAGGCGCGCGCCGAAGGGCAGACAATCACCCATATCTTCGAAACGCACCGCAACGAGGACCTCGTGTCAGGCGCGCCAATTCTCGCAGAATGGACCGGCGCCAAGGTTCTCCATGGCCCCAACGCAGATGGCGAAGTCGCCTATGCCCACACGGCACGCGAGGGCGATGCATTCGAGATCGGCCAGTTGCGCATCGAAGTGCTGGAAACGCCCGGCCACACGGACGACAGCCTTTCTTTCGTTCTGCACGACACCGCCTATCCCGAAGGCTCCGTCGGCGTGTTTACCGGCGACGCGCTATTCGTGGGCGATGTTGGCCGCACCGACTTCTACCCGGACCGCGCCAGCGAAGTGGCGGGGCTTCTCTATGACAGCCTCCAGAAGCTGCTAAGTCTCGGTGATCAGACCATTCTATATCCCGCGCACGGCGCAGGTTCGGTTTGCGGGTCGGGCATGGCGGAGCGTGAGTTCTCCACCATCGGCCACGAACGTGCGAACAATCCTCGCCTGCAACTCGAAGGTCGCGAGGCCTTCATCGAGGCAAAGCTGGCGGAGGTGCATTACCAGCCGCCCTATTTCCGCCTGATGGAACGACTGAACCTCGAAGGCGGCAGCGCGCCGCCTCGCATCGCGCGCCCAAACGTACTGACGTTGGCGCAACTCGAAGACAGCAATGCAGATCATGTGATTGACGTCCGCGAACCGGGCGCATGGTGCGCGGGGCACATCACCGGAAGCTACTGCATCCCGGCAGGCATGATCCCCGCATTCGCGGGCTGGTTCGTCGGTGAAGGCGAAAACATCGCGCTGATCGCATCGGACCAGTCTTCGCTTAAAGGCGCAGTCGAACATTTCGTGCGCATTGGCCTGGACAACATCGTAGGCGGCTACACGGGCGTGGTACCTGCGGCGGCGCAAGGGCGTGATCTGGGACAGGTTCCAATGATCAAGACCGATGAGGTCGCCCGCCGGTTGGAACAAGAAAACTCCGGATGGACACTTATCGACGTGCGCGCTGAAGACGAGCGGCAAGAAGCGAAGATCAACGGCTCCCGCCATATCTATGCCGGCCATTTGAACGAGAAATGGAAGGAACTCGATCCGCTCGAATCCTACACCCTCATGTGCGCCAGCGGCATGCGCGCCACCGTTGCTGCCAGCTGGCTGGCGAGCAAGGGCTTCAACAATGTCGATATCTATCTCGGTTCAATGGGAGCGTGGTCCAGCACGAAAGGCTGAACCACCCTCGCCTCAGTCGCCAATATTGTCGGCGCGAGTCTTCTCGGCCGCGCTCGCTTCCTTCTGCGCTTCCAGAGCATCGCCCGATAGGCGGATGTGCACATCGCGCAACTGGCGCGCGCTAACGACGCTGGGCGCTCCCATCATCAGGTCCTGGGCGCGCTGGTTCAACGGGAAAGCGATGACTTCGCGGATGTTCGGCTCATCCGCCAGCAGCATCACGATACGGTCGATACCCGGTGCAGAACCGCCGTGCGGCGGTGCGCCCAGCTTGAACGCCTCGATCATGCCGCCGAAGTTCGCGTCAACGTCTTCCTTCGAATAGCCGGCAAGCTCGAAGGCCTTGTACATGATGTCCGGACGGTGGTTACGAATGGCGCCGGAGGACAATTCGTAGCCGTTGCAGACGATGTCGTACTGCCAGGCGAGGATATCCAGCGGGTCCTTCGTTTCCAGCGCTTCCATCTCGCCCTGCGGCATGGAGAACGGGTTGTGGCTGAAGTCGATCTTCTTCAGCTCTTCGTCGTATTCGAACATCGGGAAGTCGACGATCCAGCAGAACTTGAAGCAGCCCTGCTCGATCAGCTCCAGATTTTCTGCGGTACGCGTGCGCGCAAGACCGGCAAGCTTTACCGCTTCCTTTGCCTTGCCTGCAGCAAAGAACAGTCCGTCGTTCTCGCGAAGGCCCAGCTCGTCATACAGCTTGGCCATCTCTTCCGGCCCGTGGTTCTTGGCGATCGGGCCGCCGAACTCACCACCCTTGCGGGTGACGTAGCCAAGGCCGGAGAAGCCTTCCTTGCGCGCCCAGTCGTTCATCTCGTCGAAGAACTTGCGGCTCTTCTCGTTGGTGTTGGGAGCCGGAATGGCGCGGACAATGCCGCCGCTGCCTACGATCTTCTCGAAGATGCCGAAGCCGGACTTTTCGAAGTGGTGCGACACATCGGAGATGATGATAGGGTTGCGCAGGTCCGGCTTGTCGGTGCCGTACTTCAGCATGGCCTCGGCATAGGGGATGCGCGGGAATTCGCCTGCGGGCGTAACGTCCTTGCCCTCGCCAAACTCCTCGAACACGCCCGCCAGAACGGGCTCGATAGCCTGGAACACGTCCTCCTGAGTGACGAAGCTCATCTCGAAGTCGAGCTGGTAGAATTCCGGCGAACGGTCGGCGCGCAGGTCTTCGTCGCGGAAGCACGGGGCAATTTGGAAATAGCGGTCGAAACCGGCGACCATCAGCAGTTGCTTGAACATCTGCGGAGCCTGCGGCAGCGCGTAGAACTTGCCGGGGTGCAGACGGCTCGGCACCAGGTAGTCGCGCGCGCCCTCGGGGCTGGAGGCACCGAGGATCGGCGTCTGGAATTCGCTGAAGCCCTGATCGGTCATGCGGCGGCGCAGCGAAGTGATCACGCGGTTGCGCAGCATGATGTTGGCATGAACACGCTCACGACGCAGGTCGATGAAGCGATACTTCAGACGCGTGTCTTCGGGATAGTCCTCGGCCGAGTTCACGATCAGCGGCAGCTCGTTCGCATGGCTCTGAACGGTGACAGAGCGTGCGAACACCTCGATCTCGCCAGTCGGCAGGTTCGGGTTCACCGCAGCATCGTCACGCGCCTTCACTTCGCCATCAATGGTGATGACGCTTTCCAGCTTCAGCGAATCGAGAAGTTCCAGAGCAGGCGAATCCTCGTCCGCCACGACCTGCGTGATGCCGTAATGATCGCGCAGATCCACGAACAGAACGCCGCCATGGTCACGCTTGCGATGGATCCAGCCAGAGAGGCGGACGGTCTCGCCAACATTCTCTTTGCTGAGCGCGGCGCAGTTGTGGGTACGGTAGGCGTGCATGAGGACTCTTTTCATTTCGCAGGTTATGGCGCTAAGGGCGCGCAAGGATGCGCGGCGATACGCCGTATATTACGCGCGCGCTAACAGGCGAAGCGCGGCCTTTTGTCAAGGAGACAAACCTTGGGGAGAGGCTGCGTGATGCCGCAGGACGGTGAACCGGCCAAAACCGAAAAGAAGACGAATGCAAATCCATCCCCTGATTACCAAGACCGAAGATCTTGCCGAACTCTGTGATCGGCTGGCGCAGCAGGACTACGTCTGCGTCGATACAGAGTTCATGCGCGAGAACACCTACTACCCGCTCCTTTGCCTGATACAGATCGGTAACGAGGACGAGGCAGCAGCCGTCGATCCGCTGGCAGACGGTCTTGATCTTACCCCGCTACTGGACCTTCTCACCGATAACGAGGAGGTGCTGAAGATCTTTCACGCCGGCGGGCAGGACGTGGAAATCATCTACAACCTGACAGGCAAGACGCCCCACCCCATCTTCGACACTCAGATCGCCATGATGGCCATCAGCCAGTCAGAGCAGATCGGCTATGCCAACCTCGTCGAAAGCTGGTTGAACAAGACCATCGACAAGGGCGCGCGCTTCACCGATTGGAGCCGCCGCCCGCTGACCGAGCGGCAGATCGAATATGCCATTGGCGACGTCACCTATCTGGCAAAGATCTTTCCCAAGATACTGAAAAAGCTGATCAAGACCGATCGCGGCCACTGGCTGAATGCCGAAATGGACAAGCTGGCCGACCCCGCGAACTACGCCAACGACCTCGAGGTGGCATGGCGCCGTATTCGCGCGCCGGGTCGCAATCCCGCTGTGCTGGGCCGTCTTAAAGCGCTGGCTGCTTGGCGCGAGACGGAAGCGCAGGACAAGGACATTCCCCGCGGTCGCATCATTCGCGACGAGACTTTGGCAGACATCGCCAGCCACCCGCCCAAGAAGCAGGCCGATCTTGCCAAGGTGCGCGGTCTTTCCAATGCCTGGAAAGAGAACGACATCGGCAGACGCCTGATGCGCGTACTCAACAATGCAGAGCCGCTTTCGCAGGATGAAATGCCAGAAAAGCCCAAGCGCGGTGCGCCGCTGGGCAAGGAAGGCGCCCTGGTGGCCGACCTGCTCAAGCTGCTGCTGAAAATCCGCGCTCGCGAGATAGATGTGGCCGCACGCTTGCTTACCCGTTCCGACGAACTCGAAGCGCTGGCCGCAGGCGTGCGCAGCTTGCAGGTGCTGGAAGGTTGGCGGTTCGAGGTGTTCGGCAAGGATGCGCTCGATCTGGTCGAGGGAAAGCTCGCTTTTGCCGTCGAGAAAGGTCGCCTGAAGATGACGCACATCGACGATGTGAAGGCTGAAATGGCGGAAGCTGCGGACGAGTGAGCACTTACCTCCCCACGATCAAGCAGTTGCAATATCTCGTGGCTTTGCACGAGCAGCAGCACTTCGGCCGTGCGGCAGAGGCCAGCTTCGTTTCGCAGAGTACACTTTCGGCGGGCATCAGAGAGCTGGAATCGCTGCTGGGGGTAACTCTGGTGGAGCGCAGTCGCAGGGTCGTGCGTTTCACACCGCTCGGCAATGCCGTTGTAGACAAGGCGCATCGCGTCCTGCGTGAGACGGAGGAACTGGCAGAGCTTGTGCAGGCGGCAGGAAAGCCCCTGTCAGGTGAGTTGCGCATGAGCGTTATTCCGACAATCGCCCCGTTCCTGCTGCCACGCATTCTTCCTCGCCTTCGCAAGGAGCGTCCTCAACTCAAGTTGTTCCTTCGCGAGGAAACCAGCGATCAGGCGCTCGAATCCCTGCACCACGGCCGAGCCGATTGCGTGCTGCTGGCGCTTCCTTTCGCCACGGGCGAGGTGGAAAAGGCCAAGATCTGTGACGACAATCTGTTCGTCGCTTTCCCCAAGGACGATCCACGAGATCCGCCTGCCGAAATCAGTCCGGCCATGATCGATGAAGGTCGCCTGCTTCTGCTGGAAGATGGGCATTGTCTCAAGGAACATGCGCTCGCCGCCTGCAACCGGCCCGAACTGAACGCCAGCGCTACGATGATCGGCACCAGCCTGCACACGCTCGTGCAGATGGTGGACAATGGCCTTGGCGTTACCATGCTGCCTGAAATGGCCATCGAAGCGGGAATTCTTCACGATACGGACGTGGTTGCCCGGCCTCTCCAGGGTGATACCACCAGTCGTGAGATTGCACTCGTCTGGCGTGCAAACAGCCCGCGGGCAGAAGAGTTTCGTCTGTTGGCAGAGGAATTGCGGGCGGGATGAGGCGGCTATCCTTCGCAGCGGGTGCAGCCCTGCTGTTTGCCGCCACCCCAGCCCATGCCAGCGACTTCTCCGGCCTCGCCCCGTTCTTCATCGCTGCATTGATTTTCGTCCTCTTGATGGTTGCCGGCTTCGCCTGGTTGGTATCGCGCCCTGTGCGGCAGCGATGGTTACGTCAGGCAATAATGGCATTCGCCATCAGTTGCGTGCTGGCACCGGTCAACCAGAGCGGGATTGACTACTGGGGCGACCCTTATTCCACCACAATGCCGATGTTCTTCTTCGTGTTGTCGGGCGGTTTCATGGGCGACTGGCTCGGAGCGATCTTGCCGCCGGCGGTGTTCCTCCTCATCGTCTGGGGCGCGCTTTACCTGATTTCCCGCGAACGTGCGGAAAGGCTCACCGAACCGCCGGAAAACTGAATCTCCTGTTCGGGCCGGAAAGCACCGATTTTTCGGAAATATTATTCCTCTCGCTCATTGGCTTAACGTGACACCTTCGCGCATAATTCTGGTCGCCATGGCCACTCTTTCGATTTCCGGATGCGGGTCTTCAAGCGATGCCGAGCCGCCCTATGGCGTCGACTGGGGAGAGGACATCCGCTCTGCAGAAGCGGAGGCTGATCGAGGCAATGTCGAAACGCCGACACCTACGCCGACGCCCGATCCGCAGGTGGTCGCTGCGCGCGAGCAGCTAACAGAAACAGTCTCCGCCATCGGTGAGGACTTCGGTGGCTCGATGGGCATAGCGGTCGTGGATGTGGACACAGGCTGGAGCACCGGGTTCAATGAAGATGCGCTGCTTCCCCAGCAAAGCGTCAGCAAGACATGGGTCTCTCTCACCGCGCTGCTGATGGCGGAAAAAGGCCTGCTCGATCTCGACGCTCCGGTTCGGGTGAGCCGAGAAGACCTGACGTTGTTCCACCAGCCGATCCGCAAGGAAATTCTTCGCGATGGCGCGGTGATGACGACAATCGGCGAACTTATTGAGCGGGCCATCCAGCAAAGTGACAACACCGCCAATAATGCGATCCTTCAGCGTATTGGCGGCCCGCGCGCAGTGCGCGCCATGCTAAACGAGCAGGGGCTGGCAGGCATCCGTTTCGGCCCAGGCGAAAAACCGATGCAAAGCGCGATTGCGGGGATGCGCTGGCACGACGAATATTCCTACGAAAACAACTTCTACGACGCCCGTGATCTCGTACCGGATAATCAGCGCAAGAGCGCTTTCGAAGCATACCTCGCCGATCCGGTCGACGGCGCCCAGCCCATCGCAATCGCCCTTGCCCTGGCAGCTCTGGAGCGTGGCGAAGTGCTGCCGGAAAAGCGCGCAGTCGAATTTCTCACGATCATGTCCAACACCAGAAGTGGGCCGCGGCGCCTCAAAGGTGGGCGCGCGGATGGATGGGTCGTGTCGCACAAGACCGGGACCGGCCAGTTCTGGAACGGTCAGCAGTCGGGATACAACGATGTGGGGGTTCTCTTCGCGCCCGACTCGTCAGCCTACGCCGTCGCAGTAATGATCGGCGTAACAGAACGCCCGACCATCGAACGCATGGAAATGATGCAGAAGGTTACGCGCGCCGTGATCGCCTTCCACGAGGCGATGAAGGCGGTCTAATCCATATGCTTCAGGCCGACGCGCAGGTAATCCCAGCCGGTAATCACCGTAAGAATAGCCGCGCCCCAAAGCGTTATCAGGCCAACAGTATGCGGTACGTTTGCCGCTACATCGCCCAGCTGTACCGTCCAGCCAGGAAGCCCCTGGCCGAGGATTAGCGAACCGAGCGCGATCAACTGGAAGGTCGTTTTCCACTTGGCCAGCTTCGAAACCGGAACGCTAACCTGCAGTCCACCCAGGAATTCGCGCAGACCAGACACCGCTATCTCGCGGATCAGAATGATGAGGCCCGCGATTACGTGCGCATCGCCGACATAAGGGCCGCGTAGGATACCCTGTGCCGCGAGAACCAGGATAACGGTTGCCACCATGATCTTGTCAGCGATGGGATCGAGGAAGATGCCCAGCTTGCTGACCGCGCCGCTTGAACGGGCGAGCATACCGTCGAAATAATCGGTGATTCCCATCAGGCAGTAAAGCGCGAAGGCAAGCAGAAAACCCAGTTCCCAACCCGGCCACCAGAGCAGGAAGCCGAGCAGCGGCAGCGTGAGAATGCGGCTGAGGGTGAGTATGTTGGGCAATGTCCACATGGTGGAAGCAGCCCTAGCCGCTAATCGCCTCGGGAAAAAGCGTGCTTGCTGCTGCTATTTGGGGGAAAAGCCGTTAAGCCCACGCCGACCGGCCCCATGGGCGCTGCGCGATGGAACGATGTTCACCTCCACCCACCTGCTGAAGCAACGCCGATTCCTGCCGCTGTTCTGCACGCAGCTGCTGAACGCCTTCAACGACAACCTCTACAAGACAACCATGGTCCTGTTTGTCGTCTATTCCGTCTACAATTCGGCGGATAGCGAGACGATGTTCTCCGGCATCGCATCCGCGGTGTTCATCCTGCCGTTCTTCCTGCTTTCCGCCATCGCCGGACAACTTGCAGACCTTCGCGACAAGGCCAGCATCATCCGCAAGGTCAAGGCCGCCGAAATCGGCATCATGGCGGTCGGCGCTTTCGGCCTCTTCCTCGCGTGGGAAGGTATCGCAGTTGAAGTGCTGGCGATCCCTCTGCTGATGTTTGCCCTGTTCGCCATGGGGGTGCACTCGACCTTCTTCGGCCCGATCAAATACGCGATTCTGCCGCAACACCTCGAAAGGGACGAGGTTCTGGCGGGCACCGGGTTGGTCGAGGCTGGCACCTACGTCGCCATCATGACGGGCACGATCATAGCGGGTGTGCTGGCGAACAACGTCGAGATTGCCGCCGCCGCGATTCTGGGTTTCGCAGTAATCGGCTATTTCACCAGCAGGCAGGTGCCCCCTGCCCCGCCAATGGGCGAACCGGAAAAGGTCGATTTCAATCCCTTCACCTCTTCATGGAAGATGATTCGCGAATGCACGCAGAACCGCGAGGTTTTCTACGCCATTCTCGCCATCAGTTTCTTCTGGACCATCGGCAGCGTGCTGTTCATCCAGTTCCCTCCGCTGGCGAAGAACGTGCTGCTGGCCAATCCGACTGTCGCGAGCCTGTTCCTGGTGTTCTTCTCAATCGGCGTAGCTGTCGGGTCGGTTGCAGTGAACCTGCTTCTCAAAGGCGAGGTTTCCGCGCGATATTCGCCCATTTCGGTGTTGCTGATGGCTGGCATGGTCGCGGTTTTTTACTTCGTCTGCAAAGCGTGGAACGCCGGACTGCGCGATACCGAGCTGATGGATGTGGCGACCTTCCTGTCCTACCCGCTGGCATGGGCGGTGCTCGGCAGTCTCTTGCTGATCGCGATATTCGGAGGAATGTTCGTGGTGCCGCTCTACGCCTTCCTCACCACCAAGGTGCCGTCCTCACAAGCCAGCCGCGCCGTGGCGGCGAATAACATCGTGAACTCAGGAGCGATGGTGTTCGGCTCGTTGCTGGCGTTGGCGCTAAGTGCGATCGGCGTACCGCTGGCCGAGCAGGTTCTGCTCAGCGCAGGTATGTGTCTTGTTTCAGTGTGGCTGGGATCCCGGCTCTACCAGGCAGAGAAGCACGCCGCCGCCGCGTGATCAGGCGATGAAGGTAATCGTCGCCAGAAAACCGGCAGCATAGGTAGCCGCAACCGTTTCCAGTTCCTGTCGCGAGAGACCGAGCGCGAGGCGTTTGCGCCACGGAGCCATGGGCTCAACCTCGTTCGCGCGCCGCAGCACGTGGGGCGGCAGGGAGGCCCTGAACGGGTGGCGGGCCGACTCGGTGGTTAGAACAAGTGAGCGTCTCATGGTGCCGGTTTAACGTTTTGGTAACGAATTGGCTCCCGCCCCGTCGCAGATGTGCAATCGCGGGACGGTTGGTAACTCGCGTAACCGGTTGCCGCGCTCGCAGGGCGCAGCTAATCCGGTGCGCATGACGACCACCGCCTCTCGCCTCCTAGTCGACTGTCTCGTCGAGCAGGGAGCCACGCGCGCTTTCACCGTTCCCGGCGAAAGCTTCCTTCCGGTTCTCGACGCGCTTTCCGATTGCGAAGCGATAGAGACGGTCACCTGCAGGCAAGAGGGCGGCGTTACCTTCATGGCCTGCGCAGACGGCGCGATGACCGGGCAGCCGGGCATCGCCTTCGTCACCCGCGGCCCAGGCGCAACCAACGCCAGCATCGGCGTGCACGTGGCCATGCAGGACAGCCAGCCGATGATTCTGTTCATTGGCGATGTCGACCGTTCCATGCGCGACCGCGAAGGCTTCCAGGAAGTCGACTTTCCGGCTTTCTTCGCGCCGATCGCGAAGTGGTCCGCTCGCATAGACGATGCCAAGCGGATACCTGAATACATCGCCCGCGCGTGGTCGACCGCGATCAGCGGTAGGCCCGGTCCTGTCGTTCTTGCTCTGCCGGAAGACATGCTGCATGAAGATGGCATCGAGTCCGCCGTTCGGCCCGTCGTCTGCAAACCTGCACAGGCGCCCTGCCCCGACGTGATGGCGACCGTGATGGAGATGATCGGCGACGCCGCGTCCCCTGTCGCGATCGTCGGCGGCGCAGGCTGGAATGCACGCACCCGGCACTACTTCACCGAATTTGCCGAACGTATAGGCATTCCCGTCGCCACGGCATTTCGCCGACAGGACGCTATTTCGCCGGACTCGAAAGTCTATGCAGGCAATCTTGGCTACGGCCCAAGTCCGAAACTGGTCGACCGGGTAAAGAACGCGGACCTTCTGCTGGTTGTCGGCGCACGGCTGGGAGAGGCCACTACCGATGGCTATGCTTTGGTCACGCCAGACCATCCCGGCCAGATACTCATTCATGTCCACCCCGACCCTGAAGAACTAGGCAGCGTCTACCGCACCGACCTTCCCGTTTGTGCCGACATGGCGGAATTCGCCGAAAGTGCGGCCCTGTGGGACGAGACTGACGTGATCGATTTCGATTGCGGGGCCGAGGCCCATGCTGAGTGGCTGGAGTGGAATTGCCCGCGCGAAGAGGCTCGATTCGATCTCGACCTTGCGCTGGCCATGGCGACTTGTCGCCACCTGCTGCCCAAGGATGCGATCATCTGCAACGGTGCGGGCAACTTCGCCGGCTGGTGGCATCGTTACTGGCCTTATGCCGGATATCCGTCGCAGCTCGCGCCGACAGCTGGCGCCATGGGATACGGTGTTCCGGCCGCCGTCGCCGCTGGTTTGCGTTATCCGGACCGCTGTGTTGTCGCCGCTGCCGGGGATGGCGATTTCCTGATGAATGGACAGGAGCTGGCGACCGCCGCGCAATACGGCCTCGATCTGCTGGTGATCGTCTTCGATAATTCTACCTACGGCACGATCCGCATGCACCAGGAACGCGAATATCCCGGACGCGAAGCCTCGACCCATCTCGCCAATCCCGATTTTGCGAAGATGGCAGAAAGCTTCGGCGGCTGGGGAACGCGGGTAGAAAACAACGAGCAGTTCGATGCGGCGCTTGAAGAAGTGATGGGCAGGAAGGGTATCCGCCTCCTCCACTGCATTACCGATATCGAGCAGCTGAGCGCCGCGGGAGCGACGGTCAGCGCCCTTCGCGACCGATAAGGCACATACAAAAAGGGCCGCCTCCCAAGAGAAGCGGCCCTTTTCGCGTCACTGCGTCAAGCAGATCAGATGTCGTTGCCGAGTTCGCCTTCGACTTCACCCTTGAACTGCTGGGCTTCGCCCTTGCGTTCCTGAGCGCGGCCTTCGGCGCGCGTTTCGGGATTGTCCGACTTCTGCTTCATCTCGCCGATGGCTTCGTTGACGTTACCTTTTACCTTTTCCGTAAGTTCACCCATGGTGGTTCTCCGTTAGTCTGTCGGGCCAGCACGACCATCGCGCGCCCTTTGACTAACCAACGGCTATGAGCGGCTTTAGGTTCCGATCTAACTCGCTGACATATCGAGAATAATTTTCCACTCCTTTGGCCGTATTTCGGCCACGGAAAGGCGTGAAAGCCGGACCAGTTCTATCCCTTCGAGCGTTGGTTCTGCCTTGATCGCTTTCAGCGTGACGAAGTTCTCAAGCGGGCACACCGGTTTGATCTTTACCGTTGGCCATTTCCCTTCAGGGTCGGTCGGATCGATCAGTCCGGCTTCGCTAACTTCTGCGATCCCGACGATCTCCAGCCCCTTGTTGGAGTGATAGAAGAAGCACTGGTCGCCTTTCTCCATGGCGCGCAGGTTATTGGCGGCGCGGTGGTTGCGAACCCCGTCCCAGATGGTTTCGCCATCCTCGACCAGCTGATCCCACGAGTATTTGAACGGTTCCGATTTCATGAGCCAGTAATTGGGCAATGTCGTCTCCTTTAGCGTGCCGCCTTCCCTAGCGAGCAGTTCGCGCAGGGGCAATTAACCCGATGTTGAACATGTTGCGGCAGATAACGTCCGATCATTTGGGGAAAATCGCGTTTGAAACGGGCGAAGGACATCAAGGCGAAGCGCGCCGCGGGCAAGCTCCGCAATGCAGAACGCGACGTAATCACGCTGGGCATTGCCATTGCCGCAGTCATCCTGTTCGTGGGCACGAGTGGTTCGCTGATGCCGCAGATCGCCCGCGCTTGGCTGTGGGGTGGCAGTACGCCCAATCTTTTGCTGACGAATGCCGTACTCCTCAACATCGCCCTGCTGCTGTTCGGCTGGCGGCGATACAAGGACTTGCATGTCGAGGTGGAAGTACGGCGAGAGGCGGAAGAGCGTGCGCGTGAACTGGCAGAGCGTGATCCACTGACAGGTAGTCTCAATCGCCGCAGCGGCCCGCCGGCGATGGAGCAGCTACGTGCTTCGCTGGAAGGCACGCACCGTGAGATCGCGGTCATGATGATTGACCTCGATAACTTCAAGCAGATCAACGACCTCAATGGCCACCAGATGGGCGACAAGGTGCTGACCACCGTCGCCGCCCGCATATCCGATACCCTTCCCGAAGAAGGCATTCTCGCCCGCATAGGCGGCGACGAATTCGCCTTCGCTGTTCCCTTCGATTACAACGCGCGTGAGGAGGTGGACGATCTGGTCGCCACACTGATCCGTGTCGTTTCCGCTCCGATTGAAGCGAACCAGATGAGCGTGGAAGCGACGGTTTCCATCGGCATTGCCCAATCGGGCAGCGCTTATGCGCAGGTGGAAGCGGACGCCGATGCGCTGATACACCGAGCCGATATCGCCATGTACCATGCGAAAAAGCGCGGACGGAATCGCTACTACTGGTTCGAGCCGCAGATGGAAGACGAACTGCGTTTCCGCAACGAACTGGAAGCTGGCATTCGCCAGGGCATCCCTGCAGGTGAGTTCGTGCCCTTCTACGAGCAGCAAATTGACCTCGAGACAGGCCAGCTTTCCGGTTTCGAGATGCTGGCCCGCTGGCAAAGTCCACGATACGGTCTCGTCAGCCCGGAAATCTTCATTCCCATCGCCGAGGAAATCGATCTGATCGGTGAGCTTTCGGAAAGCCTGATCAAGCAGGCTCTGGAAGATGCGAAGGAATGGGATCCGAGCTTGACCCTGTCGGTCAATATCTCGCCCATCCAGTTGCGCGATCCCTGGTTTGCGCAGAAGCTGCTGCACCTTCTCGTCGACAGCGGTTTTCCGCCTGCCCGGCTGGAAATCGAGATTACCGAAAGCTGCCTGCACGAGAATATCGGCGCTGTGCGTTCTATCGTGTCGAGCTTGAAGAACCAGGGTATCCGTATCAGCCTGGACGATTTCGGCACCGGCTATTCCAGCCTGTCGCAACTGCGTTCGCTGCCGTTCGATCGGCTGAAAATCGACCGCAGTTTCGTGGCTGAACTGGCTGGCGAAGGCGATGGCAAGGCCTTGGTCGAGGCGATAATTTCTCTTGGCAGAGGCTTGTCGCTGCCTGTGACGGCCGAAGGCATCGAAACAAGCGAAATGCTCGGCGCGCTGAAAGGTATGGGCGACTTGAAGGGCCAAGGTTACCTGTATGGCCAGCCTGAAGATGCGGAGACGACACGCACCCGCCTGCAGACGCTGAACATGCTCACACAGGCTACGCCAGCCAATATTGCCGACGCAAAGCCGCTCGACACACAGCATCGCAAGGCTGGCTGACTTCGCGCGAGGCATTGCGATAAGCCGTTAGCACCCCTAGGTGGCGCTGATGCGCGTGAACTTCACCAAGATGCATGGACTGGGCAACGATTTCGTCGTGCTGGACACGCGCGATGCCCCCCTGCCCGCATTGGGTGCAGATACCGTGCGCGCACTGGCCGACAGAACGCATGGCATCGGTTGCGACCAGTTGATCTTGCTGGAAGATGATCCTGAGGCGACGGTTCGCATGCGGATCTACAATGCCGATGGCGGCGAAGTCGAAGCATGCGGCAACGCCTCGCGTGCAATCGGACTGCTGTTGGGCGAACCTGCCACTATCGCGACGGCGGGCGGACTGATCTCCACGACGCCGGAAGCAGGCGGCATTGCTGTCGACATGGGAGAGCCACGTTTCGAGTGGGAAGAAATCCCTCTCGCCTATCCGATGGATACAGCGTCGATGCCGCTCGGCTGGGACATGCTGGAGCAGCCTTCTGCCGTGAACGTCGGCAATCCCCATGTCGTGTTCTTCGTTGAAGATTGCGATGCCGTGCCGCTGGACAGGCTCGGCCCGCAGATCGAGCATGACGAAGTCTTCCCAAAACGCATCAACGTAAATGTCGCCACAGTGGTCGACCGTCAGACTGTGCGCCTGCGCGTATGGGAACGCGGCGTGGGTCTGACCCGCGCCTGCGGCACCGGAGCATGTGCCACGGCGATAGCTGCCATGCGTCGCGGCCTTGTGGAGCGCAAAGTCACCGTTCACCTTCCGGGCGGCCCCCTCGGCATTGCATGGGCCGAGGACAACCGCATCACCATGACCGGCCCCGCAACCGAGGCTTTCCGCGGCACGTTCGAATGGGGCGATTACGCGTGAGCCAGCCCGAGGTCATCTCCCTTGGCTGCCGTCTCAACATCGCCGAGAGCGAGCGCATCCGTACGCTGATCGCAGGCGAGGATGACGTCGTGGTGGTGAACAGCTGCGCCGTCACCATGGAAGCCGTGCGCCAGACGCGGCAGGCCATCCGACGCGCTCGACGCGCCCGCCCCGATGCGCGCCTGCTGGTGACGGGATGCGCCGCCGATATCGAGCGCGACCAGCTTTCGGCCATGCCTGAGGTCGATGGCCTCGTTCCAAATACGCAAAAGCTGGATGCGCGCGCCTGGAATGTGCCTGAAGCCGCCCAGCCGATTCCACCAAAGCATACCCGCGCCTTCATCGCTGTGCAGAACGGGTGCGATCATGCCTGCACTTTCTGCGTGATCCCCCAGGGTCGCGGAAATAGTCGCTCGCTTTCTGTCGTGCAGGTATTGCGCGAGGTGGAACGCCACCTTGATCAAGGCGCCTCCGAAGTGGTGCTGACCGGGGTCGACGTAACAAGCTGGGGCCACGACCTACCGGGCAAGCCGCCTCTTGGTGAACTGGTAGCAGCTGTTCTCGATGAGTTTCCCCAGTTGCGGCGTCTGCGGATGTCGTCGGTGGATGGCGTGGAGATTGATCCGCTGCTGTTTGACCTTTTTGCCCATGAAGCCCGAATGATGCCGCATCTGCATCTTTCCTTGCAGCATGGCTCTGACCTGATCCTGAAGCGCATGAAGCGACGCCACCTTCGCCATGACGCCATCGATCTCGTACGACGCCTGAAGAAGCATCGCCCCGAAATCGCAATCGGTGCCGACCTGATCGCCGGTTTCCCGACGGAGAGCGAGGCCCATCATGCCGAAAACTGCTCGATAATCGCAGAGCTGCCCGTAGTGCACGGCCATGTGTTTCCGTATTCGCCGCGCCCGAACACGCCTGCCGCGCGAATGCCCCAGGTGGACAAGGCCGATATCAAGGTTCGCGCCGCCGAACTGCGCGCAGCCGTCGCCGAGGCGCGCTCGGCGTGGCTTGAAAGCCTTGTGGGCGAAAGCCTGCGCGTCCTTACCGAGAAGGACGGTACGGGCTATGCCGAGAACTTCGCCCGGGTCGACGTGCCTGAGGGCATCCCGGCGGGCACTATCGTGACCGTGACGCCTGAAACCGTAGAGGAAGGCCTGCTAAAGTGAGCAAACCAAGCTGGTCCGAGAGACTGTTCGGCGGTTTCCGCAAGACTTCGGACCGCCTCTCCGAAAACCTTTCCGCCGCCGTCGAAACCGCAGAGCCTGTGGTCGAGGAAGAGCAGGCACCGGAACCGGAACCCGAAGCGGAACCAGAACCCAATCCGGAGCCCACGCCCGCCCCGGCGCCAACTCCAGTTCCTGCTCCATCTCCCACCCCGGCACCTTCACCCGCTCCCGCCTCGATCGTTTCGAAAGTCGCGGGCACGATGCGGACGGCGAGGCTCGACGACGCCACGCTCGACCACATCGAAGACGCGCTGATCGTCTCGGATCTCGGTCCCAGTGCCGCAGCCCGTATCCGGGACAAGCTGGCGGAGAAGCGCTTTGGCCTCACGATCACGGAACGCGAACTGAAAGAAGCCGTGGCGGAGGAAATCGCCGCAATCCTGCGTCCCGTCGCCGTTCCACTGGAGGTGACCGCTTTCCCGCGCCCGCAGGTAATTCTCGTCATCGGTGTCAACGGCAGTGGCAAGACCACGACTATCGCAAAGCTCGGCCACTGGCTGCAGGAAGACGATTACAGCGTGATGCTGGCCGCTGGCGACACCTTCCGCGCTGCCGCAATCGGCCAGCTAAAGATCTGGGCCGAACGTATCGGCGTGCCGATCGTAACTGGTCCCGAAGGCGGCGATCCGGCCAGCATCGTGTTCGATGCGGTGAAGAAGGCCACAGACATCGGCACCGATGCCCTGATCGTCGACACCGCTGGCCGACTTCAGAACAAGCGCGAGCTAATGGATGAGCTGGCAAAGATCCGCAAAGTCCTCGGTCGCCTTAACCCCGAAGCGCCGCACGATGTGATCCTCGTGCTGGATGCTACCAACGGCCAGAATGCGCTTTCGCAGATCGAGATCTTCAAGGAAGTGGCAGGCGTCACCGGCCTTATCATGACCAAGCTGGACGGCACCGCGCGCGGCGGCGTTCTGGTTGCAGCGGCAGAGCAGTACGGCCTGCCCATCCACGCCATCGGCGTCGGCGAAACGCTGGACGACCTTCGCCCGTTCGATCCGGACCTTGTCGCCCGCGTAATTGCAGGAGTGGCCTGATGGCTGACGACACCGCAAAGCAGAAGCCGAAGTCCGGCTGGCTAAACGTTCTGGTCGACTACGGGCCGCTGCTTGTCTTCTTCCTCGTCTACAAGTACTACTCGCCTGAAAGCGCAGGCGAGGACACCGCGGGCGAAATTCTCGCCGTAATTCACGGCACGGGTGCATTCATTGTCGCCGCGATAATCGCGCTCGGCGTCAGCAAGTGGCGACTGGGCAAGGTCAGCCCGATGCTGTGGCTCTCGACGGCCATGATCGTGGGCTTCGGCGCACTGACGATCTATTTCCAGGACGAACGTTTCATCCAGTGGAAGCCGACAATCGTCTATGTCCTCTTCGCAGTCGTCCTGCTCGTCGGCTACGCCAAGGGTAAATCGCTGCTGAAAGTGCTGTTGGAAGCAGCCTTTGAGGGCCTTACCGACGAAGGATGGATGAAACTGTCGCGCAACTGGGGCGTGTTCTTCATCCTGCTGGCGGTGCTCAACAGTGTGCTGGTCTTCATGGTCAGCTTCGAAACATGGCTGGGCATGAAGCTATGGCTGTTCCTGCCGCTCACATTCCTTTTCACCTTCACGCAGGTGCCGATGCTGATGCGGCACGGGCTTTCAGTGGAAGAGAAAGAAGACGTAATTCAGGACCCGCCCCGCACGGAATAGCGCTTCGCACTATACGGCTGGTGCCACATCGGCTGCTCCGCCGCGTCGACATAGCCATCGCGTCGCCAGGCCGATCGCCAGCAGCACCAGCACCCACAGGCTCGTCTCCAACCCGGAGCCGTAGATCGTGAAGCCGGTGAATACCATACCGAGCACCAGGACCGGCCAACGTGCCACCTTGCGGTTCTCCCTGATCGCCGAGACCACGCCCATCAGGTAGAATACCAGAACCCCGCCCGTCGTCAGCAAGGCAAGGAACGTGAACATTCCCGCCATCCCGCGCGAGGCATTGGCGATGATCAGGTAAGCTATAACCACCGTTTGCGCGATCACTCCCCAATAGGGCACGCCGTGCTTATTAGTGCTGGCGAAGATTTGCGGCACTTCGCGTCGCAGAGCCATTGAATAGGTGCAATCCGCGCCGATCAGCACCAGTCCATTGGCGCATCCCGTAACACTCACCAGAATGCAAAGCGCCACCAGTGTGCCCGCAACCGGCCCCATCACCACGCCCAGCGCATCGGACACAGGCGAAGTCGAAGCGGCAATGTCTTGCCACGGCATCAGCATGACGAGGCCGATGCTGACGAGCAGGTAAAGGACCACCACAAGCGATGTGCCGCCGATTAGCGCGATGGGAATGTTACGGCCCGGATTGCTGATTTTGTTCACCGGCACGCTTGCCGCCTCGAAACCCAGGAAAGCAAACAGCGTCAGCGCGACCGCGCTGGAAATGCTGTCCATTTCGATAGGCATGGAGGCCATCGGCTGCACCGGCTCCGCGCCGAATGCGAACCACAACACCGCCCCCACCACCAGCAGCAGCGGGATCAGTTTGATTGCCACCGATGCCACTTGCATCCACCCTGCCGAGCGCGTGCCGATCAGGTTGATGATTGTAACAAGCGCCAGCAACGACAGTGCCGCCATCACGCCGATTTCGGTACCCGGATCGTCATAGAGAAAATCGGCCAGTATCGAACCGCCGGCAATCGTCAGGGCGGCAATGGAGGTGAAACCCGATGCCCAATAGGCCCACATGGCGAGGAAGCCTGGGATCTCGCCGATTACCCGCTCGATATTGTGCTGAATGCCTTCGCCCGTGCCGTCCATCAGGAAACGGAAGGTTGCCGCGAGGCACAGCGCGCCTGCGCCGCTGATCATCCAGCCCAGCGCCATGTTCCATCCCAGCGGAGCAAGCGACGATGGAAGGAAATAGATCCCACTGCCAACCATCGTGCCGATGACGAGCGAGAGGCTCATCATAAGGCCGAGCGGTCTGTCAGACTTCGGTGTTTTCATAGCTGCCCCCCGGCTCCGGGGCGGCGGGAAGCGGCGCCGGATAAGCGAAGCTATGTCAGTGTGGGAAAACCGTCAAATCTCGACCTGACTGCCCAGTTCCACGACGCGGTTCGTCGGAAGGCGGAAGAACTCCATGGGCGTTGCCGCGTTGCGCATCATCCAGGCGAACAGCTTCTCCCGCCAGATCATCATGCCAGGATTTTCTGCCGAGAGCAGCGTCTGGCGGCTGAGGAAGAAGCTGGTCTGCATCATGTCAAACGACCCGCCGCACATCTCGCGCCGTTTCAATGCGGCCGGCACATCGGTTTCCTGCATGAACCCGTAATGCAGGATCACGCGGAAGAACCCGTCGCCCAGTTCCTCGATGCTACATCGTTCCTCTTCGCCCACGTAGGGGACGTCGGAGATGTTCACCGTCAGCACGATAACCCGTTCGTGCAGGACCTTGTTGTGCTTGATGTTATGCAGCAGCGCGGACGGTGTGCCCTTGCTGCCAGAATTCATGAAGATCGCCGTACCGGGAACGCGCGCCGTGCTGCCTCTTGCGGATTTGGCGAAGATATCCAGCGGCAAGCCAGCCTCGGTCATGCGCTGGCGCATCAGCGTGCGGCCCTTCGACCACGTCGTAAGCAGGGTGAAGGCAATGGCGCCCACCAGTAGCGGGAACCAGCCGCCGTCGGGAACCTTCGTAAGGTTCGCGGCAAAGTAGGCTCCGTCCACGATCAGGAAGACCAGGACGACAGGCACAGCCAGCCATATCTTCCACTTCCAGACGCCTACGAAGAGCACTGCCATAAGCAAGGTGTCGATCGTCACCGCGCCCGTCACGGCAATGCCGTAGGCGCTCGCAAGGTTGGACGAGTTCTGGAACGTCAGCACCAGCAGGATCACGGCGCACATCAGCGCCCAGTTGATAGCCGGGATGTAGATCTGACCGGAATGCTCGTCGCTCGTGTGGCGAATGGACAGGCGCGGAACGAAGCCCAGCTGGATTGCCTGGTGCGTGATCGAGAATGCGCCCGAGATCACCGCCTGGCTGGCAATGAAAGTGGCGCAAGTCGCGAGGATCACCAGTGGCAGTCGATAGGCTTCTGGTGCGAGGAAGAAGAAGGGATTCATGATCGCTTCTTCCGCAGCTGCATCGGGCAGACCGATGATCATCGCGCCCTGCCCGAAATAGTTGAGCAACAGGCAAGGCATGACGAAGCCAAACCAGGACAGCTTCATCGGGCCGCGTCCGAAATGGCCCATGTCGGAATAAAGCGCCTCTGCGCCCGTCACCGCCAGCACCACTGAACCGAGAGCGAGGAAGGCGAAAAGCTTGTCGGTGAGGAAGAAGTTCACCGCGTACCACGGGTTCAGCGCCCAGAGGATTTCGGGCGAGCCGAAAATCTGCACCACGCCGAGGATAGCGATGGTCGAGAAGTAGACGATCATGACAGGCGCGAACAGCGCACCGACCTTCTCCGTCCCGCGTTTCTGCAGCACAAACAGACCGACCAGCAGCACAAGGGCGATCGGTATGACGAACTTATCGAGGCGGTGATCCACTACGGTCAGGCCTTCCACAGAGGAAAGCACCGAAATGGCCGGCGTAATCATCGAGTCGCCATAGAACAGCGCCGTGGCCGCCACGCCCAGCAGAACCACGAGCCAACCGTAATTGGTCTTGCCAATACTGCGGGACAGGAGCGCCACAAGTGCAAGGCTACCGCCTTGCCCGTTGTTGTCCGCTCGCATCAGAATGGTGACGTACTGGATCGCGACGACCAGCGTCATCGACCAGAAGATCAGGCTGACCACGCCCAGCACATGCAGATCGTCGATCGGCAGGCTGTGCGCGCCCCGGAAAGTTTCACGGAATGCGTAGAGGGGGGACGTGCCGATATCGCCGAAAACGATGCCAATCGCACCGGCGGCTAGTTTCAGCTTTGCAGAACCCCGGTCTTGTCCGGTTGCGCTCATATGGATTTGCAGCCCATTTGGCCCGTATCGAACGGCGAAGCGGGCGCGTTAGCAGCAGTCTGCGCGCATCGCAACATGATGCAGTGCAGCATTACTCCCCGCTCTCGGGCGTCTCACCTTCTTGCTGAGCGGGAATCGGCTGCTGACCGGCCTGCATCGCGCCAAGCATGGCGTCGAGTCGCGCCAGGCGATCTTCCATGCCCGCCCTGCCCTCGGCGTCCTCCGACGCGCCATCCAGGGTTTCCCGCCACACTTGTCTCGCTTCCATCAGGCGGCCCTGTCGAACCAGCGACACTCCGAGGAAATAGCCCGGCGCTAGGTTTTCCGGCTTCACATTTGCAGCCCGCTGAAATGCGTAAAGCGAGGCCTGCGAAAGCGTGCCATCGGCGTGTTCGGTCAAGGCGATGGCCTGTGCCAGCCAAGCCTCGAAATCTTGCGGGTTCTCTCGCGTTACGCCCTCAAGCATCTGTGCGGCATCGGCATAGCGACCGCGCCGCGCCATCGCGTCTGATACTACAAGCATCTCGCTGCCAGAACGATCGCCCTGCGCCACGAACTCACGGCGTGCCTCGACAATATCGAAATCCTGCTGCTCGCTCTGCGGCGCATTCGATTTCGGAGCGGCGGGCATATCGGGGCTCGCCTGAAGGGCATAACCGGCCAGACCGAAGCCCAAGGCAGCAGCAAGACTCGTCCAAAGACCCTTGGAAAGACGAAACCCGAAAGCGGCTATGGCAAAGACGATCACAGCCAGCCCGATGACGGCAATCCAGGTCATGCTGCTTCCTCCGGCTCGTCTTCGGCGTCTCCGCGCCTCCCCACCCGGCGCAGCAGCACCGTTCCGGCGAGGAGCAGCAGCACAATGGGGATGGCGAACAGCGGCCAAGTGGTGGAACTCACCTGCGGTTCGTAGCTCACGTAGTCGCCATAGCGAGAGATCAGCCATGCACGCACTTCTGCCGGGCTTTCGCCAGCGGCGATGCGGGTGCGCACCTGATGGCGCATGTCACCTGCCATGGGCGCGTCGCTATCGGCAATGGACTGACTCTGACACTTGAGGCAGCGGAGCGTGTGCATCAGCTCACGCGCCTGCTCCTCGAGAACAGGGTCTTCCAATTGGGTATAGGCATAGGGCGCAGGAGGCATGCGGTCTTGCGCGGTGGCAGGCTGGATCAGCATCAGCGCAGCGAGGATGGGAAGCAGCCAGCGCATCACGAACCGGCCTTCCGCAGTTCGTCCAGCAAAAGGGCCACGTCGCTTTCGCGAATGTCGCCGATGTGCTGGTAGGTTATGACGCCGTTACCATCGATCACGAATGTTTCCGGCACACCGCTGGAGCCGATGGCCAGCTGCACTTCGGAAATATCATCGCGACCGATGCGGGTGAAGGGATTGCCGTAGATCGCGAGGAAACGGTCCACGTCCTCGGGCCGGTCGCGGATCGCAACCGCTACGATATTCGCCCCGCTGCGCTCCAGCGCCTCGAGCTGCGGGGCTTCCGCCGCACACGGAATACACCAGCTGGCAAAGACGTTGAGCAGCTTGGGCTGACCGTCAGCAAGATCAGCTCGCGAGAGGCCGGGACGACTCTCGACCGCAGGCGGCAGGTCGAACTCCGGCATTGGCTCGCCGACCATGGCCGATTCGACGAACTCGTCCTTCGGCTGTGTCAGCTGATAGGCGAACAGTCCAAATAGAGCGGCAGCAAAGCCCACGAAGATCCAGAGGCTGTAGCGAAGCCGCTTCATGCCATTAGCTCCGCTTCTTCGACACGGCGCTCCTCGCCGCGCTGTGCGGCGTAGCGACGGCGAATATCGCCGACCACCCGGCCGACCAAGGCAAGGGCCCCGCCGAGTGCGATCAAAAGGCCACCATACCAGATGTAGGTGACGAACGGCTTCCACCACAGGCGCAGCTGCCAGCGACCATCCTCGGCCATGTTACCCAGCGCGACATACAGTTGGCCGTTCCACCGCGTGACGAGCGCTACTTCGCTCGTTTCGCCGGGAGGTGCCCAGAAGCTGCGCGCTTGCGGGAATGTCTCGATAGGTCGGCCACCTTCATAAGCGACGAAAATGTCGCCTTGCATCGCCGTCCAGTTCGGGCCGGCGACGGGACTGATCGAGGCAAGCGTGGCTTCCCACGGACCGATTTCCACGGTGTCGCCGGGACTGGCGGCGACCAGTCGCTCCTTCTGATATGCCGTGTCTGCGGCCACGCCAAACAGGCAAACCGCGACGCCGAAGTGAGCGATGCACATGCCCCATACAGCGAGTGGAATTCGGCGGATGTTTCTTCCACGCAGGGGCATGAAACTCGCAACGGCCACGCCGATCGCCATCGCCATTCCGATCAGCGGGAGGAAGCCGATATCGGAAAGGAAAAGCACCAGCACAAGAACGGCCAAAGTTACGGCCGCGACGATGACGACGGGCAGCTTGATCCTGTCGAAGCTGTCCTTGCGCCAGCGAAGTAGCGGACCGACCATCATCACTGCCAGCATTGGAATGAAGAAGATCGCACTGACCGGATCGAAATAGGGCGGGCCGACGGATACGCGCACGTCAAACGCCTCGGTAAGCAGCGGATAAAGTGTGCCGAGCAGCACGATGCCGAGAATGGCGGAAAGTGCCACGTTATTCACCACCAGAGCGCCCTCGCGGCTGAGGATGGAGAATCGCTCGCCTTCCGCAATCGTGCTCGCGCGCATGGCGAAGATCACCAGCGCTCCGCCGATGTAGAGTGCCAGAAGCGCCAGGATGAAGCTGCCGCGCTCAGGATCGACCGCGAAGGCATGCACCGAGGTGAGAATGCCGGAGCGCACCAGGAATGTGCCGACCATACTCATGGAGAAAGCGACCACGCCGAGCATGATCGTCCATGTTCGCAACGCATCGCGCGCCGCCAGAACGCTGGCCGAATGAAGCAGCGCCGTTGCGGCAAGCCACGGCATCAGCGATGCATTCTCTACCGGATCCCAGAACCACCATCCGCCCCAGCCCAGTTCGTAATATGCCCAATACGAACCGGCGGTGATGCCGATGGTGAGGAATATCCACGATCCCAAGACCCATGGGCGCATCACGCGGGCAAACTCCGGCGTCACCTGCCGTGTCAGGAGCGCACCTATTGCAAAACTGAATGCGACCGAGAGGCCGACATAGCCGATGTAGAGCGTGGGCGGATGGAAAGAGACGCCCATGTCCTGCAGCAGCGGATTGAGGCCGTTGCCGTCCGCCGGAACGGGCGAAAGCCGCTCGAACGGATTGGAGGACAGGAGAATAAACAGATAGAAGCCGAGGCCTACGAATGCCTGTGCGCCCAGCGTTGCCATCATTGTGCGTTCGGGCAGTCGACGCTCGATGAACGCGATCAGGCCGCCGGCAATCGCCATCACGGTGATCCACAGCAGCATTGAGCCTTCGTGGTTTGCCCAAGCGCCCGAAAGCTTGAACGCCAACGGTTTCATCGAATGCGAATTGCTGGCAACCAGCTTCACCGACAGATCGGTGACGGCAAAAGCATAGACCAGTGCCGCGAATGCCACCGCACACAGCACGCCCTGCATGACAGCGGCCGGACGCACCAGCGCAGTCAGTTCGCTGCCCTCGTCGCGAGCGCCGAAGAAGCCGCCGATCAGCTGAAGGACAGCCAAAGCTGCGGCGAGCCACAGGGCTGCAAGGCCGATCTCTGCGATCATACTCCGGAACCCGCCATGCTTTCCTGCAATTCCTCGCGCAATTCGTCGCTGCTCATGCCTTCCAGTTCGCGCGGCATGTAGTTCTCGTCATGCTTGGCAAGCAGGTTGTCGGCGATGAACGTGCCGTCGGCGCGCATGGCACCTTCTGCAACCACGCCAGAGCCCTCAACGAATAGAGCGGGTACGATGCCGGTGTAGCTGACTGGAACGCGTGATTGGCCATCCTGCACCACGAATTCGACGGTAACGCCGTCAGCTGCGGTGGTGATGGACCCGTTTTCCACCATGCCGCCAAGGCGGATTGCCTGGCCCGGTTCCGGCGGATTTGCTACAATATCCGCAGGCACATAGAAATAGCTCGCCTGATTACGCAGTGCCCATGCGGCCAGCAGCCCTGCGCCCACCAACGCAACGAGCGCGATGACGAGCAGCACCAGTCGCTGGTGCTTGGGTTTCAGACCCCGAGAAACATTGTCGCTCATTTCCTGCGCGTCTCCTCACGCCGCTTTTCTGCGCGGCGCATTGCGATCCAGCTCGTCAAAACCAGCGCGAGCGTGCCGATCAGCGTCAGCCCAAGCGCGGCATAGACAAATAGCCACTGGTCCAGCGCCTCTCTCACGCAAGGTTCTCCTCTGCCTGCAGCGCCTTGCGGCGCAGCCGTGCTTCTGCCTGGATGTCAGCCAGAATGGCCCGCATCCGAGCCAACACCACGCCGCCGAACAGCAGCGAGAAACCGAGCGTTGCAATCAGTAGCGGCCACAGGAAAACCGGATCAATGGCACTTTGGCCCATGGTGATGCTGGGCGGCTGGTGAAGGCTATTCCACCACACCACTGAACGGTTGATGATCGGAATGTTGATCGCGCCTACGAGTCCAAAGATCGCGGCGATCCGGCTCGACTGCCCTTCCCGCGCCAGTGAGGACGACAGGGCGATGTACCCGAAATAGAGGAACAACAGGACCAGCATCGAAGTAAGGCGTCCATCCCACACCCACCAGGTGCCCCAAGTCGGTCGCCCCCAGATGGAACCGGTGGCAAGGCAGATGGCAGTAAAGGTCGCACCCGGAACGGCAGACGCGCGTGCAGCTATCGCGGCGAGCGGATGACGCCAGACCAGTTCGACGAGGCTGGCGATGGCTATGGCAGTCCAGCCACCCATCCCCAGCCATGCGGCAGGAACGTGAACGAACAGGATGCGTACCGTCTCGCCCATCAGCCGATCAGGCGGAACCTGAGTCAGCCCCCACAGGACGGCGCCGATAGACAGCACGAGGCCACTCACCAGGAGAGGCGTCGTAAGCCATTTGGCGATCCTCAGGAAACGGGCGGGGTTGGCAAAGCCGTGCATGTTCTGGACAAAGTCATTCTTTGCCTGCGCCTTTTACAGGGGCAGCCCGCGCGGACAAGCAAAACCGGCAGTTTTTCGCCGCTTTTCGATCAGCGCCCGATAAGTTTCTGGGCCATGGCATCTGCCACCTCGTTCGACGGGCGCGAGGTGGTGTCGCTTTCGTTCCATATCTCAGTCAGACGACCGGGGATCTGAGCGATGCGCTTGCGCACTTCGTTGATGTCGCAGGGCTGGCCTTCGCGGCGGCACAGGTATTCGTAGCTGACGTTTATGATGCCGCCTGCGTTGATCACGTAGTCCGGCGCATAAAGAATGCCGCGATCGTGCAACTGCTGGCCGTGCTGGGGCCGAGCGAGCTGGTTGTTCGCGCCGCCTGCGACGATCGCACAGTCGAGCTTTGCGATACCTTCGTCGTCGAGGATCGCGCCCAGAGCATTCGGACTGAACACGTCACAGGCAGTGCCCATGATTCGATCGGCACTCACAGCCTCGCCGCCAAGCTGCTGCGCCATGTCGGCAGCGCGCTTGTCGTCGATGTCGGACAGGGTCAGCTTCGCACCGTCCTTGGCAAGCAGCTTTGCAACGCCGCCACCGACCGAGCCGCAGCCCTGAACAGCAACATGCACGCCCTGCATCGATTCCTTGCCCAGCTTATGAGCCACGGCGGCCTTGATGCCGAGATAGATGCCCATGGCAGTAAACGGGCCGGGATCGCCGCCGGCATCGCCTTCCTTCGCTGGCAGGCCGCAAACGTGCTGGGTACGGGTGTTGATCGCAACCATGTCAGCTTCGGTCGCGCCAACGTCTTCAGCCGTCACATAACGACCATCGAGTGCTTCGACCGCATTACCGAAGGCATGCAGCATGGATTCTGTCTTCGTGCCGTCCTTGTCGAGCAAGACCACGGCCTTGCCGCCGCCCATGGGCAGACCGGCCATGGCATTCTTGTAGCTCATGCCGCGCGACAGGCGCAGCGCATCGCGCATGCCCTTTGCCGGATCGTCGTAATGCCAGAATCGGGTGCCGCCCGCTGCGGGGCCGAGATGGGTGGAATGCAGGGCGATGATCGCCGTGAGGCCGCTGGCACGGTCGTGCACAACCTCTACGCGCTCGTGCTCGTCCCAGTCGGGTTCGCTCCAGAATGCTGCCATGACCCTAGCCCTCTTTTCATCCAAGACTGGCAGGAATGCTGGAGAAAATGGGGCGATCGACGGGGTTCGAACCCGCGACCTCCGGTACCACAAACCGGCGCTCTAACCAACTGAGCTACGATCGCCACAACAACCAGGCACACATGCCGAGAGGCGGCCTGTTAGGGGTCTGCGCCGGTCGGTCAACCCGCATTCGGCGCGGGCGCGAGCCTGTTGCACAACTCGTGCACGATGCAAAGTGAAAAGTGCGCATCCGGCCTCCACACGCAAGAAAATTTCACGGGCTTGAATGCGTCACCTGCTCCCCTAATGATTGCCCGCATGACGACTCCGGGAACGACCTCTGTTGAAGTGCTGATGCGGGACAGGCGGGTGCGCCATGTTCCCACGCCGCGCTTGACCTTGCTTACCGCGCCGAAATTTATTCCGTCCGACCTGTGTCAGGGCCTGATCGAATTAATCGACAAGGACCGTCGCCCCTCCACCATCGCCGATGCCAATGGCGACAATTACTTCCGCACCAGCGAAACCTGCGATCTCGATCCGAAAGAGGCAGCGGTGAAGGACCTGGAGGACATGCTGTTCGAATTGAACCGCATAGACCGAGCGCATGGTGAGCCGGTCCAGGGTCAGAGATACGCGGTCGGGCAGGAGTTCAAGCCGCATACCGACTATTTCGAGCCGCAGGGTGCCGATTTCGAGCAATTCTGCAGCGTTGCAGGCAATCGCACCTGGACCTTCATGATCTATCTGAACGAGGTCGAAGCCGGTGGCGGCACACGTTTCAAGGTGATCGGCAAGACCTTCCAGCCCGAAACGGGCAGACTGGTGTGTTGGGACAACCGCCGCGCCGATGGCAGTTGCAATGCCGCCACTCTTCACCACGGCATGAAAGTGCGCGCGGGTGTGAAATACGTGATTACAAAGTGGTATCGCGAAAAGCCGTGGGGTTGAGCCGATGACTGAAAAACATGACGGCGGCTGCCACTGCGGCACGGTTCGCTTTTCGGTTGATATTCCCGCTGCCCCGACAATCCGCCGCTGCAATTGCACGATATGCGCAATGAAAGGCGTCGTGATGCTGGACGTTCCGCTGGCGGCGCTGAATATCACACAGGGTGAGGATGCGTTGACGCTCTACACCTTCGGTTCCGGCGAGGCGAAGCACCGCTTCTGTTCGAAGTGCGGGATCCATCCTTTCCACCAGACCCGTTCCGACCCGGACAAGTACGGGATCAACGTGGCGTGCATCGATTCGATGACGATCTACGACTTTGAGGAAGTGCCCGTGTTCGACGGCCAGAACCATCCGATGGATACTGGCGAATCGATCTACCTCGGCGTCATGCGATACGAACGACTGGTGGACTGAGAAGCCAGCGTGTCGAACCCGGCACAAACAAAAAGGGCGGCCCCGCAGGACCGCCCTTTCGTCTTTCACCGCAATCTCGCGAGAAGTGCTTACTTCTTCTTGAGCGAGAGGCCGCCGAAACGCTTGTTGAACTGAGCAACACGGCCGCCGTCCTGCAGACGCTGCGGACCACCGGTCCAGGCCGGGTGGCTGGTCGGGTCGATTTCGAGGTTCATCGTGTCGCCTTCGGCACCCCAGGTGGAGCGCGTCTGGAATTCGGTACCATCGGTCATCTTGACCGTGATCATGTGGTAATCGGGGTGCGTATCGGCCTTCATGGCATAGTGTCCTTTGCGTTCGACCGGTTCCGACCGATCTGCAGATGGGAATTTCGAGAAGGCGCGCCCCTAACGGGATGCCCCTTCAAATGCAAGGATAGATTGAAGCTAGGCGTTCTGGGAAGGAGTGCCGCGTCAGGCGTCGGCGATCATCGCCGTGATGGAGACTTCGCAAGTCACCTTGCCGTCCACGCTGGCTTTGCAATCAAACTTGCAGACTTTGCTGCGCTGCTGGGTGAACCTGCTTTCCAGCGTCAGAAGGCAACCCGGCTCTACCGGCGCACGGAACTTGGCGTTCTCGATGGCCATGAAATAGACCAGCTTGCCCGTCCCGGCCAATTCGAGCGTTTCTATGCCAAGGATACCGCTGGCCTGTGCCAGTGCCTCGATCTGCAAAACGCCAGGCATGATCGGGCGTCCGGGAAAGTGACCCTGAAAGAACTGTTCGTTCATGGTCACACCCTTGATCGCCGTAATGCTCTCGCCTTTGACGAGATGCGTTACCCGGTCGACCAGCAGCAGGGGATAACGATGCGGCAGGGCCTCAAGAATGCGGCGGACATCATAGTCTGGCGTTTCACTCATGGCCCTGCCCCTGTCGTTTCTTCTCTTAGCGGCCCGAAGCAGCCGGCTGTGCCGGGGCTGCGGCCTGTGCAGCTGCGGCAGCTTCTTGCTGCGCACGGATTTCAGCCGGGAGCCAGCCTTCCGGCGGAACCAGCTGTGCGGACGGGATCAGCGTGTTGAGCTGAGCCAGCACGGCTTCGTTGAGGTTGTGGCTGGCTTCGGCGTGAAGGATCACTTCCGGCGAGATCACCAGCGTCACTCCATTGGCCTGAGCGGCATTCTGGATGGCAGTGCCCAGCTGATCGCGGATCTGCTCTTCAACATATGCCTGGCTCAGTGCAACCGGAGCGAGGATCTGCTGCAGTTCGGCCTGACCGGCCTGCTGGATCTGCTGGATCTGCTGTGCCTGCTGCTGCAGCGCAGCCTGATCGGCATTGGGCTGCTGACGCGCGGTGTTGAATGCGGTGATCAGCGGGTCGAGCTGCGCCTGAATGGCAGCACGACGGGTTTCAGCCTGCTGGAACTGCGCGGCATAGGTCGTCTGACGCTGCGTCTGCGCGGTGGTGTAAGCCGAGGAGTTGGAGACCACGGCGCCCACGTTCACGAATGCAACGCGTTCGTTCGACTGCGCGGCTGCGGGTGCAACGACGGCAGGCGCGACGACGCTCGCAACTGCCAGACCGGCAGCAAGCGCGGATTTCATGAAAATCTTCATTAGAATTGCGTTCCTACGTTGAAGGAAAAGGTTTTAGTTTCGTCCCCGCGCTCCGATAGCACATCGTAAGCTACATCAATCCTGAACGGACCGAAGGGGGAGTTCCAGTTCACGCCGATACCGGCGGTGACACGTGGCGACGCAGTGTCGCCCACGAATTCCTCGACAAACGGCGGCAGCTGCCTGCCAACGGGATCGTTCAAACGTCCGTCAGGGGCGACAGGGCTGATGGTCAGCTCGGTGCTGGCGACCTGGCCGTTGTCGTCCAGATTGGTCTGCGCATACAGCGCATTGCCGTCACCGTCGCGTTGCGGGATGAACAGGCCGTCGGGTAGCGGGCTCTGCGTTAGCTGCGGCGTATCGACACCGAACACGGAACCGACGTCGACGAAAATCGACGGACGAAGGCCAAGCTCACGCGCGCCGGACCCCAGCGGGATTTCCAGTTCTGCACGAGCGAGGTAATACGCCTCGCCACCCAGAGCATCGTCCTGGTTGCGACGGTCGCCTAGCGGGATGAGCACCTGCTCGCCGTCTTCGTTGACCTCGTAGAAGCTGCGGACAACGCGCGGGCCCACACCACGGATATCGAAGCCGCGCATCTGCCCTTCACCGAGGAAGAAACGGTCCGTCAGCAGCACGTCATCGCCGAGGCCGTTGATGTAGCCACCTTCGAGACGCAGCGAGCCGATGAAGCCCGAACCGAGCGGCCAGTATTTCGCGGCATTGACGCGGGTGCGGATGTAGCGGGTATCGCCGCCAAGGCCTGCGAACTGCACCGACGCCACGACGTTTTCACCACGGGTCGGGCGAACGCGGCTGTCGAGAGTGCTGTAGGTGAGCGACAGGCCAAGGATCGACTGTACGCGGTCACCCAGTGCATCACACAGATAACGGCCGGCAAGCAGCGGTTCACACTGCGAAACTCCGTCGCCGTCAAAGTCAGCGAAGAACTGCTGCTCCGCCACGGTGACTTCCTGATAGTTCAGCGTGTAGCTGCCCAGCAGGCTCATATATTCCGTCAGCGGCACGCCCACGCGCAGCGACATACCGGTGGTGGCCTGTTCGTAGGTCGCGTTGTCGCGGTCGAAGTAGCCGTTGTTGTAGTCCTGGCGATAGATATCGAAGCCCATCGCGATATCGCGATCGAACACCTTGGGTTCGGTAAAGCTGATGTTCGCCGAACGCGAATAACGCGAATAGTTGATACCAAGACCAACGGTCTGGCCGCGTCCGCGGAAGTTGTTCTGGCGGATCGAGCCGTTGAAAATGAAGCTTTCGAGCGAGGAGAAGCCTGCCGACAGCGTAAGCTCGCCAGTCGGCTCTTCCTGCACGTTTGCCTGCAGGATGATGCGGTCGGGGCTGGAGCCTTCAACCTGTTCAACCTCGAAGTTTTCCTGGAAATAACCCAGCGAGTTGATGCGAGCCGAGGAACGCGCGACCTGCAGAGAACTGAAGGCATCGCCTTCCGCAATACGGAACTCGCGGCGGATAACCTTGTCCTGCGTCAGCGTGTTACCGTTGATCTCGATTGCCTCGACATAGACACGCGGCGCATCCGACACCGTGAAGGTCACGTCCATCGTGCGCTCTTCAGGGTTGCGGTTGATGCGCGGACGCACGTCGGCAAAGGCGTAGCCGAAGGCACCGGCCGTTTCGGTCAGACCCTCGATCGTCTGGTCGACGGTTTCGGCGTTGTACCAGTCGCCGGTTTCCATGGAGAGGCCGGCGGAAAGCTGTTCGGACGAGAAATCACGCAGCTGGCTGACCACCTCGACATCGCCGAAGGTGTAGCGCTCGCCCTCTTCCACCACGTAGGTGATGATGAAGTCGCGTTTGTCCGGCGTAAGCTCGGCCACGGCGGAGACGACGCGGAAGTCGGCATAGCCTTCGGTCAGGTAGAACTGGCGCAGCTTCTGCTGGTCGAACGCGAGGCGGTCCGGATCGTAGCTGGTGTTGGAGCTGAAAAGTGCGAGGAGACTGTCCTCGCGCGTCACCATCTCGTCACGAAGGTCTCCGTCCGAGAACACCTCGTTACCGATGATGTTGATCTGGCGGACCTTCGACTTCGGGCCTTCGGAAATCTCGAAGATCACGTCGACGCGGTTCTGGTCAAGCATGACCATCTGCGGCTCGACGGTCGCAGCGAAGCGGCCCTGGCGCTTGTACAGCTCGATAATGCGGGCAACGTCGGCACGCACGCGGCTGCGGGTAAAGATCTGGCGCGGAGAGAGATTGATCTCGGGGATGATCTCATCGTTATCGATGCGGCGGTTGCCCTCGATAATGATGCGGTTGATGATCGGGTTTTCCTCGACCGTGATCACCAGATTGCCGTCGTTGAATGCGATTTCGAAATCCGCAAACAGTTCGGTTGCCGCGAGGTCCAGCAGAGCCTGGTCAGCACCGCCGGCGGTGTATTCCATGCCGGGACGCAGCTGGATGTAGGAAACGATCGTTTCCGGCTCCAGACGCTGGGCACCGGCCACCGCGATGGAACGGATGATTTCACCCTGCTCCTGCGTGGCGGGAGCCGGGGTCGGCGCGGGAGCCTCCTGCTGGGCATCCGTCGCAGGCGGGGTCTCCGCATCGCCATCTTGCGCCAGCACCTGCGCCGGCAGTCCTGCAAGCATGGTGCATCCCAGAAGGGCTGCTGCGTAATGCTGGGAAATTATCGTCCTGGCCTTGGAACCCATTATCCGTCCACTCTTGTCGACACTATCGCATTCTGGAAACGGGTAACGGCATGCCCACCCCCTGTGGGCAACAGCCAACCTGCTTCAAACGCGAAGTGCGCCCTTGCCCGATGCCAGACTGGCAATCAAGCGAAGTTGCCCCAAATCGCGCGATAAGTGCCTTTCTTTCCCCACTTGAGCCTAATTCGGCCTAACTGCCGAAAATCGGCAGCTTGGCTATATCGATGATCGTCACGAACAGCATCAGCGCGAGCACGAGAGCCATGCCAGTGCGGAACGCAAGTTCCTGACTGCGCGGGCTGGCTGGCTTCCGGCGGATCGCCTCGACCGCGTAGAAAGCCAAGTGCCCACCGTCGAGAGCGGGGATTGGCAGCAGGTTGATGAATGCCAAATTAAGTGAAATCAATGCGGCGAAACTGGTGAACTCGAGCCAGCCGAGGCTCAGCTGCTCGCCCGATACCTTGGCAATGGTAATCGGCCCGCCCAGTTCCTTTACGGAGCGGTCGCCTGCAAAAATCTGACCGATGCCGGTCAACATCATGTCGACCGTCTTTACGCATTCCTGCCAGGCGAGACCGATAGCCGTGAACGGACCGACCGTTTCAAAAACGCGCTCGCTCGGTTGCCCCTGAACACCGATCAAGCCGATGACCGAGGTGTTGCCGAACTGATCGGTGATTTCCTCGGCACGGGTGGTGACGGGAATGGTGACGCGCGATCCGTCGCGCTCCACCGTGACGTCCAGTTCTTCGCCCGGATAGAGCCAGATCGCCTGTTGCACCTCGCGGAAGGAGGTCATCTCGTCCCCTTCGACGGCTACGATGCGATCGCCAATCTCGATGCCTGCATCACGTGCCGGCGAATCCTCTGCGAAAGCGGCGATGGTGCTTTCCTGCATGGGACCGGCGGCGACGGGCCTGCCGAAGATCATGAAGAAGGCGGCGAAGATCGCGACGGCAACGATGATGTTCGCTACCGGCCCTGCTGCGACAATCAGTGCGCGCTGCCAGAGGGTTGCGTTCTGGAATGCGCCCTTTTCGACAGGGGCATCGGGGTCCGGCACGCTGGCCGGATTCATGTCGCCCTTGAACTGCACGTATCCGCCGATGGGCAGCGCCGACAGCTTCCAGCGGGTGCCCCGCTTATCCGTATATCCAGCGATTTCCTTGCCGAACCCGACCGAGAACGCCTCCGCGCCGACACCGAACCAGCGGCCCACTAGGTAGTGGCCAAGCTCGTGCAGCACGACCAGCGGGCCAAGCATCAGCAGGAAGCCGACGATGTAGACCCAGAATGGAAGCGTTTCGAAATTCACGTCAGGCTATCTCCAGCATTTCCCCCGCGCGCGCCCTCGCCTCTGCATCGACGGCGAGAACGTCGTCGAGCGTTCTTGGCGCAGGCGGCACGTATTTGTCGAGGGTTCTGGCAGATATTGCCGAAATTTGCGTGAACCTGATCTGACCGTCGAGGAAAGCCGCGACGGCCACTTCATTGGCAGCGTTGAGAACGGCCGGCGTTCCGCCGCCTGCATGGGCTGCTTCGCGAGCCAGTTTGGTCGCTGGGAAACGCTCCTCGTCCGGTGCAAAAAAGCTGAGGTTCCCAATGGTTGCTAGGTCCAGCGGCTTGCAGTTCGTATCCATGCGTGCGGGGTACGCCAGCGTCGAGGCGATCGGTACGCGCATGTCGCTGGGGCCGAGTTGGGCCAGCGTCGAGCCGTCGCGGTATTCGACCATCGAATGGATGATCGACTGCGGGTGGACGATGATGCGGAGCCGGTCCAGCCCCACGGGGAACAGGTGGAAAGCCTCGATGAATTCAAGGCCCTTGTTCATCATCGTGGCGGAATCGACGCTGATCTTGGCACCCATGTCCCAATTCGGATGGGCAACGGCCTGGGAAGGTGTGGCAGCGTCCAGTTCTTCCCACGTCCTGGTGCGGAACGGGCCGCCGCTCGCCGTCAGCGTGATCCAGCGGACGTCGTCCAGGCTGTTGCCCTCCAGGCACTGGAAAATCGCGTTGTGTTCGCTGTCGACCGGCAGCAGCGTGGTGCCGTGCTGCGCGACCTTGGCGGTCATCACTTCGCCAGCGGAAACCAGCGCTTCCTTGTTGGCGAGCGCGACGGTGTTGCCCTGCTCTATCGCGCGCATGGTGGGCGCGAGGCCAGCGCAGCCGACGATGGCAGCGACGGTTATGTCGACCGGGCGCGCGGCGGCATCGCACAGCGCCTGTTGTCCGCCAGCGGCTTCGATGGAGGTGCCGGACAGGTGCTGCCTGAGTTCGCCGAGACAGCTCTCGTCACCCACCACCGCGATCTGCGCGTCGAATTCGATGGCCAGCTTCGCCAGCTTCTCCGCCGAACAATTCGCGCTCAGCGCAACGACGTTCCAGTTCGCGCGGTCATGCCGGATCAGGTCGAGCGTGGAATCGCCGATGGAGCCGGTCGCGCCGAGGATGGAAATGGAACGGGTCATATTATGTATTCAGCCAATGCGGATACTGGGTGATGAGGACGCTGCCGACAAGGATGGTCACGGGAAGCAGTCCGTCGATACGGTCAAAAACCCCGCCATGGCCGGGAATCAGGTTGGAGGAATCCTTCATGCCCGCCTTCCGCTTGAGCCAGCTCTCGAAGAAGTCTCCCGACTGGGCGACGACGGCGATAAGCGCGCCGGGAATGATAAGCAGCGGCCATTCCGGCATGTAGTCGGCAGCCCCGGTGACAGCGAAATCACCGACAACGAAATAGACGATAAGGGCAACGGTCGCGCCAATGGCTCCGCCAAGCAAACCGGCCCAAGTCTTGGACGGACTGATGCGTGGCGCGATCTTCGGCCCGCCGATTGCGCGGCCGAAAAAATAGGCAAATGTGTCGACGCAGATCACCGCGCCAAACAGCAGGAGCAGCAAGGGGATGGTGTCTATCTTCGTCAGCAGCCAAGCCGCGTAACCGATATAGGCAGCCCCCAGGAGCAGACCGACGCCGCGCATCAGCGGACGCGTGGTCGCGCGGAATATCAGGCGAGCCAGTTCAAGGAAGCAGATGACACCGATCAGCGCAAAAAACAGGTCACGGATCGCGCCGCCGAGCCAGATTGCCGTCCCGGCCACCAACAGCATGACCACCGCGCTCGCCGCGCGCTTGGGCAAGTCGCTGGTCTTGATCGTCAGAGGAACGTCGACAGCCTTTCTGGCCATCGCTTTCAGCTGGTCGCGCTTGCGCTGTTCTTCCTGACCCTCAACGTCCGCCAAAACGACGCTCCCGCCTTGCAAATTCCTCGCAGGCCTCTCGCAACTGCTTCTCGCCAAAGTCCGGCCACAGCACGTCCATGAACAGCATCTCGGCATAGGCTGCCTGCCACAGCAGGAAGTTCGACAGGCGAACCTCTCCGCTGGTGCGGATCAGCAGGTCGAGCGGCGGCAAGTCGGCAGTGAAAAGATGCTGCTCGATCCCTTCGGGCGTTATCTCACCGTCTTCGGCCGCCAGCTTGGCAGCGCGCACGATTTCCTGCTGCGCGCCGTAATTCAGCGCCACGGCCAGAGTGCGTTCGCCATCCTTCGTGCGCTCCAGCGCATGCTCAAGCTTTTCGACAATGTCGGGCGCGAATGCCTTGTAATCGCCGATGATCTTGAGACGCAGCCCATTGGCTACGAAGGAATCCAGTTCCCTCTCGATGAACCTGCGCATCAGGTTCATCAGGTCCGAGATCTCGCTTTCCTCGCGCTTCCAGTTCTCGCTGCTGAAGGCATAGAGCGTGAGGCATTCCAGCCCCAGTTCGCCCGCAGCCTCCACCGTGCGCTTCACCGCGTCACCGCCCGCCTTGTGGCCCATGGCGCGCGGCAGGGCGCGCTTCTTCGCCCAGCGACCGTTGCCGTCCATGATAATCGCCACGTGGCGGGGATGAGAACTTTCAGGCACGAAAAAACGACCCGGCGCCGCTTACTGCGACAGGATTTCTTGGGTCTTCTTCTCGACCGCAGTATCCACGTCGCTGACGTGGCTATCGGTCATCTTCTGGACCTCGTCCTCCAGACGCTTGCGGTCGTCCTCGGAGATTTCCTTCTTCTTCTCGTCTTCCTTCAGCGCTTCGTTCGCGTCGCGGCGCACGTTGCGGATGGCGATCTTGGCCTTCTCGCCATATTCGCCGGCCAGCTTTGCCAGTTCCTTGCGGCGCTCCTCGTTGAGGTCGGGCAGCGGCAAGCGGATGGTCTGGCCGTCCTGCATCGGGTTCAGACCAAGGTTGGCCTTGGAAATGCCCTTCTCCACGGCGTTGACGTTCGCCTTGTCCCACACCTGCACGCTGAGCATGCGCGGTTCAGGAGCGGACACGGTGGCCACCTGGTTCAGCGGCATCATCGAGCCATAGACTTCCACCACCACTGGATCGAGCAGCGCGGTGTTGGCGCGGCCCGTGCGCAGGCCCGAAAGGTCGCCCTTCAGGCTTTCGACAGCACCGCCCATGCGGCGATCGATATCGGCCTTGTCGTATTTCATCTCTCTCAGTCCTTTTTCACAATCGTCTGCACGCCCTCGCCCGCCAGCACGCGCGCGACATTGCCCCGTTCGCGGATCGAGAAGACCACGATGGGGATCGCGTTGTCGCGGCACAGGGCAACGGCAGAAGCATCCATGACTTTCAGGTTATTTGCCAGCACCTTGTCATAGGTGACGGTATCGAAACGGGTGGCATCGGGATTGCGCTTGGGATCGGAATCGTAAACGCCGTCCACGCTGGTGCCTTTCAGCAGCGCATCGCAGCGCAGTTCCGCCGCGCGCAGGGCAGCGCCGCTGTCCGTGGTAAAGTAGGGTGCGCCAACGCCGGCTGCGAAGATCACGATACGGCCTTTTGCAAGGTGGCGTTCGGCCCGCCTGCGGATCACCGGCTCGCAAACCTGGTCCATCTGGATGGCGCTCTGCACGCGGGTATCGACGCCCAGTTGCTCCAGCGCGCTCTGCATCGCCAGCGCGTTCATCACGGTGGCGAGCATGCCCATGTAATCGGCCTGCGCACGGTCCATGCCCTGCGCCGCGCCCGCCATTCCGCGGAAGATATTGCCGCCGCCGATGACGAGGCAAATCTCGAGGCCTGTCTCCTTCGCGGCCTTCACTTCCTCCGCCAGACGCAGGACGTAGGCGGGATCAATCCCGAACTCCTGTTCGCCCATCAGCACCTCTCCCGAAAGCTTGAGAAGGATGCGTTTGGCGTTCGGCAGGAGCATGGGGGGAGATTCCTTCAGGAAGCGGGGTTTGCGGGCTTCTAGAGCCAGCGGGTGAAACTGCCAAGGGTTCCGGCAGCGTTTTGTGTGGGAGCCACACACGAAAAGGGCCGCCGAACCATCAAGTCCGGCGGCCCCTTCAAAGCCTTCGATGGAAAAGCGATCAGCCGCCGACGGCAGCAGCCACTTCTGCGGCGAAGTCGCTTTCTTCCTTCTCGATGCCTTCGCCGAGCTGGAAGCGGACGTAGTCCTTCAGCACGATGGCGGTGCCGGCTTCCTTGCCAGCGGCGGCAACCACGTCAGCGATGGCGGTCTTGTTGTCCATCACGAACAGCTGGCTGAGGAGAGCGTTCTCCTTGGCGTACTTCTTGATCGCGCCTTCAACCATCTTTTCCTGCACGTTTTCGGGCTTGCCGCTTTCGGCAGCCTTTTCGGCAGCGATCTTGCGCTCGCGCTCGATCACTTCGGGGTCGAGGTCTTCAGCGGTCAGGGCCAGCGGGAAGGCAGCAGCGATGTGCATGGCCAGCTGCTTGCCCAGCGGTTCCAGAACGTCGGCGCCGGCTTCGGATTCCAGAGCGACGAGCACGCCGATCTTGCCGAGGTTCGGGGCCTGCGCGTTGTGCATGTAGGGCACGACAACGCCGTTCGACACCGAAACGCTCTTCATGCGGCGAACCTGCTGGTTCTCACCGATGGTGGCGACGTTGTCGGTCAGCTTTTCGGCGACGGTGCCGCCATCCGGGTAGGAAGCAGCCTTAAGGGCTTCCACGTCGTCGCTGTCCATGCCCAGAGCCACGTCGGTGGTCTTGCGCACGAAGTCCTGGAACTTGTCGTTCTTGGCGACGAAGTCGGTTTCCGAGTTAACTTCGACGGCAACGCCCTTGGTGCCTTCGACGGCAACGCCGACGAGACCTTCGGCAGCCGTGCGGCTGGACTTCTTCTGGGCGGTGGCGAGGCCCTTTGCACGAAGCGCGTCGATCGCGGCTTCGATGTCGCCGTCAGCAGCTTCCAGAGCCTTCTTGGCGTCCATCATGCCCGCGCCGGTCTTTTCGCGCAGGGCTTTCACGTCGGATGCGGAAAATGCAGCCATGTGTAATTCCTTCAAGTTGGGTTTGTGCCGGTTCGCTGGGGGGAGCGAACCGGCCCATTGTGCGTGAATTGTGACGCGCAGCTTACGCCGCGCGGTTCACACGGAAGATCAGGCGTCGGTCTTGGCTTCTTCGGCCGGGGCTTCTTCAGCCACGGCTTCTTCTGCCGGCGGAGCGTCCATGGCGCCGATGTCGGCACCCGAATCAACCACGCCGTCGGTCTTGCCGCTGGTGGCTGCCTGGGCGATTGCATCGCAGTACAGGCGCACGGCGCGGCTGGCGTCGTCGTTGCCGGGGATCGGGAAAGCGATGCCGGTCGGATCGACGTTGGTATCGAGAACCGCGATCACGGGAATGCCGAGCACGCCGGCTTCCTTGATAGCCAGGTCTTCCTTGTTGGCGTCGATCACGAACATCACGTCCGGAATGCCGCCCATGTCGCGGATGCCGCCCAGCGACAGTTCCAGCTTGTCCTTCTTGCGGGTCAGCTGGAGGATTTCCTTCTTGGTCAGGCCGTGGGTGTCACCCGAAAGCTTTTCCTCGAGCGACTTCAGCTCCTTGATCGACTGCGAAATCGTCTTCCAGTTGGTGAGCATGCCGCCCAGCCAGCGGTGGTTGACGAAGTGCTGACCGCAAGCGCGAGCGGCTTGGGCGATCGGCTCCTGCGCCTGGCGCTTGGTGCCGACGAACAGCACCTTGCCGCCTGCGCGGACGGTGGAGGAGACGAAGTCCAGCGCGCGGGCCATCAGGGGCACGGTCTGCGACAGGTCGATGATGTGAACACCGTTGCGGCTGCCGAAGATGTACGGCTTCATCCGCGGGTTCCAGCGGTGGGTCTGGTGGCCGAAGTGTGCGCCGGCCTCGATAAGTTGCTGCATCGTGACGGTAGGAGCCGCCATAGGTAAATTCCTTTCCGGTTAAGCCTCTGGAAGACGGGGAACCGACCCTTGGGAGCGTGTCCCGCGGGCAGCACCGGTATGTCAGTGCCTTCCATGTGGATTTGCCTTCTCTGGCAGAAACGGGAATCGCTCCTGCCCTTCAGGCGTGGGCGCCACTAGCGGAGGCTTGTCGGGAAATCCACCCGAAAAATGCACCCTCAAGGCGAAAGCGGTGGAACACAGGTAGAACAAAAAGCGCTTGACGCGCTGGAACGAAAGTGGAACATGGAACGCAACAGGAACAAAAAGGCGGTTCCGGCATTCGATGTTCGCCGGAGGGGCTTAGAGCCAAGGGAATACGACAATGGCATTTGCACTGGCGATCTCGATCTTCTTCGGCCTCGTGGCCGCACTCGCCCTGCTCTCCTGTCACGCATGCATCCGCTATGGCGTGGTCCGCTGGCGCGAGACGCGCCGCGAACTGGCAGCGATCAATCGCGCCCCTGTTTCAGCGCCGCGTCCACTTCGTCGACCGCAAGAGGCTTTCGCCCGTCTGGCTGCGTAGAGGTTTCGGCCTCGCTATCAGACTTCACGGCGCTGCGTTCGCGCTTCACTTTCGCATAGCCGGTCACCGACCATGCGATCAGCGCCATGTAGACGACGCCGATCAGCACCAGCGTCCACCAGGTCTCGATCAGCAGGCCACCTACCAGCAGCCCTGCCAGCGCGATGAAGGCGAGCTTGAAATCGCCCGACGGACGCAGCGACTTCCAGCTTGGTGTCGCAAGGTTCGATACCATCAGCATGGCGATGAGAATGATCCACGGGCCGACCAGCAGCGGATCGCGGAAAATCGACTCCCCGGTCGCCAGCCACAGGTACATCGGCATGAAGGCAAAGCCCGCTCCCATCGGAGCTGGCACGCCGGTGAGGTATCCGGCAGACTTGTGAGGCTGGTCTTCAACGTCGATCTGCGCGTTGAACCGCGCGAGCCTCAGCGCGCAGCAGATCGCGTAGGCGAGCGCCGCAAGCCATCCGAAGCGCGGTGCATCCACCAGCGCCCACAGATAAAGCACCAGCGCGGGCGCGATACCGAAGCTGGCCGAGTCCGAGAGACTGTCCAGCTCTGCGCCGAAGCGCGACTGCGCTTTCAGCAATCGGGCAATACGCCCATCCATGGCGTCCAGCACACCGGCAAGAATCATCGCGAACACCGACTGCGGCCACTGACCGCTAATGGCGAACAGGATGCTGGTCAGGCCAGAGCAAAGCGCCGCCGCGGTGATCGCATTCGGCAGCACCGCACGCAGCGACAGGCCCTTGCCCGCCCGCGAACGCGTGACGCGTTCATGCTCGCTGGCTTTCGGGCCGAGCCACGCAGGGCCAGCCGTCACGGTCTCTTCGTCGTCGTAATCCATCGGATCGTTGTCACTGGTTGTCATTGGCTGACTCCTTCAAGCAGCCCTATCGTGCCAATTTCCGCCAGAACCGTTTCGCCTGCGATCACCTTCTGGCCGAGCAGCACCTTCGGCTCCGTTCCGGCAGGCAGATATACGTCGACACGGCTGCCGAAGCGGATCAGGCCGACGCGCTGACCGGCAGCGACAATGTCGCCCGGCTTCACGAACGGCACGATGCGCCGGGCAACCAGCCCTGCGATCTGGGTGAAACCGATGGTCGTGCCATCGGCTCGCTCCACCAGGACGTGCTGGCGCTCGTTCTCGTCGCTCGCCTTGTCCAGGTCGGCATTCATGAAGGCACCGGGGATGTAGATGATGCGGCGGATTGTGCCCGAGATCGGGGAGCGGTTCACGTGCACGTCGAACACCGACATGAAGATGGAAATGCGCGTAACCGGCTCATGCCCGAGGCCGCGACCGCCATCCTCCACCGTATTCTGCAATTCAAGCGGCGGCGTAACCTGCGAAATCAGCGTGACGAGACCGTCAGCAGGCGAAACGATGAGGTTTTCCCCCTGCGGCACCACGCGTTCGGGATCGCGGAAGAAGGCGAACACACCGGCAGCCAGCAGCAACATCGGCCAGCCGATCAGATTCCAGTCGAAGATCAGCAGGAACGCCAGCGCGATGCCGGTGGCGATCATGCCGAACTTGCGTCCTTCGGGATGGATCGCCGGGAAGCCCCATTCGGCGTCGCCGCGACCACGGTTGTCTCTGAGTTCACCAGCCATGGTCCATACCTATGCTCTTGGGCCGATGGTCACAAGCGATACGGCCTTTTGTCCCCGCTGGTCTTTCGCGCTTATGCACACCAAATGAGAGTTCATGTCTGAGAAGGATAACGAAGCCGACACGCGCGCCGTTCCCGGCAGTCGCCGCGCCCGCATGGGACAGTTCGGCAGACTGGCCGGAGGGCTGGCCGGCGGCATCGTTGCAGAAGGCGCGCGCAGGCTGGCCGAAGGCAAGCGTCCTCGCCTCAACGAACTGCTGCTGACGCCCGGCAATGTCTCCCGCGTTGCGGACCGCCTCTCACACCTGCGCGGCGCGGCGATGAAACTTGGGCAGATGGTCTCGATGGATGCAGGCGATGTCCTGCCGCCCGAGCTTTCGCAGATCATGGCGCGCCTTCGCGAGAACGCCCATTCCATGCCGCCAAAGCAGCTGGAGGCGGTTCTTGCGCAGGATTGGGGCGACGGCTGGAGGAGGCAGTTCAAGTATTTCAACCCGCGACCGCTTGCCGCGGCCTCAATCGGTCAGGTCCATCGCGCCACCACGCGCGACGGGCGCGATCTGGCGATCAAGGTGCAATATCCCGGCGTTCGCGAATCCATCGATGCCGATGTCGACAATGTGGCCACGCTGCTGCGTGTCTCCGGCCTGCTGCCCGCGCAGCTGGACATCGCACCTCTGCTGGGTGAAGCGAAGCAACAGCTCCACGAGGAAGCCGACTACCAGCGAGAAGCGCGCCAGTTGCAAGCCTATGGCGCGCTGCTGGAAGGCGAGGAGCATTATCTCGTCCCCGGCTATCACGAGGATCTGACCACCACCAACGTTCTGGCGATGGACTTCGTGCCGGGCCGCTCGATCGAGACACTGGAAGAACAGCCGCAGCATGTGCGTGACGCCATGATGGAGCGGCTGATCGACCTCGTCCTGCGCGAACTGTTCGATTTCGGCCTGATGCAGACCGATCCCAACTTCGCCAACTACCGTGTTTCGGAAGACGGCGAGAAGCTGGTGCTGCTGGACTTCGGCGCAGCGCGCGAAGTGCCGCCTCATGTCGCGCAGAACTACCGCTCGCTGCTTCAGGCAGGGTTAGATGAAGATCACGAGGCCATCGCAAATGCCGCCGTTACCGCAGGTTTTCTCTCGCAGCACGCCGCCGATGCACACCGCGACAGGCTGGACCGTATAATTGCCGTGATCGTGGGAGAGCTTTCCAGGTCAGGCCCATTCGACTTTGGCGACCGCGCATTTGTGAAGATAATCCGCGAGGAAGGTATGGCCATCGCGCAGGACCGCGCCGCTTGGCACCTGCCGCCAGCCGAAGTGCTATTCGTCCAGCGCAAGATCAGCGGCACCGCCCTGCTTGCTGCGCGCCTGAAAGCAAAGGTCGACGTGCGCGCCATGGTCGAGGCGAAACTCGCCAGCCTGCCTGCCTAATCCGCCGAGAAATCGAACGGCACACCGCTGTCGCGAAACCTGCTGGGGATGAGCTCACGGCCCATCGGCGGGGCCGAACGGGCAATGCATCGCGGACGATGGCAGAGACGGCAGGCAACACCAATCGGTGTCGGCTCAGAGCCATTGAGAGCCTCGGAATAAATCAGCTTGTCGAGGTGTTCCGCAGAGCAGGCCAGCGCCACCGAACGCAGAACGCTGCGCTCGCCAAACCGCCCTCCCCCGGCTCGCACCGTGCGGGCAACCGAGACATAACGCTCGCCATCCGGCAGTTCGATCAGTTGCGCATCCACGCGGCCCGGCGAGGCGAAGGCCTCGTGAATGTTCCAGAGCGGGCAGGCCCCACCATGTCGCGCGAGCGGGAAGCCTGCGCCATCCAGCCGCTTGGACACGTTGCCTGCACGATCGACGCGCAGGAAGAAGAACGGCACGCCTTCCTCTCCCGGTTTCTGCAAGGTCGTGAGGCGGTGCGCGGCCTGCTCGAAGCTGACCGCAAAGCGTGCGGCCAGCGCTTCCACGTCATAGCGAAGTTCCTCCGCCGCCTTGCGGAAGGCGCGATAAGGCATCAGCAGCGCAGCGGCCCAGTATGATTGCAAGGCGCGTCGCACCAGTCGCTCGCTGTCTTCGCTTGCGAAGCGCCCCTCGGCGAGCAGCGCGTCGATAGCCTTGCCCTGCTCCATGATCGCAATCTGGAGCGCCGCCTGAAAGCGTCTGCCGGAGGGGTCTAGCCGCTCGGAAATGTGGATGCGACGGCGGTGATAGTCATGCCAACGCGTACCACCACGAAGCAGGCCATCATCGGACAGTCGCAGTTCGAGTCCGTGCGCTTCGGCGATATGCTCCTTCATCGCCTCGAAGGTGGCAAGCGAGCGCGCGGCGTCTGCTGCGCTTTCATCGAGCACGGGAAAACAGTTGCGACGCGCGGCGAGAAAGGCGCGTGCCTCGGCCACCGGCTCGGCGGTCGTCTCGCTTCGCCCGCCCTGTCGCATTTCGCGCTGTGCTGCGAGCGCCAGTTGCTCCTCGCCAAAAGCCGTGTGCAGGCGGAGCAGCGCTTCAGCCATGCCGGGATAGCTGGTGGCGATATCGTCTATATCCAGCGGTTCGATGGCAATGTCGGCAAACAGCGGGTCGCGCAGGGCCGATTGCAGGCGAGCGGCAGTCTCGTCCGCGTCCTCGTCCGCGAGGTCAGCCACGTTGATGCGGTAGGTTGTCGCGAGCTTCAGCAGCATTTCAGCCGTCACGGGCCGCTGGTTGCGCTCCATCAGCGCGATGTAGCTGGCCGAGATGTCGAGATCGGCAGCCATGTTGGCCTGCGTCAGCCCCATTTCGCGGCGCAGTTTCTTCAGCCGTGGGCCGAGATAGAGCGTCTTGGCGGCCATGGGATGCTTCCTTCTGAGTGTCGTTCCTTACAACCTTACAGCGAAATTTTGTAAAGTTCGACAACATTACACCGAAATACGCGACGCGCCTCCTTTCGAGTGACAAAAGCGGCTCCAAGCCAATCACTTCCAAGGACGCGAAACCCATGACCTATTTCGAGGAAATCCACCGCCAGACCGGCATCAAGCACCGCCACGGCGGCGACTGGCAGGGCATCGATCCCGAATTCGCCGCTCGTCTGCGTGCGCAGAACAAGTTCCAGACCGGCCTAGACATCGCTCGCCACACGGCCAAGGTCATGCGCGCCGACATGGATGCCTATGACAAGGACCCGGCGCAGTACACGCAATCGCTTGGCTGCTGGCACGGGTTCATCGGCCAGCAGAAGATGATCTCCATCAAGAAGCATTTCGGCACCACCAAGGGGCGCTACCTCTATCTTTCGGGCTGGATGATTGCCGCGCTGCGCAGTGAGTTCGGCCCCCTGCCCGATCAGTCGATGCACGAGAAGACCAGTGTCCCCGCGCTGATCGAAGAGCTCTACACCTTCCTGCGGCAGGCAGACGCCCGCGAACTGGGCGGCCTGTTCCGCGATCTCGACCGCGCCCGCAAGAATGGTGACGAAGCCGCTGCCGCCCGCGCGCAGCAGGCCATCGACAACCACGAGAGCCACGTCGTGCCGATCATCGCCGACATCGATGCCGGTTTCGGCAATGCCGAGGCGACTTACCTGCTCGCGAAGAAGATGATCGAGGCCGGTGCCTGCGCCCTGCAGATCGAGAACCAGGTTTCCGACGAAAAGCAATGCGGCCATCAGGACGGCAAGGTCACGGTTCCGCACGAGGACTTCCTGCAGAAGATCCGCGCGATCCGTTACGCCTTCCTCGAACTGGGCGTGCCGGAAGGGATCATCGTTGCCCGCACGGACTCGCTGGGCGCTGGCCTCACCAAGCAGATCGCCTTCAGCCGCGAGCCGGGTGATCTGGGGGACCAGTACAACCGCTTCCTCGATTGCGAGGTTGTTGAAGGCGTCGGTCAGAAGGGCGACGTTCTGATGAACCGCGACGGCCTGCTCGTGCGCCCCAAGCGCCTTCCGTCCAACCTGTTCCAGTTCCGCCCCGGCACCGGAGAGGACCGCTGCGTTCTCGACTGCATCACCGCCCTCCAGAATGGCGCCGACCTGTTGTGGATCGAGACCGAGAAGCCGCATATCGAACAGATTGCAGGCATGGTGGATCGCATCCGCGAAGTCGTGCCCAATGCAAAGCTGGTCTACAACAATTCGCCCAGCTTCAACTGGACGCTCAACTTCCGCCAGCAGGTTTATGACGCTTGGGAAGCCGAAGGCCGCGACCTGTCTATGTTCGAGCGTGAGCAGCTGATGAGCCAGCACTACGACGACAGCGAACTGGCGCAGGAAGCCGACGAGAAGATCCGCACCTTCCAGCGCGATGCCGCCAAGCGTGCAGGTATCTTCCACCACCTGATCACCCTGCCGACCTATCACACGGCGGCGCTGAGCACGGACAATCTCGCGAAGCGCTACTTCGGCGAGGAAGGAATGCTCGGCTACGTCAAGCAGGTGCAGCGCGAGGAAATCCGCCAGGGAATCGCCTGCGTGAAGCACCAGAACATGGCCGGTTCCGACATAGGGGACGACCACAAGGAAGCATTCGCCGGAGAGGCGGCCCTGAAGGCCGGCGGCGAGCACAACACCATGAACCAGTTTGCGGCGTAATCCCGCGCAACGCGAAGAAGAAGGAGAAGTAAAATGGCACAACCGACAATGGCCCGCCCGGTCTTCTCGACCGAAGATTTCGGCCTCATCCGCAATGCGCTGGCAGTCGCCATCCGCAACGGCGAAGACAATGCCGAGACCCGCAAGTTGGTGAACCTGCATCACCGCATGGGGCGGTTCGGCCGATGACGACAACACCGCTTCGCCACCAAGAGCAAAGCGATACGCCCCACCCGCGCGGCGGCTATGTCCGCCGCGCGGGATTGGCCGTCGACGCGGTTCTGGTCACGTTTATCGAGGCAGTAGTCCTGCCGGGCACCGGCGTGGGTGCAGAGGATTTCTGGAGCGGCCTTGCCGCGTTGGCGGAAGACTTCACCCCGCAGAACCGCGCGCTGCTGCTACGCCGCGAGGAATTGCAGCAGCAGATCGATGACTGGCACCGCACCAATCCCGAAGCGGGTGTCGGCGTCCCTCCCCGCATCCTGCGCGAGATGGGCTACCTCTTACCCGCACCCGAGCCGTTCACGATCGGCACCACGAATGTCGATGCCGAGATCGCCGAGGTCGCCGGGCCACAATTGGTGGTGCCTGCACTTAATGCACGCTTCGTGCTCAACGCGGTGAACGCGCGCTGGGGCAGCCTGTATGACGGCCTTTACGGCACCGATGCAGTGGACGGGGCAACCCCTTCGGCCTCCAGCTATGACGCCGAGCGAGGCGCGAAGGTGATCGCGTGGGCGAAGTCGTTCCTCGATGACGTCATTCCGCTGGAAAACAGCAGCTGGTCTGAATGGACCGGCGGGCTTCCCGAACTTGCCGATCCCACGCAACTGTTGGGCACCATCGGTGACAACCTGCTGCTGCGCCACAACGGCCTGCATATCGAGATCGTGATCGATCCCTCGCACGAAATCGGCGCGAATGACCCCGCCGGTATCGCCGACATTCGCCTCGAATCCGCGCTTTCCACCATCGTCGATCTCGAGGACTCGGTTGCCGCCGTGGACGCGCAAGACAAGGTCGCCGCCTACCGCAACTGGCTAGGCGCACTGCGCGGCGATCTGGTCGCCAGCTTCACCAAGGGTGACAGCAAGGTCGTGCGAACGGCGAACCCGGATCGCACCTGGCGCGACATGCACGGCGACGAGCATGAACTGCGCAGCCGCAGTCTGCTGCTGGTGCGCAATGTCGGCCATCTGATGACGACGCCCGCAGTCCGCCTGCCCGATGGATCGGAAATGTTCGAGGGGCTGCTGGATGCAGCCGTCACCGCGCTGATCGGACTGCACGACCTCAATGGGATCGGCAGGCTGAAGAATAGCCGCAACGGCTCGATCTACATCGTGAAGCCCAAGATGCACGGTCCTGAAGAATGTGCATTCACCAACGAGGTTTTCGCCGCCGTCGAAGAGATGCTTGGCCTGGCGGACAACACCATCAAGGTCGGCGTGATGGACGAGGAGCGGCGCACCAGCGCGAACCTCGCCGCCTGCATTCACGCGGTGAAAGACCGGGTATTCTTCATCAACACCGGGTTTCTCGACCGGACGGGTGACGAAATCCATACCTCGATGTTGGCAGGCCCGATGCAGCGCAAGGCCGACATCAAGAAGGCCGAATGGATCGCCGCCAACGAGGATCGCAACGTGCAAATCGGCCTCGCCTGCGGTTTTGCTGGCCGGGCGCAGATCGGCAAGGGCATGTGGGCCGCGCCCGATGCGATGAATGCGATGCTGGCAGAGAAGATCGGCCACCCGATGAGCGGGGCGAGCACGGCCTGGGTGCCGTCGCCCACCGCCGCCACCCTTCACGCGACGCACTATCATCGCTGCAACGTGGCCGAACGTCAGCGCGAGCGACTGCAGGAGCCTGTCGTCCCGGTGGAGAAACTGCTGACCGTGCCGCTGGCCGAGGACACCAACTGGTCAGCGGATGAAATAGCTGCCGAGCTGGACAACAATGTGCAGGGCATCCTTGGCTATATGGTCCGCTGGATCGACGCAGGCGTCGGTTGTTCCAAGGTGCCGGACATCGAAGATGTTGGCCTGATGGAAGACCGCGCGACCCTGCGCATCTCCAGCCAGCACATCGCCAACTGGCTGTACCACGGCGTGATCGACCGGCTGATGGTGGACGAGGCGCTGCATCGCATGGCGGCAAAGGTGGATGCGCAGAACGCGGGCGACGCCGACTACAGGCCGATGGCAGGCAATGAACGCCAATCCATAGCCCTCAACGCCGCGCGCGAACTTATCATCACGGGGTCGAAGCAGCCGTCCGGTTACACGGAGCCGGTACTGCACCGCGCGCGGGCATTGGCGAAGCTGCGCGCCTGATCACGAGCTGGAGAGGGGGATCGGCCGTCGCATCCACGAGGTGCGGCGGCCGTTCTTTTGAACGAGGTCGTGAAATCTGATCGGGTGAAGTGCTGGCTCGGTGGTGGACAGGGCTGGATTCGAACCAGCGTACGCTTGCGCGGGCAGATTTACAGTCTGCTGCCTTTAACCACTCGGCCACCTGTCCACACCAGAGCCTGAAAAGCGGGCTTTCGCCTGCCTTGGTCGGCCCCTGCGAAAGAGGAGCCGTTCAGCCGAGAGGCGGCTCTTTGGCGAAGCGCTGCTTGCCTGTCAATGGCCGTGCTGGCAGGAGGCGCCAATCTTTCGAAAAAGCGAGGCAAAATGGCCAAGAAGGACAAGAAAGCACTACGCGGGCGCGCCGGACGCATGCAGGGCGGACGTGGCTCGGGCCGCGGGTCCAAGGGATATACGCGTCTGTGGGGCCGTCATGCTGTGGAAGCGGCGCTGATGAACCCGCGCCGCCAGCACCGCAAGCTGTGGGCAACGCGCGAAGGCATCGATTCGCTCGATGGCGAACTGCCGCCCGATTTTCCCGTGGAGTATGCAGAGGTCACCGATCTTGCGCGGCTGGTGGCGAAGGACGCGCCGCACCAGGGACTAGTCCTGGAATGCGAGCCGCTGGAAGACATGTTTCTTGCCGATGTGATGGACGGCGATCCGACTCGTCCCATCATCGTGCTCGATCAGGTGACGGACCCGCACAATGTCGGCGCGCTGCTGCGCTCTGCCGCCGCATTCGACGCTGCCGCCATTGTCACGCAGGATCGCCATGCTCCGCCCGAAGGCGGTGTAATTGGCAAATCCGCATCCGGCGCGCTGGAAATCGTGCCGTGGGTGCGCGTGGTGAACCTGTCGCGTGCGCTGGAGGAACTGGCCGAGGCCGGATACTGGCGCATCGGTCTTGCAGGGGAAGCAGAGGCGACACTGGCCGAAGCTCTGCCCACAGGTCCCGTAGCACTGGTGCTGGGCGCTGAAGGCGAAGGGATGCGCCACAACGTCGCGCAGCATTGCGACGCCCTCGCCCGCCTGCCGATCAGCGAAGCCATGGAGAGCCTCAACGTGTCCAACGCGGGTGCAATTGCGCTATACGCTGTGGCGACACGCAATCTGGGGGATTGATACGGTGACTATCCATTTCGGCGCAAAGAAGTTCGCGGCAGGCATGGCCTTGCTGGTTTCGAGCACCATGCTTTCCGGCTGTCTGTTCCAGCCGGGCACTTTCGATGCCACGCTGCACATCATGGCAGATCGCCAGTTCGCGTTCTCCTATCAGGGAGAGATCGTGATGGCAGGCATGAACGAGCTGGCCGAAATGGCGCAGGAAGCCGAAGGCGATCAGCCCTGCTACACCGAAGGCGGCGGCAAGGAACGACCCTGCACCGAGGAAGAGCTGGCAGAGCGCGCCCGCGAGGACGCGATGGGTCGGCAGATGATGGAAGGCATGCTCGGCGGCATCGACATGTCGGACGAGGAAGAAGTCGCCGAGATGGCCGCCATGCTGGAACGGCAGGCCGGCTGGAACAGCGTGGAGTTTATCGGCGACGGTACCTTCATGGTGGATTTCTCCATCACCAGTACGCTGGGTCACGATTTCGACTTCCCCACTTTCGAGGACATGCCGATGTCCAACTCCTTCGTGCAGGTGCGCCTGCGCCACGATGGACGCGCGCGCATTTCCGCACCGGGCTTTGCGCCTACCGGTGGCAACCCGATGGGTGCGATGATGATGATGATGGGGGCTTTTTCGGAAGGTGCTGCCGAGGGCGGTGAAAGCACGCCGGAAATGAACATGCGCCAGCCTGAAGGCACGTTCCGCATCGTCACCGATGCGCGCATCCTTGCAAACAACACCGATGACGGCCCTGTGACTGACCAGCGCGGCGAAGTGCTGACCTGGGAAATCAACAGCAGCACCGTGGCTGCTCCCACCGCGTTGATCGAATTCCGCCAGTAGGAAAGAGAAAAGGGCCGCCCTTGCGGACAGCCCTTTCTCCCCCTGTAGATTCGGCGCGGGTCTGCGCCCCGGTACCCCGGTTTTCGCGTCCTAGTTGACGGCGTCTTTCAGACCCTTGCCAGCCTTGAACTTGGGCTGGGTGGAAGCCTTGATCGTCATCGGCTCGCCGGTACGCGGGTTACGACCGGTCGAAGCCTTGCGCTTGGCGACCGAGAAGGTGCCGAAGCCCACGAGACGCACTTCGTCGCCCTTGGACAGCGTGCCGGTAATGGTATCGAAAACAGCTTCAACAGCCTTCGTCGCATCGTTGCGCGAAAGGCCGCTGGAATCCGCGACCGCGCCGATCAGTTCATTTTTGTTCATGTGTTGGAGAACCCCCTCACTAGTTCTGTGCTCGAAATTCAAAATCTGAATCGCATAGCGATGGCGGGGAATTGAGCGAGTTTTGCTGCCTGAGTCAAAGGCAAAGCCGCTCGATTGACGGGATTTTTGAGGCGGGACGTAGCTTTATCTCGCCAGACACCCCGAATCTTGCGCCATGCGTGCCAGGGAGAGGCAATCTGGCACTCTCGGCCAGAGCGCCTCGCCCCGATCACAGCGACTCAATGTGCGGTGGTTGTCGGCGGATCGCCGGCTCCCGGTCCCTGCGGCTGGCTGGCGATATCATCGGCCTCCGTCCACTCGATCGGTGCGGGGATCGCGGTCAGCGCGCGCTCCAGCACCTGGTCGACGTGGCTGACAGGGATGATCTCCAGACCCTGCTTAACGTTGTCCGGAATCTCGGCGAGATCCTTCTCGTTCTCTTCCGGGATCAACACCGTCTTGATGCCGCCGCGCAGCGCCGCCAGCAGTTTCTCCTTGAGGCCACCGATGGGCAGAACCCTGCCACGCAAGGTGACTTCACCGGTCATCGCGACTTCGGGACGCACGGGAATACCCGTCAGCGTCGACACGATGGACGTGACCATGCCAATACCCGCGCTCGGTCCGTCCTTCGGCACTGCACCTTCGGGCAAGTGGATGTGGATGTTCTTGCGCTGGAAGATGCTGGGCTTGATGCCATAGGCAGGCGCCCGCGCCTTCACGAAACTGAAAGCGGCAGCGACGGATTCGTTCATCACGTCGCCCAGTTTGCCGGTCGTCTTTGCTTCGCCTTTGCCGGGCGTGGTGACGCTTTCGATGGTCAGCAGTTCGCCGCCCACCGATGTCCAGGCAAGGCCGGTGACGGCACCTACCTGCGCCTCTTCTTCCGACATGCCGTGCTTGAACTTGCGCACGCCCATGAAGTCGCCGAGGTTTTCCGGCGTGATCGTCACGCTCTCGGTTTCCTTCTCGAGAATCTTGCGCAAAGACTTGCGGCACAGCTTGGCGATCTCGCGCTCCAGCGTACGCACGCCCGCCTCGCGGGTGTAGTAGCGGATCAGATCGCGAAGGCCCTCTTCAGTGAGCGTGAACTCGCTTTCCTTCAGACCGTGATCGCTCACCTGCTTGGCGATGAGATGGCGCTGGGCGATCTCGACCTTTTCGTCCTCGGTGTAGCCTTCCAGCCGGATGATCTCCATCCGGTCGAGCAGCGGCTGCGGCAGGTTGAGGCTGTTCGCGGTGGTAACGAACATGATATCCGACAGGTCGATATCCAGCTCCAGATAGTGATCCTGAAACTTGTTGTTCTGTTCGGGGTCGAGCACCTCGAGCAAGGCCGATGCCGGATCGCCGCGGAAGTCCTGTCCGAGCTTGTCGATCTCGTCGAGCAGGAACAGCGGATTGCTGGTGCCAGCCTTGCGCAGGTTGGACACGATCTTGCCCGGCAGCGAGCCGATGTAGGTGCGGCGGTGGCCGCGAATCTCGGCCTCGTCACGCACGCCGCCCAGCGACTGGCGAATGAACTCGCGACCCGTCGCCTTGGCGATGGACTTGCCGAGGCTGGTCTTGCCGACGCCGGGAGGACCGACGAGGCACAGAATCGGACCCTTGAGCTTGTTGGTGCGCGCCTGCACGGCAAGGTATTCGATGATCCGGTCCTTGACCTTCTCCAGCGCATAGTGATCCGCATCGAGGATCTCCTGCGCCTTGCCGATATCCTTCTTCAGGCGGCTCTTCTTGCCCCACGGCAGGCCAAGCAGCACTTCGAGGTAGTTGCGAACAACGGTGGCCTCGGCGCTCATCGGCTGCATGGAGCGCAGCTTCTTAAGCTCGCCCTCGGCCTTGGCGCGGGCTTCCTTGGAAAGCTTGGTTTCCTCGATCTGCTTGGCGAGTTCGGCAATCTCATCGCCGTCTTCGCCGTCAGCACCGCCCAGCTCGCTCTGGATCGCCTTCAACTGTTCGTTGAGGTAGTATTCGCGCTGGGTCTTTTCCATCTGGCGCTTCACGCGGCCACGGATCTTCTTCTCCACCTGCAGGACGGACAGCTCGCCCTCCATGACGGAGAACACCATTTCGAGGCGCTTCAGCGCATCGCTTTCGGCGAGCAGTTGCTGCTTGGTATCGACCTTGGCGGCAAGGTTGGCGGCGATGGCGTCGGCCAGACGGCCGGCATCGTCAATCGCATCCAGTTCCTCTTCCAGCTCGTCGGACATTTTCTTGTTCGACTTCGCATATTCGGTGAACTGGCCAAGCGCGCTGCGCATCATGGCGGACACTTCCGTGCCGCTGGCGGTGGTTTCCTCGATCTCTTCGGTTTGCGCCATCACGAAATCGTCGGCGAGGCGCATCTCCGTCATCTTCGCGCGGTGCTGGCCTTCCACGAGGACGCGCACGGTGCCGTCAGGCAGCTTCAGCATCTGCAGCACCTGCGCGACCACGCCGAGATCGTAGAGGTCTTCGGCCTCGGGATCGTCGCAGGCGGGATCAAGCTGGGCGACAAGGAAGATGTCCTTGCCGTTTTCCATTGCCGCTTCCAGCGCCGCCACCGACTTGTCACGCCCCACGAAGAGCGGAACGACCATGCCGGGGAAGACGACGATGTCGCGCAGGGGAAGAAGGGGAAATGCAGTCATTCGGAATTCCATGTGTCTAGCTTGAGACGGAATATGGGCACGACTGCCCCAGCCTGCAACGCCGCCTTACGGCTTAGGGGTGGAAAGCTGATTTGGAACACCTGGAACAGTGTTCTGGGCAGGAATGTTCGGGGCCGACTCCCGCCCATGAAATCCGGTGTCAGATTCTGTGCTGGGAGCGATGACACGCCCCCAGTTCGCAATCATCGTACGTAGTAGGAAATCGTGTTCGTCCAGTAGCTGGCAACCGGATTGCCATCGGCATCCAGCGCCGGATCGAAGCTGGCGCGTTCCAGGGCGTAGCAGGCGTCCTCGCGGAAATCGTCGTACTCGATGGGCATTTGCAGGTGGCAGCCCGTCACATCGCCTTCCGCACTGATCGCAAGCCGCACCTGAAGGCGGGCGTTGTTGCCTGCGCGCAGCATGGAGGACGGGTAGTTCTGCATTACCCGCCGTGCGAGGCGGTTGTAATTGCGCGGCAGGACGGGGCGGCTGAGCGAGCCGTGCGCTTCCGCATCGATGCCCCAGCGCGTCAGCAGGTCATCCATGCATTCACGCATCGCTTCCATCGGCGCATGCATTTCGCCGGTGCGCAGGGTGATCTCATCACCGAAGCTATCGTCGATGCTGATGGTTGCGACACTCGCCTCGCGCTCTGCCAGCATGGCTTCATCCCTCGCCAGTTCGAAAAGGCGAAGGTTCCGCTCGTTATGGTCCAGATCGTCAAGCTCGGCCTTGAACTCGGCTGCGAACAGGTTGTCGTTGAACACCACCCCGCCTGTGCCATCGTCATAATCGAGTTTGCTGCCGCCAGGCGGCACCCAGAAGGCCTCGTCATTGCCGTAACGCACTTTCGGGCGCTCGTTACGCACTTCGAAGTCCGGGCTGACCACCAGCACCTGATAGCCGACGCCCGGCGAGAACTGGCGCAGTTCGAAGAAAACCGCTTCACCCTCGCTGCCGAAGCCGCGCTGCAGGGCGCAGCTGTCGTCATCGTAATTGAGAATCCAGTTGGAACTGGGCGGAAGTATGCGCGCTTCCTGAGCGGAAGCCTGCTGGGCGATGGGCGCGGCCAGCAATGCGGCCAGACAAGTGATGCGAATCAATGACATGACCCGCATTCTTATCGCAAATTTCGGGCTTGCCTAGCCCATACCGGGAAGGTTGAACCCAGGCGGCAGGCCGAGGCCCTGCTGCATCTCCGACATCTGCTCGCCAGCGGCGCGATCGGCCTTGTCGCGGGCATCGTTGAAAGCGGCAGTCACGAGGTCTTCGAGGATCGACTTTTCCTCTTCCTTGAACAGGCTGTCGTCGATGTTGACGCCGATGATGCGACCACGCGCGCTGGCGCGGACTTTGACGAGGCCGCCACCGGCGGAGCCTTCGACTTCGATCTGGTCCAGCTTCACCTGCGCATCATTCATCTGCTGCTGGATCTTCTGGGCCGCTTCCTGCGCGGCCTTCATCATCTCTTCCATGTTCTGCATGATCTGCTCCTTGGGGGGTTACGCTCTGCGAGACCAGTTGGTGTGGCCGCGCGGCGGTTCAATCTCTTCTACCGGCTGAGCATCGGGAAAGTGCTGGCGAACGGCCTGCATCAGCGGGTGCTGCTCGATGCGCTCCTTTTCGGCCTTTTCGGCGAGTTCGATCTGCTCGAACAGGCTCGGCATGCCCTCGCCCTCGCCCTTCACCACTTCCCAGCGCTGGCCAGTCACTTCCAGCAGCGCCTGACGCATGGCGGGGGCAATGTCGTCGTCAAAGCCCTGCGGCTGCGAATAGACGAGTTTGCCGGGCGCGAGTTCGATGACACGAACCTGCCGCGACATGACGGAAGCCATGGACATGGCATTGGCGATGCCACTGCGATCCACCTGCTCGACAAGGTCCTGCCAACTGATCGCCTGCGTGCCGCCAGCACTCCCTCCGCCAGCCGTGCCGGAACCCATGCCGCCCGCAAGAGCCGCGTTCTTCAGTTCCTTCGCCAGCTTGCCCGGATCAGGCATGTCGGCGGCATGCAGTACGCGCAGCAAAGCCATCTGCGCCGCGACCAGCGGATCGGGCGCGGTGCGCACTTCGTCGTGGCCTTTCAGCAGCAGTTGCCAGAGACGGTGGACTTGCCCGGCAGACAACTTCTCCGACCATTCACCAAGCGCCTCGCGCTCCTCGGCAGTCGGCGCATCGGCCTCGCCGCCGCTGACCTGCGCCACGGCAATGCGATGTGTGAATTCCATCAGCGCGCGCATCAGCGCCAGCGGTTCGACGCCCAGCGAATATTGCTGATCGACCGCCGCCAGCAGCGCCTTGGCATCGCCTTCCAGCAGGTGCTGGAACAGGCGGCGCTGTGCACCCTTGTCGGCAAGGCCCAGCATATCGCGAACCTTGGCGGCGCTAACCGTCGTGCCGGAAGTGCCCGCGTCCATGTCAGCATGGGCAATCGCCTGGTCGAGGATGGAAAGGCCATCGCGAACCGAACCTTCGGCAGCGGCGGAGATCATCGCCAGCGCCTCTTCCTCGGCCTCCACACCCTCCTTGACGCAGATCGAGGCGAAGTGATCCTGCAGCATCTCGCGCGGGATGCGGCGAAGGTCGAAACGCTGGGTACGGCTGAGCACCGTGACGGGCAGCTTGTCGACTTCGGTCGTGGCGAAGAGGAATTTCACATGCGCGGGCGGCTCTTCCAGCGTCTTGAGCAGCGCGTTGAAGGCATTGCGCGAGAGCATGTGCACTTCGTCGATGATGTAGATCTTGTAGCGCGCCGACACGGCGGCATAGCGGACCGCCTCGATAATCTCGCGAACGTCGTCGACGCCGGTGTGGCTGGCGGCGTCCATCTCGATCACGTCGATATGGCGGCCTTCGGCAATGGCCTGACACGGCTCGCACACGCCGCACGGATTGATCGTGGGGCCGCCCTGACCGTCCGGACCAATGCAATTGAGAGCCTTGGCGATAAGGCGCGCGGTGGAAGTCTTGCCCACCCCGCGAACGCCGGTCATCAGAAAGGCATGGGCCAGCCGGTCACGCTCGATCGCGTTGCCGAGCGTGCGGACCATCGGTTCCTGCCCGATCAGTTCACTGAAGGTCTGCGGACGATACTTGCGCGCAAGCACCCGATAGGGCTGCGCGGCCGTCGTTGCTGCAGGCGGCGCGGCTGTAGGTGCAGGCGTATCGCTGGCAACAGGTTCGGCGGGTGCAGGCGGTTCCGCAGCAGGCGGAGGCGCGGCGGGCGCGGGATCGCCGAACATGGAATTCTGGCCGGCGGCCTCCAGCTCTGCGGCTGACGGCTGCGCGTCCTTCTCTTCGTCACCCTCCCACGGCGGGGTGTCCGGATTTTCCGGTGAATCACTCATGCAGGCAAAGGTAGGCGCTGCCAGCGCGAATGTCATCGCAACAATGTGGTGGAAAAAGGAGCCGAGCGACCCGCTGCCATTTACCTGGGCTGCTACCTTCCGGTCCTGACCCGGTGAGCAAACGCGAACGTCCACCCGACTCCCGGTGCGCCATATGGCGGGGACGCGTCAGCTTTTCAACAGTGAAAGTAATTTGTGAATTCGGCCCGTAGGGCCGCAAGCGCGAATGCGCGCCCGCAGGTGCCGCGAAGCGGAGCGGAGCGAACTGCACCGAGGACGAAGCCGCGGAGGCGGCTTCGTTATCAATTCACCTAAAATTATCCGCGTAAGCCTGAATCTTCAGCTTCTTCGGCGGAACCGTGTGCACGCGGGCAGAAATGCCGTATTTATCGGCATAGGCCTGCGCAGCCTCGCAGGTCGGGAATTTCAGCTGCACCTGCTGGCGCGTGTCGCCGCTGCCTGCCCAGCCCATCAGGGGATCGGCCTTCTTCGCCTCTGCGGGCACGAAGTCGAGAACCCACTGGTCGGTAAGAGCCTTGCCGGACTGCATGGCGTTCTTGGGGCGTTTGTAGATGCGAGCTTCCATAATGGGGTGCGGATAATTCAACCGCCGCCTTTTGAAAAGGCGTTCTTGGTCTTGAGGCTCGGTTTTTCGGTCCACGGCTCTTCCGGCCAGCGATGCTTGGGGTAGCGGCCTTTCATGTCCTTGCGCACGTCGTCCCAGCTACCGCGCCAGAATGCGGGCAGGTCGCGGGTGGACTGGATCGGACGACCGGCGGGGCTGGTAAGCTTCAGCAACAGCGGCGTGTTGCCGATCATCGGATGACGTTCGAGGCCGAATACGGCCTGCACGCGCACCTCGACCGAAGGCGCATCGTCGCCTGCGTAATCGATCTTGTGCGTCGTGCCCGCCGGACTGGTGAACTCGCGCGGTGCGGCGTTGTCGAGTAGCTGGCGTTCCTCCCATGTGAGCAGGTTCAGCGCGGCCTCGGCAAAGCGCGATTGCGGCAGGTTCAGGTCACGGCGGCCTATAAGAAGAGGCACCAGCCATTCGTCGGCGCGCTGTGCCAGGTTCGGTTCCGAAAGCGCGTCAATTCCTGCGAAACGTGCCCGAGCCAGCAGACTTGGCGGAAGAAGTGTCCCCAATTGCTCCACCGACTTATCCACAAGTATGTCCACAATCGCCTGGGGGTCTGGATCCGGGTCTGGTCCGCTGGAAAGAGTGATTGCACCGAAGCGTTTCTCCAGCCGGACCTCGACACGTTTTTCGCTGGGATTCCAGCGGGCCACAGTGCGTTTCTCAATCCGGTTCGAGAAATGCTTTTCCACATCCGCAGCGGATAATTCCGCCGCTGCCGTGATGCGCGCGCCCTTTGCCTGCCCTTGTGCATCGCCGATCACCAGCCACTCGGCCCGCGCCAGCGGAGAGGCGGGATCGAGCATGAAACCCCTGCCCCCGACCGAAATCCAGTTCTCGCCCGAGGCATCGCGGCGACGGGCGATATTATCCTCTCGCGCCAAGGCAAGAAACAGCGGAGGGTTCATGGCGTCCTTGCCGGTCTCGGATGCCAGCCGCTCAGCCGCCTTCGCCCAGCGTTGCGCCAGCTTGCGCGAGGCATCCGCGCGTTTGCCTCGATCTCCGTCCCATCTGTGCAACCGCTGGAGCAGGTCTTCTGACCGACCGCCAAGCCCGCGCTCCTGCATCAGCAGCACCAGCTTTGCCGCTTCGAATGCCTGCCCAGCCTGCGCGCCGAACAGTACGGCTGCTCCCGCAACCGGGTCCATCGGCAAGGCAGCGATCTTTTCGCCCCACGGCGTGATTACGCCAGCATCGTCCAATGCCCCCATCGCACGCAGGCGCTGACGGGCTGAACTGACCGAAGCCTCTGGCGGCGCATCGAGCCATTGCATGCTCGCCGGATCGGTCACGCCCCATTTCGCAAGGCTGAGAACCAGCGGTGCGAGGTCGGAGGCAAGCATTTCGGGAACGTCGAACTCGGGCCGCCCTGCATGTCCGCCCTCTTCCCACAGGCGATAGGCAACGCCCGGCCCCTGCCGCGCCGCGCGCCCTGCCCTTTGCGCGGCCGAAGCCTGGCTGGCGCGCTGGGTCACGAGGTGCGTAGTGCCTGCCGCCCTGTCGAACTCCGCGCGGCGGGACAGGCCGCTGTCGACCACCACCGAAACCCCGTCCAGCGTCAGCGAGGTTTCTGCAATGCTGGTAGCGAGCACGATGCGGCGGCGGCCCTGCGTATCACGTCGAATGGCGGTGCGCTGGTCCTGCGGTTGAACTTGCCCGTGCAGCGGCAGGATCGGCACATTCGAAAGGCGTTCGGCCAGCCGCTCGCGTGTCCGCTCGATCTCGCCGACACCGGGCAGGAACGCGAGAATGTCGCCCTCTTCTTCTCGCCAGGCCTGCAGGATTGCGGAGGTCATTGCCTCCTCGATCCGCTTCTCGGGCGAAGCGCCCAGCCATTCGATGCGTAGCGGGTATGCCTTGCCTTCGCTCTCCACCACCGGCGTTTCAGCGCCCATCAGGCGAGCGAATCGCGCGCCATCGATGGTGGCGGACATTACGCAGATGCGCAGGTCTTCACGCAGCACACCTTGCGATTCGAGCGCCAGCGCGAGGCCCAGATCGGAATCGAGATGCCGCTCGTGCGCTTCGTCGAAAAGGATGGCGGAGACGCCTTCAAGCTCCTGATCTTCCAGCAGCCGGTTCACCAGAATCGCCTCGGTCACGACCAGAATGCGGGTCGCTTTCGACTGCTTTGAATCGAGGCGCGTCAGGTAGCCGACACGTTCGCCGGGCTTCTCTCCCAGCATTTCCGCCATGCGTTCGGCAGCTGCGCGCGCAGCCACACGTCGCGGAGAAGTAAGGATAATTTGTCCGGTGCACCACGGCTCGTCCAGCAACGCGGGAGCCACGGCTGTCGTCTTGCCCGCCCCCGGCGGCGCGACCAGCACGGCACCGTTCGCGTCGCGCATGGCGCCGAGCAGGTCCGGCAGGACGGCATGGATGGGCAAGGTGTCAGGCACACCATCGCCATTGCACAACACCGCCCTTGTTGCAGCCCCCGAGTTGTGACCGGAATGTGGCAAATTTGGAGACTGGGGCTTCTGCATATAGGTTCGCCGGCATCGGGGCGCGCCAATCATGCTCCGACAGGCCGAGCGATACGGCTGCGGGGCGCGTCATTTACGGGGGTATTTCATGAGAAATATGATGACGGCTTTTGCCGCGATCTCGCTTGCCATGGGCGTGACAGCCTGCGGCGACACAGCCGAAACCGATACAGAGCAGGCAACGTCAGACGGCACCATTACCGGCGAATGGATGGTCAATCTGGATTCGGCCGAGTTCGCTAACGACAATCGTAACTACGTGCTGGCAGACGGCGTGTTCGATTGTCAGAGCTGCATTCCGCCCTACCAGATGCCCGCCGACGGCGAATGGCAGACGATTGACCGTCCGGGCGCGGATTCCGGCATGATCGAAATTGTCGACGACAATTCCATCCGCAGCGCATTCCGGCTGGGAGAAGAGGAACTAGGCTCGACCGTTTGGACTGTCAGCGAGGATGGCCAAACACTGACCACCGAATTTACCGACATGTCAGGCGATGAAACCGTGACGGGTTCGGAGACCTTCACTCGCGTGTCCGACGGGCCGGAGGGCTCTCACGCCGTTTCCGGTGAATGGACGAATGCCGGGGAAATCAGCGTGAGCGACGAAGGCCTGCGCTTCTCCTACTCAGTCGAGGGCGACCAGTACACCAGCATGGGCAACGGACAGAGCTACACCGCCACGCTCGGCGGCGAGCCCGTAGCGATCGAAGGCAGCAATTCGAACGTAATGGTCGCGGTCGAGGAGACTGGCGAGAACGCCTATCGCGAGACCTATTCCCGCGACGGCGAAGTGCTGTCGGTGACGGAAATCACCATCGATGGTGACACCATGTCAGCCGTCAGCAGCGATCAGCGCGACGGCAGCTCGGTAAGTTACACCGCGCAGCGCCAGTAAGGCGCCGCAAGGAGCAAGGAAGTGCCCCGGTTCTCGCAAGGGCGCCGGGGCTTTCTTGTAGCTAGTATCCGCGCGCGACGGCGAACTGGGCCGCTTCCACCATTGCGCGGCGGGCAGCGGAATCGGGGAAGATCGACAGCGCGTTGCAGGCGCGCTGGGCATAGTGCTGTGCGCGTTCCCGGGTGGCGGAAACACAGTCGTGCTTGCGGATCAATTCGACCGCATGGGCAAGGTCTTCGTCTTCGGTGCTGAAACCGGCAATGGCATCCTGCCAGAAGCGGCGCTCTTCCTCGTTTCCGCGCGCGTAGGCGAGGATTACGGGCAGCGTCATCTTGCCTTCGCGGAAGTCGTCACCCCGATCCTTGCCCATTTCTGCGGCATCGGAATCGTAATCGATCGCATCGTCCACCAGCTGGAAGGCGATGCCCAGGTTGCGACCATAGGCATCCAGCGCCAGTTCCTCTTCCTCGCTCTTTTCAGCGACGACAGCAGCGATGCGGCTGGCGGCAGCGAACAGTGCGGCGGTCTTCGCGCCGATGATGTCGAGATAGCGTTCCTCGCTCGTCTCGATCTTGCGCTGGGCGGTCAACTGGTCGACCTCGCCCTGCGCGATGATGGCGCTGGCGCCGGAAAGGATTTTCAGCACTTTCAGGCTGCCGTCTTCCACCATCAGCTCGAACGCGCGGCTGAACAGGAAGTCGCCCACCAGCACAGTGGCGGGGTTGCCATAGACGATGTTGGCAGCAGACTTGCCGCGACGCATCTCGCTGCCGTCCACCACGTCATCGTGCAGAAGGGTGGCGGTGTGGATGAACTCGACAGCGGCCGCCAGCTTGTGATGGCGCGTGCCCTGATAACCAACCACTTCGGCCCCGGCGAGCGTGAGCATGGGCCGCATGCGCTTGCCCCCGCCTGCAATCAGGTGGCCCGCAAGTGCCGGAATAAGCGGAATTTCGCTCTGCATCCGGTCAAGGATGATCGAGTTCACCGCGTTCATCGGTGTGGCTGTCAGCGACAGAATCGGCGTCAGCGTAGGAGGTGACGCGTCGGGGCCGCGCTTGATAGGGACGACGTTGTCGCTCATGCGGCTCTCCATGGGGATAGTGAGAAGTGTTGGCAAGCGCGCATTTCTCCCGCAAGGGGTATCCCCATGTCCACCAATTCGCCCCAGCCACAGCCCACACCCGCCATGAATGCACAAAAACCCGATCCCGTACTCGCCGGCTATCGCAAGAGCATCGACAACATCGATGCCGCGCTCATTCATATGCTGGCGGAGCGATTCCGGATCACCCAGGCCGTTGGCGAATACAAGGCGAAGACCGAGCTTCCCCCCGCAGATCCCGACCGCGAGGCACGGCAGATCGAGCGTTTGCGCAAGCTGGCGGTGGAAGCCGATCTCGATCCCGAATTCAGCGAGAAGTTCATCCGTTTCGTGATCGACGAGGTGATCCGTCACCACCGCATCGCGCGCGGCGACTGACTGTTTCTGCGAAAAAATTCGCTATTTTTGGCGGCCTGCGGAACCCCCATATACTAACAAGCGTTGGCTTGTCCGATGGACAAACCGACTACACCTCCAAAGGGCAAGCCGTCCTCGGGCACGAGTCAGGCATACGACACGCGGCCTGATTTCGATTCCAGCCCGGAAGAATTTCGCAGGGCGCACCCCGATGACGAGTTCGTCGGCGCGTCCGGTGTGCTGTTCGAACAGGCCATGGCGCAGACGCGCATGGCGATCTGCCTCACCGATCCGCACGCCGAAGACCAGCCGATCATCTTTGCCAATCGCGCATTCCGCGATCTGACGGGCTATTCGCAAGACGAGATCATAGGCCGGAACTGCCGCTTCCTGCAGGGGCCGGAAACCGACCCGAAGGAAGTCGCCAAGATACGTCAGGCGCTCGAAAGCGAAGACGTTACCGTTGTCGAGCTGCTGAACTATCGCAAGGATGGCGAGACGTTCTGGAACGCCTTGCACATCGGGCCGATCTATAACCAGGCGGGCGAACTGATCTATTTCTTCGGCAGCCAGTGGGACGTTTCCGACGTTCGCGCCGCACGCGCGGAAGAGCTTTACGCCAAGGAAATGGCGCGCGAGCTTTCGCACCGCATGAAGAACATGTTCGCCGTGATCTCCGGCATCGTGAACATCACCGGCCGGATGCGCGGCGTGGAAGACGAAGCGCGCGAGATCAACCGCCGCGTACAGGCCCTTGGCCGCGCCTACGAAACCACGCTGGACGAGGCATCCTCGGGCGACATTGAAATCGGCAACGCCATCCGCGCCATTCTCGAACCATACGATCTGGGCACCGGACGCCTGAAACTGAAGGGCAACGGGCTGAAGGTTCCGTTTGCTGTCGTTTCGGGCGTGGGTGTTACGCTGCATGAACTCGCCGCCAATGCCGAAAAGCACGGCGCGTGGTCTACCGATGAGGGGACTGTTTGCGTCGACTGGCGCGCACAGGGCGAAAACGGCCGCGACCTGGTCGTCACCTGGATAGAGAGCGGCGGACCGGACGCGTCGCACCCGGACGCGACGAGCGGTTCCGGCAATGCAATAATTGATCGCCTTATCAAGCATGCAGAGGGCACCATCACGCGGGAATGGAAACCCAATGGCCTTGAAGTGACCATCGAATTTCCTGCCACATGACGAGGAACAATAACGAAATGCCCGAACGCGCAATTCTCCTTCTCGAAGACGAACCTCTGATCCTGATGGACTTGGAGTTCGCCGCCGAGGACAAGGGCTGTCGCCCCTATTGCGCCACAGGCGTCGATGCCGCCCTGAGGCATCTGGAGGAAGCCGATATCGAGGTCGCGATCCTCGACGTTACGTTGAAGGGAAAGGAAAACTGCGTTCCCGTGGCACAGGAACTGGACCGTCGCGGTATCCCTTACCTGCTGCATTCGGGCGATCTGAACCGCGCGGACGAAACCGTGCGCAATCTTGGTGCAAAGCACTTGCCCAAGCCTGCTGACAGCGACGTGGTTATAGAGACCGCTTTGGGCATCCTCGATGAAAAGGCAGAAGAAGCGGCCTAATCGCTGACGCGCGGCAGACGCAGGGTAATCAGCAAGCCGCCAAGGTCTTCGCTCTCGCCCAGCTGAACGCTGCCGCCATAAATCCCCGCAACATCGCGAACGATCGCCAGGCCAAGGCCCGTTCCGGGCTTCTCGGTATCCAGTCGCGCGCCGCGCCCAAAAATGTCGATGCGCTTCTCTTCGGGGATGCCCATGCCATCGTCTTCGACGAGAATGGCGCATTGCTGCGCTTCAGGATCGGGATCGACAGTCACGAAGACGCTGCCACCACCATATTTGGCCGCGTTTTCGATCAGGTTGCCGAGCAACTCCTCGAGATCCTGCTTCTCGACCGCGACATGGCTCTCGGCATTACCGTCGATATCGAAACGCACATCGGGATAGAGGCGCGCTACCGCTCGCTCCACAGCCACGGCACTGTCCATTACGTTAGCGCGGCTGAGGCCCACGGCCCTGCGGCCAACTGCCCGGGCGCGGGCCAGGTGGTGATCGACCTGCCGCCGCATCGTCGCCGCTTCGCGCAGCACCGTCTCGTCGAGGTCGGGCGCATGGGCGCTGGCGGCGTTCGTGACGACGGTTAGCGGCGTCTTCAGCGCATGGGCGAGGTTGCCCGCATGGCGCCGCGCTTCCTCTGCCTGCAATTCGGAATGTTCGAGCAGCGCGTTTAGCTCGTCCACCATCGGCTGCACTTCCAGTGGCAACGGGTCGGTAACGCGGTTGCTGCCGGACGAGCGGATGTGGGCAATCGCCTTGCGAACACGGCGCAGCGGACCAAGGCCGTACCACGTCTGCGCCATCGCCATCAGGAACAGCCCGATGCCCAGCACGGCGAACGACCATGCCACGATGGAGCGGATATCGGCAATCTGCGCGTCCAGCTCCTCGCGGCTGCCAGCGACCACAAACTGCCATTCCACGTCGCTATCGGGCAGGATCACCGTGCGCTGTGCAAGCCGCAGCGAGCCAAGTTCGGGCTGCATCGAATCGTAGAAGACGGTTTCCAGCGCGCGGGCGTTCTCGCGAATTTCCAGCCGTTCGTCCCATAGCGAACGCGAGGGAAGCGGCTCCACCCCTTCCCCGTTGATCTGCCAGTAGAAGCCCGAGTTCGGCTCAAGAAACCGCTGGTCGCCAAGAATACGGTTGAAGCGCACTTCGCCAAACGGATCGAGTTCGGCCGACAGCGCCATGGCGTTGAGCGCGATGGACAGCTGATCGTCAAACTGGCTGGAAACAAGGTTCGTCAGCGCTCGATCGAGTGCCAGTCCGCCAAGCAAAAGCAGGGCAAAAATCCACCCCGCCGCAATCAGCATCATGCGCCGCGCAAGGCTACCCGTATGGCGCGGCGAAAGGGGAGCGGCAGCGCTGCCCTCCTGCTTGTGCGTCGCCAGTTCGGCCGCCTGCGAAGTGCTACTCGCGGGAGGGGTCGTCGGGGTCGTCGAGGCTGTAACCGAGGCCACGGATTGTCGTGATTACGTCTGCGCCGAGCTTCTTGCGGATGCGAGTGACGAAAACCTCGATCGTGTTCGAATCACGGTCGAAATCCTGGTCGTAGATATGCTCGATAAGTTCCGTGCGGCTGACCACCTTGCCCTTGTGGTGCATCAGGTAGCTCAGCAGCTTGTATTCCTGCGCCGTCAGCTTAACCGGCTCACCGTCCAGCGTCACACGGCCAGAGCGCGTGTCGAGACGCACCTTGCCGGCAGTCAGCTCGGAGGAGGCATTGCCCGATGCACGGCGGATGAGCGCGCGCAGGCGAGCAATAAGTTCTTCGGTCTGGAAGGGCTTGGCGAGATAGTCGTCAGCGCCGGCATCGAGGCCTGCCACCTTGTCCGACCAGCTGTCACGCGCGGTCAGAACCAGGACGGGGAAGTTCCGCCCTTCCTTGCGCCACATGCCGAGAACGGTCAGGCCGTCGATCTCCGGCAGCCCAAGGTCGAGCACCACGGCATCGTAGTCTTCCGTGCTGCCGAGGAAATGTCCGTCCTCGCCATCGGTGGAAAGGTCCACTGCATAGCCGTTCTGTTCCAGCGTCGATTTAAGCTGTTGGCCGAGTGTCGGCTCGTCCTCGACGATCAGGATGCGCATTTCGCTATCTTCTCCCGTGCAATCATGCCCGACAATTGGGCTTTTGCCTCAAACGCGTCAAGCAAGGGGCTGGTTTCCCCGAAACGCAAATTGTGGAGAGGTTCAACGCGAAACGCGCAGCACGCGCGCCGTCTGCGCGTCGACATCCACCCAGATCATCCGCCCGTTGCGAATGAACTTGAGGCGATAGGCCTGCGCCGTCGCATCGTATTCGAAGCCGATATATTCATCGCCCGATTCCATGCGCGGGATGATCCGGCGCTCGATATCGCGGATGGGCAGGATGCGACCCGCCTGCATTTCGGCACGCGCGCTCTGCTGGTCCCCGCGCGACTGCTGGGCGTACGCAGGCGCAGCGCCAATCGAGGCGGCAAGTGCTGCGGCAGCAAGCAAGGCGGAAATCGTCTTCATGGTGCGTTTGTGCATAAAGGCATTGCATTGAACAAGGTGTGAATGTTGCTCAGCCCAACCGTTCAGCAAAGCTGTTGCGCGCTTGCTACTGCACCATCTCGAAGCTGAAGTTCACGGTGATACCGGCATTTACCTGACCGGGACGAACCGGAGTTGATTCGTTCGCCGCCGATGCAGTCAACACGATATCGCGGCCCATCGGCATCGGGCGGCTCGTCACGTTCTCGCTGATCTCCAGCAAGCGCACGTCGGAATAGCCCGAAAGCTGCGCGTAATTCTGCGCACGCTGGCGAGCCGTTGCGAATGCGGCCTGGCGAGCTTGCTCGACGGCGGGGGCGGGATCGTCCACCGCCCAGCCGATGCCGCCCAGGTCGGTCGCGCCCGAAGCCACCAGTGCATCCAGCACTTCGCCGGTGCGCTGGATGTCCCGCAGAACGATGCTCACGCGGTTCATCACGCGGTAGCCGCGAAACTCCTGCTGGCGGGTCTGCTGGTTGTAATCGTATTCGGCGTTCAGGTTCACGCCGCTGGTCTGGATATCGTCCTCGTCGATGCCGAGCGCCTCGATCCGGTCAATCACGTCGTTCATCTGCCGCGCATTCTGGCGCATCGCCTCGACAGCGGTGGGCGCAACGGTGGTCACGCCAGCACTCAGATTGGCGATATCGGGATCGACGGAAACGCTCTCGCTAACCGAAAGCGCGATTACCGGGCCATTCGATTCGATAGCAACTTCGGCTGCGGCGGGGGTCGCCATGGCAGCCACAGCGGCGATGGGGAGGATTGGGCGGATCATGGCACGGACTCCTTGAAAACAGGGATCATATCTGGGTTACCGCTGATAACGCGGGGCTGAACGCTGCTGTTCCCTACCCTTCATCTTGCCAGTCGCCCCCTTCCCCCCTACCTGCGCCGCACTATGGCTGAACCACCGATCTTGAGCTGGGAAGGGCTGGGCCTGCAACAGGGCGGGCGCTGGCTGTTTGGCGACCCTGCTCAGGGTGACGGTCTGGACCTGCACATCGGCCCGCGAGACCGCTTTGCTCTGATCGGCCGTAATGGCGCGGGCAAGACCACTCTGCTGAAGCTGATTAGCGGTGACATCGAGGCCGACCGCGGCATCCGCAAGGTGAAGCCGCACATGAACATCGTGTGGCTCGAGCAGGAGCCGGATTTCTCAGGCTACGATACACTGATGGACTTCGCGCTTTCGGGCGAGCGCCCTCCGGCGGAACACGAAGTCGAGGCCATCGCCGGCCAGCTGGGCATCGACATGACGACAGGCGCGGCAGGTGCCAGCGGCGGCGAGCGTCGCCGCGCCGCCATCGCCCGCGCCCTTGCTCTCCAGCCGGACCTGTTGTTGCTGGACGAACCGACGAACCACCTCGACCTGGCAGCGATCGACTGGCTGGAAGCCTGGCTCACCCGCTACAAGGGCGCCTTCATCGTCATCAGCCACGACCGCACGTTCCTCAAGCGCCTCACCCGCTCGACCCTGTGGCTCGACCGTGGGCAGCTGCGTCGCAAGGACGTGGGCTTCGGCGGCTACGAGGCGTGGGAAGAACAGGTCTATGCCGAGGAAGCGCGCGCGGCTGAGAAGCTGGATGCGAAACTGAAGATCGAGGCACACTGGCTGGAACGCGGTGTCACCGCGCGGCGCAAGCGCAACATGGGCCGCCTCGAGAAGCTCTGGGAAATGCGCGCGGCGCGGGCGGCGATGATCACACCGGGCGGGACGGCAAAGCTGAAGCTGGCGAGTGACGCGGATTTCAAATCCAAGTCCGTCATCGTGGCGGAGGACATTTCCAAGACCTACGACGGGCGCGAGATCATCAAGCCTTTCTCCCTGCGCATCCAGCGCGGGGACCGCATCGGTATCGTGGGCGCAAACGGCGCGGGCAAGACGACGCTGCTCAAGATGCTGACAAAGGAAATCGAGCCAGATACCGGCACGGTTACCCACGCCAAGACTTTGTCCGGCGTGATGATCGACCAGCAGCGCGCCCTGCTGAAGCCCGAGATGACCGTGCGGCAGGTGCTGGCCGAAGGCGGCGACTGGCTGGACGTTCGCGGCCATCGCAAGCACGTTCAGGCCTATCTCAAGGACTTCCTGTTCGATCCATCGCTGATCGATGCGAAGATCGGCACGTTCTCAGGCGGCGAACGCTCTCGCCTGCTGCTGGCCCGCGAGTTCTCGCGCACATCGAACCTGCTGGTGCTGGACGAGCCGACGAACGACCTCGACTTGGAAACGCTGGACCTCTTGCAGGAAGTGATCGCCGATTACGAAGGCACCGTGCTGATCGTCAGCCACGACCGCGACTTCCTCGATCGCACCGTAACGGTAACGCTCGGCCTCGACGGCAGTGGCACGGTGGACATCGTCGCAGGCGGCTATGAAGACTGGCAGGCCAAGCGCAAGCAGCGCCCGGCGAAGAAGGATGCGAAGGCATCCGACGATACCGACAAGGCATCGCCGCCCCCTCCCCCGCCACCGAAGGACCCGGCAAAGCTCAGCTACAAGGACCAGCGCGATTACGAGCAGTTGCCTGCGCGGATCGAGGAACTGGAACAGCTTATCGCCAAGGGTGAAGCGGCACTCGCCGATCCGGACCTTTACAGCCGCGATCCGGACAAGTTTGCCCGTATTTCCAAGTCGCTGGACCTTGCCCGCACCGAAAAGGACGAAGCCGAGGAACGCTGGCTCGACCTTGCGGCTCTCGTCGAGGGCTGAAGCAGTGATCGGGGTTAATTCACGTTAACCACGCTTGCTCACGGCGTTTGCACCAAACCGATTGCAAAAAGCGGTCATGGGGAATGCGACAAGCTCCGCTCTGCGTGCCGAAGATCCGGCAATGCCCGCGCCTGCCGGGGGTGACGATGGTCCTGCCTTCGGCAGCCTCGCCAGTCTTGGTGGCCCCCGCAAATTCAAAAAAAAGCCCGTTCTGGTTCTCGATCCCGAGGAACTGGAAAAGGCGCACATGATGTTCCAGGAAGCTTCCGCCGAAATGCTCGGTGAAGAGGCGCCCCGCCCCGAACGCGGTGGCGGCATGCTCCTCGGCCTCGCGCCGATGGACGACGAGGACGCAGCCCCGGAGGACATGGGCGAAAGCGACGACGCCGATAGCGGCGACGACAGCGATCACATCCCGAGCGCCGAAGAAGTGCTGCGCATGACCGAATCGCGCGCGCCGGTCGATCCGGGCATGGTCGAAGCGCATGACGAATACATCGCCCAGCAGCTCGAAAGCCTTGACGTCGATCACCGCATCTTCCCCAGCCTGCCGCTGAAATCCGAAGAGGAAATCGCGGCGGAGGAAGAAGCCGAACGCGCCGCAATCGATGCGCGCGAACAGGCAGCACTTCCCACCGCGGACCTGCCCGATAGCGAGACCAGCCTTTCCTACGAAGAAGAGGACAAGCCGGACGAAACGCGGCCTGATCCGGTCGCCCAAGCCTTCCCGGTCAACCCCCTGCCCGAACCTGAAGCCGAAATCGAGAAGCTACCCGAAGCAGAACCCGAGCCGGTACCGCTGGCGGAGGCAACGAAGGGAAGCGTTGTCTTCGGCAGCGAACCGTTCCTCGATTTCCCTGCTGGCCCGCTGCATTTCGCGCAGTTGGAAGAAGTTTCCGAAGAGCCGGTCAACGTCGAACCGGAATACGAAGCCGAAGCTTTCGATGCCGCAGAACCTGCGCCTGAAGAGGCCTGCGATACAGTCTCAACGCTCGAATTTGAATTCGAGGACGAATGGCAGGACGAGGAACCGCTCACCCTCGTAGACGAATTCGAGGAAGAGCCGGAGCCCGCATACGAGCCCGAGCCCGAGCCCGAACCCGAAATCGAGCCCGAAATCGAAGCTGACGGCAGCTACACCGAAGTCGAAGACGAACCCGTCGATGGCTATGCCTTCATGTACGCCGCCAATCCGCGCGGCCGAACGCTCCATGCCCTTGCCGAGGGCGAAAGCAACTCTCTGCGTGCCAAGCTGCTGAAAGAGCGTGAGGACGCAGCCATCGAGGCAATAGAGGAAGAGCGCAGCCCTTCGATCCTCTCCCGCTTCTTCGGCTGGCTGCGCGGTCTTTTCGGCTAGTTGATGCGGTAGAAATCGGCCACGCGGTCGAGCGCAAGTTTCAGCACCAGCTTTCCGCTGCGCGCAGGCCAGGCCAGGGCTTTTTCCGCTACCGGCAAGGTCTCGCCAGCGCAGACGACACGCCAGAGAATATCCTCCAGCCCGCGCCCTGCCTCGCGCAGCGCCCCGTCGAAACGACCGCGCGCAGCGATCTGGCGTTCGGTCTGGGTCAGCCCTTGCTCCCCACCACCTTTTACCCGCACCGGGTCCCATCGCATCGTGACGCTGGCGCCCAGTTGCGCGCGTTCGTAATCGGCGCGCAGCCGCTCGCCTGCATCGTACAGGCGATCATCGAGATGTCCGTGCGCATGCAGCCAACTGAGAGGGCTTTCCCCGACGTTCACCGTCACGCTGCGGCGCTTGCGACTGGTTCCGCTGCCGCGACGCGGGCCTTCCTCGGTCAGTTCGCGTTCGACCAGCTTGCGATTGTTCATGCGCTTTCCCCTTCTTCGTAAGGTGCGCGCCTTGCAAAAACGAATCAGGTGTAGGAAAGCGAAATTTACAACCAGATCGGTTAGTTGGAGCCGCTTTCGAATGATCAATCGCATCCGGGACATCCGCAAGCAGAAGGGCATGACCCTGGCTGAGGTCGCCGCCGCCTGTCAGCCACCCACGACCGCGCAGACGATCGGCCGCCTCGAAACCGGCATGCGCAATCTCTCGCTCACGTGGATGAACCGCATCGGGGGAGCGCTGGGCGTCGATCCGCAGACTCTGGTGAAGGGCGAGGCGGCAGAACAGCCCAAGGTCATCGCCAAGCTAACCGATGCAGGCGCGGAAAGCCTTGCCAGCCCGCGCGATGCCATCCTGCCGACTGAGCTGGTCGACGGCGGCGCGCTGGTGTGCCTCTCCATCGAGACGAGCCAGGGCGAATATCGCAGCGGGGACCAGCTCTGGATGCGGCAAGTTTCGCCGGAGGACGCCGGAAACCTCATCAACCGCGACGTGTTGGCGCCCCGCTCTGGCGGGCGTTTCGCCTTTGGGCGGTTGATTGACAGGCAGGGGACGCTGGTCGGCCTGCTGCCGCCGGGCATCGGGCAACGCCAGATCGTGATCGACAGTCCGGCCTGGCTGGCGGTTGCCGAAATGCTGGTGAGGAAACTCTAGAGGCCCCGCGCGCATCATGCCCCGCGTTCTCTCCATCGCCACACTTTACCCCAACAACCATGTGCCGCGCTTCGGCACCTTCGTGGCGCGCCAGATGGAAGCTCTCGCAGCGCGTGAGGACTGGGACGTTACCGTCATCAACCCCATTGGTGTGCCGCCGGTACCGATGGGCCGATACAAGGCTCTGGCCGATGCCGCGATCTCGGGAGAGGAAGGCGGCGTCGATGTACGAAGGCCGCGCTTCACCCTGATCCCTGCGGTTGGAGGGCCTTTCAACCCGGCCATGATCGCCAAGGCCGTGCTTCCGATTGCCCGCACGCTGCACGAGGCAGAGCCGTTCGACATTGTCGATGCGCAGTTCTTCTATCCCGATGGCCCCGCTGCCGCGCAGATCGCGCAGGCGCTGGACCTGCCGCTCAGCATCAAGGCGCGCGGCGCGGATATCTCGCACTGGGGGCACAAGGCCTATGCCCTGAAGAAGATGCAGGCTGCGTCTCGCCAGGCGGCCGGATTGCTATCGGTAAGCGAAGCACTGAAACGCGATATGGCCGCAATCGGACTGCCCGAGGGCAAGATTACCGTCCACTACACCGGATTGGACCGCGACCTCTTCCATCCTCTGGACCGCGAGGCCAGTCGCAAGCAACTGGCGGAAGAATTCAACGTCCGGCTGGAGGATCGCGAACATCTTCTCGCCAGCGTCGGCGCGCTGATACCGCGCAAGGGCCAGCATTTCGTGATCCGCGCCCTTGCCAACCTGCCCGATACCCATCTGGCACTGGTCGGTACCGGGGCGGACCGCGCAGCGCTGGAGGAACTGGCGCACGAGCTTGGGCTATCGGCGCGCGTGCATTTCCTCGGCAGCCTCGACCACGGCGCTCTGCCCGTGGTGCTATCCGCCGCGGATGCGATGGTGCTGCCCTCGTCGAGCGAAGGCCTTGCTAATGCGTGGGTCGAGGCGCTGGCCTGCGGCACTCCGCTGGTAATCACTGACGCCGGCGGCGCGAAGGAGCTGGTTACAGCGCCCGAAGCCGGAAGGATCGTCGCGCGCGAGGCCGATGCTATCGCCGCGGGTGTACGGGAAGTGCTGGAAGCAGGCTACGCGCCCGAAGACGTCGCCCGCACGGTCGAGCGGTTCAGCTGGGAGGCCAATGCAGCGGCACTGGCCTCCTATTACGAAAAGCTGATCGGCTAGACTTCGCCGCGCGCCTTCTTTTCCTGACGCTCGGCAACGCTCTCTTCAGGCACGAAGCTGTCGCTGGTCACGCCCAGCCACACCAGGATCGGCGCAGCCATGTAGACCGACGAGTAGGTACCCACGAACACACCCAGCACGATGGCTGCGACCATGCCGAACAGGCTGGCAGGGCCGAAGAACAGCAGCGGGATAAGCGCCACGAGCAGGGTGAGCGAGGTCATCACGGTACGCGCCAGCGTCTCGTTCACCGACAGGTCGAGCAGTTCGGGCAGCGGCATCTTGCGATACTTCTTCAGGTTCTCGCGGATACGGTCGTAGACGACGATGGTGTCGTTCAACGAGTAGCCGATGATCGCCAGGATAGCCGCGATGATCTGCAGGCTGAATTCAAGCTGGAACAGCGCGAACATGCCCAGCGTCAGCGACACGTCGTGGAACAGCGCGAACAGCGCGCCCACGCCGAATTGCCATTCGAAGCGGATCCAGATGTAGGCGGCAATCGCAAGCATGGCGAACAGCAGCGCGTATAGCGCGGTCTGGCGGAATTCGCCTGAAACCTTGCCCGACACGGTGTTGTTCGAATCCACGCGGAAGTCCGCATGGGCCTCTGTCACCGTATCGATGATCTGCGTGGCAATGCGGTTGGCTGCGGCGGGATCACCTTCCGCGCTTTCCGGCAGACGGACGCGGATGGAAACCTGGTTCGCCTCGCCAAAGCGCTGGATGACGGGTTCGCCCAGCCCCAGCGTGCCGAGCGTATCGCGCAGTTCGCCGACGGGCGCCTCGGTCTCCTCGGTAAAAGTGCCGGTGATTTCCTGACCGCCGGCGAAGTCGACGCCGTAATTGAGGCCCTTGGTGACAACCAATCCCCAGCTTGCCGCGATCAGCAGCAGGCTGATGATGTAGAACGGCAGGCGCCACTTGAGGAATTTGATGTTGGTGTTGTCAGGGACGAGCTTGAGCAGTTTCATGGGTCTTCTCCTCCCCTCAAACGTGGATTTCGCTGGGGCGCTTGTCGCGCAGCCACTTGGCCACCCACATGCGGGTGAGCGTCACTGCGGTGAAGACGCTGGTGAACAGGCCGATGATCAGCACCACGGCAAAGCCGCGCACCGGACCGGAACCGAACAGGAACAGCAGCACACCGGCGATGAAGTTGGTGATGTTGGCGTCGTAAATCGCGCGGCTGGCTTCCTTGTAGCCATTCTCCACTGCGGCAACCACGCGCCGCCCTCGCCGTCGCTCCTCGCGTATGCGCTCGTTGATGAGCACGTTGGCGTCCACCGCGGCACCTACGGTCAGCACGAAGCCGGCGATACCGGGCAGCGTGAGCGTGGTGTTCATCATGGCCATGATGCCCAGCACCATCAGCACGTTGAAGCCCAGGGCAATGGTCGCATAGACGCCGAAGCGGCCATAGGTGGCGATCATCAGGAAGACGACCAGCAGCGAGCCGATGCCCATGGCAATCGCGCCCGCAATGATCGAGTCGCGGCCAAGGTCGGGACCGACGGTGCGTTCCTCGATGATGGTCAGGTCCACCGGCAGCGCACCCGAACGCAGCGAAATCGCCAGCGCATTGGCGCTTTCCACGGTGAAGCCACCGGAAATCTGCGCGCTGCCCGAGAGGATCGGCTCGTTGAAGTTGGGTGCCGAAATCACTTCGCCGTCCAGAATAATGGCGAAGCGGCGTCCCACGTTCTCGGTCGACAGCTGGGCAAAGCGCGCCCCGCCCTGCGCATCGAACGTGATCGAGACGACCGGCTCATTGGTCTGCTGGTCGAAGCTCTGCTGCGCATTCGTCAGGCTGTCGCCGCGGATACCGCCAAGGCGGCGCACGGCTTCGAACTGACCGGCAAAACCGCTGTCTTCGGAATAGGGAACAAGCTCGCTACCAGGGTTTGCAATCCCCTGCGCGATGTCGCTCTGGAGCGCGTTGGCATCCACCAGCTTGAATTCGAGACGCGCAGTCTGGCCCAGAAGTTCTTTCAGCTGGTCCGGATCTTCGAGGCCCGGAACCTGCACAACGATGCGGTTGTCGCCCTGCTGAAGAATGGTCGGCTCGCGCGTACCGAGATCGTCGATACGGCGACGCACGACGTCTGTGGCCGATTCCATGGCATCGGAGACGGCCTGCTCCAGACCTTCATCGGTCTGCGTCAGGACCATGCGATTACCGTCGAGAACCGCCATGTTCCATTCGCGCACGAGGCCGCTGCCGTTCATGAGCGGCGTCAGTATTTCACGGGCGCGGTCCAGTTCGCTGGGATCGTCCAGCATGAAGGACAAACGGTTGTTCGCGGTGGAAACATCACCGATGCGAATGCGCGGATCGGCATCCCGCAGTTCCTCTCGAACTGCCTCTTCCATCGTTTCAAGACGCTGTGCGGCGACCTGCGAGGGATCGGCCTCCAGCAGGATGTGGCTACCGCCGGCAAGGTCGAGGCCGAGGTTCACCTCGGGACCATCGAGCGCCTCGGGAACATCCACGCCCGAAAGCGAAGCGATGGAAGGAAGCGCAGCAAGCGCCAGCAGAAGCGTCACTGCCCAGAGGGAAATGCGCTTCCAGAGAGGAAAATCGAGCATGGGTTAGCTATCCGCCGGAAATTGGATCAGTCGTTGGCGGGCTTGCCGCCCGGCTGGATGATGTCGCCGATGGTGCTTTTCACCACCTTCACGCGGGTGCCCTGGGCGATTTCAACCTCTGCGTAGGTATCATCGACCTTGATTACCTTGCCCACGATACCGCCGGAGGTAACGACCTGGTCGTTCTTCTTGAGGCCCGCGACCTTGGCCTGGTGTTCCTTTGCGCGCTTCATCTGCGGGCGGAACAGCAGGAACCAGAAAATCAGGATCATGCCGACGATGGGCAGGAACTGCAGCCAGCCCGGAGGCGCATCGGCGGCAGCTGCGGCGGAAAGAATATCAAGCATCAATCAGGGTCCATCCCGAACATTGGAAACATAAGAGTGGGGAGGCCTCGGCAAGGTTCAAGACGTGCCCCTCTCCGAGACGTTGGAGGCGCGCCTAGCAGCATTGGCAAATTGAGGCAATCGAGGTGGTTGCCATACCGGAAATGCGCAACTATAGGGCCGCTCTCCACTGGTCTCGGGAAGTAGCGCAGCCTGGTAGCGCATCACACTGGGGGTGTGGGGGTCGCAGGTTCGAATCCTGTCTTCCCGACCAGTGGACAACAAAAAGGCCGGCAGCACCTACGCGGTGTCGCCGGCCTTTGTCGTTTGCGGCTTCTGCCCCTACTCAGCGCCCTCTGGCAGATCGAAGAAATCGACCGCGCCGGTGTCGAGGTGATAATAGGCGCCCACCACCCAGAGCCTGCCGTTCCGTTGCGGATCGAGCATGATCGGATCGGTCTGGCTGCGCAGCTGGCGCACCACGCGGCGCACGTTCGCACGAACAGAGTTGTCCAGCAGGTCGCCGGGTTCGTCCCGCGCGCTCAGCACAGCGGGAATGATCGGCTCCACCATCGGGCCGATGGAGCCGGGGAACGTCGCGTTCTCCGTCACCACCTTTGTCGCGGCATCTACCGCGCCGCAGCTTTCATGCCCCATCACCACCACCAGCGGCGTGTTGAGCTAGGCAACGGCATATTCGATGGACCCAAGAGCCACGGTATCCACCGTATTGCCTGCATTGCGAATGATGAACAGTTCGCCCAGCCCTCGCCCGAACAGCAGTTCCGGCGGAACGCGGCTGTCGGAACAGGTGACATAGGCGGCAAAAGGCGACTGCCCTCGCGCGAGATCCAGCCGGCGCTGCGCGCTGGTGAGAACGCGGGTCTGGTCACCGCGCAGGAATGCGGCGTTGCCTTCGCGCAGCAGCTCCAGCGCCTGCCGCGGCGTCAGATCGGTAGCGGCGGGCGCTGGCGTCATGCCACCGGCGTTGTCCTGCGCCATGGCGGCCGTGCTGCCGACAAGCGTCGCCGCACCGGCTGCACCGATACCGCCCATGAAATTTCGACGTGTGGTCACTTGCAATTACTCCTCTTCTCTCATCTCCCGATGCGAGTTGAGGAGTAGGGCTCCGGTCAAACTGCATCGGTTGTCCGATGCGGTCCGACATCACGCGTGGCTGAAAGCGACGCGCCAGAGGGGCCCGGTATCCGCGAGCGGATTTATGGCGCGCGGCTCTGCATTTTTCTAGTCTGGACGAAGGTCCATGCCGAAGCGGTTATGGCCGCGGCGATCACTCCAGTTCCAGGATGACCGCATCGACCACCAGCGTTTCGCCCTCGGCGGCATTTATGGTGTCCACCGTGCCTGCCTTCTCGGCCCGCAGGATGTTTTCCATCTTCATCGCCTCCACCGTGGCGAGCGGCTGTCCGGCCTCTACCTTTTCACCTTCGGCAACGTGCAGCTTCACCAGCAGGCCGGGCATCGGGCACAGCAGCATCTTCGAGGTATCGGGCGGCTCCTTTTCGATCATGTGCTCGGCCAGCGGCGCAAGCCGCGCCTGAAGGACGCGCGCGGTGTGCGTGGCGCCGTGGGTGTTGATCAGCCAATGCGCACCTTCTCGCTTCACGGAAAGCCCGAGAACGGTATCGCCGGGGCCGGTAGCCGTGGCGGTGCGGTCGCCGGGCTTCCAGTCACAGGTGCCCTCGATACGATTGCCGTGAACCACGGCGTGACCATCGCCCAGTGTCACAGCATAGTCAGTGCCATTGAGGCGGACAGTCCAATCGCTGCCGACAGGCTGCGGTCC